>Ga0126307_10000958_pt1 | contig 19074 bp, 14 predicted proteins | sample Plot28_FD_89955 | JGI IMG/M metagenome (GOLD analysis project Ga0126307, IMG submission 89955) | Serpentine soil microbial communities from UC McLaughlin Reserve, CA, USA - Plot28 | ecosystem: Environmental > Terrestrial > Soil > Grasslands | place: USA: UC McLaughlin Reserve, Lake County... | reverse complement strand
CTCTTGAGCAGGTAGCCGGCGGCGCCGGCGCGAATCGCGCTCAGCAGGTTCTCCTCTGTGCCGGAGGCGGTGAGGACGACGACCTCGCACCCAGGCGCCGCGGCGCGCAGGCGCGGGAGGGCCGCGAGGCCGTCCTGGCCGGGCATGGAGAGGTCGAGCAGGACGAGGTCCGGCTGCAGATCGCGCGCGAGCTCGAGTGCCTCGCCGCCGTCGGCGGCCTCTCCGACCACCTCGAAGCCGCCCTGCGCGAGCAGCGACGCGAGCGCGTCGCGGGTGAGGGGATGGTCGTCTACGACCAGGATTCGCTCCGCCATGTCCCACTCATCGGCAGCTCGTCCGCTGCCGATTAGGGGGTCGTGCAGCGAAACGCGAAGGACACGTTCGAGAGCTGGCTCGCGGGCGAGCTGCTGCTCGTCGCGCTGCTCGGCTCGGCGACTGCGCTCTTCCTGACCAATCCGGCGCTCCGGAACACATACGAGCTGCCGGAGGGCCGGCTCGTGCTCGACACCGCCGTCGTGCTCGCTGCCACGATCGTCGCGATTCTCGCCGGCGTCCGCTTCTCCGTCGAGGGACGCATCCTCGACCTGCTCCTTGCAGCCGGCTTCTTCCTTGCCGGCGCCGGCACGCTCGCGTTCTCGGTCATCCCCGTGCTCGGCGGCGAGCCGCAAGGCGCGCCGGAAGCCTGGGCCGCCATCGGCGCGCGGTTGCTCGCGGCGACGCTGATCGCGCTGGCCCCCCTCGTCCCCGCGCCGAGGATCGTCGCCCGCACGCGCGTGCTCCTCGTCGGGATCGCCGTCCTGCTCGGCGCGCTCCTGGCGGTCTGGCTGCCGCTGCGGGCGTTCGACGCGCGGCTGAGCCTGCTCGACGCCTCCGGCGGCGGCGAGCGCGTCCCGGAGCTGACGATCGCGATCTCGTTGCTCGCCCTGCTCGCGCTGCTGGCCGTGCTCGGCTTCGGGATCCGCTACCGCTCCCGCGGCGAGGATCTCGACAGCTGGCTCGCGCTGGCGGCCACGCTCACCCTCTTCGCGGAGCTCCACTACGTGCTGACGCCGCGGCTCTCGACTCACTTCATCTCGCAGGGCGACTTCCTCCGCCTCCTCTCCTACGGCATCCTGCTCGTCGGCGTCTGGCGGGCGATCAGCTTCGCCGAGTTCGGCCGCGCCGTCGCCGAGGAGCGCGCGCGCGTGGCCAGGGAGATCCACGACGGGCTCGCGCAGTACCTCTTCGCGGTCTCGACCCATGCCAGCATGCTCGAGACCGGCGCGCCGCTCGAGCAGACGCTGCCGAAGCTGAAGGAAGCCGCCGCGGCCGCGCAGCAGGAGGCGCGCTTCGCCGTGCTCGCTCTCTCCTCCGCCAGCGGCAGCGCCTCCTTCGACGCGGCGTTGCGACGCTACGTCGAGTTCCTCACCGCCGACGGGGAGCTCGAGGTCGACGTCGAGATCGACCCGGCGATCCTGCTCGCTCCGGACGAGCAGATCGAGGTCTTCCGGATCGTCCAGGAGGGGCTCGCGAACGTCCGCAAGCACGCGGGTGCGCGCCGCGCGGAGGTCTGGATCGGCCAGCGTCTCGGCCGCCGGATCGTCAGCGTCCGCGACGACGGCGTCGGCTTCGACGGCGGGGAGGCGGCGGCCGGCCAGGGCCTGAAGAACATGCGCCTGCGGGCGACGACGATCGAAGGTGGCTTCGAGCTCCGCTCACAGCCCGGGCGCGGCACTGCGCTCGAGGTCGTGCTCCGGGCCTAGCTTCTCAGCAGCGCCGGGTCACCTGGTGGTACAGGCTCGCCTGCGCCATCAGGCTGGTGCGGACGTCCGTCGTCTTGGTCGTCAGCGCGTAGCGACCAGGCTTCCACCGGCCGTTTTGGCACGCCATTCCGTAGCTCCTGGGCGTCAGGTCGAAGCCGAAGTTGGGGCCGCCCTCGGCGCAGTTGTCGACCGAAGCCCGGCGCGAGCGGCGGATCCGCGTCGTCTTGCCCGCAGCCGAGACGAGGTCGATCTGGATCGAGACGCGGAGTGGGCGCGTGTCGCGGCAGCCGCGCTTGCCGTCGAGCCACACGCCCTTCATCTCACCGCCGGTGGGGCTGAGAAGCACGTTGCTGACGAGCTTGAAGCTCCCCTGCTGCGCGAGCCCGAACGCAGACGGGTCGTCAGCGGCGAGCGCCGGCGCTGCGAAGGCGAGTACCAGGACGGCCATCACCGTGCGCACCCTCGGAACGCTACAGCCGCCATGTCAGGAACTTGCAAAATCCTGTCGCTACGCTCAGGTTGGCGGCGATGGCCAACGACGTGCGGAATCCAAACGGTTTCGACCTGGGCGACGAGTTCGCGCGCGTGCTCGCGGAAACGACGCAGTCGCTCGTCTGCGTGCTGGACGAGCGCGGCTGCGTGGTCCTGTTCAACGACGCCTGCGAGCGCGCGACCGGATTCGCGCGCGAGGAGGTGCTCGGCCGCGAGCTCGCCGACACGCTGATTCCACCCGAGGAATGCGAGGCGTTCCGCGAGATCCTCAACTTCATCTGGAGCACGGGGCACGGCAGCCCCCAGGTCGGCCATTGGAAGACGAAAGAGGGCGGCAGGCGCCTGATCGCCTGGTCGAACAGGCCGGTACCCGCGACGGCGACCGCGCCGGCGTACCTCGTCACGAGCGGGATCGACCTGACGGCGAGCTCCGAGGCGCTGGACGGGGAGATGCTCCCAGACGACCCGGAGTCGAAGCTCGCCGAGATCGGGCGCCTGGCGACGGAGCAGCGGGCGCTGCGGCGCGTTGCAACCCTCGTGGCGTCGGAGGCGACTCCGGAGCGCGTCTTCACCGCCGTATCGACGGAGTGCGCGCGGGCGCTGGAGGTGACGGCGTCGTTCGTGTGGCGCTTCGAGGGCGACGACACGGCCACGATCGTCGGCCGGTACAACCGTGACGGGATGGAGGCGTTTCCGGTCGGCACGCGGATGTTCGCCGACGGCGAGACGACCGCGATCGGGCGCGTCCGCGAGTCCGCTCAGCCCGTGCGGATCGACGACTGGGGCGCAGTCGGGGGCTCCTTCGCCCAGCTGATGCTGCAGACGGGCTACCGCTCGACCGTGGCTGCGCCGATCGTCGTCGCGGGCACGCTCTGGGGGGCCGTCGCGATCGGGAGCGCCACACCGCTGCCGCCCGGCGCGGAAGTCCGCCTGGCCGCCTTCTGCGATCTCGTCTCGCTTGCCGTCGCCAGCGCCCAGGCGCGCGAAGACCTGCAATCGTCCCGCGCCCGCATCGTCCGCGCCGGCGACGAGCAGCGGCGCCGGCTCGAGCGGAACCTCCACGACGGCGCGCAGCAGCGTCTCGTCGCCGCCACGCTGCTGCTCCGGGTCGCGCAGGCCCGGCTCGACAGCGACCCGGCGGCGGCCAGGGGACTGCTGCAGAACGCGGCCGGCGAGCTGGACGCCGGGCTCGAGGAGCTGCGCGAGCTCGCGCGTGGGCTGCACCCGGGCTCGCTCACCGAGCACGGCCTGCGCGGCGCGCTGCTGTCACTCGAGGAGCGGCTGCCGCTGCCGGTGGAGTTCGAGGTGCCGCACGAGCGGCTCGACCGCCACCTTGAGGCAACCGCCTACTTCATCGTCTCCGAGGCGCTGACGAACGCCGTCAAGCACGCCAAGGCGTCGAAGGCGCGGGTGACCGTGGAGCGCACACCCGAGACGCTCCGGCTGGAGATCGCGGACGACGGCCAGGGCGGGGCCGACACCTCGAAGGGCACGGGCCTGCTCGGACTGCGCGACCGAGCCGAGGCCGAGGGAGGCACGCTCGTCGTGATCAGCCCGCCGAGCCGCGGCACCGTCGTCACCGCGACGCTGCCGCTGGACGCCGAGACGCCCGAATGAAGAAGCGCCCTCGCGGGGGCTTCTCGGTAGCAGGCCTGTAGGCCGGATTCTTCGGCCCCAGGCCGAGGAGATGGACGTTTGGCTTAGCCGTTCGGTTCGGGTCGATCCGCGATCTCGAGGAAGACCGTCAAAGGCCGTGCTCGTGATGCACGCGGTGCGGATTCGGGTGGCTAGCCGGGCTGCGAGGCTGGCCGCGGCGGCGACGACGAGCACGGCGCCGATCGGGATCAGGGCGAGCGACGACGGCGACGGCCAGATGCTCAGCCCTCGGCGAGCGGCAGCCCCGTGATTGCCGCGACCAGCTCCGCCCGGTGCCTGGCGGCCTGCGTCGGACGCCGCTCGCCCGTGAGCACGGACTCGAGCATCGCCTGGAGCTGCGCCGAGACCCGCGGGTAGAGCGGCGTCGCCGGCCGCGTCACTGCGTGCTCGAGCATCGCGGCCGTCTCCGAGAGGAACGGCAAGCCCGGCGCCGCGAGCTCGACTGCCGAGCGCCGCGCGGGAATACGCCCGGTTTTACGCGCGATCCGCGCGACGCGCTCGGGTGCGACGGCATCGCGTAGGAGTCGCATCGCCGCCTTGGGCTGTGCCGCCTGCCGGAGGATGCCGAAGACGAGCCCCCCGCTCGCCGCCGCGGGGCCACCGCACGGGCCGCCCGGGACGGAGGCGAAGCCAATGTGCTCGGCAAGCTCGCTCTGTGGCACGCCGAGCTCTTCGGCGAGCGTGGCCGCCTCGTAGCTGCCCCCGAAAGCGAATGCCGCCTGACCGCGGCCGAGCAGGCGAACCGCATGGTTCCACTCGTACCCAACGACCTCGACCGGCATCAGGCCGTCGTCGACGAGCCTGCGCACGAATCGCAACGTGTCCGCGGCGGCGCGGCTGCCAAGCGTCACCCCTCTCGGCCCAAGGACGCGCACGCCGTTTCCCGCCAGCAGCGCGATCAGGCAATAGGCCGTCGTCTCGCCGGCGCGCGAGCCGCCTGGCATCACGATCGGGTGGCGGATGCGGCCGCCCATGGTCGCCCGCGCCGCCGATCGCAGCTCGCTCCAGGTCGTCGGCGGGCCGACGCCGGCGCGCCAGAGCGCGTCCCTGCGGTACCAGAGGCCGGCGACATCCGCGAACGCAGAAACGCCGTACGTCCTGCCCTCGTACCGGTTCGACGCCACGACGGGCGCCAGGAAATCGGTCTCGTGCACCGAGCGAACCCACGCGCCGTCGACGTCCTCGAGCGCGTGGAGGAAACCGGCGGCAGCGAACTCCGGCAGCCACACGGAGTCGAGCACCGCAACGTCGGGCGCGCTGCCCTCTGCGATCGCGTGCGTGAGCGTCTGGTGCAGCGAAGGCCTTGCGACGGCGACGACGCTCGCGGTCGCCGCGGCGCTCTGGATCATTTGCTCCCACGGCCCTTCGGGCACGACGACGCGAATCTCGGAGCCGTCGGACCGCCGCAGCCAGTGAGGGTTCACGAACGTCCCGTGCCGGCGCCGGCGCAGGATTACGCCCTCGGCAGCGAGCTCCGACAGTGCGCGGCCGACGGGTGTTCGGCTGATCCCGTGCCGTGCGCAGAGCTCGTGCTCGGTTGGGAGACGGTCGCCCGGTGCGTACTCGCCGCTCAGGATCGCGTCGAGGAGCAGCGTCTTCAGTTTGAAGTAGGGCGGAATCGGGCGGCTATCGATGTTCACGAGGTCCTCTCCGCGACGTTGACAGCCCGACTCAAGTGGGAGATATTTGCCACGGCGAGAATGACAAATCCTACGGGATCCGGCCCGATCGGCAATGGCGCGACGGCATCACTTCGCGACGGGCGCCTGGACGACCGCGACTCCGAGCTCGCGAGCCGCGCACTCGACGTCCTGAACGAAAACTGGATCGGGCACGCCACCAAGCCCTCGCCGCACCTCTATCCGCACCAGTGGAGCTGGGACTCGGCGTGCCACTCGATCGGGTATGCGCGCCTCGACCAGAAACGGGCCGAGCAGGAGCTGCTCTCGCTGTTCCGCGGGCAATGGCGAAACGGCCTCCTGCCGCACATCGTCTTCACAGACGGCGCACGCTACTTCCCCGGCCCGGAGTTCTGGCAGACCGAGCGCTCGCCGGACGCGCCGCAGAGCCCGCGAACGTCCGGCATCGTGCAGCCGCCGATCCACGCGACGGCCGCGCTGCACGTCTTTCGGCACGGGGAAGACCCTGACCGAGCCGCTGCCTTCGCGCGCGAGCTGCTCCCGAAGCTTCGTGCCTGGCACGAGTACATCTACAGCGAGCGCACGCGTGACGGCGAGGGCCTGGCCGAGGTGTGGCACCCGTGGGAGACCGGCATGGACAATTCGCCGCTCTGGGACGGACCGCTCGCGCGGATAGCGCTCGCGCCCGAGGACGTGCCTGAATACCGGCGCATCGATACGGAGCTCGCCGATGCGTCGCAGCGGCCGACGAATGCCGACTACGACCGCTATGCGTATCTAGTCCGCGTCTCCCGCGAGAACGGCTACCGGTCGGAAGAGATCCGCGACCGCTCGCCGTTCGTGATCCAGGCGGTGATCTTCAACTCGCTACTGGTCCAGTCGAACCGAGATCTCGCCGAGCTCGCGCGCGTCGTGGGCGAGGACGCGCGGCCCTACGAGGACTGGGCCGAGCTGACGTCGGCGGCCATGAACGCGAAGCTCTGGGACGGCGAGCACGCCATCTATGCCGACTACGACTTTCGCGCGAGTATGCACATCGCGACGCGCACTGCCGGCGGCTACACGCCGCTCTACGCCGGCGTGCCGAGTCGCGAGCGCGCCGAAGAGATGGTCGCCGGAATCGACGGTGCAGGCGTCGCGCTCGAGCCCGGCGAGTGGGCGCTCGCGAGCCTGCCGCCGGACGATCCGCGGTTCGAGCCGACGCTGTACTGGCGCGGCCCGATCTGGCCGGTCATGAACTGGTTCTTGTACCGCGGCCTCGTCCGCTACGGGTACCTCCACCTCGCGCGCCGCGTGCGCTCGACGCTCATCGAGCTTCCCCGCCGCTCGGGGTTCTGGGAGCACTACAGCCCGACGAACGGCCGCGGCCACGGCGGCGAACAGTTCTCGTGGACCGCTGCCCTGACGCTGGACGCCCTCTTCGACGAATCATCAAACGTGCCCGTTGCTCCGGGGCCGGAAGCTGAAAGGAGGAGCTGAGATGGCCGACCATCACGACGACCTCGGTTTCGATGAGGAAGTCACCTTCGACCGGCGGGCCTTGCTCGAGAAGGCGGCCCTCGCCGGCGGTGCGATCGCTGCAGGTGGACTCTTGTCCGACCGTGCACTCGCGGCGCTCACCGCCGACGCCGGGAACGTCACGTTCTATTCCACCCAGCTTGCGCAGGTGGCAGAGGCGGAGGCGCTCCGCAACACACTGTTCAAGGGCTTCCAGGGGAAGCCGACGGCGGTCTTCGCGGCGACCGAAGCCGAGTTCGACACCCGCGTGAAGGCCGAGGCGCGTGCTGGCCGTGGAACCGTCGATCTCCTCGGCGCCCTCCACGGCAGCTTCTCGACGCTCGAGGACAAGAACATCCTCATGGACCTGTCCGACCTCGTGAAGGAGTTCTCGAGCGGAAAGACTGCGATCGCGAAGGACTTCATGACGCTCGGAAAGCTCGGGACGAACCGGCAGTACTACATCCCGTGGATCCAGGCGACGTACGTCTGCATCGCCAACAAGCGCGTCCTGCCGCTCCTGCCACGAGGGGCGAACATCAACCGGCTCACCTACGGCCAGTACAACGCGTGGGCGAAGGCGATCAAGGCGCGCTACGGGCCGCGAACCGGCTTCCCGGGCGGCACCACGGGCCTGATCCACCGCTTCTTCCAGGGCTACTCGCTGCCGGCGTTCAGCGGCGGCGTCGTGACGACGTTCAAGCAACCACTCGCTGCCGCGAGCTGGCAGTGGATGAGAGCGATCTGGGCCCACTCGCACCCGCAGTCGCTCACGTACGGGTTCATGCAGGACCCGCTGCTGAACGAGGAAGTCCTGCTCGCATGGGAGCACGTCGCACGGCTGCGCAACGCGCTGGTCACGCGCCCCGACGCCTTCGTGGTGTTCCCGGCGCCGACCGGCCCGAAGGGGCTTGCGTACATGCCCGTGCTCGCGGGTCTCGCCATCCCGCGTTCAGCGTCGAACCCGAACGGAGCGAAGGCGTTGCTCCGCCACCTTCTGAGCGTCAGCACGCAGGCGAAGACCCTCTCGACGGTCGGTTTCTTCCCGGTCGTCGGCGGCCGGCTCTCCAAGCGACTGCCGACCGGGCTGCGCGCGCAGTCAAACGCGGTGAAGATCATGCAGGCCTCGCCGAAGGCTTTGCCTGCCCTGCTCCCGATCGGGCTCGGCGCAGAGGGCGGCAACTTCAACACCATCTACCGCAACACGTTCACGCGAACTGTTGTCCGGAAGGAGAACATCCAGTCGGTCCTCGCAGACGAGGGCGCGAAGCTCCAGGCGATCATGGACAAGTCGGGCGCGCCGTGCTGGCGTCCGGACCCGCCGAGCAACGGCGCGTGCAAGGTGCGTTGATCCGATGAGTGCCGCTGCGCAACCGGCGTCGGTCGGGCAGCGCATCAGGCGTTGGGAGGGCCTGCCGTACTGGCTGGTCCTCCCGACGCTTGCCTACCTCGTCCTCTTCTTCGGGTGGCCGATGGTGGAGGCGTTCACCCTCGCCTTCCGCGAGGAGGGCGTCTGGAGCCTCGACGCGTTCGAGCGAATGTACGACGACCTGCGGTTCGGCGAGGCTCTCAAGACGACCCTGATCCTGATCGGGGTGATCGTGCCCCTCCAGTTCGCGCTCGCAGTCTCGATGGCCCTGCTCGTCAACGGCCGGCTCCGCGCGCGCGGCCTCTTCCTCTACATCTTCCTGTTGCCGCTCGCGATCTCCGACCTTGCGGCCGGGATCGTGTGGTCCTCGATCTTCACCGAGCGCGGCTACCTGAACACGATCCTCCAGCACCTCGGGATCGGAGACCCGAACCTGCCGCGCATCTGGCTCGACCCGACGGACCAGACGACGCTGCTCGGGACAGTCGTCGTCGCCGAGATCTGGCGCTCGACGGCGCTGATCATGATCATTCTCGTCGCGGGCCTCCAGAGCATCCCCAAGGAGTTCAACGAGGCCGCGGAGGTCTTCGGGGCCGGCTTCTGGCAGCGGCTGCGAACGGTCACCCTGCCGATGCTCAAGCCGTCGATCCAGGTTGCGCTGCTGCTCCGCGTGATCCTCGCCTTCGAAGTGTTCGCGACGGTGATCGCGATCGCGGGCGAGGGCACGACGGTCCTGGCCGCCGAGGCATACCGGTGGGAGACGACGAATCAGGACGAGAATGTCGCTGCGGCGTACGCGTCGCTCATCCTTGTGCTGTCCGTCGTGTCGGCGCTCATCGTGCTCCGCTTGCTGCGCACGAAGAAGGAGCAGCTGCTGCGATGAGAACCGCTGCGATCGGCACGGTCAAGTACGCCTTCGCGATCCTGCTCGCGCTCTGGGTGATCGTCCCGATCTACTTCATCACGCTCGCCGCGTTCTCGACCGAGGAGGCGGTCTACGCTTACCCGAAGCAGCTCGTGCCGCGGGACATGTCGACCGACACGATGCGCTTCTTCCTCGATTCGGAGGGCGTCGTCCCGTCGCTCCAGCGCAGCATCCTCGTGGCGCTGCTGACGCTCGTGATTGCGCTCGGGCTCGGCGTTCCCGCCGGCTATGCGCTTGCCCGTTTCGCGTTCCGCGGCGCCGACACGTTCCGCCTCGGGATCGTCGCAACGCGAGCGTTCCCGATCGTGATCCTGTCGATCCCACTCGCGGTCATCTTCCTCCGCTGGGGAATCGATGACACGGTGTACGGCGTAGCGATTGCACACGCGGCGCTCGCCCTACCGTTCGCGGTGCTCGTGACGTCGAGCGTCTTCGCCGGCATCTCGGTCGAGCTCGAGGAGGCGGCGATGACGCTCGGGTGCAACCGCTTCTCGGCCATCGTGCGCATCGTGCTGCCGCTCGCGCTCCCGGGGCTCGCTGCGGCTGCGATCTTCGTCTTCATCATCTCGTGGAACGAGGTGTTCGCAGCCGCGATCCTGACCCTCGAGGAGCGCACGCTGCCGGCGCAGATCTTGACGCTGCTGAACGCCTCGCCGCTTCCGTTCAAGTTCGCGGGCGGGTTCTTCCTGCTCGCGCCGTCGCTCCTCGTGATCCTGGTGATCCGCAAATACCTCTTCAACATGTGGGGGAGGGTGGTGAAGTAGATGGCTGAGGTTCGCTTCCAGAGCGTGCGCAAGACGTTCGGCAAGGTCGCCGCCGTCGACGACGTCGATCTCGAGATCGCCGACGGCGAGTTCGTCGTTCTGCTCGGGCCGTCGGGATGCGGCAAGACGACCCTGCTGCGGTGCCTCGCGGGTCTCGAGAAGGTCGACGGCGGCAAGGTCGAGATCGGAGGCAGGAACGCGACCGACCTTCCGCCGCGCCGCAGGCGAATCGCGATGGTCTTCCAGAGCTACGCGGTCTTCCCACACATGAAGGTCTACGACAACGTCGCCTTCGGCCTCAAGATGCAGCGCGAGAGCAAGGCGACGATCAAGGAGCGCGTCGGATCAGCCGCGAGCCTGCTGCACATCGAGGACTACCTCGACCGGTACCCATCGCAGCTCTCAGGCGGTCAGCGGCAGCGCGTTGCGGTCGCGCGCGCGATCGCCACCAAGGCGGACGTGCTGCTCATGGACGAGCCGTTGTCCAATCTCGACGCGCTGCTGCGCATGGAGATGCGGGCGGAATTGAAGGCGCTGCTGCAGAAGCTCGACGCGACGACGATCTACGTCACACACGACCAGGTGGAGGCGCTGAGCATGGGTGACCGGATTGCCGTCATGAACTCCGGCCGGATCGTGCAGGTCGACAATCCGCTCGCGGTCTACGACCAGCCGGCGGACATCTTCGTCGGCGGCTTCATCGGCACGCCGCCGATGAACTTCGTTGCCGCACAGGTGATTGCCAACGGCGCCGCGCCGACGGCGCAGCTCAGCGGCGGCACTCTGCCGCTCGGGGAGGACGCGCGGCCGCTGGCAGGCAAGGACGTCGTGCTCGGGATCCGCGCAGAGTCGATCAACGTCCAGACGACACCCGGCGACGGAATGATCCGGGCGAGCGTCGTCGTCGTCGAGCCGCTCGGCTCCCACAATCTGTTGACGGTGCGAACCGGCGACGACATGCTGAAGGTGTCGACGCCACCCAACCTGTTCCCCGCACCCGAGAGCGACGTCTGGCTGCAGATAGCCCCGGAGCGGATCAGGTGGATGGACGCGGTGACCGGTGCGGCAGTGTCCGACGCGTCCGAGGTCACACCGTCGCGCGTGGACGTGCTGACGCGCGCGCCGGACACCGGTGCGGCGCCCGCCCCGTCGTAGCGCGTGGAGCGCATGATCTCGTTTCGTGCGCCGCACGACGTGGTGCTCGTCGACTACGAGGAGCGCCTGCCGGCGGCAGGCGAGGTGCTCGTGCGCACGCTCTATTCCGGCATCTCCGCGGGAACAGAGCTGACGGCATATCGCGGTACGAACCCGTACGTGACGAAGCACTGGGACAACGAACGGCGGCTGTTCGTGGAGGGAACGCCGACGTTCTCGTACCCGTTGGACGCCTGGGGATACGAGCAGGTCGGCGCCGTCGCCGCCGTCGGCGAGGGCACGACGACCCGCCGGCGGGGCGACATCGTGTGGGGCATCTGGGGCCACCGCAGCTCGGCAATCGTCGCCGACGACCACGTTGCGCAGCACTTGCTTCCGGAGGGGGTGCCGCCGATGTGCGGCGTGTTCGCACGCATCGGCGCCGTCGCCCTGAACGCAGTCCTCGATGCCGACATTCACGTCGGCGAGGTCGTGGCCGTCTTCGGCCAGGGCGTGCCGGGCCTGATCGCGTCTCAGCTCGCGCGACTGAACGGCGGGACGGTCGTGGCCGTCGACCGCATCCCGCGCCGGCTCGAGCTGGCGCGCGCCGTGGGAGCGACGACAGTGATCGACGCCGGCACCACGTCGGCCGCAAGTGCGGTCAAGGACGTGACCGGTGGCCGCGGCGCGGACGTCGTCATCGAGCTCACGGGATCGGCAGGCGCGCTGCACGAGGCGATCCGCTCTGCGGCCTATGCCTCGCGCGTCGTCGTCGCCGGCTTCTCACAGGACGGCGCAAATGCGCTGCGGCTGGGCGAGGAGTTTCACCTGAACCGGATCGAGCTTGTGTCGTCGCAGATCTCGCACGTCGCGCCGCGGTTCTCTCATCGGTGGTCGCCCGAGCGGCTCGAGCGGACGGTGATCGAGCTGTGCGCTGAAGGGCGGCTGGAGCTGGAGGCGCTCGTCACGCACGTCCTCCCCGCGAATCGGGCTGCGGACGCCTTCCGCCTCCTCGACGAGCGTCCCGAAGAGGCCGTGCAAGTCGTCCTGGACTTCACGTGATCGAGTACCGCCCGTCGTTCCCGCCCCGGTATCGGCCCGGCGTCGGCATCGTCGGCTGCGGTCAGATCGTCAGAAATGCACACCTCCCCGCGTACGAGCAGTACGGCTGCGACGTCGTCGGTGTCTACGACATCGCGCCTGAGGCCACGAGCGGCTTGCGGCAACGCGTGTTCGGCAGCCTCGACGAGCTGCTCGCCGATCGCACCGTCGCGATCGTGGACATCGCGACTCATCCCGACGTGCGCGTGGAGCTGATTCGACGCGCGATCGACGCCGGCAAGCACGTCCTCGCCCAGAAGCCGCTGGCGCCCGACCTGGCCGCGGCTCGCGCCGTCGTCGAGGAAGCTGAGCAGCGCGGGGTCAGGCTCGCGGTCAACCAGAACGCGCGCTGGGCGCCCCCGTGGCGGATCGCGACGCTCCTGATCGACCAAGGAGCGATCGGCGAGGTGTACTCCGTCACGCACCTGCTCGACCGCGACTTCGCCTTCGTCCTTCAGTTCCCGCACTCCGACGAGATCGAGCACTTGTTGGTCTACGACCACTGCGTGCACTGGATCGACATCAGCCGCTGCTGGCTCGACGGCAAGGAGCCGGAGAGCGTGCGCGCGCTCGAGTACCGGACGCCCGGCCAGCCGCGCGAGACGAAGCAGGCGTGGGGCGCCTGGATCGACATTCACTACAGCGACGGGTCGAGCGCCTCGATCCGCAGCGTCGGCGGCTCAAGGACGTCGGCGCCCGGCTGCCGGTTCTGGATTCACGGAACGACCGGGGCGATCCGCGGGAGCATCCTCCTCGGCTCCGACTTCGTCGAGCTCGAGCGCGCAGGCGAGGCGGTCGAGCGCTTCGAACTGGAGGGCGCGTGGTACGTCGACGGCTTCGCGGGCGCGCTCGGGGAGCTCGCCTCGGCGATCGCCGAGGAGCGCCAACCGTTCAACTCGGGCCGGCACAATTTGCTCTCGTTGGAGCTGACCCTCGCCGCCTGCCGCTCCGCCGAGGACGGCGGCCGGCCGGTCAGCGTCGGCCGTCACGCCGCCGCGGCCCTTACGCCACCGAGGCCACGATCCGCCGGGCCGCCGGAATCTGCTCACGCGTGAGGTGCTCCAGAATGAGTGGAAGATCGGGCCGCCGCGTTCGCAGGAACTCGAAGTACGGCTGCTGGACGAAGACGCCGCTGCCCACAGCCGGGGTCGACACCTCGGCGCCGTCCGGCCCGACATCCTTGACGTGAGCAACCGCGAAGGCGTGCTCGAAACGGTCCAGAAACCCGAGCGCCACGCGCTCCTGCGCAGGCAGCAGGTCGCTCGACACGTAGTTGTACGGGTCGCACACGAGTTGCAGGTGCGGCGACGGGAAGCGGTCGGTGAGCTCGATCGTGCGTGAGACGGTGCGCAGGACGCTCAGGACGCTGCCCTCCAGCGCGAGCACCGTGCCGGCACTCTCGGCCGCGGGCAGCAGCAGCTCGACTGCATCGAGCAGGGATGTCCACGCGTCCTCACCAGCATTGGCGGGAACGTCGGCCCATTCGTGCGTCGGATGACGCGTCCCCGCATGCGTCGAGACCGCCTGCGCGCCGATCCTGGGCGCGAGCTCGAGACACCGCGAGACGTAGTCGAGGTTGTCGCGCCGCTCACGCTCATTGGTCGCGATGAGGTTGCGGTACGCGCCGATCGAGGAGATGTCGACCCCGCTCGCCCGCGCCGGATCTGGGTCGTCGAGGCACTCGTCCAGCAGCGCACGCGAGAGTTGCACGGTCTCGAGCCCGAGCTCGCGGCCGAGTGCGGCGAGGTCGCGCCACGGCGCGCCGAGCTCGTGCGTGAAGCCCCCGAACCGCGGCCACGGGACCGCGGGCGCGAGCGACGGGAAGAACGTGCGGGCGAAGCTCAGGTCCCGCGCGACGAGCGCGGGCGGCGAGGGCGGCGTCTCGAGGACAAGCCAGCCGTCGTAGCCGATCTCGTCGAGCGCGCGCGCACACTCCGCGTAGTCGACGCAGCCGAATCCCGGCCGGGTGTCCCCGCGGCGCGTCCTCGATTCCTTGAAGTGGACACGTTGTACGAGATCGCCGAGCGCACGAAGCTCCGTCGGCGGGTCGAGCCCTTGGACCAGCGGGTTGGCAAGGTCGAAGTAGCACCCGAACGCCGCCGATCCGACCCGCTCCGCCAGGCGCCGCACCCCGCGTGCTGGCAGCGTGCCCTCGTGGCAGAGCGAGACGCCAGCGCCGGCTGCCTCGGCGCAGAGGGCGGAGAACGAATCGGCGCAGCGCTCGAAACCGGCCTCGCCGTCCAGCTCGCCCCGATTGAAGAACGGCACGAGAACGAGGTCGGCGCCGAGCTCGGCCGCGAGGGCGACCGCGACGCGCACGTCCTCCTTGGAACGGCGCCGCACGTCAGGGTTCGCGTCCGCGATCCCGCCGTCCGGCGCATGATCCGAGAGGATCAGCGATGGGATCCGCAGGCCGGCCACCTCCTGGACCCGACGGAGGGAGGCCAGCCGCGCGCAGGCGTCTGCGCGGACATCGTCGCGGCCGAGAGCGATCTCGATGCCGGCGAAGCCGAGCTTTCGCGCGAGCACGAAGAGCTCCTCGTCGCTTCTGCCGTCGCGTCGAAGAACCGAGTCGATGACGGCGGCACGCACGCGCCCGTTCATACCACGGAAGCCAGAGTCGCAGCGGCGCCTCGTACGCCCGCGATACTGCAATTGATGCTCGACACGGGCGATAGCGCACACATGCGTGCGGCGCGGCGTCGGGGCGACCTCCTGCCGGCGCCGCCGGCCGTCTCCGAGCTCGCACGGGACCGCGTCGTCGCAGGCGTGCCCGTCCGTGTCTTCACGCCGCCGCATCCCCGCGGCGCCTTCCTGCACCTCCACGGCGGCGGCTTCGTCTACGGATCCAGCCGTCTCCAGGACGACCGGCTCGAGCGGCTGGCCACCCGGTGTGAGATCGTCGTCATCAGCGTCGAGTACCGGCTCGCGCCGGAGCATCCGTATCCCGCCGCCCTGGAAGACTGCGAAGCGGTTGCCTCCTGGCTGGTCGAGGAGTCCACGTTCGAGTCGCTCGCGGTCGGCGGCGAGTCCGCCGGTGCGAACCTCGCGGTCGCCACGCTCCTGCGGCTGCGCGACGGGCTCGGCGCCACCGGCTTCTGCGCGGCGGCACTGACCGCCGGCCTGTACGACCTCACGCTCGCGCAGGTCGCCGACGGCGACCCGGCCCTGACGCGGGCCGACCTCGAGTCGCTGGTCGATCAGTACGCGGGCGGTGCGTCCCACGACGACCCCGAGCTCTCGCCCCTCTTCGCCGATCTGACGGGCCTTCCGCCGGCGCTGATCGCAGCAGGGGCACGCGACCCGCTTCTCGCCGATTCCACACGCCTCGCCGAGCATTGGGGTGGAGAGGCGGCACTGACGATCGTCGACGGGCCGCACTCACTCGACGCGGGCGAGCTCGTGGGCGCGTTTCTGAGCGAGCGTGTCGGCTAACGCCGGCTATGACCCGACACCCTCCTATCCTCCGGTGGGCGGGACCGTCGATCTCGGCCTTCCGCAGCCTCCGGACGGCGTGCTTGCGATCGACGGGCCGGCAGCGCTGCCGTGGGGAACGCTGCTGGCGAAGCTGGACCCGAGACGCGTGGTCGACATCCGCAAGCACTACCTGCCCTGGCACGAGGTCGAGGCGCGGACCGCCCGGGCGGAGCTGCCTGGCGATCCGGTGTTCGGGAAGCTGTACGACGGCGCACTCTCCGATCTGTTCGACGAGCTTCCCGTGCCCGCGGCCGACGCGATCGTCGTCGGCCCGGGCAGCGCGCTCGTGCCGCATGACGTGCTCTGGTACGCAGACGTGCCAAGACGACTCGCGCTCGACGAAATGCGCCGGAACGCCGTGCCGAACATCGGCATGTCCTCCGGCTCGCGCGGGTCGGAGCAGCGCCTGCTGTTCGTCGACTGGCCGCTCGAAGCCCGACACAGGCAGGAGCTCGCGCCGCAGCTCGACCGTTACCTCGATCTCGGCGACGCCGACACGATCCGCTCGCTCGACGGCGCGACGCTCCGGCGCACGCTCGCCTCGCTCGCCTCGCGGCCGTTCCGGACCAGGCCGACGTTCCTGCCGGGTCCGTGGGGAGGGCAATGGCTGCGGCGCACGCTCGGCATCGCGACCGAGGCGCCCAACCTGGCCTGGTCGTACGAGCTGATCGCGCCGGAGGCCGGGATCCTCGTCGACTCGCTCGAAGTCGGGTTCGACCTGCTGATGGCCACAGAAGGCGCGCGTGTCGTGGGAGAAGACGTGGTCGTGCGCTTCGGCAACTCGTTCCCGATCCGCTTCGACTACCTCGACACGCTCGAAGGCGGCCACCTCTCGATCCAGTGCCACCCGACGCCGGAGTACGCTGCGGCGACCTTCGGGCTGCCGTACACACAGCTGGAGAGCTACTACGTCGTCGAGACGACGCCCGAAGCGAGGGTGTTTCTCGGCCTCCGGGCGGACGCGGACGTTGCCGCATTCGAGCGAGACGCGCGCGCCGCGCTCACGGGCCGCGAGTTCGATCCCGAACGTCACCTCCAGGCGCACGAGGCGCTTCAGCACCAGCTCTACCTGATCCCCGCCGGCACCCCGCACGCGAGCGGAGCCGGCAACGCCGTCCTCGAGATCAGCGCAACACCGTACCTCTACACGTTGCGCTTCTACGACTGGCTACGCGAGAACGGGGACGGAGAGTTGCGGCCCGTGCACGTCGACCACGCGTTCGCAAACCTCGACGGCGCCCGGCGCGGCGCGGCGGTCGCACGCGACCTGATTCAGCCACCCACCGTCGTGCGCGCCGGGCCTGGCTGGGCCGAGCTCGACCTCGGTGGCCTTCCCGAGCTGTTCTTCGCCGTCCACCGGCTGGACTTCGACCGTGCTGTCGAGGACGACACCCGCTCGCGGTTCCACGTGCTCGCCCTCGTCGAGGGCGAAGCGCTGACGTTCGAGACTGCGGCGGGGGACGCGCACGCCGTGGCTTACGGCGAGACGATCATCGTTCCGGCCGCGGTCGGTGCATACGAGCTGCGCGCGGCCGGGCCGCGCAAGGTGGTCAAGGCGTTCGTCAAGTGACGGACGTCGTCGGCGCGATCGAGCTTGGCGGCAGCCACGTCTCCGCGGCTCGGGTGAGACTGGCAACGTGGCGGGTGGAAGGCTTCCGGCGGACACCGCTTCTTCCTGAGGCATCACGTGCCGAGCTCATCGAGAGCATCGTCACGACGTCGCGGGCAGGCGCGTCCGGCACAACACGTGTCGGAGTCGCGACGCCCGGCCCGTTCGACTACGAACGCGGCATCTCCCTGATCCGCGGGCTGGGCAAGCTCGAGTCGGTCTACGGGACCGACCTGCGGGAAGAGCTCGTCGGCGCGCTCCCAGGACTGGAGCCGGCGAACGTCGCTTTCCTCAACGACGCGGAGGCGTTCGCACTCGGCGAGGCACTCGCCGGCGCCGGGCGGGGACACAGCCGAGTGCTGGCGATCACGCTCGGCACGGGTCTCGGCTCCGCCTTCCTGGTCGGTAGTGAGATCCGGCGCGAAGGTCCCGGCATCCCGCCCGACGGGAGCCTGCACCTGGTCCCCTTCCGCGGCCGCCCCGCCGAGGACACCATCTCCGGGCGCGCGCTGCAGGCACGGCACGGCACGGACTCGCCGTCCGTCGAGCTGCTGGCGGGCCTTGCACGCGATGGCGACACCCGCGCGCGCGAGTCGTTCGAAACACTCGGTGCCGACCTCGGCCAGTTCCTGGCCCCCTGGGTTCACGGTTTCCGGCCGACGTGTCTCGTCGTCGGCGGCTCCATCGCGCGCGCCTGGGATCTCTTCGGCGACGCGCTGCGGCGATCGCACGATATCGGGACGTCGACGCTGGTCACGCGTGCCGCTCGCCTCGACGAGGCAGCTCTTCTCGGCGCGGCCGCAGCCGCCGCGTCGTCGCGCTAGCCGCTGCTGGTGCGCCCGAGCGGCACCCGCCGTGAGGCGGAAGCTAGTCGTCCGGCCGGATGTGGATTAACCGGCGTACGTGCCTCAGCCCCCGAAAGACAGCTGCTCATAGTTGTCAAAACCAACGGCGCCGAAACGATGCACTGAGGACGCGGGTGCCGGCCATCCCACACTGCTCGGGATAGTGTCGGTACATGTGAGACGAGCCGTCCCAGGGGGCCGAGCACGTCCGCGCAGCCGAGGCGATCGGGGCGCTGTGTCTGGCGACCGACCTTGGGATGGGGTTCCCGTTCGAGCACGGGTTGCAGAGCACCTTGGTCGCGGCCCGACTCGCCGACCGCCTCGGGCTCGATGCCGAGACGACGTCGCAGACCTACTACGCCTGCATGCTCTCGCACGCGGGCTGCACCACCGACGCCCATGTCACCGCCGAGGTCTTCGGCGACTCGCTCACCACCCACTTCCACCCAGTCACCTACGGGAGACCGCGCGAGGTGTTTGCCGGTCTCCTCCGCGCCCTGCCCGACCCCGACAGCCCGGGGCCAGTGCGCGCCCTTCAGACGGTGCGCCGGCTGCCGCGGATGGCGCGGGCGGCGGGGCCGGCGTTCACCGCCATCTGCGAGGTGGCCGGCATGCTGGCTGAGGGGGTCGGCCTCCCCGGCTCCATGCCCGGCCTGTTCTTCTACCTGAGCGAGCGCTGGGACGGCAAGGGCCCGCTTCGCCGCGCCCGCGGCGAGGAGATCCCGCTGCCGATGCGGATCGTCCACGTCGCCGTCGACGCCACCTATCAGCGGATGCTCGGCGATGCCGAGCACGCCGCCCGCGTCGCCCGCGAGCGGGCCGG
>Ga0126307_10000957_pt1 | contig 19078 bp, 26 predicted proteins | sample Plot28_FD_89955 | JGI IMG/M metagenome (GOLD analysis project Ga0126307, IMG submission 89955) | Serpentine soil microbial communities from UC McLaughlin Reserve, CA, USA - Plot28 | ecosystem: Environmental > Terrestrial > Soil > Grasslands | place: USA: UC McLaughlin Reserve, Lake County... | reverse complement strand
GGGAGCTGTACTCAAAAGACGAAGCCAATTCCCTTGAGGCGGACCTTCAGCCTCTCGTGGGCGGCGGTGTGATCACCCGAATCTCGAAGCACGATTCAAATCCCGAACACAATCCGCAGATGCTAGAGCGCTACCGTACGAGAGGGGTCGGCGAAGCTGGCCCGACCGACTGACTAAACCGAACGTCGATCGAGTTCTCGGGGGCTTGGCCAGTAACGGCTGCTTGCCACCCGCTGTCGCTGCAGAGGAAAGGTTCGTTCACCATCCGGTCTGAAGTCGCTTTTCCACCCCGCCCCCGGTCACTTTCCGACCACGAACGTCCGGAGGATCGCGGGGTCCAAACGAGAGGCCCTAAATGACCGACCCACTTGATACTCACCGGCTGTTGACCGCATCGATGACTGTCGTCGCCCTGCTCGGCTGGGGTACATACGCCTACTCCACGGATTCATCCGCGACGCGCGATCAGGCCCGCCTCGAGGCTATTGCCCGCATCACGACGGAGCGTGACGCACTCCACTCAGAGCACCAGCGGCTGGTCTCAGGACAACTGAAGCTGGTTTCAGAGCAACAGCGATTTCAAGGGGAGCTGGCGCTGGCGAACACGCAGCTTGCAGCCGCTCGGGAGGAGATTGCCTTATTGCCGCAGCGAAACGTCGCAAAGAAGGGCGACCTGGGCGCGATCCAGCCTGGCCCTCCGTCACGTAAAGCGGTCCACACGCGTCCGACGGAGGCGAAAAAAGTACGCTCGAAGGTTGCGCAGCGATGACCCGCCTCGCGGACGGCAGAGGACGAGAGAAGGCTCTGGCCCAACGGCCGCGCGTCGATGCCGAACGTGAGCGGGTCAAGATTTTGGAGAGACCACTCGAGGAGGTCAGGAGCGGGCAAGCACAGCGGGCCGAATTGATCGGCACCTGGATCGCCTGCGCGCGACGGTTTGCGAGATGAAGGTGCCCCGTGCACCCGCAGTCCGCCATGCGATACGCCTGGCCGTCCCTCGCCACTCCCGTGTGTCTTTCTGGAGTGCGCCCACTCGGACACCACGATAGCTAACGATTGACCATGGAGCTGGGCCTTGCAGGAGTAAGGCTCATGGCACGTCATCGCATCCACAGCCTCTCGTTCAAGAAGCAGATCGTGCAGGAGTACGCCGCCGGCGCGACCCTCAACGGGTTGGCGCGGGAGCACGACCTCTCGCGCAACCTGATCCGCGGCGGCCGACCCAACCAGCTGTGGGTGGCGGACATCACCTGCGACGCCATTGCGACCGGCTTCGTCTACCTCGCCGCGATCGGCGATCTTGGCGGCGAGTGCCGGGTCGCTGCAGATCGCTTGTTCGACGGGGGTCCGCGCGTCGCGGCAACGCGCGATCCCACCATCCCCCGTCAGGGCGCGCTTCAGCAGCATGGCGCGCTTACTTCCTCCCGGGCGCACCGGAACGAAATGACACCCAGTTCTCCGGCACTGCGCTCATCGTCGTAACGGATCTTGGCGTCGTTATCGAACGGTACGACCGCGCTGCTGCCGCCACCGGCGGCCACCAGCCGTTCGAAGTACGCGCGCGTCTCGCGGGCCGCGCTTCCGCCCGATCGGCCGCGACCGTGGCCCGCGGGAATGGCCTTCTCGATGGCCCACACCAGAGCTGGGTTTGCGGCGCAACCGGGCGACACGTTTAGTCGCAGGCATGTGGCCGGCGCACGCTGACTGAAGCGAGGAGAATTGATGGAGCGCGCGGGGGCCGCTGGGGCAATCGCACCCTCGGCCGCAGTCGGTTCTGACGAGGCCGATCCCCCGACGGGGAGACCCTGCCCCCGATCGGCCTTCAGCCTCCCCGCGTCGACGGCGCGTTAGGTTCCGCAGAAGGTTTGGGTTACCCGCTGATGCGGCTGGGGAGGTTCCGCATAGTGCTCCATGGTGGGCTGGTCGTCGTAGGGACGAGCGAGAACCGTCAGAAGCTCCTCGAATGGCCCGAAGTCTTCCCTTTGGACAGCTGCCTGGATGACAGCCTCGACCCGGTGGTTACGCGGAATGAAGGCGGGGTTCGTGGCCCGCATGGCGGACCGGCGTTCCGCCGGGCTCTGCGGCTCGTCAGCGAGACGCCGGCGCCAACGCTCCGCCCATCCGTCAAAGCTCGCCGGATCGGTGAAGAACTCGCGAACAGGATCATCGTTGCCGGCTTCTAAGGCTGCATCGCACAGGTGGCGGAACGTGAGCGTGAAGTCGGCCTCATTCTCCGCCATTGCTTTCAGGAGGTCCTCTGAAAGTGCGGCGTCGCCTTCCTGCTCGGTGAACAGGCCCAGCTTCCTTCTCATTCCACCCTGAAAAGCGCGGTCGAATAGATGCCCGAACCCGCCAAGGGCAGCTTGAGCTTGCTGGACCGCTTTGTCCTGGTCATCTGCGAGGAAGGGCAGAAGCGTCTCGGCGAGCCGCGCCAGGTTCCAGAGCGCGATCCGCGGCTGGTTCGCAAAGGCGTATCGGCCGTGGTGGTCTATGGAGCTGAATACGGTGGCCGGGTGGTACGCATCCATGAAGGCGCACGGACCCTAGTCGATCGTTTCGCCCGCGATGGACATGTTGTCGGTGTTCATCACGCCGTGGATGAAGCCCACGAGGAGCCAGCGTGCGATCAGGTCCGCCTGGCGGGCGATCACGCCCTCCAGCAGCGCGCCGTAGCGTTGCGCGGTTTGAAGCGCTTCGGGGTAGTGCTGGGCTAAAACGTGATCGGCGAGCGTGCGTACACCATCCACATCGCCCCGCGCAGCGAAGAACTGGAACGTGCGGATCCGGATGTGACTTGCAGCGACCCGGGTCAGAACCGCGCCTGGCAAGAGCGTCTCCCGGATGACGGGATCACCAGTCAGCACGGCGGCCAGCGCGCGCGTGGTCGGGATGCCGAGCGCCGCCATGGCTTCGCTGATCACATACTCCCGCAGCACGGGCCCAAGCGCGGCTCGGCCATCTCCTCCCCGAGAGAACGGGGTTGGCCCTGATCCCTTCAGCTGGATGTCGCGACGGAGGCCGTCCTTTCCGACCACTTCCCCGAGCAGGATCGCGCGCCCGTCACCGAGTTGTGGCACGAAGTTGCCGAACTGATGCCCGGCGTAAGCCATGGCGGTCGGCTCGGCACCCTCCGGCAGCCGGTTACCGGCGAGAACCTGAACGCCTTCAGGGCTCGTGAGCCACGTGGCGTCGAGGCCCAAGTCGGACGCGAGCTGCCTGTTCAGCTTGATGAGTTTCGGGGCGCTGACGGGTGTGGGCGGAAGCCGGGCGAAGAACCGGTCTGGAAGCCGCGCGTAGGAATTGTCGAATCCGAAATGAACCGTCATCAGCGCTACTCTTCAGCCCACCCGCAGCATTTCGACAGCCGGCGGCGAAATAAGAATTTGGCTGAACTCACGCATCCAGTCCCCGGATCCCTCCGAAGCCGCCTCATGGCGGAATGAGTCCAGCTGATCCAGGCTCGTTAGCTCGACTCGAATTGCAGAGCCGCGCCACCCAGGGCACGCGTGAGCGGCACAAGCAGGCGGGCCTTCAGTCCGTTCGCCGCTGCCGAATCGACCTCTCGCCGGATCAGTGCAACGGCCCGATCGCGATCAACGGGTTTGATCTCATACGAAAAACGAGCGAGGTACATCATCTCCTCCGCAGATCCAGCCCCCTGCGTAGAACGGGCCCTGCTCCGCTGCGTTCCGATCGCCCGCCTCCGAGCAAGCTCAAGTCATTTGCGTCCGGTCAGGTTGCGTAGATGCCTACTAGCGCACGCGCGCAGCCTGACTCCGGACTCGGTTCGGTCCTCGTACTTCGATGGGTTCGTCCGCAACGAGATCGCCTGCCGCGGCTCAAAAGAAGGACAGGGTCACGAAATATGTTAGAGCCGCGGAGAAGCTGCGCGGCTAGAGCCTGGCGCGAGTTCAAACGCTAAAGCTTAACCTCCAGATTCAGACTTTCGCGCTAAGCGTGGAAAGGCTCGTGCGCCTACGTTGATCGCACTGGAACACTCGGCAAAAAAACAAGCCGGGAAGCGTCAACAGAGCCCATCGCCCGTCGCTCCACAGGAGAGAACCCGGTTTCTGGAGGAACCTCGCAAACGCTCGACGGACCCGCGTTGAGCGAGGACCGCCTCCGCCAAGCGAGGCCGATGCCAAGAAAAAGGCCCAGAAGATCGAGGGGTTGTCGAAGCCCATCTCATGCGGCCTCTCGTCGCCGGGCATTCCTCGCACCACGACCATACCCCTCTTCGTCACCGCAACGAAGTACATCGCGGAATTCTATAGCACACTTAGCCCCGCAGGCCGCTCCCGGCCCCGAGGCGCGGCGGCACCAGCTTGGGCCGCTTCGACTCTGCGTACACCGTACGATCCGCGCGATCTCGCAGTCCGCCTCGCGCTTCAGCGTCGCAATGTGTGGCAGCGGCTCCTGAACGGGCTGATCGAGAAGCTCACGCCATAGACGCCACTCGGCCTCGCTGGCGTATGGCCAGCTCTCAGGCGCGCGCATCGCGAGGCTCCAAATGATGAGGGAGGGGGGAACACGACGCAGCTACCCGCGAGAATTTCGCGTCAGTGCCGGCCGCCAGCCTGCCAGACCTCACCGCGCCGGCGACCGCGACGCGCCACCATCCACAGAGAAAATCTAGTGGCCGCCGATCAACCTCGGCTCTCGCCGATGATGGCGGCGAGCGGCGGCGTCCCCTTGCCCTGCGCCTCGAAGATCTGGCGCACCGTGACGCGACGGCCGCAGGCGAGCGCCGCCGCCATCATCTCGTCGAGTTGCTCCGGCGTGCCGCTCCAGTAGAGCAGCGCCGGGACGTCGCCGAAGCGATCGCGGTAGCGCTGCATGGTCTCGGTCCAGAACTCCGAGCCGCGAGCCCACCATTCGTCGCAGTTGTCCATGATCGAGTGACGCTCCGAAACCCCCGTGAGTATCCGCAGCGCCATCCGCACCGCCCGGGCATTGTCGGCGTCGCCGCTTTCGTCGAGCGCCCGTTGCAGCTTGTCGAGCGGGTTCCAGACCTTGCGCAGCGAGTTGTCGACGGCGCGGGCGCGCATGAGGAAGGGATCCCAACTGGTCTCACCTTCGGCAACGAGGATGCCCTTCGCGGGGGCGTAAGCACCTTTGATCATCGACCTGCGTGTAAGCGAGCCCTTGACGTGATGTCAAGCAGCGTTTTACCTACCCCCGATGATCGCGTCCTTCCGCAACCGAGCCCTCAGCCGCTACTGGCTCAAAAATGACCGGAGCAAAATACGCCCCGACTGGATGCCCCGCCTGTCGCAGATCCTGCAGGCGCTCGAAGCCGCGCATAAGCCGGAGGCTCTCGACCTCCCCGGCTTGAGCTTCCACCGCCTGCGCGCAGACCAGGCCGGGCGCTTCGCCGTCAGCGTCTCACGCAACTGGCGGATCACCTACGGATGGGACGGCGAGAACGCCATCGACGTCGACCTGGAGGACTACCATGGCTAAGCGCACCCTGCGTCACCCCGACATCGAGCCCATGCACCCCGGCGAACTTCTCGCCGAGATCGTCATCCCGGCGACGGGCGAGGACAAGAGCACCATTGCCGAGCGCCTCGGCGTCTCGCGGCAGACCCTGCACAGCCTCCTTACCCGCCGCCAGACCGTCACCCCCGGGCTCGCGCTCCGCCTCGGCAAACTCTTCGACAATGGCGCCGACTTCTGGCTCAACCTCCAGCGCGCCTACGACCTCTGGCACCTCGAAAAGCAGCTCCGGGACGAACTCTCAGCCATCCAACCCATCAAGGCAGCCTAGCCCATCCGTAGGTCTCGAGCGCCCGCGCCTGCTCAACCGATCGTGACTCGACGCGGAGGCGGTCGCGGAGTGGGCGGGTGTCGAGGGTGTCGTCAGCTGCCATGGCGGGCCTCGTCGTCATCCAGGTCGCGCAGCAATCAAGAGCGGCATGGAGCCTGGTCAAGCAGTCGGCATGGTCTGGGAACTGGTCATGAAGATCGACGTCTAGCCGAGGCGCCTTCAGCCATGACGCGCTGGGAAACTCACAAACAACGAGAAAACCGCCCTGCGGCAGCTGGCAAAGGGCGAGGCTTACGCTGTTCCGACGCGACTGATCCGCCGCCTGGCCGCGCTCGGCCTGGCCGACCCTAGCAACCCGGAAGGCCGCCTCACCCCCGCAGGGCTCGAGATCTATCGAACAAGGCCTACCCGCTGGAAATGATCACCGCTGCTGAAAGCCCCGCCCGCGGCCACCGTGGCCCGCATAGCGCAATGCTACGACAGACCGGCCGAGACAAGGGTCGAGGCTCGGCGCCCGTCCTGGGGCTCGGTAGAGGCACCGGGGCTCGATCGGCCCTCGATCTCGATGAGACGGGCGCGCAGGCAGAGATAGTCGGCAAGGGCACTGACCTGCTCGCGAGCAATCCCGGCGACGCGAGAACCGCGGGCGAGCTCCTCGATCTCGGCTGCGAGTTCGCGGAGTTCCCGGGCAACGGTGTCGGTCATGGGGTAAGTAGCTCAATTTTGGACATTTTGTCAGAGGGGAGCTCTCTCGGCCGCCTCGCGATGGTCCACGCCCAGCTCGGGCTATTCGCCAGCTCATTTTCGTGGCGCGGGAGCCTACTAAGACTTCGAGCCGCTGCGCAGCCTCGGGCCAGCGGCTCGAGCTAGGTCATGCCGCTGAGCGTCTATTCTCAGCCGATGAACGCCTGCTCAATAGTGACAGTTAGGAAAGGAGAAGTGACTGTCTTCTTCTTCTTACTTTCAAATACCGGCCCAAGGGTCGGATGTTCGGAAGGGGTCGGCGTTATAGTGACCACCCCCGAAGAGGGCGTTATGCCAGCTGGAGGGGCCGCGCCCGCGACAGCGCTGATTTCTGCGTCTGTCAACTCAACGGGTTCCGATAAGCCAAGTTCTTTTGCGATCTTTGATGACATTGAAGCCTCCTCTCGCCTCGTTCTGGGTCACCCCCTGCAAGTTACGACTGTCGTGTTCTCCCCTCTTACGAAAAACGCACGCCAAAAGAACGCCCGTCCTGAGCCAGCGTCGCTCATAACCCTCAGTTCGACGCGGAAGCCAATTCCCTCCATGTGGGAGAATTTGGGGCTCCTCGACCAGCTATGCGTTACAGGTACCCAACCCCGGCTATTGCCGTCTAGAGGCAGTAGTCAGGAGCGAAACGGCGTTGCGCATCAATGGCTTACGGCAGCGCGTCGTTTTGGGTAAGCGCGGGGTAAGCAGGCGGAGCGATTTCGAGCCCTCGTCACCCTGATTGTCGCTACATTCAGCCCGTCGCAGCGGCATGACCGTGGGTATCCCCGGGGGTAGCGCTGGCAGTCAGGGCAGTGGAGGAACCGGCGCTTCTCGGCGCGCAGAATCGGACGCTGCTCGAGCCGCGGCACTTGCCTCCGCGGACGACCGCTCTTCGCTGTCCCGACCGTAGCCACGTTGTGAAATCTCTGCCGCCGCCAGCATAGCACGGCCGCTCCTTCGCGCGAGACATGAGGGCGGCAATGGCTGACCACGGGGACGGGCCGAGCGGGGCACCCTTAGGGCCGCACTATCAGACCCGAGAATGCGCTTTGAGGATAGCGTGTAACTCCGCTTCGGATATTTCACCGCGATGACGGCGCCGCCAGGCGGCGATCCGCGGTGCGGCTTTATCGTCGAACGGCGCCCCCATGCCGCGACGAAAGACCATGCCTCTTCGCCAAATGACGATCGGCTTGATGTCACTCACGATAGAACTCCCCCGGCGCTAGCCTTACGGCCCCGTGGCCCCGATGGCCCCGATTTCCATTGTGCTCCTATAAGCCTCCTTCTCTCTTTTCTGTCAGCTTTTGGTTTGAACAATGAGATGTGAAAGCAGGAAAGCAGAGAAAATGGTGACAGTAGAAAATCGGGGCCATCGGGGCCACGGGGCCGTCACCCTCCTGTGAATGCCGTTGCCCTGAACCCTTCCGCGGCGGCGAGCCTGTCTCGCGGTGACAGGGTTTTCAGGGCATAGATGATCAGCTTTCGCTGGCCGATCTGCCATCGACCCTCCTTGTTGGAGGGATTGAAAGCCACCTCGTAGCCGATCTCCTTCATCCGCAGCGTGGCGCTGGCGCGGCGCGGCCCTACCAACGACCGCAACAGCCCGGCGATCTCGCCGCCGAGGTCGCGATCGGGGTGCTTCCGCAACAGCGCGAACATGGAATCGAAGGTGACGGCCTCGGGCAGCTTGCCGCCGTTGTCGTCGAGGAGGAGGGCAACGAGGTCCTCCATCGCGCTGTCGTCGGGTGCGCGGTTGGCGTTGACGATCGCCCAGAAGGCCGGGCCGTGGTGCGGCGGCGCCTTCGGATCGAAACGGAAGAGGTCGCGCGCCATGAGCCAGGCGATGACGTGCCCGACGCCGCCGGCATCGAACCAGCCGTAAAGCCCTCGGAAATAGGCCGGCGCGAAGTGGCCGAACGGCAGCGGCGTCGTCATCACGTCATGGCGGCGGTCCTCGGCCGGGAGGTAGAGCGCGGTCTCCCGCGAGTTCGAGGTGATGGCGCCTTTGATGACATTTGGGGCGTAGAACGCCGGTATGAACTTCGGATTGACCCGCAGCATCGTCGGCGGCGCCGCGAATAACACCTTGGTCCGCTCGTAGAACTGGAAGCGGTCGAACTCGGCCGCGTCGCGCGCCTCGTTGATCCGCACGAACACCTTGCGCGTGAAGTCGTCGTTGAAGGTGCCGAACAGATCATGCGGAGCGATGTCACCGACATTGGCGGGGCCGAGATAGCGCACCACCGGCTCGAAAATGGTGTCTTTGCCAACACCAGGCGGCCCGGTCAGCACGAGCGCATGGTTGATCTTCACGCCGGGAAACTGGACCGTCGAGGCCAGGAAGTCGAAGACCCGCTCGCAATCGTCGGGCAGCACCGCCCGGGTATGATCGAGCCACGGCCCGGCCCTGTCGGCCCGCCCGGGGAGCGGCACTGGCGCTCGGTACAGGTTGAAGACGAGGGCGCCACGGCGCGCGACCACCGATCCTTCGGCGTAGAGCTTGCCCTTGATCAGCTCCGGCTCGCTCGGATCCCATGTCATTCCCTGAACCGCCGCGTGCTGGGCGAGCCAGGCCGAGGCGCCGATGTCCTTCGGCTTGCCGTCCGACCCTTTCACCGTCACCTTCGGCAGGCTGGCGTCGACTCCAGCTCGCACCCACAACCCCCCTGTCGGTCGGAAGATCGGCTTGTTCTCGCCGGTCAGGAAGTAGAAGTCGGCGAGGTCGATCCGCCCTTGCCGCGACTGATCCTTGACCTCGCCCATAGCTGCCCCCTCGTCTGACGGTGATTCCAGCACCCCGTCGAGCTCGATCCCGGCGAAGGGATCACCGCCGGGCGGCCCGAGCTCGGCGCCAAGCTCAAGAAGCCGGCGCCAGGCCTCGCGGGCGCCGCGGTGGGCGCAGTGACCGTGCTGGCACTTAAACGCCCACGTCCCGTCTTCCCGCACGAGGAGGGCCGAGCCGTTCTTGCCGGATGTGTGCTCGCCTTCCCAAAGACATTGGACTTCGAGCCAGCCGCGCGCGTTGAGGCGATCACTGACCCGATGGCCGCTTGCCTGCCACGCCGCCACGACCGGGCTCGCCAACACCTCTTCGATCGGCGCTGCCTCGGCGCACTCGCCAAATCCGTCGAATGCTCCGGCCGGCGGCAGCTCCGAGCCCATCCACGCGGCGATCTCGTCGGCGCCGTACCGGCGCTCCGGCTCGAACTCGAGGAGACTCACCCTCGGCGCCTTGCCGCCCTTGGCATAAGCGGGCTTGCCGTTGACGCCGACCGGCAGCCGCGCGACTCGGTTGAGGTCGCCGGCGCCGGGATCGCCGATCGGAGTCTTGGGGTCGGTGATCCTGGCGATCAGGGTCGCGGCACGGAAGCGATCGGTCTCCGGCTCGTCGAGCGCGTATATCCACTGTGAATTCCCGGGCGAGGTCTCGATGATCGCCGTCGGCTCCCCGAAGCCGCGCTCGGTCGGGGGCGGCACCTTGGTCCCGACGTCGTCGACCATGACGACATGGAGCGCGCGCCAGAGGTCCTGCGTCCGCCGCACGGCGCCGTCCGGGCCGCGGTCGAACAGGGAGACGCAGAAGTAGTTGTTCGCCTCCGGGTCGAGATGGCGGGGGCCATACCCCCAAACCGGCCCGCCGCCCCAGTTGCCATCCGCCGGGTCGCCCTTGAAGGCGACCACGAAGGCCTCGTCGGCCGCTTCCCCAAACAGGGCGGATAGGAAGGCGGCCGTTGTCGACGGCGTCGAGGGTCCGCGCCTCCGGGTGGGCCCCTGTACATCGCACAGCCCCTCCCGTCGTCGGGAGGGGCTGTATAATATCAACACCCTCCCCCATCTCCTCGCCGGCCGCTTTCGCCTTCGCTTTCGCGGGCCGCTTGCCCGGCGCTGCCTTCTTCCGCTTTGGCGCCGGGGCGGCCGGGTCGATGGCGACCTCGGTCATGTCGAGGAGATCGCGCGTCGCCGCGACGTAGGCGTCGACGTCGAGATCGTCCGGCCAGTCGGAGAGCCGTTCGATCGTCTTGCAGCCGATCGCCTTGCGGCGATCGCCGACGCGGCCCTTGGCGCTATCGATGATCTCAGGCGGGCTCGCATCGGTCGTGCGGTAAGTGCGGATCACGCGGCCGAGAGGGGTCTCGCCGATCCGGAAGCCGCCGCCGTTCGTGGTCGCGACACTCACGAAGAGAGCGAGCTCGCGTCGCGCGGCGGCGGCGCGGATATGACCTTCAGCGTCGCCGCCGCGCATGGCGCAGGCGACGGCTTGCGCCACGATCGTCTCGGTCGGGTTGAGGTCGAGCCCGGGCGCGACCGCGAGCGCGCCCTTGCTCTTGACGTCCCCACTCGCGAGGACGGCGATGTAGCTGTTGACATCGCGGCGCCGGATCGTCGCCACCTCGACGCCTTCTAGAGTGAAGCCGGTCGCCGCTTGCCAGCTTTCGATCACTGCGGCGACCTTTGCCGCTTCGTCGCGGCGATACCGGACGAGGACCCCATCGGTGTTCGCCGAGCACACCGTGGCGCCGCCCTCGCGCTGCAGGCGGTCGATCAAGGCGATGAGGGCGAGCTGGCCGTTGAGGGTCGTTCTGAGGAAACTGATCGGTGAGAACAGGGGTGACCACGGCGCCCCGGTTTTCCCGAAGGTGGAGTTGAGGGTGAGCTTCAAGGCGTCCGCCTCGCGCTTCCGCCCGGCGGCTTTCGCGGCAAGGCGGCGATCGAGAAGGCCGCGGTAGATCGCCGTGAAGGCATCGGCGTCGAGGTCGCGCGGGGCGCCGCCAGGAGCGAGCAGAAGGGCCGGGTAGTAGGAACTGACGTCGTAGTCGGTGACGACCTCGACGTCAGTGCTGTCGGCGCGGCCGGGGCCATCTTTCGAGTGCAGGCCGCCGACGCCGAAGGCGACGGTGAGGTCGCCGATCACGACCGTCGTCGGCGAGGGTGGCTCGATCGCGACCCGCTCGCCGCCGCGATATTTCACCGTCGTGCCGGTGATCTTGGCGATCACCTCCGCCGCGACTGTCCCCTCGGCGAGCGTCTGAACCCAGGGCGCGATTTCGATGGCGATGTCGCAATCGCGAAAGCGTTTCGCCATCGCGGCCAGCTCGGCCTTCTCGACGCCGGTTCGCTTGCCGTACTCAGCGACGATGACGGTCTCGGCGGCGCTCGCCGGCATCTTGGTGACCAGCGCCGGGATCTCGAACATGGCGGCGAGGGTCTCGCGGGCCGCGATCTCCTCACCGAGCGCGGCGTGGAGGGCCGCCGTGGCGCGGCAATCGTGTTCCAAATAGGCGAGCGTCTCTTCTTCGCGATCGCCGATGCCGTGCTCGGGGTCGAAGGGGATCTCGACGATACGATCGAAGCCGAGCCGCGCCTCGTACACCTTCAAGGACGCTTGTTTGCAGTAGTGCAGCAGGTCGATCTCAGAAAAGCCGGAGGGCCGCAGCCCGAGTTGCTCGGCCTTCTGCCACGGATGCTGGTTCCGCCCGGCCGCATCGGTGCCTTTGCCGATCAGCACCTTCACCGCCGCGTGCAGCTCCTGCGGCGACCGTCCTTTGAAGATGCCGTCCAGAACGTAGGTGTCGAAAGCGAGGTTGTTGAAACCGACCAGGCGAGCGCCAGTGAGATGGGTGCGGACCGTCGCCATCGCCTCGAGGTCGGCGGGCCCGGTCAGGGTCCAGGAGCTGAAGGCGCCGTCCTCGAGAAGGCCGACGATCACCTTGTCGCACGCGATCTCGGTGTGATACACGACGGTGCGCGTCATGACTGTCGTCCTTGGTTGAGAGCTTGAAGAAGGGCCGCCTCGCCGCCCGCTTTCGCGGCGATCACCGCGGCGATGGCGGCGTCGAGCCCGGTGTCTGATTTGAGCGTGACGATGGAGACGCGCTTGCCCTGGCCAGCCCGAACGACGCGGGCGTTGAACTGGGCGAAGGTCTCGTAGGACCACGACCCGGCGAACCAGATCACGGTCTGGCAGCTGCCTTTTTGTAGATTGACGCCGTGTCCGAGGGTGGCGGCGTTGGCGACGAGAAGTGGGATCCTATCGCCGTTGAAACGATCGATGACCTCGGCGCGGGCTCGCACCGGCGTGGCACCGTCGACCACCACCGCATCCGGGAAGCGCTCACGGATCAGGGCGATGTCGGCTCGGTAGCGGCTCGCGACGAGCACCGGCCCGGCGACACCGCCGATCACATCGGCAAGCGCCTCGACGCGAGCCCGCGACAGGATCGCAGTGCGGCCGCTCGGCAAATAGCCGAAGCCTTGCGTGAGTTGATGGAGCCGCGCCAGGAAGGCGCCGTCCGACTGGGCCTCGAAGACCTCGCCCTCGATCTCGAGTCGACGGTGCGCGAGGAAGGTCGCGATCGCCGCCCGGTGCTCCGAATCGTGTTGAAAAGCGAAATCGAGGTGCAGCTCCGACGGAACGTCGGCGGTGTCACGCAAGAGCATGGCGACGCCGGCTGGGGCGAGTTCGTCGGCGACCCGTTCGGCCGTGCCGGGCTTCGGCTTCCAGGTATAGGGCGTCGCTCCCCGAACGAAGTGCCGTGAACGCCAGCGCGAGAAGGGGACCTCGAAAAACGGGTTCTCGGGCGAGACGAGCCGCCCCGGCGTCCACCCGTCGATCGGCCCGTTCGGCAGCGGCGTCCCGCTCGCGAGCGCCACATAGGGGACGACCTTGGCGAGCCCGAGGAGCGCCCGCGCGCGATGCGATTCCGAATCCTTGTAAGCCTGGCTCTCGTCAATGATGACGGCGTCGATCTTGACCCGGCTCCGGCGTACCGCAGCCGCGACGAACTCCGCCAACGTGTCGGGTGTGCAGGTGACGATGTCGCCGTTGCCATCGAACCAGAGGGCTTCGCGAGCGGTCCCGCTGAGGCGGTGCGCCGCGTCGAAACGGAGGTGCTTTGTATGCTGCCAGACCTTCGCCTCGGCCGGCCAGACGGTGTCGAGGATCAATCGCGGCGCGGTAAGGAGGATGCGCCGGAATCGGCGAACGGCGAGGCCGTCGGCGGCGGCCGTCAGGAAGGTTGCAGTCTTGCCGGAACCCATTTGCGCGGCGACGAGCAAAGGCCGCCGCACGAGTTGTGCGGCGACCTCGGCTTGCCAGCGATACAGCGCGGCCCGGGGACGACGGGGCGGCACTTACGCCTCTGTCGTCTCGACGCCCTGATCGTCGTCCAGGAAGCGGACGCCGGCGGTGTCGACGTCCGCGAAACTGGCCCCGTCGCCGCCTCGCTCGATCTTGACGGTGCCCTTGTCGGCCAACCAAAGACCGTTCAGAGAGAGGCCGACGCCCTTGGACCCCGATATGTCGAAAGCGAAGGCGCCGATGGCGACGTAGCACTGGTCGCCGCCCTCAATTTCGGCGGGATCGCACGGCACCTTCTTCGATCCCCAAACCGGACTGGGCTTGAACGATGTCTTGGGCCGCAGCACGACCTTGCCGTTAAAGGCCGGGTGCTTGAAGACGGGCTCGCCGTTCGGCTTCTTCGCGTCGCCGTCCCTGACCGGATTGTGCCACCCGGGCGGGAATACGCGCTTGCCGGTCTTCGCCTGGACCTGGTCGAGAACGAGGTCTTCGAGCTTCTTCAGCTGCGGGTCGGCGGGATCGGCGATGACCGCAACTTGATACTTGCCGTCGAGCGGTGAGACCTCGGCGACGCTCGGATAAGCGACCGTCCCGTAGATCGTGACCGAGCGCTTCAAGTCGACGTCGCCGCTGCCGCCGCCCGCGGTCGAAGCTTGGGCCGCGGCCGTGGCGGGGCGCGAAACGCCCGCTGAAATCGCGCCCTTGAATGCTGACTGAGCCATTTGGAAAACTCCGCTTTTGTCGCGGCCACCGTTGGCCACGATCACCGCCGGATTTTCCCAAGCTCGATGCGACACTTCACGCCCGAGGTGTCACGGGCAGCGTCTTTTGGGGGTCGAAAATCAATGACTTAGAAGAAATATGCGACACTTGGTTTTGGAAGTGTCACACCTCGGCTTGATGGACCGGGCAACGCGATCGCGCGGGACAGAAGCGACACGTCTCCTCCGATGGGTTTGGCTCGGCGGCCGGAGCGTCGGTCGCGGCGGCGCGGGCAATCAGAAAGGCGCGGAACTGTGCCAGCACGTCGAGGGTCGGTGCCCAACTCGACATCGCCCGAGGGCCGAGGCTCGGCTGAGCGATGACGAGGCGGGCCTCGCGCACCGGGAGTCGCAGCTCGTGCATGAGATCGAGAGCGCCGAGCGCGTAGACCAAGCACTGATCGTTGTGGTCGACGTCGACCTTCCAGCGGCCGGTCTTCAGATCAAAGACGAGGAGCCGGGCGCGGCGGCTAGCGTAGCCGACGACATCGGCGGTGCCCCAAACGTCGCTGCGGCCGATCCGCGGAACCACGCGCTGCTCGAGCCACAGGTGATCGACGCCGTTGAGGGCGATGGCGATGCGGGCCATGCTGAGTGCGTCGTCGAGAATGCGCCTCGCCGAGGCGGCGGAGCAGCCGCAGTCGAAATCGAGTACGTGAAGCTCGGTGTCGTTAAAACAGCCCGTGCCGTAGCGCATCGCCCTCTCGAAGGCGGCATGGATGATGCTCCCTGCGAGCGCCTCTGGGCCGCTTTCGTCGTGAACATCGACTCCGTCGTTCAGAGTGATACTGGCCGCGCAGGTGAGCCAGCGCGAGGCGGCTGAGGGAGCGAGGCGAGCATGACCCGGCGCCAGGCCCTGCGGCGGCGCTATCGTCGGGGCCACGGGCCGGCCAAGACATTGTTGTTCGGTGTCGCCGGCTCACCCCGCGGGCGTCGGCGGCGGGGCGTCGGCGCCCGCAGGATCTTGCCGGCGCGCCCCGCCGCGGCGCGGAGCGGCTTTATCACGGCTTCAAAGAGCGCTTCGCCGGCTTTCGTGACACGATCGTCACGGCAGCGCGAAGGCATTTTCCGCCTCATCGTCGGTTTGTCTTCGACATCGAGGTAGTGCTGGAACAGCTTCAACTCATCTCGATAGCCCTTCTGAAGGAGGGCGCTTTGAACCTGCGCCGCGAGCGTGAGTTTGCCGTTGGCCCGGCGCCGATTGAGCTTGAATTTGGTGCCCTTCGCCATCTCCGCCGCGACCGCGGCGAAGTACTCGCGCATGCGCTCTGCCATAGGATCATTGAGGACGATCGGGTGCAGGGTGGAATCGTGCAACCGGCCGAAGCGAGCTTGTCCTCCGGATTGCAAAGCAACCGGTGCAAGGAGCGGTCCTATCAGGTGGGGGTTTTGGACAGAGACGATGACGGGGCGGAGGAAGGGGCCCTGCGCCGGAACCAAGAAGGTCTGCGTGGGCCGCCACACCGCCGGGGGCCTGACGCCGGGTGCATCGGTCACGAGGCCGAGGGTGAGATCGGGCCGGCGCATGGCGAGATCAAAGGACCGCGCCCGGTCCCGCGGATTCGCAAAGATCACAGCCGCTGAAGCGGCGGCCGAGCTCGTGTGCGACATGCATGACGAGAACGGAGCCCGCCGCCGGATCAATGACGAGGTCGCCGGGCGCGGTGACGGCGGCGATCAGCCGGCGGATCAGGCCGGCTGGCTTGATGTGCGGGTGAATTCGCCTGTCGACCTTCTCGACCCAGCGATCGCGGATTCCATGGTCGTGCCAAGTCGCCTTCGCGCGCAGCGGTGGCTTCTGCAGGATCAGTAGAAACTCGCCGGCGCGCCGCGCCCTATAACCCATGCCGAAGCGCCCGTTGTCCCAAGCAATTAGGTCGACGCAGGGCAGAGAATCGGAAAGCTGCAGGTGATCACCACGACAGACGCGGAAAGTGTCAGCCCACAAAAACAGGTATCCGCACGGGCGCAGGACGCGCGCGATCTCGCGGCAGCATTCTTCGATATAGGCATCCGTCATCGCCGGCAGGGTGTGGCGCTGTTTCTGACGTGCACCCTCGTTGCCGTACCGGAGCCGCTCAAGCGTGCTGCGGTGCTGCGGGTCGAAGAACGCCGCCGCGCTGGCCCCGTCGGGCAAGGATCGCAGCAAAGCGAGTGCGTCGCCGTGTTGTTGGACGTCGGTTGCGAATGGCGTCGGGACAACACCCGTGCCGATCACGCTTGGCGAAGCCAACTCGATCGAGGGCGGCGGGGCAAACATCACGGCTTCGCCCGCACGAGGACGCCAGCAAGCTCCTCGAGCGTCCGCTTGACGTCCCAGCTTCCGCCGCCGCTCTCTTCCAGGTGTTCGCGCAGCTCGGCGACGAGGTCGATCGCTCGCGAGCCCGCGCAATCCCAATCACGTAGAAGCTCGGCGGCGATATCGACGACGCGCACGACCGCGTTCTGGTCGAGGCCGTCCGTCGCGGTCCGGACGCTGATTTTCAGATTGCCGCCGTGACGAACGGTGTCGGAGACAAGCCGCGCGCGAAGCTCGACGTCGTCAGGCTGGTGCGTGCTGCACTCGGTCTCGCTCACCGCGGCGCGCATCGATAAGTATTCAGCCAAGGCCGCGATGGCTGGCCCGGCGATCGAGCAGGCTCGGCTCTGGCGCGCGAGGTCCTCGATACCGGTCACAAGCTGGCGCAGCTCCGTCGCAACGGACGTAGAGGTCTTCTGGTGCGCGGGCGCAGTTCCGCTGTGCGCTGACAACGTAGTCATCGCTTTGAACCTTGCTTCAGAGGGAGGTGACGCCGCCCCCGGAGGGCACGGCGTCGTAGGCGTTCGCCTACGAGGCCCCGTCGCCCGCGTTGAACGTCATGCCGCGCGGCTTCAGGACGTACTCTTCAAAATCGGCATCGAGGCGCGCGAGGCGGGCGTCCACAGAGTCCACAGAGCCCGGCGGCAAGTAGTCGCCGCCCCAAAGCATTTCGAGCGTCTCGGCGTTGTAGCCAAGAGCGTTCAAAAGCTTGCCCGCGTCCCGTTCGTTCGAGAACTGACGCTCCCAATCGGGCTTGGCCTGCTGTGTCCGCACAAAGCAATAGAGCGATTGCGCGAAGATGAAGCCGTCGCGACCTGTTACCCGGCCACCAAGCACTTCCCGGCGCGCTTCCCGACGAACAGTGCGTCGAGAGGGCAGTCCCCCTCTATTGTGTTGGCGAGTGGGTTTTGATACCGACATCCGAGGTCTCCGTTGCAGCGGATAAGCCTTAGACACAGCAGCGACGGCGTCGGCTCGGGCGCCGTCGCTGTTTTCAGGTTGCCGTCGTCGGCTCCTGAAACTCGGCCTGTTTGCGCGCGTAGTACTTGCGTAACGCTGCGACCTGCGAGCGCTGCGGGCCGGCGGGCAAGCTTTCAAGAAATCCCGCCAGTCGGACAACATAACCAGCGTTTTTCTGCCTAATTTTCTGACTTTGATTTCACCTTTAGCAACACGATCCCAAAAATTTATTTTGGAGATTACGCCGATGCTGATGATTTGCGCCGGCGTGGTCGCGAGCACGCCGTCGGGCCAGGGCTGCCCAGCGTTGGCCACCGGTGGCCCACGCGCGGATTTGGGCGATGGGTCGGGCTCGGACGTTGCGGGCTTCCTGCCATCCGCGAGTATCTTGACGATGTGGGCGATGCGCACAGCCTCGTCGAGTATCTCTTGATCGATTTTTTGTTGTGAGGACATCTTGGGCGCTCCGGGGCGTAACTGGACACACCAGTTCTGGCCCCACTGAGAACGCATCCGAGCCCGACTGAAAAGTAGGAATCGGGGGCGCGCCCGGGCGCGCCCGCTATGTTCGGGGACGAGCGCCCGATTCAGACGACGGTGCCGTCCCGCTTGGCTTTTGCCTTGAGGTAATCGAGCGCGAGGCTGACCCTGCGACGCGAGATTGTTTTGCCGAGCTTCGTCGTAACGTCCGCGACCAAAACCTCGCGCTTCTCATCCCAACTGGTCGCCCCGAGTTCGAGCAAGGCTCGGTGCGCCCGCGCGAACTTCCCCTTCGGCCACCGCTTCAGCTGCCGATCGCCATCTGCAAGCGCCTTCCTCTCCTGGGGCGTAAGCGTGACCGGCTCTGGCGCGAGCGGCTCGGAAGCCGGCACCAGCGGTGCCGGTGGATCGTCGCCGGCGGACTGCGGTCGGAAGATCAGGTGGATGACTGTCCGCGCCCGCGCTGGGAGCGCGCCGGGCGGCAGCAGGCGCGCTTGCGGCAGGCGCGGGAGAGGCCCGAGCATCTCACTCAGCCGGTTTCGGAAGGACGGCGGCTCGGGGGCTGGTGGCGGGCGAACGGAGCGCCCGAGCACCTTACGCAGCTGCTCGTCCATGTCTTTGATGGACGGCGGCAGGCTGCGCTTCAGCCGGTCGATGGCGCCGGCGAAACCCCACTCCTCACCGGGATGGTCGCGCTTCCAGCGCGCCACCTCTAACTCGCTCTTGCGCTCCCACTTGGGGGCCTCCGCCATCGCCGCGCCTCCCTCGCGAGCCGGCACGACATCCGGGCGCTGAGGAACGCTCACGTACTCCCAAGGACTACGGGCTGAAATTCCAACTCCTCCTACGCCCGAGACGATCCGCTTGTGGGGCGGATTGTGGGGCGGGATCGCCCTTAAGCCGCTGCCTGCAAAGGGCAAAATCGCTTCAGGGAGCAGGACGCCAGGGACCGGCTCTCAATTTTTTTTATGTGCCAGTTTCCTGGCGTCCCGCGC
>Ga0126307_10000956_pt1 | contig 19080 bp, 18 predicted proteins | sample Plot28_FD_89955 | JGI IMG/M metagenome (GOLD analysis project Ga0126307, IMG submission 89955) | Serpentine soil microbial communities from UC McLaughlin Reserve, CA, USA - Plot28 | ecosystem: Environmental > Terrestrial > Soil > Grasslands | place: USA: UC McLaughlin Reserve, Lake County... | reverse complement strand
TCACGCGGGTAGAGCGCCGCCGTCCACGCGAAGTCGCGGGCCCCGAGCCCGCGCCCCGAGTCGGGCACGAAGTACTCGCGCATCCCGCCGCCCTCCACTGCCATGGCCATGCGCCTGCGCAGCCTCGGCGGCGAGCGCGCGCTCGCCGTGGTCGTCGAGCCCGAGCGCGCACAGCCAAGTGACGTTCGTCCAGACGGGCCGACGCCCAGTAGGTCGCGGGCAGCCACGGAAGTCGGATCACTCTCGCGACATACCTACCTGCGTAGTCGGCCGGTGTCGATCGCTACCTGAGGCCATAACTTTCGGGCAGTTCGTGCGTTTGATGGGCATGAGGCTCTTCACTGTGACCCTGGCAGCCGCGGCCATGCTCGTCGCGGCGGCGCCGGCGATGGCTCAGCGCCAGCCGGGCAACCTGACTCTGAATGCGAGCGCGAAGCTCGTGCGCTTCGGCAAGACCGTGACGTTGTCCGGCAAGCTCACCGGGCGCAACAACTCCGCCCGCAACGTAGAGGTGGAGCAGGATCCGTTCCCGTTCGAGAACACCTTCATTCGGCTCGCGGTCGTCTCGACGACCGCGCAGGGCGACTGGACGTCGCTCGCGAAGCCATCGGTGAACACGCACTACCGCGCGCGGTCCGGCAGTGAGACCAGCCGCGTCGAGACCGTTGAGGTCCGGCCCGCCATCTCGCTGGCCGTGAACGATCGCACGCCGCGCAAGGGCGCGCGGGTGCGCTTCTCCGGGCGGCTCTGCCCGGAGCACGACGACGCAGCGCTCGCGCTGCAACGGCGCACGAGAAGGGGCTTCGTGAACGTCAAGAGCACGACGCTCAAGGCCGATCCGAGTGCCTGCTCCATCTACGCGGTTCGCGCGCGGGTGCGTCGCGACAGCAGGTTCAGGATGTTCTTCGCCGGCGACGCGGATCACGCCGCGGGCCCGAGCCGCGGGGTGCGCGTAGACGTCCACTGAGGGAGGGGGCCGGACGGGCGGCCGCCGCGCGCTGGGGGGTACGCGGCGCCGTCCTCCGTGCGCCTCCCTCGCGCTCAGCGGCGGGCGAGCGCGCGCGCTAGCCGCGGCCGGCGAAAGCGCGGCCGCCGCATGCGCGCGGTGGCAAACCCGCCGGCGCCCGCTACGAGGAGGACGCCGACCGCCCCTCCGCCGACCTTCACGCGCCGTCCCAGCTTGTCGAAGCGCATGATCCGCCAACCGGCGTCGCGCGCTACACGCTCGAGCTCGCGATCCGGGTTCACGGCCACCGGGTGACCGACCGTCCGTAGCATCGGAAGATCCGACTCGGAGTCGGAGTACGCGTACGACTCCGCCAGGTCGATCCCCTCTCTGGCAGCAAGCTCGCGGATCGCCTCGGCCTTCCCCTCTCTGTATGTGAACGGGCCGGCCGGCCGGCCGGTGTACACGCCGTCGTGCACCTCGCTTCGCATTCCGATTCCGCCGTCGAGCACGAGCACGTGGGCGAGCACGTCGGCCAGCTCCTGTGACGCCGCGGTGACGATGTACGCGCGCCGTCCGGCATCCTGGTGCGCGTACGCCTCCTCGAGCACCTCGCGGTAGAGCAGTGGGAGGATGCCCGCGAGCACGTGCGGCCCGAGCCGCGCGAGATCGACGGTGCGCTGGCCGGCGATCGCGTCGAGGATGCGCCCACGCAGCTCGTCGGTTCCCTGGTCCGTCGAGCCCCTGAGACGGAACCGCACGTTCGCCCACGCGTCGCTTGCGAGCCTGCGACGCGTGAGCATGCCCTCCTTGTACGCGGCGCGCGCGAAGTGCACCGCGCTCGAGCCCTCGATCAGGGTCTTGTCGAGGTCGAAGAAGGCGGCTCCTGACACGTTGGCTTCAGTCACCGACGCATCCCGCGAATCTCCGCGGGCTCCTGGGGCCCGAGCCCCGGGATGTCATCCCCGGCCGTTCACCTCGACGATCATCGCGTCGCCCTGCCCGCCGCCCGAGCAGATCGCGGCGCAGCCGAGCCCGCCCCCGCGGCGCCGAAGCTCGCCGACGAGCGTCATCAGGATGCGCGCGCCGCTCGCGCCGATCGGGTGACCGAGCGCGATAGCGCCGCCGTTCACGTTCACCTTCGACTCGTCGACGCCGAGCATCCGCATCGAGTTGAGCGCGACGGACGCGAACGCCTCGTTGATCTCGAAGAGGTCGATCTCATCCACGGACAGCCCGGCCTGCTCGAGCGCCTTCTTCGCCGCGTTCGCCGGGGTGCGCGCCAGGTACGGGAAGTCGTCCGCCACCGCCGCCTGCGCGACGATCCGAGCGAGCGCGGCGCGGCCCTTCGCCTTCGCCCATTCTTCGCTCGCGAGCACGAGCGCGCCGGCGCCGTCGTTCACGCCGGGCGCGTTGCCGGCGGTGTGCGCGCCGTCCTTGTTGAACGCGCCACGCAGCTTCGACAGGCTCTCGAGCGAGGTGTCCCGGCGAGGCGCCTCGTCGACCTCCACGGTCGTCTCGCTCTTCTTGGACGCGATCGTGACCGGCACGATCTCCTCCGGGAGCCGGCCGGCGTCGGTGGCTTCGACGGCGAGCTCGTGCGAGCGCAGCGCGAAGCGGTCCATGTCGGCGCGCGTGATCTCGAGCTCCTGACCTACGTCGTCGGCCTCCTCGCCCATGCCCTTGCCGCTAAACGGGTTCGTGAGGCCGTCGTACATCATCGCGTCGAGCGCCTTGGCGTCGCCCATGCGGTAGCCGAAGCGGGCCTGCTTCAGCAGGTAGGGCGCATTCGACATCGACTCCATGCCGCCGGCGACGGCCACGTCGAGGTCGCCCGCCCGGATCGCCTGATCGACGATGCCGGCGGAGCGCAGGCCGGACGCGCAGACCTTGTTGACGGTTTCGGAGGACACCTCCTTCGGGATCCCGGCCTTGATCTGCGCCTGCCTGCTCGGGATCTGGCCTTGCCCCGCCTGCAGGACCTGGCCGAAGACCACGTGCTCCACCTGCTCCGGGCCCACCTCGGCACGGTCCAGCGCGGCCGCGATCGCGGTGCCGCCAAGGTCGGTGGCGTCGAGCGGGGCGAGCCCACCGCCGAGCTTGCCGAACGGGGTGCGCGCCGCTCCGAGGATCACGGTCTTGGGCATGTGAGCTGCGTCTCCTTGAATCTCGAGTCATGCGCCGCCGGGACGACGGCGACAGCCAAGGATATTGCGGGGCGCGAGCGCGGCCCGGATAGACTGCCGCCGCCGATGAGCGGCGTCACAGTCACAGCCCGCGCGGGCGCACCCGAGGAGACGGCCGCGGACACCCGTGTCGTCGGGCTCTTCGAGGGCGATTCGCTGAGCGATCCCGGGCTGCAGCGGCTCGTGGATCTGGGCGAGGCGAAGCCGGGGCTGAAGAAGGTCGCCGTGGCGCATGAGGACGCCCCCGGCGGCGGCCAGCGCCGCGTCCTGATCTGCGGCCTCGGGTCGCGGGACGAGTTCGACCCCGAGCGCGCACGAGTTGCCGCCGCGGCGGCGGCGGCGCGTGCGAAGGAGCTCGGTGCCGTCTCGCTGTCGTGGGCGGCCCCGGGCGGCGCGGGCGTGGCGGGCGCGATCGTGGAGGGCACTCTCCTCAAGCTTTACTCGTTCGACCGCTTCAAGTCGAAGCAGGACGACGGCGGCGACGGCGTGGAGTCGCTCGAGCTGGCCGCGGCCGATGTCGATTCCGGCGACGTCGAACGAGCGCGCGTCGCGGCGGCGGCGGCGAACGCGGCACGCGACCTCCAGAACCTGCCCGCCAACGTGGCGACGCCCACTCATCTCGCCGAGCGAGCGGGCGAGATCGCCGACCAACATGAGTCGCTCGACGTCGAGATCCTCGACCGCGACGCAATCGTGGCGCGCGGCATGGGGGCGTTCGTGGCGGTCGCGCAGGGCACCTACGAGGAGCCCCGCCTGATCGTTCTGCGCTGGCGCCCGCCCGGCGCGTCGGGCCCGCACGTCGCCTTCGTGGGCAAGGCCGTCACGTTCGACACCGGCGGCATCTCGATCAAGCCCTCGGCGAAGATGCACGAGATGAAGTTCGACATGTCCGGTGGCGCCGCCGTGATCGAGGCGCTGGCGGGCATCGCCGAGCTCGGGATGCCGGCGACGGTCACCGGCGTGATCCCCGCGACCGAGAACATGCCGAGCGGCCGCTCCGTCAAGCCCGGCGACATCGTGACCGCGATGAACGGCAAGACGATCGAGGTCAACAACACCGACGCCGAGGGCAGGCTGATCCTCGCCGACGCCCTCTGCTACGCGGTCGAGCAGGGCGCCGAGCGGATCGTCGACCTTGCGACGCTGACCGGCGCGATCATCGTCGCGCTCGGGCACACCTACGCGGGGCTCTTCTCCAACGACGACGAATGGCTCGCCAGCGTGGAGGCGGCCGGCTCGGCGACGGGGGAGATCGGCTGGCGCATGCCGCTCCACCCGGAGTACTTCGAGCTGACGAAGGGTCAGTACGCCGACCTGACGAACGCCGCCGAGCAGCGCGTGGCGATGTCCTCCTACGCGGCGGAGTTCCTGCGCCAGTTCGTGGACGGTCGCCCGTGGGTGCACATGGACATCGCCGGAACCGCGTGGGGGCTCACCCGCAACTACACCGGCAAGGGCGCGAGCGGCTTCGGCACGCGGACGCTGATCGAGCTGGCGCGCCGCACCGCGGGCTGATCCGGGCAGCCGGACGGGGTCAGACCCCATCCCCCGGGGTGAGGGAGTCAGACCCCGTTTCACGTTTCACGTTGTGTGGCATCGGTCACACAAAAGGTTTGAACGATGCGCCTTCTGGCTACGGTGAGCGGCGTACCGGAACTCGGCCCTGCCCGCGTGCGGGAGAGATCGCGCGGGCTCGGCAAGCCCTGGCGCGTGCCCACATAGGCACGCCTGCCGGGCAGTAACCGGAGGTTTCTCCATTGAAGAAGCAGGTGACGATCCTGCTTGCGCTCGCGTGCGCGCTTATGGCCGCGACCGCAGCAGTGACATCCGCTCTGGCCCAGGACTCGGCGCAGCCGGCTGCGCCGACGACGTCCAGCGAGACATCCGACGCCGAGGACGGTCCCGAGCCGCGGGCGGCGAGTGATCGACTGCGCAGGGCGTATCGGCGTTGGCGAAGAAAGCTCGACCGCTACGGGGTCTGGCGTGGACGCAACCTCGTGTTGGCAGCGGCGGACGCCGACCGCGAGCCGACGGCGAAGGAGGTGCGCCGCTCGATCCATCGCATGCAGCGCCGCTTCCGGAACCACCTAGAAACCCCCGAGGGGCGCGCGGTGGCCTTCCGCTTCAAGGTGCGCCGGATCCCGGCGTGGGGACGCATCCGGCTACGCGCGATTGCGTGGTGCGAGTCGCACAACAACCCACGCGCCAGCGGCGGCGGCGGGGCCTACCGCGGCCTTTACCAGTTCTCCTTCAGCGCCTGGCGAGTGGTAGGCGGGAGTGGCGATCCGGCCGCCGCCCCGCGCTCCGAGCAGACCTGGAGAGCCTGGCTGCTGCTGAGCCGCCACGGCTCGGGGCACTGGCCCGTCTGCGGCTGACGCGCAGGGCGCGCGCGCTGCCTCGATGCGAGGCGGCGCACGCGCCGCGCGGTCCTAGCGCTCGCGCGTCCGCTCGTGCTCCTCGTCGCGCAGGACGTTGCCCTCCTCGTCCCGCGTGAAGCGCCGCTCGCGCTCGGCGTCCGGACCGGTGGTCGACTCGTAGTGGTCGACGCTGCGGTCGCCGTCGAGGTCAGCGTCCGAGTCACGGCTCGTCGTTCCCGTGGTCGTCGCGTGCTCGCGATCCCACTCCTCCGCCGCCTGCCGCTCGTCTACGTCGGGATCCCTGCGCGCGGCCTCGAGGTGACGCTCACGCGCCTCCCGGTGACGCTCCTCCGCTTCGTGAGAGCGCTCGCGCGCCAGCGCCTCCTGGCGCCGCGCTTCGGCGGCTTGAGCGTCCGCCTCGGCACGCGTTCGATCAGCCTCCGCGCGCCCGACCTCCGCGTCACGACGGATCTCGCGAGCCTCAGCGCGCCTGGTCTCGTAGCGCCGCTCGCGGCTCTTGCGGCCGAGCAGCCACAGCAGCGCGACCAGGATCAGCGCGCCGACCACGATTGCAATGATCACGCCAGCGTCCATTCCGAGCTCCTTCCCGTTCGGATGCTTGGTTCGGACCGGGCTCTCTTTCCCGGTGCTTCCGATCCGCTACCCACCGCGCTCGTGACTATTCGCGCTTTGCCGGGGTGGTTTCGAACTCGCGAAGCTCGCGCTTGAGCACCTTCCCGGTGGCATTTCGTGGGAGCTCGTCGAGAAACATGATTTCGCGCGGGACCTTGTAGCGGGCGAGGTTCGCCCTGACGTGCGCCTTCAGCTCGTCCTCCGTGGCCGAGCGCCCGTCTTCGAGCACGACGAATGCACGCAGGCGCTGACCAAACTGCTCGTCGTCCACCCCGATGGCGGCCGCCTCGGAGACGGCCTCGTGACGGGCCAGCGTGTCCTCGATCTCCTTCGGAAAGACGTTCTCGCCGCCCGAGACGATCATCTCGTCGTCGCGGCCCTCGACGAATAGACGGCCGCCCTCGTCGAAGCGGCCGACGTCGCCGGTGGCCATCAGCCCGTCGACCACGTCCTTCGAGCCGCCGCCCGTGTAGCCCTCGAAGAGCATCTCGTTGCCGACGAAGATGCGCCCGGTCACGCCGGCGGGGATCTCCACGCCGCTGTCGTCGAGGAGCTTCACGATCGTCCCGCGCGGCGGTCGGCCGGCGGTGCCGGGGGCGGCGCGCATGTCCGCCGGGGTGGCGATCGACGCCCACGCCACCTCTGTCGAGCCGTAGAGGTTGTAGAGCGTGTCGCCGAACGCGTCCATCCAGTGCGTCGCGAGGTCGCCCGGGAGCGCCGAGCCGCTCGCCGCCACGACCTTCAGCGAGGACACGTCGTACTTCTGGCGCACCTCCTCGGGCAGCTCGAGGATGCGCTGCATCATCACGGGCACGACGGCAAGAGCGTCGCAGCGGGAGCGCGCCACATCGGCTAGGCACGCCTCGGGGTCGAACTTGCGCCGCAGCACCAGCGTCGAGCCGAGGATCAGACCGAGCGAGAAGTGCGCGAACCCCCAGGAGTGGAACAGCGGCGCCGCCACGTTGGTGACCATCCGTGCTCGCAGCGGGATGCGCGAAAGCAGCGCGACCGCCGGATCGAGCGTCTGCGGGTTGCCGCGCGAGGCGCCCTTCGGCGCGCCGGTCGTCCCAGAGGTGAGAATCACCGCGCGCCCCTCGCGCTCCGGTGGGACGACCTCGGAGCGGTCGCCCGCTGCGATCAGGTCCTCGAGCACCGGCTCCTTGGCGCGCTCGGAGTCGCGCCATGCGATGAAACGCTTGCGGCGCCGCCCGGCCTCGTGGAGGAGCTCGCCGAACTCCTCGTCGTACACGAGCGCCTTCGGCTTCTCGCGCTGCACCACCTCGGCGAGCTGCGGGCCCGCGAAGGCGGTGTTCAGATAGAGCGCGTCGGCGCCGAGCTTCGACACCGCGATGGTCGCCTCTATGAACCCGCGGTGGTTGCGGCACATGATTCCGACGCCGTCGCCCTCCAAGATGCCCGCGTCGGAGAAGGCGTGAGCGAGCGCGTTGGTGCGCTCGTCGAGCTCGGAGAACGTGAGCGTGCCGAGCTCGTCGACGACCGCGGCTTCCTCCGGGAAGCGCGCGGCCAGCGAGATGATCCCGGCGGCTGGGCTCCTTCCCCATCTCTGCAGCGTGCGCAGCACGCCCCAGACGCGATCGGGGCGCATCGGGCGGAGCACGCCGGCGTCGACCAGCACCTTCACGCTGCCGACCGCGTACGCGATACGGCCCGGCAGCGACTTGCCGTCAGTCACGATCTGGCTCTCCCCGTCGGTCTCGATCTCCCTGCGCAGATTCTGAACGGTGCGCTCGAGGTTCTTCGCCACCATCGGCGCCGCGAGCCGGTCGCTGAGCGAGCCGAGCAGACCGCCGGGTGCATCCCACGACAGCCTGAACGTGACGCGCGTGCGTCCGTCCGCTGCCTCGCGCAGCCGCCAGCGTCCGCGCTGGTCGATGCCGGTGATGCTCGTCCACGCCATGTCCGCCGGCTCGTCGAACTCCACGACCTCGATCAGCCCGCCCACGTCGGCCGAGCCGACCCTCATGCGCATCGAGAAGCGCGCGCCGCATCCGCGGGCGTCGTTCTTGCGCTCGAGGCGGGAGAGCCCGTGCAGGAACCGCGGGTAGTTGCCGGGGTCGGAGACGAGCTCCCAGACCCGGTCGCGAGGCGCGTCGACGAGCTCGCTGCGCTCGACGCGCATCAGCCGATCACCGGGAGACTGCGCTCCTCGGCCAGCGCGGTCAGCATGTCCTGCATCCGGTGAATCACGAGCTCGTACGCCTCGCCCGTGTCGAGCTCGGTCACGTCGATCGGGTCGAGCACCTGGATTGTGATCTTCGCGGGGAGCGGAATGTGGCCGAGCATGTCGCCGACGTTCAGGCCCCAGGGGAGCGCGAGCGAGATCGGCAGGACCTTGAGGCGGAACATCCGGTCGAGCGCGAGCAGGCGGGCCAGCCGCTCGCCGCGCGTGAGGAAGAGCGCGGTCTCCTGGCCGCCGATGGCGACGACCGGGACGAGAGGCACCTGGCGGCGCTGCGCCAGGCGGATGAAGCCGCGGCGACCGCCGAAGTCAACCTTCGCCGACTCCCAGCTGGGCCGGTGCACCTCGTAGTCGCCGCCCGGATAGACGAGCAGCGCCGCGCCCTCCTCGAGCGCCCGTTCGGCGTTCGCAGGAGTGGCGGCGACGGTTCCGTATCGGCGAAGCGTCCCCAGCCCCGGCATCGACAGCACGAGGTTGTGCGCGAGCTGGTGGAAGCGCCGCTCGACGCCGAAATAGGTGCTGAATGCCAGCGTGAAGACGTGCGTGTCCGGGGTGAGGTTGCCCCCGGAGTGGTTGCCCACCAGGAGCACCGGCCCCGCCTCGGGAATGCGGTCGAGCCCGCGCACCTCCGCGCGGAAGTAGAGGCTCGCGAGCATCCAGAGGCCTGGCAGGGTCTCCCGGACGTAGTCGGGGTCGCGTTCGTCGAGGTCGGCGGCGGGGACCCGCCGCTGGGCCTGCTCGGCGACCGCTCGAAGCAACCGGGCCGCGATCCCGGCGAGGCCGCCCGGCGCGCCGTCGTCCCGGCGGCGCGCGGGGCCCGCATCGGGCCCGCCCGTCGGCGTGTCGACGCCGGGAGCGTCAGCCGGCCCTCCGCCGCGACCGGACCGCGCGGCGTCGCCGGGTCGCGCGGGGTCGTGGGGCCGGGCGGCGCCGCCGGAGCGTGTGCCGTCGCCGTCCCCAGATGCCCGGCTACGCGAGCGCGCCTCGGACGTCATGCCGCCCGATCGGTGCGCGAGCGAACGGTGCGCGACCGCTCCGCGCGGGGCCGGGGACCCGGGACCACACGCGCGGGACGCAGCTCCGGCCAGGTCGAGGGCGGTCCCGGCGGGCGGCGGACCTTGTGCGGCTCGCCGCGCGGGAGCTCAGCGACCAGGTCGCGCAGCGGCGGCCGCGCGAGTTGCTCGGCCACGGTGCGCCGCGCCGTCTCGATCACGTGCTGCCGGCGCTCGGCGTTCATCCAGTTTCGGCCCATCACGGCGTGGTCCTCGGGGGTCGGCTCGATCAGAGCCACCTCGGTTCCGAAGCGGCGCACCTTGCGTTCCTCTCGCTCGAGGCGGCCCCGGGCCGCGCGACGGGTGAGGGTGGGCAGCCACTCGAACGGGTCCGCGCCGAGCGCGCCCGGCGATGCCGCGCTGAGCGGGTTCAGGCAGATGACGAGGTCCAGTCCGCGCCCGGCGACGAGGTCCAGGTTCGACGCAGAGCAGACGCCCCCGTCGACGAACGCGCGCCGGCCGATCCGCACCGGGCGGTAGAAGCCCGGGATCGCGCACGAGGCGGCGACGGCGTCCCCCACGTGCGCCGGCGGTGACCCGAGCCGCCCGAACGGCACACGCCGACCGCTGCCGTAGTCACACGCGACCGCCCAGTAGTGCGGGTGCTCGACCCACCGGCCGGGCACCGCCCGCCGCACGGTGTCCTTGAGCGAGTCTGTGGAGACGATCCCCACCGGCAGCCAGCCGGCGAGCATCTGGAGCGGGGTGTGACGGAGCGGCTTCGACAGCGTCGTGAACACCATCCGAAGCGAGCCGGGGCCGAGTGCGGGCAGGCCGCGGTGGATGCGGATGACGGCGCCGGCGGCGCGATCGGCCTCAGCGACCGGCCGCCCGTCGGGCCCGCTTAGCTCATCGAACAGCTCGCCGCGGGAGTGCGCGACCATGAACCAGGGCGGCACGCCGGCGGCCACGAGCGCACCGATCATCGAGCCGGCCGAGGTCCCGACGACGTATTCGGCACTGCCGGGATCCCAGTCGGTCTCGTCGGCGATCGCCTCGAGCGCGCCGGTCAGCCACGCGCCTCCGAGCACGCCGCCCGCCCCGAGCACGAGCCCAACTCTCATGTGGGAGCGGCTTCCCTCTCGACGGAGCCCCGAAACCCCGCCGCCTCACGATTCATCGCGGTCCAAAGTATTGCCGATCGCTGCGCGGCGCTCGTCCGGAAGGGGCCCACACCGGTCCGGCCGCGACTCAGGAGCTGTTGGTCTCCGGATCGTCGTACGCCTCCTTCCTCCACGGTGGCCTGATCTCGCGGTCGAGCGGGCGGTAGTCGCCGCGGTTGGGTGTCTCCAGCGGGATCAGCCTCAGGGCCTCGGCGGTCGAGGTGCGCTCGCGCAGGTCCACGCCCGGGATCTGCGGGAAGCCGCGCATCGTCACGGGGTGCATGCCGCCGAAGCGCCCTCCCGGCCCTGCCGCGCGGCGCCCGGGCCGGCGCTCGAAGCGCATCGGCAGGTGGCCGGCATGGCTGCCGCGCGAGACGCGTGTCCAGCCGCTCTCGGCCGTCCACTCGTTGCGGCACTCTGCGAGCTTGCACCCCTGCCAGTGACCGTGTGAGCTCGCCCTGACGTACGCGCCACCGTCCGGCTCGATCCGTACGAAGTAGGACTCCCAGTCGTCCTCGTGGAACCCGGGATAGGCGGGCGGCTCGCCGACGATCGCCCGTAGGCCCGGCAAGAGCCAGGCAATCTCCCACGCCCTGTCCGAGCCCGCCCAGGTGCTGTTCGAGTCGGGGTAGTAGAACCAGTACTGCACGTACGTGCGGCCGCCGCGCCGGAGGACTCGCGTGAAGATCGTCGCGCGCGCACCGCGGATCGAGCGGTGGACGTCGAGATCGCGATCTTCAGGTGCGCTCGCGCACGCCGGCCGGCGGCAATCCCGCCAGTCGACCGGTAGCTGCGGCTCGCCCGGCTCGTAGACGAGGCTGGGAACGTGTTCGCGTACGAGCGCCGCCCCATCCTCGCCGTAGGCGCGCACGAGGGCGCGGTCGCCATCGTGGCAGGCCCCCTTTGCGGCACACACGATCCGGTGTGCGAGCTGACCGCCGAGCGAGCGACCGTCGGCGGCGATCGCCGAGGCCCCAAGTGCGCCTAGGACGAGGGCGATGATGAGGACGACGCCCGTCCACTCGATGGTCGCCTGGCCGGCCTCGCCCGTCGTGGCGGTCACGTCCCCTCCGTGGTGAAGTTGAGCGGATTGAGGCAATCGTTGGCGATCCGAAGCGCCTCCCGCAGCGGCATCGTGCGGCCCGGGATGGTCACCTCCGGGTGGCGCAGCTCGTAGCGGTAGCGCTTCCACCCGAGGCAGGCGATCCATGCCCGCTTCGCGATCGTCGTGACGCCTCGCAACGCGCGGAACGCCGCGGCCGCGCGTTCGGGCGCGACCCGGCTGGGCGCCGCCCGCGGCGGCGGCAGCCCCGTGACGGCGGCAGTCCGCTGGGACACGCACGCCGAACGGGCGGGACAAGTGAGCGTCCCCGCGAGCGCGTGGCCGAGCGACGGGCCCTGCGGCCGCGGAGCCAGGCTGAGCAGGGCACCCAGAACGAGCGCGACGAGCAGGACCAAACCGACCCACTCGATGCTCGCCTGACCGTGCTGTGAGGACACCCAGCGACAGTACGAAGAGCGGGCGTACGCGTGGCGCGCCTGCGTTACAGGTGTGCGACGAAGGCGCGAAAAAGGCGCCGCGATCGACCCGTGTCGGCCGCGAGCCCGCGCCGAGTGGGCCGCGCACGGGCACATCCCCGGCCAACCGCCCGCGGCCGCGGCGGCGGACCGAGGCCGCGGCGTCCGGCGACGCGGCCTGCTGGAATGCAAGACGTGACCGCTCGCTCTGTTGCCCCTCCCGCCGGCATCGAGGCGCTCCTCGAGCGCTTCGATCCGGACGTGATCGACGTCCCCGGTGAGCGCGCACGAATTCGGCTCGAGGTGGCCGACGACGGCGCCTGGGATGCGCTCGTAGAGGCGGGGCGCGTGCGGCTCGTTCCCGCGGCCCCGGAGCAGCCTGACGCGCTGCTGCGCACGGATGCGGACGGCTGGCGGCGCGTGGCCGAGGACGTGCGCGGTGGGCTCGGCGCCTTCCGGGCGGGCCGCCTCCGGATCCGGCACAGCATGCACCTCGGCGTCGGCTTCCTCGCGGCTACCAGCGGCTCCCGTGGCCCTGGGCGGCTTCGCTTCCACAGCGTGCACACCTCCACCGCCGGAGCGGTCTCCGTGCTCGAGGCCGGAGTCGGGCCGCGCGCGCTCGTATGCGTCCACGGCCTCGGAGGCACAAAGGCGAGCTTCCTGCCCACGGCCGGGATGCTCGCGGACGCCTTCAGGGTCGTCGCGCTCGACCTTCCGGGCTTCGGCGAGTCGGACAAGCCGATCGGCGCGCCCTACGACGCGCCCTGGTTCGCCCGCATGGTCTTCGAGGCGATGGGCGCCCTCGGGGTCGAGCGGGCTCATCTGGCGGGCAACAGCATGGGCGGCCGCGTGGTGATCGAGGCGGGTCTCCAGGACCGCTCACGCATCGGCGGCCTCGTGCTCCTGAGCCCCGCGCTCGCGTGGCTTCGCGACCGTCGCTGGGCCCCGCTCGTGCGCGCGCTGCGGCCGGAGCTCGGGCTGCTGCAGGTCACGCCGCGGCCGCTCGCGGAGGGCGTCGTCCGCCGGCTGATCCCCGGCGCTGAGAACGGCTGGGCGGCCGCGGGCGTCGACGAGTTCCTGCGCTCGTACCTCACCCCGCGCGGCCGCGCCGCGTTCTATGCAGCCGCGCGCAACATCTACCTGGACGAGCCGCACGGCGACGAGGGCTTCTGGACGCGCCTCGGCGGCCTCGAGTGCGACTCTCTCTTCGTCTGGGGTCGCCACGACACGCTCGTGCCGGTCGCTTTCCGCCGCCACGTGGAGCGCGCGCTCGCGCGAGCCCGGCACGTGGAGCTCGAGTGCGGCCATGTGCCTCAGCTCGAGCGCCCGCGCGAGACGCACGCGGCGATGCGCGACTTCCTGTGCGGGGTCACGGCGGGGCGCTAGCCGAAGTCGCCGCCGCCGAAGTCGCCGCCGCCGAAGTCGCCGCCGCCGCCGAAGTCGCCGCCGAAGTCTCCGCCTCCGCCGAAATCCCCGAAGTCCGCGTCGTGGGCGTAAACGTCGGCGGGTGCGCCGAACCCGCCGAAGGCGCCGCCCAGCATCGACCCGATGAACAGGCCGGGCAGCAGACCGCCGCCGAAGAAGCCGCCCGCCCAGGGCGCGAGAACGGGCCCGGCCTGCCAGTAGGGGACCATCTGGCCGTTCACCTGCACCTGGCGGGCCTGTGGGTCGAGCCCCTCCTCGATGCGCGTCGCGTCGGCCGCGCAGACGGGAACCGGACGCGGCAGCCCGCCCGGCGGGGCCCATTCGACGTCACCGACCGAGGGGCCGTGGCGCGGGTCGAAGAAGCATGGCGGCCGCCGCTCCGGCACGGATTCGCCCGCCAGCCGGGCGCGCGCGGCGGTCATCGCCCAGCGGCCCTCCTCGAGGAGCGCGGTCACGCGCTCGATGTCCTGCGGCCGGCGCGCCGCGTCGAGCGCCTCCTCCGCCTGCTGGTAGCGCTCGACCGCGATCCCGTAATGGCTCTTGGCCTGCTCGTCGACGCCCGGCATCTGCACGTCGAGGTCGAGTGCGCGGATGTCGTCGCCGAGCGCCACGAGGTCGTCGCGCGCGACCTCCCGCAGCTGTGCCGTGTCCGCCTCCTGCTGCCTCCGCGCCCGGCGGCGGTTCATCACGAGCAGCAGCAACGGCGCGGCCAGCAGCACCAGGAAGAACAGAAGGAAGCCGCTGCCGATGCCGCCCGAGTCGGAGTCGCCGCCCGCAGCGCCGGAGGGCTGCTCGCCCGAGCGAGCGTCGCCGACGCGCCGTACGAAGTCCTCGAGCACCGCCGCCGTTCCGCCGCCCGACTCGAGCGCCTGGGACGCGAGCTCGCCGGCGACCCCCTCGGGAAGCACGCCACCGGTCGCACCGGCTCGGAAGGAATCGCCGATCACGGCTGCGTAGGTGCCCGGCTCGCCCACGGCCACGGCGATCTCGCGCAGCGCGGCGCCCGGGTCGCCCCCCGCCTCGCCGGCGGCCTCGTCGGGAAGCACGGCGAGGTAGAGCGGGCCGGCGCGCGCACGCGCGATCGCATCGCGCAGCGAGTCGGCCTCGGCCTCTGACAGTGCCCGCTCGGCATCGGGATCGACGTACACGGAGTCGCTGCGCAGCGCGGACGCCGCGTCCGAGAGCGTCGACTGGGCGAGGCTGTCGGCGGCGATAGCCAGCCACAACACGAGGGCCAGGACCGTGGTCCGCGAGCGCATGCCCTCGCTCTACCCGCGCCCACGCGGTACAACCTCAGGGTGACCCACCCTCCGGGCCCGCGCATACCGCCGCTTCTCCAGGCCGCCCGCCTGACGGCGGCGCCGTATGCCTGGATGAGCCGCCGCCGCGAGCTCTACGGAGACGTGTTCTCCTCGCGCTTCCCGATCTTCGGGCGCGTCGTCTACGTGGCGGACCCGGACCTCGTCAAGCAGGTCTTCACGGGCGACCCCGCGGTCTTCCATGCGGGCGAGGCGAACGCGCTCGCGCTCGGTGACGCCCTCGGCGAACACTCGCTGCTGACGCTCGACGAGGGCCGCCACCTGAGCCAGCGGAAGCTGCTCCTCCCGCCCTTCCACGGCGAGAGCGTGCGCCGCTACGAGGAGGTGATGGCGGACGCGACTGCCGAGGAGGTGGCGCGCTGGCCGCACGGGCGGCAGTTCGCGCTGCGCCCGCGCATGCAGTGGATCACGCTCGAGGTGATCCTGCGCGCCGTCTTCGGAGTGCGCGACGGGGAGCGGATGCAACTCTTCCGCGAGCGCATCCCGCGTCTCGCGGCGGCCACGAGCGTGCTCGACTGGCTGCCGCTCATGAACCGCGACCTCGGCGGGCTCTCTCCCGCGGCGCGCTTCCGCCGGGCGCTGCGCGCGGTGGACGAGCTGATCTACGCGGAGATCGCGGAGCGGCGGGCCAGGACCGGCGACGTGGACGGACGCGACGACGTGCTCTCGCTGCTCCTGGCCGCCCACCACGAGGACGGCGCGCCCATGAGCGACGGCGAGCTGCGCGACGAACTCATGACGCTGCTCACCGCCGGACACGAGACGACGGCCACCGGCCTCTCGTGGACGTTCGAGCGGTTGACGCGCAACCGGCTGGTGATGGAGCGGCTCGTCTCGTCGCTCGACGACGACGCCTACATCGACGCGGTGGTCAAGGAGACGCTTCGGACGCGGCCGGTGGTGGCTGACGTCGCGCGCCGCCTCACCGCTCCGGCGGAGGTCGGGGGCTGGCGGCTCGAGGCTGGGACGCTCGTGCTGCCCGCGATCGCCGCGATCCACATGCGGCCCGACCTCTACCCCCACCCGCACGAGTTCCGGCCGGAGCGCTTTCTGAACGGCCGCGCGGAGTCGTACGCCTGGATCCCGTTCGGTGGCGGGGTGCGGCGCTGCATCGGAGCGGCGTTCGCGCAGGTCGAGATGAGAACCGTGCTGCGCGAGGTGCTGCGCCGCGTGCGGCTGCGCGCGCCGTCGCAGCGGCCGGAGCGGGCGCGCGTGCAGCACGTGACGGTGGTGCCGGCCCGCGGCGCGCGCGTCATCGTCACGGCGTCAGCGCTCGAGCCGACGGCGGAATTGGCCGGCGCCGATCACGCCCGCGCCGCCGCGCCGGGCGCGCTCGGCTAGGTCCGAGTCGGACGTCGCCACGATCAGCGACGCCGGGTCGGGGTCGCTCTCCACGAGCCGGGCGATGTCGTCGTCGGCGGCGTCACGTCCCCGCCTGCTCGCGAACTCGACGCTCACGTGGCGGGTCGGTGCCTCGAGCTCGAACGGGCGTCCGTCGAAGACGACCGTGAGCTCGTCGCCGGTCATCTCGCCGAAGCACTCGAGCGCGCCGACAAGCTCGCGCATGGCTCGCTGGCGGTCGCGCCACCAACCGGTCGGCCGCGACCCGATCACGTTCATGCCGTCCACGAGCCAGCGCGTCAACGGCGGCGCTTCACGAAGAGGTAGATCACCGCGACGAGCAGCACGCCCGCTGTCGCCTGCGCGGCCAACGCGACGCCGGTGCTCTCGTCCTCCGTCGCCCGGCGGATGTAGCCGAACATGAGCGACGCACCGAAGAACAGGACCAGCGTCCACATCACTGTGTTGCGGTCCACGGGGCGCCGGACCATATCTGGCGAAGCAGCCGCGCCGCCGCACGAGCCAACTAGCCTCGGCGGGCGTGGGAGACAGGCCGGTGCTGGCAGGCGCCCTCGGCGCGCTCGTGATCGCCTTCAGCGCGATCCTCGTCCGGCTCGCCGAGGTTTCACCCGCCACGGCGGCGTTCTTCCGCTGCGCCTACGCGCTCCCGCTGCTCGGTCTGTTCGCCTATGTGGAGCGCCGCCGTTTCGGCCCGCGCTCGGGGGGCGACCGGCTGGTCGCGCTCGGTGCCGGGTTCTTCTTCGCGGCCGACCTTGTCTGCTGGCACTACGCGATCGACGCCGTCGGCGCCGGCCTGGCGACCGTGCTCGGCAACGTGCAGGTCGTGCTCGTGGGAGTGATCGCCTGGGCGGCGCTCGGGGAGCGGCCCGACAACCGCGCGCTCGCGGCGGTCCCGGTCGTGTTTTGCGGCGTCGTCCTCATCTCCGGGATCCTCGGCGCGGGCGCGTACGGCGACGACCCCGCGCTCGGCGCCGTCTACGGGATGCTGACCGCGATCACCTACGCGCTCTTCATCCTGATCCTGCGCCAGGGGAACTCGGACCTCCGCAGACCGGCGGGGCCGCTTCTCGACGCGACCTTCACGGGCGCGATCTTCTCTGGACTCGCCGGCGTCGCGATCGGTGACATCGACTGGACGCCCGGGCTCGAGTCGCAGGCCTGGCTCGTGCTTCTGGCGCTGTCGTCGCAGGTGCTCGGCTGGCTTCTGATCAGCGTGTCGCTGCCGCGGCTGCCGGCGCTGCTCACCTCGATCCTGCTGATGCTCCAGCCGGTCAGCACCGTTTTCCTCGGCGCCGTGCTGCTCTCGGAGGCGCCCTCGGCGGTCCAGCTGGCGGGTGTCGCCGTAGTTCTCGCGGGAGTCGCTTTCGCGACGATCAGGCCTCGGACGCCGCAGCCCGCACCGGGCTGACTGGCGGTGGCGCGCCATCTGCGCCTAAGGTGGCGCCATGACCCAGCTGCTCACGGACTCGCCCGTTCTCGCTGGCTTCGCCGGCGACCTCATCCGCGAAGACGATCCGGCGTACGACGACGCACGCACCGTCTTCAACGCCTCCATCGACCGGCGTCCTGCGGTCATCGCCCGCTGCACCGGCGTCGCGGACGTCCAGGCCGCGCTCGCGTTCGCGCGCGATCAGGGACTCGACGTCTCCGTCCGCGGCGGCGGCCACTCCGTGGCCGGCCACGCGATCGTCGAGAACGGCGTGGTCATCGACCTGCGCCCGATGAACCGTGTGCGCGTGGACCCCGAGTCGCGAAGGGCCTGGTGCGGCGGTGGGGCGAATTGGGGCGAGCTCGACCGCGAGACGCAGGCGTTCGGCCTGGCGGTTACCGGCGGACGGATGCCCGACACCGGCGTGGGCGGGCTCGCGCTCGCGGGCGGCAGCGGCTGGCTCGAGCGCAAGTACGGCTTCACGGTCGACAGCCTGTCCTCGGCCGACGTTGTGACCGCGGACGGGGAGTTCCTGGTCGCGAGCGCCGAGCGCAATGCCGACCTGTTCTGGGCGCTGCGCGGCGGCGGCGGCAACTTCGGGGTCGTGACCGGCTTCGAGTTCCGCGTGCACGAGGTCGGCCCACTCGTGTACGGGGGGATGATGTTCTTTCCGATCGACGTCGCGATCGACCGGCTTCGGGCCTACCGAGACTTCATGGAGGCGGCACCCGAAGAGGTCGGCGGAGGCGCGGCGATTCTGTGCGCGCCGCCCGAGGAGTTCGTTCCCGAGCCCGTGCGTGGAAAGCCGGTGCTGGCCATCATCGCCTGCTACGTCGGACGCGTCGACGCCGGCGAGCGCGCCTTCGCGCCGGTGCGCGCGTGGGACCCGGCGCTCGAGCTGCTCCAGCCGATGCCCTACACGGCGTTGCAGCAGCTGATCACACCGGGCAACCCGCCCGGCCGCCATCAGTACTGGAAGGCCGGCCTCCTGAGCGAACTCAGCGACGACGCCATCGAGACCTTCGTGTCGCGCGCCTCCGACGTGCGCTCGCCCTTTACGGCGTCGCTGATGCTGCCGCTCGGCGCCGCCGTGACCCGGCCGCCGGACGACATGCCGGTCGGCTACCGCTACGCGAAGTGGGACTACCACGTCCTTTCGCAATGGGCCGACCCGGCCGAGACGGACGCGAACGTGGACTGGACGCGCGACTTCGACGCCGAGATGTCCTCGTTCGCCGAGGAGGGCGTCTACACGAACTTCGTGGGTGACCCGACGCAGCGAGCGGTCGAGGCCGCCTTCGGGCCGGCGAACTATGCGCGGCTGCGCGAGATAAAGCGCCGCTACGACCCGGAGAACGTCTTCCGCAGCAACACGAACATCCCGCCGGCGAAGGCGTAGCACGCCCGGCGGGCTCGGGCGCCGCGCTCAGGCGGGGCCCGGCGTCAGCAGCGCCCCGCCGAAGCAGAAGTCCCGGCCGATCGCGAGCGCGGCGTCGATCGCGCCGCGGTAGTCGCGCGCACCGACGAGTCCCGCCTCGTCGCGCTCCCAC
>Ga0126307_10000955_pt1 | contig 19091 bp, 17 predicted proteins | sample Plot28_FD_89955 | JGI IMG/M metagenome (GOLD analysis project Ga0126307, IMG submission 89955) | Serpentine soil microbial communities from UC McLaughlin Reserve, CA, USA - Plot28 | ecosystem: Environmental > Terrestrial > Soil > Grasslands | place: USA: UC McLaughlin Reserve, Lake County... | reverse complement strand
TCTGGTGGGAGGTCCTGGCACCGCTCGGCTGGACCAACGTCCGCCAGGTCGACGAGGGTCTGATCACCACGACCCATCTGCCGGACGGGAGCCGCATCGTGCATCGTGACTTCAGCAACTCTGGTGGCCACACCATCGAGCTCCTCGACGTCAAGGGAGCGAGCGTTACGCTCATCCACCGAGCGGAGGGGTGACGAGCCGATGCCGGATGAGAAGACGATTCAGGCGCTAGAGGACGAACTGCTCGACGCACTGACCATCGACTACGTGATGATCCCGCGGATGACGTGGCACGCCGAGCAGGTGCTCGGCAGTACCGACCTAGTGTCCACCCGCGAGCTCGTGCGAGCCACATTGCCGCGCTTCCTCGACCATCCCGACGCCAAGCTCATCACCTTCGAGATGAACCGGCAGATCACCGATCCCGGCGAGCTGGCCCGCCTGCTCGACGACGAGTACCCGGAGAAAGGTCCCGGCCCTGACGAGTTCGCCGGCTGGTTGGTGAAGCGCGAGTACGACGTGACTCACCGCTGGTCGGACTGACCGCCCCAGCCGTCGCTCGCGCCGCCGTTGCCCGACCGGTTGGCCGCTGCGAGGAGCACCGGGCGGTCCGCGACCGCGAAGACCACGAGCGACACCAGCGCCGACACCAATGCCACGGACACCAGGGCGCCGACCGCCCCGGCGATGACGTGCGACAGCGCGAACGCCGCGACGTACACCGCGGTGAGACCCAAGGCCACCAACATGCTCCGCCGCCGGGTCCAGGCCATCCAGCACCACCCGATTGCGACCAGCAGCACGACTCCCCCGAGCGCCCGCACGCCGGTCAGCTCCGCTACCAGGAACCCGACGACCAGCGACCCGCCGGCCACCGGCCAGGTCGGGCGGTCCGAGGACAGCGCGCGAGCATCCCGGCTGGTCATCGGGTCGCCCTCAACACGTCAGGCCTTCACCTTGGCGTTGGTCGGGTCGTAGAGCGGCCGCAGCGAGGCCCGCGCCGGCCACAGCCGGCCGGCCACCTCGACCTCCCAGTCGCCGCCCTCGATCCAGTCCTTGGTGACCGGCTCGCCGCCCGGCCCGCCGGTGCCCACCATCGACAGCCCCACGGCACCGCCGAGGGTGTGCCCGTAGGACGCCGCCCGGATATATCCCACGGGCTTCCCTTCGCGCAGCACCGGCTCGGCGTGGAAGAGCAGCGGCTCCTGGTCGCTCATCAGCACCTGGACGAGCCGGCGGGTCAGCGGGCCGGCAGCCTTCTGCTCCTCCACCGCGGCCCGCCCGATGAAGTCGTGGTCGAGATCCACGGCGAACCCCAGGCCCGCCTCGAGGACCGTGTCGGTGTTGTCGATGTCGTGGCCGTAGTCGCGGTAGCCCTTCTCCATCCGCAGCGACGCGAGCGACTTGAGGCCGGCGTGCCGCAGCCCGACCGGTTCCCCGGCCGCCACCAGCCGGTCGTAGACGTGGGTGGCCTGCTCGACCGGGATGTAGAGCTCGTAGCCCAGCTCGCCGAGGTAGGTGATCCGCACGCACAGCACGCGCGCGTAGCCGATGTCGATCGACCGCGCGGTGCGGAAGGGGAACGCCTCGTTGGACAGGTCCGCAGACGTCAGCGACTGCAGCATCTCGCGGGACCGCGGCCCCTGAACGTTGAGCTGCGCGAAGCCCGACGTCATGTCCGTCACGAAGGCGTGCTGGTCACCGACGTGGCGGCGCATCCAGCTCTCGGCGTGCCGGTGCGCGGTGTCGGAGGCGACCACCCAATAGCGCTCGTCATCGAGCTTGGTGACGGTGAGGTCGGCCTCCAGCGTGCCGCCCTCGTTGAGCCACTGGGTGTACGTGATCAGGCCGCTGGGGCCGTCGACCGCGTTGGCGCTCAGCCGTGACAGCAGAGCACCCGCGTCCTGCCCCTGCACGAGGAACTTCGACATGAACGACATGTCCATGCAGATGACGCCCTCGCGCGCGGCCCGGTGCTCGTCCGCCCAGAAGTCGAACCAATTCGGCCGGCCCCACGTGAGCGGGCCCGGGTCGGGTGACCGCTGGCCCGACGGGTCGTACCAGTCGGCACCCTCCCAGCCGGACACGTCGCGGAAGTACGCGCCACGCGCGGCCAGCCGGTCGTGGAAGGCCGACGTCTTCGCGCCACGGGCCGTCTGCATCGACCGCGTCGGGTAGTGGCACTGGTAGACCATCCCGAGCGACTCGACCGTGCGGGTCGCGCGGTACTCCGGGTTGGCCTGGTAGGTGTGCAGCCGGTCGATGTTCATCGCGGTGACGTCGACGTCGGGGCGGCCGTCGACGACCCAGTGCGCCAGCGTGCGGCCGAGGCCGCCACCGGTGAGGATGCCGATCGAGTTGAGCCCCGCGCAGACGAAGTAGTTGCGCAGCTCCGGCGCCTCGCCGACCACCGGCTGCAGGTCGGGCGTGAAGGACTCCGGCCCGCAGAAGAATTTGCGGATCCCGGCCTCCGCTGACACCGGGATCCGGCCCATCGCCGCCTCGAGGTACTGCCCCATCCGGTCCCAGTCCGGCGGCAGCTCGCCGAAGGAGAAGTCGGCCGGGATCCCCGCGACGTGCCACGGGGCGCACACCGCCTCGAAGAGCCCGAGCATCAGCCCGCCGCCCTCCTCGCGGAAGTAGCCGTAGCGGCCCGGGTCCTCCAGCACCGGCCAGTCGCCGGACACCCCCACGATCGGCTCGGTCAACAGGTAGTAGTGCTCGGCCGCCTGCAGTGGCACGTTGACGCCGTGCCGAGCGCCGAGCTGCCGGGCCCACATGCCCGCGCAGTTCACGACCACCTCGCACTCCACGTCCTGCGACACACCGCCCGCTTGCGACGTACGCACCCCGGTGACCGCGCGGCGAGCCGTCAGCACGTCGGTCACCGACACGCCCTCGACCACCCGCGCGCCGGCCTGACGCGCGCCGCGCCCGAGGCTCATCGTCACGTCCACCGGGTTCGCCCGCCCGTCGTCGGCGACGTAGAAGCCGGCCAGCAGGTCGTCGGTGCGCGCGAGCGGGAACAGTTCGCCGACCTCCTTCGGCGAGATCTCCTGCACGTCGATGCCGCACAGCCGGTTGAAGGCCGACACCCGGCGGTACTCCTCGAGCCGGTCCTCGTCACCGGCCACCTCGATGAAGCCGACCGGCTTGAAGCCCGTCGACAGCCCGGTCTCCGCCTCGAGCCGCGAGTAGAGGTCGCGGGTGTACTTCCGCAGCTCGGTCGACGTCTCCGACGTGGACCCGAAGGTCACCATCAGCCCGGCGGCGTGCCAGGTGGTCCCGGAGGTGAGGCGGTCGCGCTCGAGCAGGAGCACGTCCTCGCCAAGGTGGGCGAGGTGGTAGGCGACGGAGGTCCCGATGACACCGCCGCCGATGACGACGACGCGCGCCCGGGCTGGCAGCTCGGCAGGAGGCACGCCGCGAGCCTAGTGTCGGGGGATGTTGGCGATGCACACAGCAGCCGAGCGACCCGACCTCTGGGAGCGCGGGATCGGGTCTGCCGACGTCTGGCCGGAGTACAACCTGCACGGCGACGTCCTCAACCAGTGGTGGGGACTGCTCGACCAGGAGCTGGCCGACCTGCAGTTCGTGCTGCACGACGACCAGACCGACACCGTCGTCGCGGAGGGCCACACGGCCGCGTTCGCGTGGGACGGCGACGACGCAAGCCTGCCGGACGGCATCGACCGGGCCATCGAGGTCGCGTTCCGCGACCACCGGGCCGGCGCGCCGGTCGACACGCTGTGCGCGCTGGCCGCCGAGTCGCCGCGCGACGGCCGCCGCCGCGGCCTCGCCGTCGAGATCCTCGGCGCTATGCGCACGCTCGCGGAGCGGCACGGCCTCCAGCACCTGGTCGCCCCGGTGCGCCCGTCGTGGAAGGAGCGCTACCCGATCACGCCGATCGAGGAGTACGTCGTCTGGCGCCGCGACGACGGCCAGCTGCTGGACCCGTGGATGCGCGTCCACGAGCGACTGGGTGCCCGGGTGTCGACTCCCCTGCCTCAGTCGCTGCTCATCACCGGCACTGTCGCGGAGTGGGAGTCGTGGACCGGGCTGCCGCTGCCGGCCGACGGCGACTTCGTCTTCCCCGAGGGGCTGGGCCCGCTGCACGTCGACCGCGGAGCCGACCGCTGCACCTACTGGGAGCCCAACGTCTGGATGGTGCACCCCGACCTCTGAGGTCGACGGCTCAGACGGTCAGGGTCGCAGCACCAGCCGGTCGTCGGTCGCAGCCCGGGTGGCCGCCCGGGTGAACGGCCACGGCGTCGTGCGGCCGCGGCGCCACAGCGACACTTGGTCGGTGTAGTGCTCGTGCCAGGCGTGCCCGCTCGCACCAGTCAGGTTGACCCACCGCGACGCGTCGAGATCGGCGAGATCGACGACCATCCGCATCGAGGGCACCCAGTCGGTCCGGAAGCCGTGGTTCGCCGACCAGCCGGTCGCGTCGACGGTCGACTCACCGCCGCCGACCTCGACGTCGCCGTGGTTGACCAGCCACTCGATCGGAGCGAAGCCGGACTGGCCGAAGGTCTGCGACTCGAGCGGCAGCGCGTGCAGCTCGCCCCATCGCCAGTCGGCCGGGTCGTCGCCGAGCCGGTCCTGCAGCCCGGTCCAGGCGTCGCGCATGGCCGCCGTCAGCACGTCATCGCGCGTCTCGGTCGTCGCGGTGCCCTGGTCGTCCCACCAGTCGCTGTCCGGCTCGTCGAGCAGCTCGGTGACCACCTGGTACCAGCGGGAGCCGCCCGTCGGCCACTCCTTCTTCTCCAGCTCGTCGTGGAAGGCCAGCCGCAGCAGGTTGCGCCACACCGCGTTGAAGTAGGCCGCTCCGGCTGAGTCCTCGTCCTGCCGTAGGTCCCAGTCCCGCAGCAGGTCCTGACCCTCGGCCGCCGGACCGGTCAGGTCGACATCGAGCAGCACCGGCAGCAGGGCCGGGGCCAGGTTGTTGCGGCTGTCGCGCTGCACCGCCATCAGGTCCTGGGCGGTGACGTCACCGCGGGCGACCAGCCGCTCGAGCCGGCTACGGATCCGGTCCGCCCGGTAGCCCGAGTCCCAGTCGTCAGTGAGGAAGACCGGGTAGTCGGCCGGGACCACCGCGTTGTTGGCCGTCACCACGAAACCCTCGTCGGGGTCGAGCACCCGGGGCAGGTCGTCGAAGTCGACGTAACCGGTCCACTCCTCCTTGCCGGTCCAGCCCTTCGCCGGCCACCGCCCGTCGTAGCCCGATCGCACTGGCACCTTGCCCGGCGCCTGGTAGCCGATCTGCCCCGCGGTGGTGGCGAACACGATGTTCTGCGCCGGCACCTCGAACAGGCTGGCCGCCGCCCGCAGGTCCTCGACGGTCGCTGCCCGGTCCAGCGCGAAGAGGGCGTCCATCGTCCGGCCCGGGCGCAGCGCGGTCCACTGGATGGCGACTGCGTACTCCCCGGACCCGGGCTTGGCGTAGCGCTTGCTCACGTCCGAGATCAGCGGCCCGTGTCGCGTCTCGCGGATCCGCAGCGGCCGGGGGTCCTCCCCCGCAACTCGGATCGTCTCCTCGCGCACCGAGAGGTCGACCTGCTCGCCCTTGTACTTGTAGCGGTCGCCGTCGACCTTCTCCAGCACCAGGTCGGCGACGTCCGGCGCGAGGTTGGTGAAGCCCCACGCGAGGTCCGCGGTGTGCCCGATGACGACCCCCGGCACCCCGGAGAAGGTGAAGCCGGCGACGTCGAACGGGCAGGCTGCGCTGACCCGGGTGCAGTGCAGGCCCATCTGGGTCCAGATCGAGGGCAACGCAGGTCCGAGGTGCGGGTCGTTGGCCAGCAGCGGCTTCCCGGTCGCGGTGTGCTCGCCCGACACCACCCAGGAGTTCGAGCCGAGACCCGGTCCGTGGGGGCCGAGGAGCGTCGGCAGGTCGTCGAGCGCGTGCGCGATGCCGCGCAGCGCGGTTGACGCACCCGTGGGCACCCGCGACGCGGCGCTCTGCAGCGGGGGCTTCGTCCCCTCGCCGGCGACGATGGTGGGGTGCTCGTCGTAGGGGTACGTCGGGAAGAGCTCGTCGACCCGGTCGCGGGGCAGCGTCTCGCCCAGACGGGCCCGGGTGAGCTCCTCGTCCAGGTTGCTGCGCAGGTCCCAGGCCATCGCCTTGAGCCACGCGACCGAGTCGGCCGGCCTCCAGCGCGCCACGTCGTACGACCGGTTGGTGAGGGCGAGCATGCCGTGCTCGAGGCTGAGCTCCGAGCCGGACCGGCCGGCCAGCCACGCGTTGACCCCGTCGGCGTAGGCCTGCAACCACGCCACCGTCTGCGGGTCGAGCAGCTTCAGCTCCTGCTCGGCCACCCGGCGCCAGCCCAGCGTGCGGACGAACTCGTCGGTGTCCGCCTGGTCGGGGCCGAAGAGCTCGGAGAGCCGCCCCGCGGTGACGTGCCGGCGGAAGTCCATCTCCCAGAACCTGTCCTGAGCGTGCACGTAGCCCTGCGCCCGGAACAGGTCCTCGGCGGTGTCGGCCCAGATCTGCGGCACAGCTTGGGCGTCGCGCTCCACCGTCACCGGGGCGCCGAGCCCCGGCAGCGCGGCGCTGCCCGACACCTGGGGGAACGACCGCCGCACCGTCCAGGCGACGAAGGCGCCACCGGCGACGGCGAGCACGAGCAGGAGGACGAGGAGTCCCACGGCCACCCGGCGGAGGACGCGGAGGGTGGTCTGCACGCCGTGACTGTAGGACGCGGCCTGTCCCGGCGTTCAGCGGGGCAGGAAGAAGATCATCAACACCGACCAGGTCAGGTGGGTGACCACCGGTGCGAGCACGCCGCGCGTCGACCGGCGCTCCAGCGCGAACAGCGTGCCCATGGCGGCCGCCGCGAGCACGAGCATCACGTTGAGCGTCGCCGCGGTGACGACGACGTAGGCGACTGTCGACCACAGCCACGGCCGGTGCCGGCCGAACGCGCTGTAGAGCGCGCCGCGGAAGAAGAGCTCCTCTGCCAGCCCGTTGACCAGGGCGACGGCGACGACGAGCGTCAGGCTGCCCGTGTCGGCGCGCGAGATGACGTCGTCGACCAGGTCATCGAGGGTCGGCACCCGGCGCACGACCAACGCCGCCACCGCGAACACCGCGAACGCGCCGGCGCCGAGGACGGCCGGCACCAGCACGTGCCGTCGGCCGTCGAGCCGGCCCAGGTGCAGCGGCCCGGACATCAGTGCCCCGAGCATCCAGCAGCCGGCCAACAGGGCGCCGTACCAGTAGAAAGCCTGCGACCCGGCCTCGGTGCGCAGCGTGAGCGCGAGGAGCCCGGCGCCCACGACACCGGTGGCCGCGACGACGACCCGCCGGCGGCGGCGGACCAGGTCGGACTCGGCGTGGTACGGAGTCGTAGAGGGGCCTAGGACCGCCACCCACCGGTGCAAGCCGGCGGGCACCGTAGGCGTCGTCGCACGCGTCACCGTGGCGCGACGCCTATGAGCGCAGGGTCGGAGGTCAGGACGCGCGTGCTCTCCCGGAGCCGGACCGCCTCTAGCGCCTCTCCCCGGCCCACCGCGGCGCGTGCCCGGTCCGCCGGTCGGGCGCCGGCCAGTCGCCGCTCGCCGTCGGAGTGCAGCGCGGCGAGAGTGCGCCAGAGCGCCGCGTCGTAGGTCAGCACGAGCTGCAGTCCCTCGAGCTCGACGACGGTGCTCAACGGCGAGCGGCGCAGCAGGCTGCCGTTCCCCTTCAGCCGCCCCAGCTTTTCCGCGGCCCAGCCGCCGACCAGCTTGTGGCGCTGGACCCCGATGCCCAGCACCGACATCACGTCCGACAGCCCTCGCCGGTCGTCGTCCAGGAGGTCGGCCACCGCCTCGACGGCGGCGGCTACCGGGTCGTTGGCGGAGCCTTGCTGGGCGCCGAGGGATCGGCGCGCCAGCTCGAGCCCTCCGGTCAGGGCCGCCAGGTGGTCGTTCAGGTAGGTCGCCAGCATGCCGGACCCTTGCCCGCCTGCGGCGGCTCTCACCCTCGGCCGGCCAGTGCGGTCGAGCGACTGCACGCCGCCGGTCCGGCGCGGCGACGCGGCCACCGGACTCGGCCCCTTGACGTCGCGGACCTTCGCCTTCCGCAGTGCGGAAGTGCGGGGTCGTTCGTCCGACATAGGAGCATGCTGGATATGCCAGCCAGAGCAGCGGCCGAGGGAGTTCTGACGAGCGCACGCGGAGTGGAGACACGGGGGCAGGAGCTGGAGCTGCGGCTCCGGCGGGACCTGGAGGGTGAGGTCGCCTTCGACGACTACTCACGGCACCTCTTCTCGCGGGACGCGAGCATGTACGCCATCACACCGATGGGCGTCGCGTTCCCGCGGCACGGCGACGACGTAGCGGCCGCCGTGTCGGCCTGTGCGGCGCTCGGTGTGCCGGTGGTGCCCCGCGGCGCCGGCACCAGCCTGGCCGGCCAGACGGTCGGGCCGGGGCTGGTGCTGGACATGTCGCGCCACCTGCACCGGGTCCACCAGGTCGACCCGGAGGCGAGGACGGCGCTGGTCGACGTCGGGGTCGTGCAGGACCAGCTCAACGGGGCGGCCGCGACGTACGGCCTGATGTTCGGGCCGGACACCTCGACCAGCAACCGGGCCACGATCGGCGGGATGGTCGGCAACAACTCGGCGGGCAGCGGCAGCGTGCGCTTCGGCATGACCATCGACCACGTCCGCCACCTCGACGTGGTGCTCTCCGACGGCAGCCGGGCGCGGCTCGAGCCGGTCGACGAGGCCGAGCTGGCCCGCCGGGGCGCCCGCGAGTCGCTGGAGGGCCGGCTCTACGCCGGGCTGCCCGGGCTGCTGGCCCGGCACGAGCGGTCGGTGCGCGAGGACTACCCCGCGTTCTGGCGGCGGGCCGGCGGCTACCGGCTGGACCGGCTGGCCGACCCGGAGACGCCCTTCGACCTGGCGAAATTCGTCGTCGGCGCGGAGGGCACGTTGGTCGTCGCGACCAGGGCGCTGGTCGACCTGGTGCCCAAGCCTCGGCGCACCGCGTTCGCGGTCGGCCACTTCACCTCCGTCGCGGCGGCGATAGCAGCGACCGAGGACGCGCTGGCGTGCGACCCCTCACAGGTCGAGCTGATGGACAAGACGATCCTCGACCTGTCGCGCCAGCGGATCGAGTACGCCGACCTCGGCCGGTCGCTCGGAGGCGACCCGGCAGCCCTCCTCTTCGTGTCCTTCACCGGCGACGACGAGAAGGCCCTGGTGGCCGACCTAGAGCGGCTCGACGCCCGGTGGCGCAGGCACGGGCACGGCTACCACACGCTGCGCGCGGTGACGGCGGCGCAGCAGTCGGCGCTGCTGAAGGTGCGCAAGTCCAGCCTCGGCCTGCTGATGGCCGCGTCGGTGGGCACGCGCCGGCCGCTCGCGTTCGTCGAGGACACTGCAGTGCCGCCCGAGCATCTGGCGGCGTACACCGAGAGGTTCCGTGCCGTGCTCGACCGGCACGGGCTGACCGCCGGCTTCTACGGCCACGCGTCGGTCGGCTGCCTGCACGTGCGGCCGTTCGTGGACGTCACCGACCCGACGCAGGTGGCGGCGATGCGAGCCGTCGCGACGGAGGTGAAGGACCTCGTCGCGGAGTACGGCGGTGCGAACTCCAGCGAGCACGGCGACGGGCTGGTGCGCAGCGAGTTCAACCGCTCGATCTTCGGCGACGACCTCTACCAGGCGATGCGCGAGGTGAAGGCGCTCTTCGACCCGGCGAACGTCTTGAACCCCGGCAAGATCGTCGACTCGCCGGCGATGACCGAGCACCTGCGCGACCCGGCGCTGCCGCCGGCCCGACCGCTACGGACGCACCTGACCTTCGACGTGGTCGGCGGGATGCGCGGGGCAGCCGACCGGTGCATGAACATCGGGCTGTGCCGGAAGACGACGTCCGGCGTCATGTGCCCGTCGTACGTCGCCACGCTGCAGGAGGAGCACTCCACGCGGGGCCGGGCCAACGCGCTGGTGAAGGCGCTCAGCGAGCCCGACCCGGCGGCGGCGCTGGGCAGCGACGAGCGGCTGCACGAGATCCTCGACCTGTGCCTGATGTGCAAGGCGTGCAAGAGCGAGTGCCCGCTCGGCGTGGACATGGCGACGCTGAAGTCCGAGACGCTGGCGCACCATCACGAGGCCCACGGCACTCCCCTGCGGTCGCGCGCGTTCGGCGCGATCCGGGTGCTGAACCGGCTGGGCTCGGCGACCGCGCCTCTGTCCAACCTGCCCGGCCGGTCGCGCCCGGTGCGGGCGGTCATGGGTCGACGGCTGGGCGTCGCGCCGCAGCGGCCGCTGCCGGTCTTCACGCGGGACACGCTGGTGCGGTGGTTCGGCCGGCGGCCCGGTCCGACAGGTGAGGCGCAGCGCGCTGGTGCGAGGGGCACCGTCACCTTCCTTGCCGACTCCTTCACGACCTTCACCGAGCCGGGGGTCGGACGGGCCGCGATCGAGCTGCTGGAGCTGGCCGGCTGGACGGTGCGGCTCGAGGCCGGCGGCTGCTGTGGCCGGGCCAGCCTGTCCAAGGGGCTGGTCGAGGACGCGAAGGCGAAGGCGTCGCGGCTGGCCGGCCTGCTGACGGCCCCTGGGGCAGCAGGCACCCCCGTCGTGGGGTGCGAGCCGTCGTGCGTCTGGACGCTGCGCGACGAGCACCGCGCGCTGCTGCCCGACGACCCCCGGGTGCGCGACGTGGCCGGGCGGGTCCGGCAGGTCGAGGAGCTGCTGACCGAGGCGATCGACGACGGCGGGCTGGTGCTGCGGCCCGACTCGTGGCTGGCCGGACGGCGGGTGCTCTACCACGGCCACTGCCACCAGAAGGCCGAGGTCGGCACGGCGGCCACGGTGGCTCTGCTGTCGCGGATCCCCGGTGCCGAGGTGGTCGAGCTGGACGCCGGGTGCTGCGGCATGGCCGGGTCGTTCGGCTTCGAGGCCGAGCACTACGAGGTGTCGATGGCGGTAGGAGCGGACCGGCTCTTCCCCGCGGTGCTGGCCGAACCGGGCGACACCGTGGTGGCTGCCACCGGCGTGTCGTGCCGCCAGCAGATCGCCCACGGCACGATGCGCCGCGCGCAGCACCCGGTCGAGCTGCTGCGCAGCGTCGTCGGGGGCTGACCGCCGCCTGCTGGGACGGCCGTGATGCGCACCGTCACCTTAGGCCTTTTCTCCGCCCTGATCGACTCGTGCGCGGCGGCTCTCGTGCCCTGCAGTCGTCGCCGACCCCCGCTGGTGCGGCTCCGCCGGCCCGAGCATGACCTCGACGCCGACGGGCCACGCCGCCAGCACGAGGTCGGCAGCATCGACGAGATCGGGGACCTGCTGGCAGGGTGACCGGTATGTCCTTCAGCTACCCACCGTCGAGGTACGACGGCAACGGCGAGGTGTCAGGCGCCTTCCGGCCCGACGCCACACCACGCGAGATCGACAACGGCGACCGCGGTGGAGCCCGGTACCTGGCGACCGGCGAGAGCACCGGTGGCGCGCTCGGGCTCTATCGATGGGAGATGGGCCCGCAGCCGGGCGGCCCGTCGGGGCACTTCCACCGCACGATCACCGAGTCGTTCTACGTCCTGTCCGGCGAGGTGCGCCTCTACGACGGCGACTCCTGGCGCACCGGGCGGCCGGGCGACTTCCTCTTCATCCCGCCCGGCGGCATCCACGGCTTCCGCAACGAGTCGGGCGAGCCCGCGACGATGCTGATCCTCTTCACGCCCGGCGCGCCGCGCGAGGACTACTTCGAGACGCTGGCCGACCCGGAACGCCGAGCCGCGCTCGAGGACGAGGACGCCGCCCGCGAGTTCTACCTGCGGCACGACACCTACTGGACGTAGGCCAGGCTCACGGCCCGGCCGGCCGCTCCGGCGCGGCCGACGCTCAGTGCCCGGCCGACGCTCAGTGCCCGGCCGACGCTCACGGCGCGGCCGGGTCCACGCTGTCGGCCCCGACCGGCTCGGCCCACACCGGTCGCGGGATCAGGCAGAAGGGGTGACCTGCCGGGTCGGCGAAGACCCGCGAGCCAGCACCGGGCTCGCTGAGGACCCGCGCACCGAGCGCGAGGACCGCCGCCTCCGCCAGCTCAAGGTCGTCGACCATCACGTCGAGATGCATCTGCTGCGGCAACGCCGGGTCAGGCCAGGACGGTGGCACGAAGTCCGGGGCCAGCTGGAAGGCCAGCCCCGACGTGCGGTTGTCGCGGGACACGACGACGAAGTCGTCCTCGGCGAACGTCACCGGCTGGCCGAGCAGCTGCGCGTAGAACTGCGCGAGGCCCCGCGGGTCCGGGCAGTCGATGACGAGGTGGTGGAGTCGACCGATCACCCCGCCGAGCCTAGGGCCGCACTGGGACCACCTCCCTCCAGGTCCGCGCGGACCTGCCGGCAGATGGCGCGGACCGTGTCCGGCGGCACCATCCGGGACAGGCCGTCGAGGAGGAGCTCGGCCATCGCGTAGCCGGGCTCGCAGGCCAGCGCGCGCTCGGCCGCGAGCAGGGCCAGTGCGCCGCTCCCGTCGGAGTAGGCCGCCCAGGCGAGCACCGTGCAGATCGGCGCGGCGTCCTCCTCGGTGGCACGCCGGGCGATCTCACCGAAGACCGCGACGAGCAGCGGTCCGTCGTGGTCGAGGACGAACGTCATGACTTCGTCGCGGGTGCGCTTGTCGTGCAGACCGACGGCGACCAGCGAGGCGTCCTCCTGGTCGATCGCGGTCCCGCCGTCCGACCAGGCGTCCAGCAGCCTGAGCAGGGTGCCGACCACCAGGTCACGCGCGCCGTCCCGGCCGAGGGCGTCGGACACGGCCAGCAGCCGGTCGCCGGCCTCGGTGGCGCCTTGCCGGCGGGTGGCGACGGCCACCGCGTGGTCGGACGGCTGGAAGGTGCGCCGCAGGTCGTCCCGGCTCGGCAGCACGCTGCTGCCCAGCAGGACGGCTTCGGCCGCGTAGCGGGCCGCGGCCGGTGTCGGCTCGGCGGCTATCGGCGTGCCCCCCGTCGGGCAGCACGTGCCGTCGGCGCAGTGGTAGGAGTACCAGGACCCGCCATGCACCAGGAGCGCCTCGAAGACCCCGATGCGCTTCCTCACGAGCCGCTGGGTGAGCAGCTCGACGAGCGCCTCCCGCGGCAGCGCCAACGAGTTGCGCCGCGTGCCGGCCCCGCTGCCGGCGCCGCGGCTCGGCCTCACGTCACCGCTGCGGGTCACGACGCCGATCGGTGGCGGGCCCACGGTCGTGCCGGAGGAGCCTTGGGTCCTCGACGGCTGCTCGGTGTAGACGACGAGAAGCGCACCCGTCGCCTTCATCGCCCGGATCCGCTGCTCGACCATGTCGACGAGGACTGGGTCGTGCTCCTCGGCCGGCAGGTCGAAGCGCATCACCAGCCGGTCGCGGTTGCGCGGGCCGTCGAGGCACACCACGACCAGGCTCTCGGTCGGGTGGAAGCCCAGCCGGTGCGGCAGCACGCCGATGATGTCGGCCGGGCCGCTGATCTTCACCACGCTGCGCTGTCGCTCGGTCTGCTGCTCCGGCCACCGGTCCCGTGACGTCGTCATCCCACGACCCTGATGCACGATAGGGGTGCGTCGGCCGTTGTCCACAGCTCGAGGCCTTCGAGGGCGTTGCCGTCGGCCTGTGGACGACCGCGGCCGCCACGGGTGCAGGAGGGACCCGGCATGATGGCGCGGTGGCGGACGTCCTGGTGACCGAGGAGGTGGCGGCGTCTCCGGACACGGTCTACGCGATGGTCAGCGACGTGACACGGATGGGCTCGTGGAGCCCGGAGACGACGGCGTGCCGGTGGATCGGCGGTGCCACCGCGCCGGCCGTGGGGGCCCGCTTCCGCGGAACCAACAAGCGCGGTCCGCTGCTGTGGCAGACCACCTGCACCGTCACGGCCGCCGAGCCGGGTCGTCGGTTCGCGTTCGACGTCGCGTTCGGCCCGGCCGCGATCGCGAGCTGGGCCTACGACATCGAGCCGGTCGAGGGCGGCTGCACCGTCACCGAGTCGTGGTCGGACCGCAGGGTTGGCGCGATGCGAGCGGCCTCGATGCCGGTCATGGGCATCCGCGACCGCGCTGCGCACAACCGGCGCGGCATGGTCGCCACCCTGGCCGCGCTCAAGGCCGCGGCCGAGCCGGCCTGACGACCTGGCGGAAGCGCGAAGCCCCGCTCACCCGGGTCGACGGGCCGCCGCGCCGAACCCGGCGTCGCGCGCCTTGACGATGGCCGCCGACCGGTCCGGCACCTGCAGCTTGCCGAAGATGTTCGACACGTGGTTGCGCACCGTCTTCAGCGACAGCATGAGGTCGTGCGCGATGGCCGCGTTGCCGCGACCTGCGGCGATCAGCTCCAGCACCTCGCGCTCCCTCTCGGTCAACGAGGGGAACGCGGCGCGGCTGGACCCGTCACCCCGGGCGAAGTGCTCGATCACCCGGACCGCGACGGACTGACCTAGCAGCACCTCGCCCGCGGCGACCGCCCGGATCGCGCGGAGGATCTCGTCCTGGTCGGCTCCCTTGAGCAGGTAGCCGCGCGCCCCGGCACGCATCGCCGAGAACACCGACTCGTCGTCCTCGAACATCGTCAGGACCAGCACGCCGACCGAGGGGTCGATGGCCAGCAGCCGCCGGGTCGCCTCGATGCCGTCCAGGCCCGGCATCCGGAGGTCCATGACCACGACGTCCGGGGCGAGCTCGAGGCCCTTGGCGACCGCCTCGTCGCCGGACTCCGCGAGCCCGACCACCTCGACCCAGTCGCTGCTGGCGAGCATCAGCTGCAGCCCGGCCCGGAACGCCGGGTGGTCGTCGGCGACCAGCACCCTGACCGACGAGCTCACGAGATCACCGACGTCATCGGGTCACCGGGTGCGAGGAGCCGGTCGCCACCTGCACCGTCGGCTCCAGCGGCAGGACGGCGCGGACCACGGTGCCGCCCTCGGCCCGCCGGCTGATCTCGCAGGTCCCGCCGAGCTCGGCGGCCCGGTCGCGCATCGACGACCACCCGACGCCGACCCGGCCGGGGACCCACGGCCGACGTCCGTTGTCGGCGACCGTCACCTCGAGCGCCCCGTTGACCGACACGGTCACCACGCACCGCGACGCATTGGCGTGCCGCACGACGTTGGTCACCGCCTCGGTGGCGATCCGGTAGGCAGCGACCTCCACGGCCGCCGGCAGCTCGGGCGACGGCTGCGTCGACGGCCCCTCCACCTCGACGACGAGCGGCTGCTCCCCCGCCCTCGACAGGCTGGCCGCCCGCTGCCGGACGGCCGCCACCAGCCCCACCTCGTCGAGAGCGGGCGGGCGCAGGTCGTCGACCAGCCGACGGATGTCCTCGATCGCAGACCGCGCCTCGGCGCGCAGCTCAGCCACCAGCCCGCTCGCCTCCGGGGCCGCGCGACCGACCGCGTCGAGCTTGAGCACGATGGCCGCGAGCGCCGGCCCGAGGCCGTCGTGCAGGTCACGGCGCAGGCGGCGGCGCTCCTCCTCGCGGGCCGTCACCAACCGGGCGCGCGACGCCGACAGGTCCAGGTCGAGGTAGACCGCCTTGACGACGACCGCCGCGTGCCGGGCGAGGTCGTCGAGCAGCGCCTCGTCGGCCGGGGTGAACGGACGACCCGGCGGTACGTCGACGACGAGCCGGCCGAGGCGCTCCTCGTGGTGCAGCAGGGGGACGACGAGCTGCCCCGTGCGCTGCGGCTCGGCGTCTCCCTCGCCGGGTGCGCCGGCCCGGTCCACCTCCACCGTCACCCGGTCCACCCGCAGCGCCTCGGCGACGGTGTCCGCGACGGTCCGCACCACGTCCTCCGGCCCTGCGGTCGCCGCCAGCCGGTCGGAGAGGCGGCGCAGCGCGACGACCGGGTCCGACCGGTCGCCGTAGACCCAGCGCTCCACCCAGCGTCGCAGCCGCGCGTGGACCGGCAGCACGGCGACGGCCACGACGCCGACGGCCACCAGGCCGGCCGCGTCCTCACCGCCGACCAGGGCACGACCCGCGACCAGGACGGCCGCATAGATGCCGACCACGAGCAGGGTGAGCACGCCGTAGGTGACGGTACGGCTGAGCACCAGCTCGATGTCGAAGAGCCCGCTGCGGAACAGCGCTATGCCGATCGTCAACGGCAGCACCGACCCGCTCAGCACGACGCCGACCATCGTGAGGCCACCGCCGGTCGAGCCGGTCAGCCAGGCGTCGAGCCAGCAGAGCGCCAGTCCGGCCGGGATGCTCAGCGCCGCCCAGGTGAACCACAGCAGCTGCCGCCGCTCCTCGCCCTCCGACCGCTTCAACCGGCGGGCCGCGCACACCACCGCACCGACCAGCAGCGCCGGCACCGAGCCGAGGCTCAGGACCAGCGCGACGACCTCCAGCCATGTCGGCACGTCCACCGAGATGTCGATCGCCGGTGTCGCTCCGGGGTGCGTCTCGCGGAAGTCCTGGGCGTCGAAGGCGGCCAGCACGCCGAACAGCACGTGCCCGGCCAGGCAGGCAGCGACGTACCGCCGCCAGAACCGGCTCGGGATGTGCCCGTCGGGGAAGACGTAGCCGATCAGCGCGATGAAGACGTAGAGCAGCACCCAGCTGCCCTGCAGCAGCTGGTCCACCAGCGGCCACGACGGCGAGCTCTCGTCAGGCGACATCAGGATGACCGACGCGGCGACCGCGTGGGCCAGCAGCAGCGCACCGACGGCGTTGCCGGGGCGGCGGCGCACGACGAGCCAGCCCACGACGGCCGCTGTCATGGTGTCGGCGAGAACGAGCACGTAGAGCCAGCCGGTCCCCTCCATCACCCACCAGGAGAGTCCGACAACGGTCGCGGCGGCGATGGCGAGCAGGGCCAGCGGCGCGAGCACCCGTCCGGCGAGCGACGGACGACGCACACCGGTCAGAGCCACGTCGGCAGTTGTCATGACTCTCGCAGTGTGGCCCCGGCGTCCGCCCCGCGGGGCGGACTCGGGAACAGTTCCCGACCCGGTCGGGACAGCTCGCCGGTGCGGCCGGGTCGCCGGGACGCGCACGGTAACGGCATCCGCCCGTCGGTCGACGACGGGCCACCCGGAGGGAAGACCCATGTCCGTCAGCAAGTTCGACCGGTTCCTGCCGATCGCCGGCATCCTCGCCGGCCTGCTCCTCGTCGCCGTCAACGCGCTCACGTGGAGCTCCCCGGACTCCACGGACGCCGCCGACCTGGCCGCCTACGGCTCCTCGCACGAGACCCGGGTGATGATCGCCGGCTTCGCCATGGGCTACGTGGCCGTCCTGCTCGCGTTCTTCGCCGTCGCCCTGCGAGGTGCGATCCGCTCGGGCGAGGCCGACGAGTCGACCTTCAGCAGCGTGGCCTTCGCCGGGGGGCTGATGGTCTCCGTCGCCAGCGCCCTCTGGTCGTACGTCAGCCTGACCACCCTCTCGGCTGTCACCGACGGCAACGCGGCCGCGGTCTCCGCCATGGTGCACTTCAGCTCGCTGAGCTGGCTGCCCTGGTTGATCGGCTCGGCCGTGCTCTACCTGTCGGTCGGCATCGGTGCGCTGCGGACCGCCGCCCTGCCGCGGTGGCTCGCGTTCGTCACCGTCGGGCTCGGCGTGCTGTGCCTGACCGGTGTCGGTGGGATCGCCGTCTACCTGGCCACGCCCCTCTGGCTGATCGTCGCCGGATTCGTCCTGCACCAGCGGCTCGCGGCCGCGGCGCCGCCACGTCCCACCACCGCCGCTCCGGCCGCTCCGTCCGTCCACGTCTGAGAGGCAGACCACGTACGGCAGGAGGGGACTGCGTCCCCGTGGGTGCTACGGGCGCCCGCGGGGACGCAGCCGCACGCCGGGCAGCGCGGGTGCCGGCAGGGCGCCGCCGTCGTACCCCTCGACCCGGCCGAACCTGGTCTCCTCACCCGCCACGGCCCGCTGCCACTCGTCGCGCACCGCCTCGACCTCGTCGTGGTCGCGGCCGACGAAGTTCCACCACATGAGCAGCTCCTCGTCGAACGGCTCGCCGCCGAGGAGCAGCCCCCGGGCCGCGCCGCCGCCGCCCGTCAGCGCGAGCCGGTCACGGCCGCAGCCGAGGTAGACCAGCGAGCCCCTCGACACCTCGCCGCCGTCCACCACCAGGCCGTCGGAGAGCGCGAGCACGGCGTGCTCGAAGGACGGCTCGAGCGGCAGCTCGCCACCGCCCCCGGCCGCGAGCTGCACGTCGGCGCCCACGATGGGGCTGTACGTCGTCGCCGGCGAGACCGCGTCGCCGACCCGGCCGAGCACGACCGTGGCGCTCAGCCCCCCGACCTCGTGGACCGGCAGCGCGTCGTGGTGCTCGAACGCCGGCGCCGTCTCCCGCGCCTCGTCGGGCAGGGCGACCCACAGCTGCACGCCCCGCAAGGTCGGTGACGACGGCGTGGACGTCTCGGCGTGGCTGATGCCGCGCCCGGCGGTCATCAGGCTCAGCGCGCCAGGTCGGACCAGGGCCGAGCTGCCGACGCTGTCCTGGTGCAGCACCTCGCCGTCCAGCAGCCAGGTCACGGTCTGCAGCCCGGTGTGGGGGTGCGGCGGCACCCGCATCGGCGACTCGGCCGGGTCGGCCGGCCCGTAGTCGTCGACGAAGCACCAGGCCCCGACCGAGCGCAGTCCGCGGTGCGGCAGGGTGCGCCGTACGAGCATCGCGCGCGGCCCGCCGAGCGGCACCTCGCGGGGCTGGAGCACCCGCCGGACCGGCTCGGCGCTCACGGTGGCCAGCCCGCCGGCCAGCTCCTCGTCCGGCCGCCGCTCGAGGTTGCTCACGCAACGGAGCGTAGGCCTCAGGGGTAGCGACCGACCAGGTCGAACGCCGGGGCTGCGAGGGTCCCACCGTCCACGACCCGCAGGTCCAGGTCGGCCGCGGCTGCCGCGACCGCCGCGGCCAGGTCACGCACCGTGCGCGGCCGGCGGCGCGAGGAGACGAGATGGCGGGCCAGCCGGCCCTTGACCCACTTGGCGTGGTAGCTGACCGGCCCGACCTTCCGGGCGTTCCCGCTGCCGCGCTCGGCGAGCACCCGGACGGCGATGACCCGGGCCCGCACCGCTCCGGTAGGCCGCCACATCGCCGTGTAGTCGGTGGAGCGCAGGTCGAGCACCACCGAGTCCCCGACCAGCGCGGGCAGTGCAGCGGCCAGCGGCTGCCGCCAG
>Ga0126307_10000954_pt1 | contig 19101 bp, 15 predicted proteins | sample Plot28_FD_89955 | JGI IMG/M metagenome (GOLD analysis project Ga0126307, IMG submission 89955) | Serpentine soil microbial communities from UC McLaughlin Reserve, CA, USA - Plot28 | ecosystem: Environmental > Terrestrial > Soil > Grasslands | place: USA: UC McLaughlin Reserve, Lake County... | reverse complement strand
CGATGCGCCGGGTCACCGTGGAGGTGAGGCCGGTGCTGTCGCGGACGCTCAGGGTCAGCTCGAAGTACGACGGCGGCTGGTGGTACGGCACGCTGAAGGTTGCCCCCGCCACCCCCGACCACCACCCGATCCCGTGCTCGTGGCAGACGGTGGCCGACGAGCAGTGGTGCAGCACGAGGCCCCACGCCAGGGCCGAGGCCGGCAGCGCCCCGTCCTGGGGATCCGACCCGTGACCGGAGAACGTGACCCGGTCCCCCACGGCGAACGTCGCGCCCGCCGGCGGGGCGTCGATCACGGCCGTGGGCTCACCCCCCACGACGATCTCGGTCGACGCCGTGCCCGACGCCCCCCGGCTGTCGGTCACCCGCAGGCGGGCCGTCTTGTCGCCGTCGGTGGCGTACGTCCACGACGCCGTGGCGCCGGTGCCGTCGTCGAAGTCGCCGTCGTCGTCGAGGTCCCAGGCGTAGGTGATGGCGTCCCCGTCGGGGTCGGACGACGACGTCCCGTCGAAGCTCACGGTCAGAGGAGACGCCCCGGTCTGCGGGCTGGCCCGCACCACCGCCTGGGGCGCGGTGTTCGTCGAGTAGCTGATGCGGTGGATGCTCCCGAAGAAGCTCACGTAGAAGAGGTCACCACCCGGGCCGATCCGGAGCTGGACGGGCCCGGGGACGCTGGCGAAGGACTGCACCGCCGCTCGGTCCGGCTCCCCGGACGCGCCCTGCGGCATCACGTAGATGCAGCCGCGGCTGTAGTCCGAGTAGAAGAGGGCGCCGCGGTAGGCGGCCGGGTACGACGTGCCGGTGTAGAAGGCGAGACCGGACACGGTCCGGCCGGAGTCGCAGGTCGCCCCTGCGGGGAAGTTGGCGTTCGTGTAGGCGAACCAGGGCGGCGTGACGCCCCCGCTCGTGTAGAGGCGCTCGCAGATGTCGAGGTTGGCGGCGTCGTAGCCGCCCTGGCGCCCGTCCCCCTCGTAGCAGGGCCACCCGAAGTTCTCGACGGCGCCGAACCGGTCGGTGATCCGGTTGATCTCCTCCCAGTTGTTGTAGCCGACGTCCCCTACCCACAGCTCGCTCGTCCCCGGGCGGAAGGCGATGCGGAAGGGGTTGCGCAGCCCGGTGGCGATGATCCGGCGCGCGTTCGGGTCGGTGCTCGACGCCAGGGGGTTGCCCGCCGCCCCCGCCCCCGTGGCCGGGTCCACCCGCACCACGGAGCCGTCGAGCCCGACCGGGTCGCCGCCCGTGCGCAGGTCCTGCGACCGCAGGGCCCCGCCCTCGGCCGTGGGGGGCGTCAGCTTGCCCGTGCCCAACGGCGGGTCGCCGCAGGGGTTGGTCGGGTTCCCGTCCTGGCCGTAGTCGATGAAGTCGAAGCTGGCCCCGTCACCGCCCGACGCGTAGAGGGCGCCGTCGGGTCCGAAGGCCAGGCCGCCGATGCTGTGGCTCGGGTACTGCTGGCACCAGTCCTGGACCAGCACCTGCTCCGTCCCGGTCATGACGTTGCCCGCCGCCCGCAGCCGTGACAGCCGGGCCGAGGCCACGCAGCCGTCGTCGGTGAAGCCGGGCGGTGACGGGCACGGGTCGGACGTGCCCCCGGGGCTCCCCCACTGCGGCGCCGTGCCGCCGGGCAGCGCGTCGTACGTGTACAGGACGTAGACGTACGGGTCCGCCGGGAACCCCGGGTCGAGGGCCAGGCCCAGCAGGCCCCGGTCCCACTGGTTGAGGACGTTGGTGCGCAGGTCGGCGAAGACGGTCGGCGTGCGATCGGCGAGGCCGTCGAAGACCTTGACGATCCCGCTCTTCTCGGCCACGAAGACCCGGCCGTCCGACGAGAACTCGACGGCGGTGGGGCTCGTCAGCCCGCTGAAGACGGTCTCGTCCCGGAAGCCGGCGGGTGTCGCGGCCGGGGCCGCCTCGGCGGCGGGCACGACGGGCGGCAGGGGCCCGAGCGCGACGAGGCCCAGCGCGGCTGCGACCACGCCGAGGACCCAACGCCGGACCTTCCTCGCTCCTCCCGTGCGCCGGAACCTAGGTGGAGCGGACGATTCGGGCAATCAGGACGCGGCGGCCAGGCCTCCCCGCCAGGCGGCGTACAGGGCGGCGTAGGGGCCGTCGGCCTCGACGAGCTGGTCGTGGGTGCCCAGCTCGACGAGGCGCCCGCCGGTGACCACCGCCACCCGGTCGGCCCGCTCGGCCGTGCTCAGGCGGTGGGCGATGACCACGACGGTGCGGCCCGCCATCAACCGCTCGAGGGCGTCCTCCACAGCCACCTCGGTGCCGGGGTCGAGGCTCGACGTGGCCTCGTCGAGGACGAGCACGTCGGGGTCGGCCAGGGCGGCGCGGCCCAGCGACACCAGCTGGCGCTCGCCCGCCGACAGCCGGGAGCCTCGGGCGGCCACGTGGGTGTCGAGCCCCTCGGGCAGGGTGGCGAAGCGCTCGTAGCTCCCCAGCGCCCGCAGCGCGTCGTCCACCTCGGCGTCGGTCGCTCCCTCCCGGGCGATCCGGACGTTGTCCCGGATGGTCCCGTTGAAGAGGAACCCCTCCTGGGGCACCACCACGATCCGGTCCCGCAGTGAGCGCAGCGTGGCCCGCCGCAGGTCGACCCCGCCGAGGGAGACGCTCCCCGCCGTCGGGTCGTAGAGGCGGGCGATGAGCTTGGCCAGCGTCGACTTGCCGGCTCCCGTGGGGCCGACGAGGGCGATCCGCTCCCCCGGCGCCACGGCCAGGCTGACGTCCGAGAGCACCTCGGGGCCTTCGCCGTAGGCGAACGACACCCGGTCGACGTCGATCGCGCCCCGCCGGGGCAGGTCGACGGCGCCGGGGTGCTCGGCCACCTCCACCGGCGTGTCCAGCAGGTCGTACAGCTTGCGCAGGGCCGCCCCCGCCGACTGCAGCGTGTTGAACAGCTGGCTGAGCTGCTGCACGGGCTCGAACAGGTTGGCCAGGTAGAGCACGAAGGCGGCCACCGTGCCGAGGGTGACGACGTCCTCGTCGACCAGGCGCCCGCCGAAGTAGACGACGGCGGCGGTGCCCACGATCCCGGCCGCCTCGACGATCGGGAAGTACCAGACCGAGATCTTCACCGAGTACATGTGGGCGTCGAACAGCTCGTCGTTGCGGGCCTTGAAGCGCCGGGACTCGTTCTCCTCCCGGGCGAACGACTGGATGACCCGGAGGCCCGACAGGCCCTCCTGGAGGCTGGAGAGCATCGAGCCGATGCGGTCCCGCACGATCAGGTACGCCTTGTTGGACAGGCGCTGGAAGCGCACGCTGGCCACCACGACCACGGGCAGCGCCACGAGGGCGATCAGCGCCAGCTTCCACGACATGAGCAGGAGCACCACGAGGGTCACCAGCAGCAGCAGGCCGTTGCTGAGGAAGAGGATGAGGCCGACCTGCACCAGCTCCGACAGCGACTCGATGTCGGCCGTCATGCGCGACACCAGGACCCCCGCCTTCTCCCGGTCGAAGAAGGCCATCGACAGGGACTGCAGGTGCCGGAAGACCCGGTTGCGCAGGTCCCGGAGGAACCGCTCCCCGACGAGGTTGATGACGATGATGAGCGCGCGGTACGAGACGTAGGCCAGCGCCGCCACGCCCACATAGGCGAGGACGGCCCGGTTCAGCGCCGCCGCGTCGTGGTCCCCGAGGCCGTGGTCGATCCCGTAGCGGACGAGGGCGGGACCGGCGACGACCGTGCCCGTCCAGAGCACGACGAGGAGGGATCCGAGCAGCAGCGGCCGCCGCTCGTTCCGCAGCAGCTGCCACGTCCGCCGGAGGACGCGCTTGGCCGTCCCCGCGTCGAGCTTGTCCTCCTCGCTGACCCCGCCCCCGCCGAAGCCGCCGCCGCCCCTCATGCGCCCGTCCCCGCGGGATCGGGCTCGCCGGCGGCGAGGTCGGCCAGGTTGGCCGACGCCAGCACCTGCCGGTAGCGCTCGTTGGTGGCGAGCAGCTCGTCGTGGGTGCCGGTGGCGACGATGCGGGACCCCTCGCCGGGCCGCCCGCTCGGCGAGTCGAGCAGGGCCACCCGATCGGCCAGCGCGATCGTGGCCGGGCGGTGGGCGATGACGAGGGTGGTTCGCCCGGCCATCACCTCGGCCAGGGCGCCGCGGATCTCGTGCTCCTTCGTGGGGTCCACGGCCGAGGTGGCGTCGTCGAGGATCAGCAGCCGCGGGTCGGCCAGGACGGCCCGCGCGATGGCGATGCGCTGGCGCTGGCCCCCGGACAGCGAGTAGCCCCGCTCGCCCACGATCGTCTCGTAGCCCTCGGGCAGGCCGGCCACCGTCTCGGAGATGCCGGCGAGGCGGGCGGCCCGCGCCACCTCGGCGTCGGTGGCGTCGGGGTTGGCGAAGGCGATGTTGGCCCGGATGGAGTCGCTGAAGAGGAAGGTCTCCTCGAACACCGTGGCCACCGCCCGCCGCAGCTCGGGGAGCTGCAGGTCCCGCACGTCGGCCCCGTCGAGGAGCACCCGGCCCCCCGTCACGTCGTAGAAGCGGGGGATGAGGCGGGCGATCGTGCTCTTCCCGGCGGCCGTGGGACCCACCAGCGCCAGCGAGGTCCCCGACGGCACCACCAGGTCGAGGCCGTCGAGCACCGGGGCGCCCACGGGTGCGTAGGCGAAGGTGACGCCCTCCAACCGCAGCTCGCCACCACCGGCAGGGAGCGGCCGGGCGTCGGGCGGAGAGGCGATGCGCGGCTCGGTGGACAGCACCTCGGCCACCCGGGACCCGGCCGCCGCCGCCCGTTGGGCCAGGGCCACGATCATCCCGGTCGAGCGCAGGGGCCAGACCAGCATCAGGAGGTAGGCGTTGAAGGCGACGAGCTGGCCGACCTCCATGTCGCCCCGCAGGACCTGGTGCCCCCCGTACCAGAGCACCGCGACCAGGCCCAGCGTGGGCAGGAGCTCGAGCGCCGGCAGGTAGGTGGCCCGCACCCGGGCGGTGGCCACCGACCGGTCGAGCACGTCGTCGGCCTCGGAGGCCAGCCGCCGGGCCTGGGTGCGCTCTGCCCCGTGGCCCTTGACCACCCGGATGCCAGACACCGTCTCCTCCACCACCTCGGCCAGCTCGGCCAGCTCCTGCTGGAGGCCCATGACCTCCGGGTGGAGCCGGGTGGAGAACTTCTTGGCCAGGACGTTGACCAGCGGGAGGGCGCACAGGGAGAGCAGCGCGAGGTCGGGGTCGCTCCGGAAGAGGATGACGGTGACGGCCAGGACCGTGACGGCGTTCGACAGCGTGAGCGGGATCATCACGAAGAAGAACTGGATCTGCTGGAGGTCCGTGTTGGCCCGGCTCATCAGCTGCCCGGTGGGCGTCTTGTCGTGGTAGGCGAAGTGCAGGCGGGTCAGGTGCTCGAACAGGCGCCGGCGCAGGTCGGTCTCCACCCAGCGGGACACCCGGAAGGCGTTCCAGCGCCGGAACCCGCTGCACGTGCCGGCCACGAGGCCGGCGATGAGGATCAGCCAGCCCGCGGTCGCCAGGGCGTGGCCGTCGTCGCCCCGGATCCCCTCGTCGATGCCGTACTGGGCGATGCGGGGCACGCTGACCTTGGCGCTCGTCCACACCAGGCCCACGAGCACCCCGGCCAGGAGCCCCTTCCACGACTCCCGGGCCATGCGCATGAGGAGGCGCCAGCCGGACGGGGGCGCGGCGGGGGGGACGGACACCTGCTGCAACCTACCGTTCACCTCTGCGACCGATCTTTCGGATTGCTCCCTTCGCCTCGCAACCGGAGGTCGCTCGGCGAGGCTGATGGTGCCGGCCTGCGGCCGGCACCATCAGCACCCCACGGCACAACGCGGGGTGCGCCGTAGGGTGGCCGGCCGTGACCTCTCCCCCGGTGGCCAAGCGGGTCCCCACCGAGCGCACCCGCCACGGCGAGACCGTCGTCGACGAGTACGCCTGGCTGCGGAACCGGGAGGACCCCGACACCCTCGCCCACCTCGAGGCGGAGAACGCCTTCACGGCCGAGGTCATGGCCCCCACCAAGGGCCTCCAGGACGAGCTCTTCGAGGAGATCCGGTCGCGCATCCAGGAGACGGACCTGTCCGTGCCGGTGCGCAAGGGGTCGTGGTGGTACTACACGCGCACCGAGGAGGGCCGGCAGTACCCGATCCACTGCCGCAGCCGCTCCGAGGACGGCGGCGACGAGGTCGTGATGCTCGACCAGAACGCCGTGGCCGGTGAGGCCGAGTTCCTGGCGGTGGGCGCCTTCGACGTGACCCCGGACGCCCGCCTGCTGGCCTACTCGACCGACTTCGCCGGGTCCGAGCTCTACACGATGCGCTTCCGGGACCTCGAGACGGGCGAGGACCTCCCCGACGAGCTGCCCGGCACCTACTACGGGTCGGCGTGGGCGGCGGACAGCGCCACCTTCTTCTACGTGCGGCCCGACGCGGCGATGCGCCCGTACCAGCTCTGGCGCCACCGGCTCGGCACCGCCGACGGCGACGACGTGCTCGTGTTCGAGGAGCCCGACGAGCGCTTCTTCCTCTCGGTCGGCACCACCAAGGACGAGCGCTTCGTGGTGCTCCACGTCGGCTCGAAGGTCACGGACGAGGTGCACGTCCTCCCGGCGGACGACCCGACGGGGTCGTTCTCGGTGGTCGAGCCACGGCAGCAGGACGTCGAGTACTCGCTCGAGCACTGGCACGACCGCTTCTACATCGTGACGAACGTCGACGGGGCCGAGGACTTCAAGCTCGTCGAGGCGCCCGACTCGTCGCCGGGGCGCTCGTCGTGGCGGGACGTGGTGCCGTCCCGGCCGGGGACGACCCTGACGGGGATCGACGTGTTCGCCGACCACCTGATCCTCTTCGAGCGGGCCGAGGGGGTGCGGCGCATCCGGGTGCGGGAGCAGGCCTCGGGCGACGAGCACGTCATCGAGCAGCCGGAGGCGGTGTCGACGGCGTCGGGCGGCGCCAACCCCGAGTTCGAGTCGGGCACCCTCCGCTACGGCTACACCTCGATGGTCACCCCGAGCTCGGTCTACGACTACGACCTGCGCACCCGGGAGCGCACGCTGAAGAAGCGCCAACCGGTGCTCGGCGGCTACGACCAGGACGACTACGTCACCGAGCGGGTGTGGGCCACGGCCGAGGACGCGACTCGCATCCCCATCTCGCTCGTCTACAAGCGGGGACGGCCGCGTGACGGCTCTGCGCCCGCCGTCCTCTACGGCTACGGGTCGTACGAGGCCAGCATGGACCCCGGGTTCTCCTCGCTGCGGCTGAGCCTGCTCGACCGGGGCTTCGTGTTCGCCATCGCCCACATCCGCGGCGGCGGCGAGCTGGGGCGGGCCTGGTACTGCGAGGGGAAGCTCCTCAAGAAGCGCAACACCTTCACCGACTTCGTCGCCTGCGCCCGCCACCTCGTCGAGGAGGGGTGGACGTCGCCGGCGTCGCTCGCCATCCGGGGCGGCAGCGCCGGCGGCCTCCTCATCGGCGCCGTGGTCAACATGGCGCCCGACGCCTTCGGCGCCGCCGTGGCCGAGGTGCCCTTCGTCGACGCGCTCAACACCATCCTCGACCCGTCGCTCCCCCTCACGGTCATGGAGTGGGAGGAGTGGGGCAACCCCGTGGAGTCGGCGGAGGTGTACCGCTACATGCGCTCCTACGCCCCCTACGAGAACGTCGAGGCGAGGGAGTACCCGCCCCTCCTGGCCACCGCCGGGCTGAACGACCCCCGGGTCTCGTACTGGGAGCCGGCCAAGTGGGTGGCCCGGCTGCGGGCCACCCAGGCGGGGGCCGGCCGGCTCCTGCTCAAGACCGAGATGGGAGCGGGCCACATGGGGCCGTCCGGGCGCTACGACGCCTGGAAGGACGAGGCCTTCGTCTACGCCTTCGTGCTCGACACCCTGGGGGTCACGACCGCCCGCTGACGGGGCGGGTCAGCTGACGTCGCCCGGGATGAAGTCGGTGACGGCGGTGCGGAGGTCGAGCACGGTGTGGGCGTCCTCGGCGTCCCGCAGGACGTCGATGATCTCGTCACCGACGAGCTCCTCGCGCTCGAGCAGGGCGTCGCGGAGGGCCTCCACGAGGTGGCGGTTGGCCTCGAGCAGGCGGCGGGCGCTGCTCTTCGCCTCCTCGAGGATCTCCTCGACCTTCTCGCGGGCGCTGTCCGAGGACAGCACCTTGGCCACCAGGTTGGCGCCGCCGGGGGTGGCGGCCGCGTCGTAGCTGATGAGCGACCCGCCCATGCCGAGCTGCCCCACCATCTGGGCCGCCGCCGTGGTGGCGGCCTGGAGGTCACCGCCGGGGCCGGTGCCGGCCTCGCCGAACCAGAGCTCCTCGGCGCACATGCCGCCCATGGCGATCTGGATGAGGGAGAAGATCTCCGAGCGGGTCTTGGTGAACCGCTCCTCCAGCTCCGAGTGGGCGAGGAGGCCGAGGGCGTCCTTGCGCTTGATGATGGTGAGGACCTCGAGCTTGCGGTCCTTGCCCACGAGGTGGGCGACCGTGGCGTGGCCGGCCTCGTGGGTGGCGATGCAGCGGCGCTCCGCCTCGGTGTACTCCACCGGGGCCTTCAGGCCGATCTCCTCGGTCATCTTCGCCGCCTGGACGTCGTGCCAGTCGAGGCGCTCGTCGCCCCGGCGCAGCGCCCACACGAGGGCCTCGTCGAAGAGGTGCTCGAGCATGACCGGCGAGTAGCCCATGGTCATGGCCGCCAGCGTCTCCCGGCGCTCGGGGTCGTCCAGCTCGGGGGCGTGGGCCTTCTTGTCGAGGTAGTAGTCGATGATCTCCCGGCGCTCCCGGCGGCCCGGCAGGTCGAAGGAGATGCTGCGGTCGAAGCGCCCGGGGCGGAGCAGCGCCGGGTCGAGGTCGGCGGCCCGGTTGGTGGCGCCGATGATCAGCACGTTGGCGGCGGTCGCCTTGGGCTTGCGCAGCGCGCGGGCCGGGGGCAGGAACCGGTTGACGGCGTCGATGAGGGCGCCGCGGACCCGCATGCCCCGGGGCGGCTCGTCGAAGCTCTGCAGCTGGACGAGCAGCTCGTTGACGACACCGGAGATGCCCTCGCGGGACGTCGAGCTGCCCATGCCCGAGCGCGAGGCGCCGATGGCGTCGATCTCCTCGATGAAGCCGATGGCCCCGCCCTCCTTGCGGGCGGCGGTGCGGAGGGCCTTGAAGTAGCTGCGGATCTTCCGGTTGGTCTGGCCGTAGTACATCGACTGGAAGGCCGACGACGAGACGAAGAGGAAGGGCACGCCCGCCTCGCGGGCCATGGCCTTGGCCATGTAGGTCTTGCCCGTCCCCGGGGGGCCCTCGAAGAGGATGGCCCGGCGGGGGGTGCCGCCCATGCGCTCCTTGAAGGTGCGGTAGGCGAGGAAGAGGTTGAGGGTGCGGACCACCTCGTCCTTGACGACGGTGGCGCCCTTGACGTCGTCGAGCGACGTGTCGATCTCGCTCGAGCGGTAGAGGACGTGGGGCGAGCGGCCGGCGCCCAGCATGGGGGCGATCACGGCGACCATGAGGACCAGGACGAGCGCGAGGGCCGGCAGATAGGACGTCAGCTCGGGGCCGAGCTCGGGGGCGCCCCAGCCCACCGGGTTGCCGGTGAGCAGGCGGACCCAGAGGAACGCCGTGGCGCCGCCGAGGACGAGCGCCACCCGGCGCAGGCGCCGACGGCGCGCCGCCTCACGGGCGGCGGCGATGTCGGCGAGGCTCCCGCCGAGCACCTCGGCGGACTGGAGGCCAGCGAGGGCGCTGGGCTCGGGCATTGTTCACGCTCCGTGGGGAAGAGGAGCGCTCACCGTAGCGAACGCGCCCCCGTGCGTGGATCGTCAGGATTGATGATGCGGCTCCCAGCGCGGGCGCTCGGCCTCGGGCAGGTCGGCCCGGCGGGGGTTGCGCTGGTCCCGGCCCGAGAGCACGGGGTCGGCCACGCCCCAGTCGGCGGCCACCTCGGGGTCGTCCCAGGCCACGCCCAGCTCGTCGGCCGGGTCGTAGTAGCCGTCCACCAGGTAGGTGATGGTCAGGTCGGTCAGGGCGGCGAAGCCGTGGGCCACGCCGGGCGGGATGTAGACGCCCCGGGCCGAGTCGCCCTCGAGGTCGATGGCCAGCGTGGCGCCGTCGGTGGGCGAGCCCTGCCGGAGGTCGTGGAGCACCACCCGGGCCGAGCCCCGGGGCACGTACCAGTAGTCGGACTGCTTGCGGTGGTAGTGCAGGCCGACGACCGACCCGGCCACCCGGTCGGCCCGGTTGCCCTGGACCATCTCGCGGCCCCCGGGGAACCACTCCCGCCGGTAGGTCTCGACGAAGTGGCCCCGCTCGTCGCCGTGCACGTCGAGGACGGCGATCCCAACGCCGGCGATGACGTCGGACTGCTCGATGGAGGCCACCGCTAGACCTCGAAGCGGCCGTAGCCCCCCCGGAAGAAGAGCAGGGGCCCCTCCCGGTGGCGCTCGACGTCGAGCTCCTTCACCCGCCCGATGCAGATCTCGTGGTCGCCGGCGTCGTGGATGGCGTCGATCTCGCAGTCGACCCACGCCAGCACGTCGTTGAGCCGGGGGCTCCCGGTCGAGGCCGGGTGCCAGCCGATCCCCGAGAACTTGTCGCCGCCCTTGGCGGCGAAGACCCGGCAGACGTCCTCCTGGTCCTCGGCCAGGACGTTCACGCAGAACATGCCCGCGTCCCGGATGGTGGGCCAGTTGCTCGAGCTCTTGTTGGCCCCGAAGCCCACGAGGGGCGGCTCGAGCGAGACGGAGAAGAAGGAGCCCACGGCGAGGCCGGCGGGGCCGTCGCCGCCCATGGCCGTCACCACGGTCACGCCCGTGGGGAAGTGGCCCAGGACGGTGCGGAAGTGGGCGGCGTCGATGCCGCCGGAGGAGTCCTCGATGGGGTCAGGCACGAGCGAGATCGAAGCGCATGCCCTCGGCTGCCGCCAAGACCTCGTCGATCCCGCACCCCTGCGCCACCCGCCTGGCGTGCTCCAGGAGCCCGTCCACGAAGTCGTCGCCGTGGCCCGGGTCGTGGTGGAACAGCGCCAGCCGGCGGGCGCCCGACTCCCGGGCCACCTTCACGGCGAAGTCCACGCTGCAGTGGCCCCAGTGGGCCTTCTCCTCCCACTCCTCCGGCGTGTACTGCGCGTCGTGGATGAGGAGGTCGACGCCGTCGCACAGCTCGAGCACGGCGTCGGACACCCGCTCGCTGCGGTCGAGGGGGGCCTGGTGGTCACTGATGTAGGCCACCGACACGCCGGCCCAGTCGACCCGGTAGCCGTTGGTCTCCCCCACGTGGGGCACCGGGCGGATCCGCACCTTGGCGTTGCCCACGGCCACGTCGGCCTCGGCCAGGTCGTGGAAGACGATCTCGCCCCGGAGGTCGGCGGCCCGCACGGGGAAGTAGGGCGGCCGCATGAACTCCTCGAAGGCGGCGGCCAGGTCGACCCCGGACTGGCGGGGCCCGATGACGTCGAGCCGGGCGCCGGGCCGGTCGACCGGCGTGAAGAAGGGCAGTCCCTGGACGTGGTCCCAGTGGAGGTGCGTGATCAGGGCGGTGCCCCGGAAGGTCCCGTCGGTCGGCTGGGTGAGGCCGAAGAAGCGGAGGCCGGTGCCGAGGTCGAGGATGATCGGGTCCTCGCCGGGGACCTCCAGCGCGACGCAGGCCGTGTTCCCGCCGTAGCGGCGGTTCGTGTCGCACGGGCAAGGGGTCGAGCCCCGGACGCCGTAGAAGGTGACCCTCAGCGCTCCCCCCCCTTCGTGATCTGGCCCCGCCGTTGCCGAGGGTAACTGAGCCGTCAACCTTCCCGTCAGGCGGTGGTCACCTGCTGGGTGCGGGCCGGCCCCACGAGGCCCTTCTGCTGGAGCATGACCTTGAGGTCGTGGGGCTTGGTCGCGGCCACCATGGCCGACCGCATGTCGATGCGCCCGGCGGCGATCAGCTTGACCAGGGCCTGGTCGAACGTCTGCATGCCGTAGTACTCGCCGTCGGCGATGATCTCGTGCATCTCGCCGGTCAGCATCGGGTCGAGGATGCACTGCTGGGTGCGCCCGTTGTTGATCATGATCTCGATGGCGGGGACGCGCCCGTTCCCGTCCGCCGTCGGGACCAGGCGCTGGCAGACGATGCCCTTCAGCGAGCCGGCCAGCGCGGTGCGCACCTGCTGCTGCTGGTGGGGCGGGAAGAAGTCGACGATGCGGTTCACCGTCTCGGTGGCATCGATGGTGTGCAGCGTGGAGAGGACGAGGTGGCCGGTCTCGGCGGCGGAGAGGGCGGCCGCCACCGTCTCCTCGTCCCGCATCTCGCCCACGAGGATGACATCGGGGTCCTGGCGCATCGATGCCCGCATGGCCGACGAGAAGCTGTCGGCGTCCATGCCGACCTCCCGCTGGTTGATGGCGGCCCGCTTGTCGGCGTGGAGGACCTCGATGGGGTCCTCGATGGTGATGATGTGGCACTCCCGCGTGGTGTTGATGTGGTCGATCATGGCGGCGAGGGTCGTCGTCTTCCCCGAGCCGGTGGGCCCGGTGACGAGGACCAGCCCGCGGTGCTCGAGGGCCAGGCGGCCCACCACGTCGGGGACGCCGAGCTGGCCGAAGCTGGCGGCGGAGGTCCGCACCAGGCGGAAGACCAGGGCCACGGAGCCCCGCTGCCGGAAGGCGTTGGCCCGGAAGCGGCCGAGCCCGGGCACCGAGTAGGCGAAGTCGGCGTCGGCCGAGCCCACGAAGTGTTCGGCGACGTCGGGGCGCATGACCGCCTCGCACATCTCCTTCGTGTCGGCCGGCGCCAGGACGGGCTCCCCGGGGACCTTGCGGAGGACCCCGTGCACACGGATGCGAGGGGGCGAGCCGACCTTGATGTGCAGGTCGGAGCCGTCGCTCTCCGCCAGGGCGGTCAGCAGGCCGTCGAGGCGCGCGTGGGGCATCAGGGCACCATCGACCCGGGCCCGGTCGCTCTTGAGGCTTCGGCCCAGGGTCCGGCCCGTGGACCTGCAGGAAGGGCGGATCACGGTCAACGACGTGCAGCTGGCCTACCTGGGGACGGGCCCGGAGGACGGCCCCCTGGCCCTCTGCCTGCACGGGTTCCCCGACTCGGCCTGGACCTGGCGGTTCCTGGCCCCGGACCTGGCGGAGACGAGCTCGACGGCGCCGGCTCACACGACGGGTGGGAGGCCCGCCGGCGGGACATGCGCCGCCAGACCGGGCTGGTGGCGTCGGGGTGGCGGCCCCTGCGCTTCACCTGGGACGAGGTGGTCCACGACCCGGGCGGCACGGCGGACGCCGTGCGCCTGGCGCTCACCTCGGCCCGGGAGGAGGGTGCCTAGGGAAGGAGCAGCGCGGTCCCATCGGGGGACCAGGCGGCGAGGCCGTCGCGCACGAGGCCGACGGCGGCTCGGGTGGCGCGGCCCGGATCCTCGGGCCAGCCGGTGGCCGAGGGCAGCCGGTCGACGGGCACGGGGCCGGCGCGCAGGGCGTCGACGAGGCGGCCGCGGCCCTGGCGGTCGGATCCGTCGAAGGGCGGCTGGCCGCCCGAGATGCCGGCCGAGCCGGTGACCGGGTCGGGCTCGGGCCACCCGGCCCGGGCCCAGGCGCACGACCCGACCACCGGGCACGACGAGCACACCGGCACCCGGCGGCGGCACACCAGCGCGCCCAGGTCGAACACGGCCGAGCCCCACGCCCAGCCCATCCCCTCGGGCACCAGGCCGTCGGCGGCGACCTGCGCCTCGCGGGCGGCCAGGGCCCGGCCGGCACCGGCGCGGGCCACGAACCGCCCGGCGTTGGTGTCGACCAGCCCGATGTCGCGCTCGAAGGCGAACACGAGCACGGCCCGTGCCGTGTACGGCCCCACACCCGGCAGCGCCAGCAGCGCGGCCAGGTCGTCCGGCAACGCCCCGCCGTGGCGCTCCACCACCGCACGTGCGGCCCGGTGGAGGTTGACCGCCCGCCGGTTGTAGCCGAGGCCGGCCCAGGCCCGGAGCACGTCCCCCACCGGCGACTCGGCGCACGCGGTGGGCGACGGGAACTGCTCGAGGAACAGGGGCCACCGCTCCACCACCCGCGGCACCTGGGTCTGCTGGAGCATGAGCTCGCTGACCAGCACCGCCCACGGGTCCCGGGTGGCCCGCCACGGCAGGTCCCGTCCCGACGCCGCCCACCAGCCGATGAGCTCCTCCTGCAGGGCCGTCAGGCCAGGTGGCACCAGTGCACCTCGGTCCGCCAGGGCACGGCCAGGGGCGAGCCGTGCCCCACGAGCATCGAGCGCACCTCCTCGGCGAAGCGGCGCCGCTCGTGCTCCGGGCGGACCGCCACCCAGCTGGTCGACGACGCCCCCGCCACCACGTCCTCCGGCTCGCTGCGCTGCTCGTGGGGGAAGGACCGGTGGGCCATCGGCGTGAAGCCGCCGGCGGCGGCCACCTCCGCCGCCCAGTCGCGACTGGCCGACCGGTCGAAGGGCAGCGACGTCTCGTGCCGCAGCCCGGCCAGCAGCACGCCGAGCTCGACCTGCCAGGGCGCGGGCTCCGAGCCGGCCTGGTTCCACAACAGCGCCAGGCCGCCGCCGGGCCGCAGCACCCGCCGGATCTCGCCCAGTGCCTCGTCGACCCGGAACCAGTGGAACGCCTCGCCCACCACCACCGCATCCACCGACCCGTCCCGCAGGGGCAGCCGCTCGGCCAGCCCGAGCCCCACGGGCACACCCGGGACCGCCCGCCGCAGCACGCCTGCCATCTCCGGGATCGGCTCGACCGCCACCACCGCGGCGCCCGACGGCCGCAGGAGACGGGTCAGCTTCCCGGTGCCGGCGGCCACGTCGGCCACCACCCGGCCGGGCCCGAGCGCCAGCTCGTCCTCGAGCAGCCGCACCGCCTCGGGCGCCCACGACGGGCGGCCGCGCTCGTAGGCCTCGGCGGCGGAGCCGAAGCCCAGCCCGGCTACGGGGTGGACCGCCGGTGGCACCAGAACACGTCCGTCCGGTGGGGGATGGTGAACCGGGCCGGGAACCCGGCCACCAACCGGCGCACCCCCTCGAGCACGTCCTCGCGTCGCTCCTCCGACAGGGCGGCGATGTAGCTCGTCGAGCGCACCCGGTCGAGCAGGGTCGCCTCGTCGAGCTCCTGCGCCGAGCCCACGGCCCGGTGCTCCAGCGCCGTGAAGTGCCCGTCGGCGGCCACCAGGGCCGGCCAGTCGATGTGCTCGTCGTACGCGGGCACCCCGCCCCGGGGGCCCTTCATGATGGCGTTGAGCTCGGCCACCCACCGGACGGACTCGTCCCGCTCGTTCCACACCAGACCGAGCCCGCCCCCCGGCCGCAGCAGGCGGGCGCACTCGGCCAGCGCTGCGGGCGCGTCGAACCAGTGGAAGGCCTGCGCCGCCGTCACCACGTCGATGGACCCGTCGGGCAGCGGCACCGCCTCGGCCGGCGCGTCGATCACCTCGGCTTCGGGCACGGCCGCCAGGAGCTGGTGCTGCATCCCGCCGACGGGCTCCACGGCGATGACCCGGGCGCCCCGCTCCACCAGCAGCCGCGTCCACTTCCCCGTCCCCGCCCCGAGGTCCACCACCCTCGCCCCCGGACCGATGCCCAGCTCCTCGACCAGCAGGTCCACCGCCGTCGACGGGTAAGACGGGCGGCCTCGCTCGTAGGCGGCGGCCCCCGAGCCGAAGCCCGAGGCGGCGACGGGGTGGACGGCCATCGGCTACTCGGCCCAGATCTCTTCGCCGTAGGGCCGCTGGCGCTGGGGCCCGGCGTCGCGGGTCCACACCATCAGCTTGCGGCGGAAGTAGCAGACCTCCTCGCCCCGCTGGTTCAGGCCCTTCGTCTCCACGGTCACGATGCCCCGGTCGGGCTTCGACGACGACGGCGTGGCGTCGAGCACCCGCGTCTCGGCGTAGATGGTGTCGCCGTGGAACGTGGGCTTCTTGTGGCTCAGCGTCTCCACCTCGAGGTTGGCGATGCACGAGCCGCTCACATCGGGGACGCTCATGCCCAGCACCAACGAGTAGACGAGGTTGCCGACCACCACGTTCTTGCCCTGCACCGTCTCGTGCTCGGCGAACCAGGCGTTGGTGTGGAGCGGGTGGTGGTTCATGGTGATCATGCAGAACAGGTGGTCGTCGTACTCGGTGATCGTCTTGCCCGGCCAGTGCTTGTAGACGTCGCCCGGGACGAAGTCCTCGAGGTAGCGGCCGAACGGCCGGTCGTAGGTCGTCATCGACCTCGACGATAAAGCAGGTGACAGCGGTTCCCTGTGGTCGTAGACGAGGGGGATGCCCGTCGTCACCATCGAGGAGCTGGACCCCGCGTCGCTCGACGACGGCACCTTCGCGGAGCTGGCCGAGCTCACCACGATCGATGAGCGCGAGCTGGCGCCCGAAGATCCGCCGGTGGAGGTGGCCGAGGAGGCCGACGACCTGCGGGTGCTCCCCACCTTCGAGGAGGTCCACCTCTGGGTGGCCCGGGACCCCGGCGGGCGGCTGCTGGGCCGGGCCAAGCTGGACATCGAGCACCGGGAGGAGAACCAGCACCTGGCCGAGGTGTCGCTGGTCGTCCGCCCCGAAGCCCGGCGGCAGGGCATCGGCCGGCGGCTCCTCGAGGCCGCTGCCGATCGGGCCCGCGCCGCCGGGCGCACGACGCTCATGGGCTGGTCGGCGGCCGGGAGCGACGGAGCGGCCGCCGCCCGGGCCCTCGGCGCCGAGAACGCCATCGTCGAACGGGTCAGCCGGCTGCGGACGGCCGAGCTCGACCGATCCCTCCTCGAGGCGTGGGTGGCCCGGGCCCCGGAGCGGGCCGCCGGCTACTCGCTCGTGGCCTGGGACGGCAACTGCCCCGACGAGCTGCTCGAGCGCTTCGCCGCCGTGATGGGCGTGATGAACACCGCCCCCCGGGGCGACATGGACATGGAGGACGAGGTCTTCACCCCCGAGCTGATCCGGGACTTCCAGGCGTCCATGGAACGGAAGGGCATGACCATCTGGACCGTGGCCGCTCGCCACGACGACACGGGGGAGCTGGCCGGCTACACGGCGCTCTTCTTCCCGAAGCACCGGCCCTGGCAGGCGCACCAGGGCGACACCGCCGTGGACCCCGCCCACCGGAACAAGGGGCTGGGCCGCTGGCTCAAGGCGGTCAACCTCCTGCGCCTCCTCGACGAGCGGCCGGAGGCGCAGGTGGTGGACACGGGGAACGCCGCCACCAACGAGCCCATGCTGAACATCAACGTCGCCCTCGGGTTCCGGCCGTTGGCCGAGGCCGACACGCTCCAGCTGAAGCTCTAGCCCCGCTCCTCCCGCCACCGGGCCAGGAGCCCTCGGGCGATGACGAGGTGCTGGATCTCGTTGGTCCCTTCACCGATGACCATGAGCGGCGCGTCCCGGTAGTAGCGCTCGACCGGGAGCTCGGCGGCGTAGCCCATGCCGCCGTGGATGCGCATGGCCTCGGTGGCCACCTCGAGGGCCATCTCGCTGGCGAACAGCTTGGCCATGCCCGCCTCCACGTCGGCCCGCTGGCCCGAGGCGTAGCGCTCGGCCGCGTCCCTCGTGAGCAGGCGGGCCGCTCGCAGCTTCGTGGCCATGTCGGCCAGCTTGAAGGCGATGGCCTGGTGCTCGGCGATGGGCTTGCCGAACGTCTGCCGCTCCTGGGCGTAGGCCATCGCCGCCTCGAAGGCGGCCCGCCCGACGCCGCAGGCACGCGCCGCGATGTTGATGCGCCCGAGCTCGAGGCCGCCGAGGATGGCCGGGAGGCCCCGCCCCAGCCCCGCCGGGCCGCCCAGCACCGCGCTCGCCGGCACGCGGTGGCCGTCGTAGGCCATCTCCACGGTCTCGACGCCCTTGTAGCCGAGCTTCTCCACCCGCCGGGTCACGGTGATGCCGCCTGAGCGCGGCCCCGGCTCCTTCTCCACCATGAAGCAGGTGACGCCCTCCGGGGCGCGGGCGGCCAGGGCTACGATGCCGGCCCGCTCGCCGTTGGTGACCCACGCCTTGGTCCCGTCGAGCACGTACTCCTCACCGTCGGGCGTCGCCTTGCAGCGCAACGCCCGCGTGTCGCTCCCGGCGTCCGGCTCCGAGAGCGACAGGCAGCCCCGCAGGTCTCCCGCCGCCATGGCCGGGAGCCAGCGCGCCTTCTGCTCGTCCGTGCCCTGGCGAGCGATCAGCCCGGCGGCGATGAGGTGGGTGTTGATGACGCCGCACAGCGACATCCACCCGGCCGACAGCTCCTCCACCACGCGGGCGTAGGTGGGCACGTCGAGGCCGAGGCCCCCGTGCTCGACGGGAACCGTGGCGCCGAACAGCCCGAGCTCCCGCAGCCCCTCCACCAGCTTCGTCGGGTACTCGTCGGCGTGCTCGAGCTCGGTGGCGACGGGGAGGACCTCGCGCTCGACGAACCGCCGAACGGTGGCGACGATCTCGTCCGCCACCTCGGGATCGGTGCGCTCCACCAGGCCAGCATGGCAGCCCCCGGCTTCGGCCAAGGAAGAGGGCGTCGGTACCCTCGGGGCCCATGACCGCCGCCGACCTGAGCGCCGCCGCCTCCGCCGTGGAGGCCGCCTCGGCCGTCCTCGACACCACCATCCGCCACCTCGCCGCCGCCGGGCCGAAGGCCCTCGAAGAGAACCAGGCCGTCGCCTACGACGTGGCCCATGCCGCCTCCGCCGTGGAGAGTGCCCGGACGATGCTCGACTACGGCGCCAAGGGCGATGTCGAGGCCCGCCTGGCCTGCGCGTTCGTGGCCGACGCCGTGCACGACCTGGCCACCAAGCTGCTCGGCCGGGAGGCGCAGTGGGGCGTCGAGCGGGGCGCCCTCGACGGCGCGCTCGACTTCGTGGCGACGCACCGCGACCCGGCCTCGCTGGCGTCCCTCGCCGGCGACCCGGGGCCCCGCCACCTCGACGAGGACTTCGAGATGGTGGCCGACACCTTCCGCCGCTTCGCCGAGGACCGGATCCGTCCGGAGGCCGAGCACGTGCACCGGACCAACGGTGACGTCCCCGAGTCGGTCATCTCGGGGCTGGCCGAGCTCGGCGCCTTCGGCCTCTCGGTCCCCGAGGAGCACGGCGGCTTCGCCGGCGGCGGCGAGTCCGACTACATGGGCATGGTCGTGGCCACCGAGGAGCTCAGCCGGGGCTCGCTCGGCATCGGCGGCTCGCTCATCACCCGGCCGGAGATCCTCACCCGG
>Ga0126307_10000953_pt1 | contig 19107 bp, 25 predicted proteins | sample Plot28_FD_89955 | JGI IMG/M metagenome (GOLD analysis project Ga0126307, IMG submission 89955) | Serpentine soil microbial communities from UC McLaughlin Reserve, CA, USA - Plot28 | ecosystem: Environmental > Terrestrial > Soil > Grasslands | place: USA: UC McLaughlin Reserve, Lake County... | reverse complement strand
TCTGGCTGGTCCATGGCGGGACGCTCGAAGGGCCTCCGTAATCGCGCCGCCTGCTGTCGCGATCTGCGCGGAAGACGACATTTGGCCTGCGGTAGCGGTGCTCTCGACTGGTTAACGGCACGCGGTTCTCAGTGGAGATCCATGCCCGAGCGACAATTGAGCAGGTAGGCGTGCTCGCACGAGCAAATGCGAGCTGGTCTACGTTTCACGGCAGAGCCAGAACGACCGGCAGGCCGCGAGTCGGCGGAACTCATCTTTGTGCGCGACGGGAGACAGATCCGGATGAGTTCACCGGAGCTGCCGCTCGGACGGCTGCTCAAACACGCTGAACAGCTCTTGACGCATAGCAATGGCTACCGGGTCAGGCTGAATTCCTTAGCAGGACGTTAGCCGCGGCTACGTTTCATCTCCAGGCCTGTAAATCGAAGATGCCGATTTGCAGGCCTTTTTCGATGGAGCGTACCGGGATCGAACCGGTGACCTCCGGCTTGCAAAGCCGGCGCTCTCCCAGCTGAGCTAACGCCCCAAGGCGGCCATCGTACCGCCGCTCTCCGCGATGATCCCGAGAGTGAGCCTCCAGCCGCCCAGCACGCCGCTCGCCGACGACGCTATCCGGCTCGTGCCCATGGAGGCTCGCCACGTGCCGGGCTTCGAGGCGCTGCTCGAGGACGACGACGTTCGCAGGCACACGCGCGTTCCGAGCGAGCCGCCGCCGGACTACGGGAAGACCTGGCTCGGCCGCTACGAGCAGGGCTGGCGCGACGGCAGCCGCGCCGGGTTCGCAATCGAGAGCCGCGAGGGCGAGTTCCTCGGGCTTGGGATGATCGTGCAGGTTGACTGGGAGGGCCGGCAGGGCGAGATCGGCTACGTCGTCGGGCGCGCTGCGCGCGGTCGCGGAGTCGCGACCCGCACCCTGCGACTGCTGACCGACTGGGCGTTCGAGGAGCTCGGCCTGGAGCGGATCGAGCTCTGGATCGACGTCGAGAATCCGGGCTCCGAGCGCGTCGCCGAGCGTGGCGGCTACGTCCGCGAGGGCGTCCTCCGTTCGTACTGGTTCAAGGAGGACATCCGCCGCGACTTCGGGATCTGGTCGCGCTTGCACAGCGATCCTTGGTAGGAGGGTTTGGCGGAACATCGCTATGCCGTCGCGCGACGTCCCGCCAAACCCTCCTAGTCGGGAAGCAGCGGCATGACGAGGCCGGTGTTCCGTCCAAGCAGGACGGCGCGCTTGACGGCGTCGGCTCCGAATCGCTCACGCACCTCGTCCATCGCGGCGTCGAGCGCGTCGTGGTCGCCGCGGCCCAACGGCAGGGGCAGCTGGAGGGTCGCGTCGTCGTCGAGATTCGCGACCGAGATGCCGACCAGCGTCAGGCCTCGCGTCTTGGTCATCGGTGCGGACGCGGCGAGCAGCCCGCGGGCGGTGGCGAGGATCGTCTCGGTCCGGGCGGTGGAGCCGGGAAGCGTGTACGAACGCGTGGCGCGCGAGAAGTCGTCGAAGCGGAGCCTCAGGACGACGGTGCGGCCGACTCGATGCGCCTTGCGCATGCGCCGCGTGACACGGTCGACGATGCCGACGAGGACGGCATCGACGTCCTCGGCGCTGCGGCGCCTCCAGCCGAGCGCGCACTGGGAGCCGATCGAGCCCCGGCGACGGCGCCCGTCCACGTGGCGCGGGTCCCGGTTGTGGGCCAGCGCGTGGAGCTGCCGGCCCGAGGCCCTGCCGAGCAGGGAGACGAGCGTCGACTCGCGCAGGCACGCGACCTGCCCAACCGTCGTGATCCCGCGCTCGCGGAGCTTCGCGGAGGTCACCCGACCGACACCCCAGAGTGCCTCGACGGGAAGCGGGTGGAGGAAGGCCAGCTCGCGTCCGGGCGGAACGAACAGGAGCCCGTCGGGCTTGGCGACGGCGCTCGCGACCTTGGCGAGGAACTTCGTCCGGGCTATGCCGACGGTGATCGGGAGCCCGACCCGCTCCCGCACCGCGTGTCGGAGCTTCACGGCGACCTCTCCGGGCGTCCCGGACAGCCTTTGCACGCCGCGGACGTCGAGGAAGGCCTCGTCGATCGACATCCCCTCGACGAGCGGTGAGGTGTCGTCGAACACCTCGTAGACCGCCTTGCTCGCGTCCGAGTATGCGGACATGCGCGGTGGCAGCACGATCGCGTCTGGACAGAGGAGTCGGGCGCGCCTGCCCGGCATCGCCGTCCGAACGCCGCAGGCCTTCGCCTCGTAGCTCGCAGCGAGGACGACACCGGCGCCTACGATCACCGGGCGTCCGAGCAGGGCGGGGTTGTCCCGCTGTTCGACCGACGCGTAGAACGAGTCGAGATCGGCGTGCAGGATCGTCGCGCCGCCGCACACGAACGTATGTTCGCATAGGCTTCTAGGGTCGCGCCAGCTCGGCGAGCGTCGTCACCGTGGTCCAGTTGCGGGACGTGCCCGTCACGCCGAGCTTCTTCTCGAAGTACGCGTTCGAGAGCTTGGACACGCCGTAGCCGTTCGGCGTGTAGAGATAGACCTCGCGGCCCGTCACCGCGAACTCGTCGCTCGGCGACCTTTCGGGATCGACGTCCTTGACACGCGCCGCCGTTGGCTTTGCGACGAGGAACGTGACGTGCAGCTGCTTCGGGTCGCTCGCCTTCTTCGCGAACGGGTTCTTGTCGACGACGCCCGCGAGCTCCGCCGCGGTGCGAATCACGACGACGATCTCCAGACCGAGGTCGCGCTTGATCCGGGCCTCGATCGCGCCCGCGTCGACAGGCCCCTCGTAGATCACGTTGCCGCTCTGGACGTGAGTCTTCACGTCCTCGGCGCCGAGGTCGGCGAAGAGCTCGCGGAGATCGCCCATCGCGATCTTGTTCCGCGCGCCGAGATTGATCCCGCGCAGCAGCGCGACCTTTTTCGCGGCCACGGTCGCAGGCTATCGGCAGCGGTCATAGCCAACTCTCAGGTTCCTCTCAGAGGCTCCTTAGGCACCGCGGGTTTCCTGGCTGGCCCGACCACCCGAAAGGAGACCCCGATGCCAGGACCGACACCGACGAGCCTCGAGACACGCGACGAGTCGCTCGAGCGAGCGCTGTTCGAGATCAAGCGCGTCATCGCCGGCCAGGACACGATGCTCGAGCGCCTACTTGTCTGCCTGCTCGCGGACGGCCATCTGCTGATGGAAGGCGTGCCCGGGCTCGCGAAGACGCTCACGATCAAGACCTCCGCCCAGGTGCTAGGCGGCACGTTCAACCGGATCCAGTTCACCCCCGACCTGATGCCGAGCGACCTCGTCGGGACGCGGGTCTACCGGCCAAAGGACGGCTCGTTCGACGTCGAGCTGGGCCCGGTGTTCTGCAACTTCCTACTCGCGGACGAGATCAACCGGGCGCCGGCCAAGGTCCAGTCCGCGCTCCTCGAGGTGATGCAGGAGCGGCAGGTGACGATCGGCAAGGAATCGTTCGCCGCCCCGCACCCCTTCCTGGTGATGGCGACGCAGAACCCGATTGAATCGGAGGGCACCTACCCGCTGCCCGAGGCCCAGGTCGACCGGTTCATGCTCAAGGTCGTCGTCGGCTACCCCGGCCCGGAGGACGAGCTCACCGTCGTGGAGCGGTCGCTCGCAGGGCTCGCGTCGGTGCGCTCGGTCGTGACGCTCGACGAGCTGCTCGCGCTGCGCGAGCGCGTCCGAGACGTCTACGTCGACCCGGCTCTCTCGCGCTACGCCGTGCGGGTTGCGTGCGCCACGCGCGAGCCGGAATCGGTCGGCCTGGCCGACTTGAAGCCGTACGTGGCGTTCGGCGTCAGTCCGCGCGGGCCGATCTCGCTGATGAGCGCTGCGCGCGCGCACGCACTCGTGCGCGGCCGCGAGTACGTGCTGCCGCAGGACGTCCTCGACCTAGCGAAGGACGCGCTGCACCACCGGATCGTCCTCAGCTACGAGGCCCTCGCTGCGGAGGTCGGCGCGGACGCGATCGTCGACGCCGTCCTCGAGGCCGTCCCCGTGCCGGAGATCGACCTGGTGGAGCGTGCGGCATGACCGCCGTCGGCCTCGTCCGCGAACGCACGCCCGACCGCCCAGGGCCGGGCCCGCTCCCGGAGGCCCTGTTGCGCGCGCTCGACCTGAAGATCGGGCGCCGCATCGACGGGCTCCTCGCGGGCGAGCACCGGACGGCCGCCATCGGGATCGGAACCGAGCTCGCCCAGGTGCGCGAATGGGAGCCGGGCGACGACGTCCGGCGAATCGACTGGAACGCCACGGCGCGCTCGGAAACCGTCCAGGTCCGCGTCGACGTCGCCGAGCGGGCCCTGACGTCGTGGGTGCTCCTCGACGTCTCGCCCTCGATGCGCTTCGGCACAGCCGACCGCCGCAAATGGGACGTGGCCGAGGGCGTCGCCGTCGCGATGGGCCACCTCGCCTCGCGGCGCGGAAATCGCATCGGCGTCGCCACCTTCGGCGCGAACGACTCGCTGGCGCTCCGCCCCCGCCAGGGCCGCGTGGGTCTGCTCTCGGTCCTGCTCGCAGTCCGGCGGGAGCCGGAGTATGAGCGGGTCGGGCGGACCTCGATCGGCACCGCCGTCACGCAGCTCGCCCGGGTCGCGCGGCAGCGCTCGCTCGCCGTCGTCGTCTCGGACTTCCGCGGCCCGCGCGACTGGCGCGCTCCGCTGCTGCGGCTCGCCGGGAGGCACGCCGTGGTCGCGGTCGAGGTCAGGGACCCGCGCGAGCAGGAGCTGCCGAACGTCGGCCACGTCTGGCTCGTCGATCCCGAGACCGGACGCAAGGCTCATGTCGACACCGCCCGCCGCCGACTGCGCGAGCGCTTCGCCGTGGCGGCGGCCGACGACCGGGCCGACGTCGCTCGCGAACTTGCGTCGCTCGGCGTGCCGCATCTCGTCCTCTCCACGGGAGGCGACTGGCTGCGCACGTTCGCCTCGTTCTTCGCGACCGAGAGGAGGCGACGATGAGCTTCGCAACCCCGTTGGTGCTCTGGGGCCTGCTGCTGATTCCGCTCGGGCTGATCGCCTACTGGCTGGTCCAGCGCCGGCGGATCAAGTACGCGGCTCGCTTCACGAACCTCGACCTGCTCGTCAACGTGGTCGACGCCTCTCCGGGCCGCCGGCGGCACGTGCCCGCGCTGCTCGCGCTGGCGGCGCTCGCCGCGTTGATCGTCGCGATGGCGAGGCCGCAAAAGGTGGTCGCGGTTCCGCGCGAGGACGCCACGGTCGTCCTGACGATGGACAGCTCCGCGTCGATGAAGGCGACCGACGTCGCGCCCAGCCGCCTCGACGCAGCGAAGTCGGCGGCGATCACGTTCCTCGACGACGTTCCCGAGCGCTTCCGCGTCGGCCTCGTCTCCTTCTCGAGCGCGGTCCGCGTGCTGGAGGAGCCGACCGACGACCGCGATGCCGTGCGCTCCTCTCTCGAGTCGATCCAGGGTGACATCGGGACTGCGCTCGGCGACGCGATCCAGGCCTCGGTCGCGCTCTCTCCCGAACCCGGGGCCACCGAGGACACCGTGGGCAAGAAGCCGCTCTTCGCCGTGCTCCTGCTCTCCGACGGGGCGAACACGACCGGCAGCGAGCCGCTCGCCGTCGTGGACGAGGCGAAGAAGGCGGGCGTGCCGATCTACACGATCGCGCTCGGAACGCCGTCGGGCACGGTTGACGTCACCGACGACTACGGTCAGACCCAGACGGTCAACGTTCCGCCCGACCCGGCGACCCTGAAGCAGATTGCGGACGAGACCGGCGGGCGCTTCTTCGAGGCGCCGACCGAGGCCGACCTCAAGGCGGTGTACGAGGAGATCGGCTCCCAGGTCTCGTGGGAGGACGACGAGCGCGAGCTGACGGCGGCCTTCGCCGGTGCGGGCGCGGTGTTCCTCCTGCTCGGCGCGAGCCTCTCTGCCCTGTGGTTCGGGCGGATCCCGTGAATCGACGGATAGTGAGAGGGGGTGAAGGCATGGAACCGAAGGCACGCACGCTCGACGTCCGGCTGCTGGCCGTGGTCGTCGTGGTGGCGGCGATCGCGGTGACGATCTGGGCGACCGGGGCGTTCGCCGCAGGGGGGTCGTCCGGCTCGTCAGGCTCGACCGGCTCGCCGTCGAGCGACGTACCGGCCTGGTTCACCCAGGCCCAGGACGACCCGCAGCAGACGCCGTCCGACGACAACTGCCCGAACGATGGCTCGGGCGGCGGCGGCTCCGGCGGCGGCTCCGGCGGCGGCTCCGGCGGCGGCTCCGACCAGGGCTCCGGCTCGGGCTCGTCCCAGCTCTAGGGCCGACACGCGTGACCCGGGTGGCTTCGGCCGCCCGGATCGCGCTTCCTAGGGGTCGAGGTCCTCGAGGCGCCGCGCGATCTCGGCGTCGCTCGAGGCGACAAAACGGGCGCCCTCGACGAATGAACGGGCCCGCGCGAGCGCGAGCTCGTCCGTCGGATCGGCGACAGCCACGACGGGGAGACCGCGCGAGAAGCCGAGTGCAACGGCGCGGAAGAGGCGTGCCGTCGACGCAGGCAGCAGGCGGGCCGCGTCGGGGTCGGGCTCGACGTCCTTGAGGTCGACGTAGGGAATCCCGCGCTGCTCGCCGAGGAGGCGCATCAGGTCCTCGCGTGTGACGAACTCCTCCTCGATCAGGATCTCGCCGAGCCGGCGCCGGCGTGCAGTCGCTTCCTGAAGCGCCCAGGCCACGTCGGCCGGCGTGACGAGCCCGGCCTCGACGACGAGGGCGCCGAGCGGCTCCGACCGCGGCTCGAGCTCGGGCAACCGGGCGAGCAGCGGGCTGCTGCCGTGCACGACCCGCAGACGGTTTCGCAGGCCGGTGCCGAATTCAAGCTTCGATTCGCTGTCTAACAGCCGCAGTGGCTCCACGGGCGGAACGTAGGCCCGAGAGTGTCCCCGTGCGTCCCCCGTTCAGGGCAGTCGCGGTGACCAGGCGGCGGACAAAAGCCCTGCAACGAGCAGAAGTCCTGCGCCGAGGGCCATGAACCACGAGGTGATCTCGACCTCACCGGGCTTGCGCCCGAGGTCGGAGCCGAGCTGCTCGTAGACGCGTTCCAGCGTCTTCGCGTCCTTGGCCTCCGAGAACTCGCCGCCGGTCATGCGCGCGATCTCGCCGAGCGTCTCGGGGTCCGGCGGTACCGGGATCTCGCGCTCGCCGAAGCTCGGCGGCGTCGGCTGGCCGGGCGAGCCGGGGTCGAAGCCCGGCCCGAAGTCGCCGCGCAGCACGCCCTCGGGTGTGCCCAGCGCGATCGTGTAAACGGGGATCCCCGCGTCGGCGGCGAGCTGCCCGCCCTCGAGCGGCTGCAGGCGCCCACGGGTCTGTGACCCGTCCGAGAGGAACAGGATCGAGACGAGCTTGTTGCGCTCCTTCGGCGACTCCTGCGTCTCGAAGGAGATCGTCTGGCCGGGGCCGTCGTCGTCGGGCGCCAACTCCGGCACCGCCTGCTCGCCCAGCTCCACCGCTGCCCGGAGCGCGTCGCCGATCGCCGTCCCGCCGTAGCCGCTGAAGACGCCGATCTCGCCGATCGAGTCCCGCACGATCTCGTGGTCGGTCGTGGGCGGCGCGGCCACCTGCGCCTCGCCCGAGAAGACAATCATGCCGACCTTGAGGCGGTCGGGCACGCGGTCGAGGAACGTTCGGAGTGCCGACTTCGCGGCCTCCAGGCGCGTGGGCTCGACGTCGCGCGCCTGCATCGACAGCGAGTCGTCGATGACGAGGATCACGGTCGCGCGCTCCTCCGGCACCATCGTGTTCCGCTCGGGGCGGGCGATCGCGGCACAGACGGTCGCGAGCGCCAGCAGTGCCAGAATCGGCGGCACATAACGGCGCCAGGTCGAGCCGCCGGCGACCGCGGCGAGGACTTCCATGTTGGTGAAGCGGACGGCGTAGCGCATCCGTCGGCGTTCGGCGAGCACGTAAAGGGCCACCGCCAGCGGGGCCGCGAGCAAGGCCACCAACAGCCAGGGCGACTGAAAGCTCATCGCGCCCTCGAGCAGATCGCGTGCACCTGTACGACCGCCTGAACCGATGCGACCTCGACGTCGGCGGTCACGACGACCGAGACCCGCCTGCCGCCGACCCGCTGGGCGCCGGTGACGCTCTCGACGAGGCTCGAGCTCGGCGCGTTGCGCATGAAGAACCCGAAGGCGTGCGAGGCTCCCACGAGGGTCTCACGCGCGAGACAGGTCTTGACGGCGGCGCTTCGACCCGGGGGGATGTCGTTCTGCGCCACGCGCCGGACCGTCGGCCGGCCCGGCTTGAACGCCGTCGGGATGCGGCCGCCTCCGCCGCCGGGCATGCAGCCCACGTGCGGGCGGAACGTCGGCGCGCGAGCGGTGCCTCCGACGTAGCTCGCGTAGAAGACCACCGCGCGCGCCGTCACCGCGCCCGGGGTGACCGGCGCGCCGATCATCCCCAGGAACCCGACGTCGATGGCGCGGTGGCTCAGCTCGGCGTCGAAACCCGCCGCGACATATCCGCGCGGGCAGATCAGCTGCCACTCGACGCGCGGCCGCGGGACGCTGTTCCCGGTCGCGATAGCGACCCAGGGGCCGTGAACGGGAACGCACTGCTGGAGGCCGCGGCACTCGTCGGTCGCGAAGGCGGGCTCAGGCGCCACCGCGAAGGCCGCGGCCGAAACGACGGCGACGACGAGAAGCCGCCTCACGGCACCCTCCGGAACCAGAAGACCGACATCAGGCCGCCGACGAGGAGCAACGCCGCCGACCCGCCGGCGAAGACGTCGGTGACCTCGCGCGCCTTGTCCCGGTGCCCGAGCCGGGAGCCGAGGTCCTCGTACACCTGCTTCAGGTCCTCGTCGTCGGTCGCGGTGAAGAACTCGCCGCCCGACAGCTGCGCGACCTCGCGGAGCACGTCCGGGTCGGGCGGCACCTGGATCCGCGTCCGCAGCCCGCCCGGGAGCTCCTCCTCGACGACCCCGTTCGGCGTCCCGACGAGCACCGTGTAGATCGGCACGCTGAGCGACTTCGCCTTTCTCGCCGCGGCCTGCGGCTGCTGCGAGCCGCCGTCGGGAGCGCCGTCGGAGATCAGCAGGACGGCCTTCGGCGGGCGCTTGCCGTCCTCGGTCACCTGGTCGCGCCCGAGCTCGGCCGACAGTGCGATCGCGTCGCCGATAGCGGTGCCCTCGCCCGGCTTCAGGTTGTCGATCGCCTGCCCGACGAGCGTACGGTCCTCGGTCGGCGGAAGGGCCGCGTTCGCGCGCGACGCGAACGAGACGACGCCGATGCGGAACTTCGTCGGCACCCTGTCCACGAAGGCGCGCGCGGCCGCCTGCGCGGCGCCGAGACGCGTCGGCTCGACGTCGTCGGCCTTCATCGAGCGCGAGACGTCGACGGCGAGCACGACCGTCGCCTCCTCGCGCGGCACGCTCACTACGGCGTGCGGCCGGGCGACGCCGACGATCATCGCGGCGAGCGCGACGAGCAGGATTGCGAGCGGGAGGTAGCGGAGCTTGCCGGGCGAGCGGTCGACCGCGTTCGGCAACAGCGCGGTGTTGCCCCAGCGCGACGCGAAGCGCAGCTGCCGCCGCTCGCGCGCGTAGTAGAGCGCCACGAGCACCGGTATCAGTACGAGCGCGATCAGGACGAGCGGTCGGGAAAAGCTCACCTGACCCCCCGCTTCAGGAAGAACGCCAGCGACCGTAGCCAGTCGCCCGAGGTCGCCAGCACGTGGTGGCGGGCGCCCGCGGTTGCAAGCTCACGCGCCAGCGCATCGCGCTCGGTCGCCGCCGCCGAGGCGAACCGCTCGCGCAGCCGTCGGCTCCGCGTGTCGACCCGCATCAGCTGCCCGGTCTCCGGATCGACGAGCCAGAGCTCGCCGACGTTGGGGAGCTCCTGCTCGCGGGGATCGCGGATCTCGATCGCGAGCACGTCGTGACGGCCTGCGAGCTCCAGGAGCGGCCGGCGCCAATCGCGTGGCCCGCGGAAGTCGGAGACGATCGCGACGAGCGCCCGCTGGCGCGAGATGGCCGCTGTCCGCGCGAGCGCCTCGCCCAGCGACGTCGAGCCGACGCGGTCCTGCGGCGGCTCGCCCCGGACCGCCGTCAGCAGCCCGATCAGGCCGAGGCGTCCCTGCCTCGGCGGGAGCGCGCGCGGCTCGTCGTCGCCGAACGTGACCACGCCGAGCCGGTTGCCGCGTCGCGTCGCGACGTGCCCGAGCGCGACGGCGACGCCCTCGGCGACGTCCGCCTTGCGCCGGTCGGCGGTGCCGAACTGCATCGACGGCGACGTATCGAGCACGAGCCACGTGACGAGGACGCGCTCGGCGAGATGCTCGCGCACGTGCGGCTCGCCCGTGCGGGCAGTGACGTTCCAGTCGATCCGGCGCACGTCGTCGCCGGGGACGTACGGGCGGATCTGGGCCAGCTCGGACCCGTCGCCGTGGACGAAGGCGCGGTAGTCGCCCGCGAGCAGCCCTTCCATGCGGCGTCCGACGTCGACGTCGAGCGCGCGAAGCAGGCCCTCGGGCAAGGGCCCGGGACCCGGGCGGTCAGGCGTCCGCTCGGCCCTGAGCAGGCTCATGCGGCGCTGACGGCCGACCGTGTCGTGAGGTCGATCTGCGGCACGGGCACGGCGCCGATCACCTGGTCGAGGATCGTCTCGGGGCTCACCTCCTCGGCAAGAGCCTGGTACGTGAGGACGAGCCGGTGCCGCAGCGCGTCCTTCGCGAGCGCGAGCAGGTCGTCGGCGAGGACGTAGTCGCGGCCGCGGATCAGCGCGAGTGCGCGCGCGGATTGGACGAGGCTGATCGGGCCGCGCGGGCTCGCCCCGTAGGCGATGTACGGCGCGAGGTCCGTCAGTCCGGCCGAACCCGGGTCTCGGGTGGCGGTGGCGACGGTGACCGCGTAGCTCACGAGCGCGGGATCGACGTAGATCTCGTAGACCGCGCGTTGCAGGCCCTTGAGGTCGTCGAGCGAGAGTGCCTCGCGGAGGTCCGGCGGCGCGACGAGCTGGCGCTGCACGATCGTGAGCTCCTCGTCGTGCTCGGGGTACCCGATGACGATCTTGAGCATGAAGCGGTCGACCTGGGCCTCCGGAAGCGGATACGTGCCCTCGGACTCGATCGGGTTCTGTGTCGCCATGACGAGGAACGGCTCGGGCACGGGGTACGTGTCGTGTCCGATCGTGACCTGGTGCTCCTGCATCACCTCGAGCAGCGCGGACTGCACCTTGGCCGGCGCGCGGTTGATCTCGTCCGCGAGCAGGAAGTTGCAGAAGACGGGGCCGAGCTCGGTCTCGAACTGGCCCTCGCGATAGATGCGCGTGCCGACGAGGTCGGACGGCACCAGGTCCGGCGTGAACTGGATGCGCGAGAACGAGCCGCCGAGGACGCCGGCCGTCGTCTTGATCGTCAGCGTCTTCGCGAGGCCGGGCACGCCCTCGATCAAAAGGTGGCCCTGCGCGAGGAGCGCGACGATGACGCGTTCCAGCATCGCGTCCTGTCCCGCGATCACACGCCTGATCTCGAAGAGCGCTTGCTCGAGGCGCTCCTTCGCCTCTGCCGGAGACGGGACGGGGGGATCGGCAGGCTGCTGCTCGGGCACCGGCTGCTCCTTCGTCGGATTTCCGGCTAAGAGACTACGCGTCTCTAAGAGTTTCCTGAGAACCCGGTTACCGCGGTGTTACGCGAGCCGAATCTGGATGCGAGGTGAGGCCTCGGGCCGGAGCCAACGGAGCACGTGCCGGAGCTGCGCGACGGGGAGGCTGATGCAGCCGTTGGTCGGACCGCCGGTCGTGGCGTGCAGGAAGATCCCCGATCCTCTGCCCGGAACGACGGGCTTCGTGTTGAACTCGATCACGGCGAAGTGCCGATACGCGGTCGTCGCCTGCCAGAGCCGCTCGCCCGAGACCCTGAACGGCGGCGGCTGTCCGCACGGGACGTGGCGGAAGCGGTTGTAGCTCGGGGAGCTCGAATCCTCGACCCAGTAGTCGCCGCAGACGATCCGGCGGTAGCGGTAGCGCACGCCGGGGTCGGGAGCGACGCCGTAGATCGTGCGGCCGATCGTGTACGTGCCAGTGGGCGTGGTGCCGTCGCCCTCGCGCCGGTTTCCGGAGAGCCCGTTGCGGCCGACGCGCGCCGTCCAGGGCCCTGCGGCCGGCGTCCAGCAGCGGCCCTCGCGGCTCCAGAGCCGAAGCGAAGCGCGCGTGGAGGTGCGGCCCGAGGACTCGACCGTGATCAGCTGGGAGCCCGCGCCGGTCGCCGGCCGGCAGGCAGACGGGTCGGCTTGTCCAGTGGGTGACACGGCGAGGGCGAGCAGGAGCAGCGGCAAGGTTCGCGCGAGCACCGTGGCAGATTACGGGCCGTGGCCGCGTTCCTCGCCGCTCTCGCGCTCGCGTCGCCGTTCGTCGGGACGGTGCAACCCGTAACTGCGCGGGACCTGCCGCACTCGTATCGCGTCGGCTGCCCCGTCGGGCCTTCGCAGCTCCGGCTCCTGCGCCTGAGCTACTGGGGCTTCGACGGCAGCGCCCACGTCGGGTCGCTCGTCGTGCGCGACCGGATCGCCCGAGACGTCGTCGCGGTGTTTCGGAGGCTCTACGCCGCGCGGTTTCCCATCAGGCGCCTGCGCAAGGTCGACGCCTACCGGGGCAGCGACGACGCCTCGATGGCCGCGGACAACACGTCCGGGTTCAACTGCCGGTTCGTCTCCGGAACGCGACACTGGTCGCAGCACGCATACGGCGAGGCAATCGACGTCAACCCGGTCGAGAACCCGTACCTCGAGGGCTCTCGCGTGAGCACGCCTGCGGGTCGCGGCTACGTCGACCGTTCACGTCAGCGGCCGGGAATGGCCGTCGCGGGAGGCGTTCTGGTCAGGGCTTTCGCGGCCGTGGGCTGGCAGTGGGGCGGGCGGTGGGCCACGCCCGACTACCAGCACTTCTCGGCGACGGGCCGTTAGGCGGCGCGCTCGAGCCGTTCCTCGGCGCGGGCGCGCTTGCGGATGGAATCGCGAGGACCGAAGCGAAGCTCCGCGCGGACGGCGCGCTGCTCGTCCCAGAGGACGTCTATCTGCGCGTCGATCTCCTTCAACTCGGCCGCGAGCGCGGGGTCGTGCCCCTTGGACAGGGTCCGATAGAGGTCGGCGCGGCGCTCGCTGGCGCGCTCGATCTCGGTCCGGATTTCCTCGATGGTTCGCATGCCGTTCCAAACGAACTGGACCGCACTGTCATTCCTCCCAGCGGCCGAAGAAAAACAGGACGATGACGCCTGCGCCCACAACGGCCGACGCGATCGCGAGCACCTCTAGGAACGTGATCACTCGTACCCGAGTTCGGCGATCCGGTCCTCGTCGATGCCGAAGTAGTGCCCGAGCTCGTGGAGGACGGTGATGCGGATCTCACGCTCGAGCGCCTCGGGGTCGTGTCCGAACTCGTCCTCGAGGGCGAGGCGGTAGATCGCGATCCGGTCGGGCAGCCGGCCGGCGGTGAGCGACGTCCGCTCGGGCAGCGGCGTGCCGTCGTAGAGACCGAAGAGATCGGGGTCCTCCGGGTTCTCGTCCTCGACCACGACGGCGACGTTCTCGAGCGCCGCGGCGATCCGCGGCGGCAGCACGTCGAGCGCCGCGCGCACGTGGTCATCGAAGGACGCCATCAGTAAGCCGGGCGTAAGGGCGGACGGACCGCGAACAGGCGCACGGCGAAGAAGCCGAACAGGAACCCGCCGATGTGGGCGAAGAACGCGACGCCACCGCCCGCGTCCGGGTTGAGAAGCGAGAAGCCGCCGGACCACGCCTGGAAGAGGAACCACACGCCGATGAAGACCCAGGCCGGGACCTCCTGGAGCAGGATGAAAAAGACGAAGATCGCGGTGATCACCTTGGCGCGCGGCAGTAAGACGACGTAGGCGCCGAGCACGCCCGAGACCGCGCCGCTCGCGCCGAGGTTGGGAATCCTGGCGTCCTCGAGCGTCCCGAAGTAGAGCGTGACGAACGTCTGCACTCCCGTCGCCACGAAGCCCGAGGCGAGGTAGAAGGCGAGGAAGCGCCCGCGTCCGAGGGCGTCTTCGACGTTGTTGCCGAAGATCCAGAGGAAGAGCATGTTGCCGAGCAGGTGCTCGAGGCTCGCGTGCATGAACATCGAGCTGAGGGCGGTGATGTACCAGTCCTGCCCGATGACCGGACACGAGTCGTTCACCTCGCACGGGTGGTAGGCGAGCTCGTTCACCGGTCCCTCCGGCACCGTCGTGATGCCGCCGTGCTGGTACAGGAAGTAGAAGAGGACGTTTGCGACGATCAGCCCGACTGTCACGACCGGGAAGCCGGTGGTCGGGACGTTGTCCTTGATCGGGATCAAGTCGCCGATGCTAGTGCGTCCGAGACTTGACAAACTCGCGCTTAGGTTTTATCTTGTGCCCGTAATCAATGTACGCAGGAGGACATTCAATGGCCACACTGGTTCGTTGGGAGCCCTTCCGCGAGTTCGCGGCCCTGCAGAACGAGATGAGCCGCCTGGTCAACAGCTGGGCCGGCGGCGAGGGCAACGGCAACAGCGGCACGCGGTCGTGGGTTCCGTCCGTGGACGTCTGGGAGACCGATTCCGACGTCGTGTACGCATTCGACCTGCCCGGCGTCCCCGAGGACAAGATCTCGGTGGAGGTCGAGGACGGGTCGCTGACGGTCACCGGCGAGCGCGAGCGCACCGAACAGGCCGCGGGCGATCGCTTCTACCGCTACGAGCGGCACTTCGGCAGCTTCGAGCGGGCGATCGGGCTGCCCCAGGGCGTGAAGGAGGACGAGATCAAGGCCGACTACAATCACGGCGTGCTCGAGATCCGCGTCCCCAAGCCCGAGCAGGTGAAGCCGCGCCGCATCCAGATCGGCGGCGGCGAGCAGGCCACCATCGAGGGATCCAAGGCCTAAAGGGCAACGCGAACGCCCGCGAAGAGGCGGCCGCCCGGCCGCCTCTTTCGTTTCTAGAGCTCGGTTCCGAGCAGCTCTCTGAGTCGCTTCAGGCCGGTGAACATGCGGCTCTTGATCGTGCCCAGCGGCTCGCCGAGTCGCTCGGCCAGCTCCGACTGGCTGAAGCCGCCGTAGTAGGCGAGCTCGATCGGGCGGCGCTGCTCCTCGGGCAGCTGCATGAGCGCCCGCTGGACTGCCTCCCGGCGCCCGCGGAGCTCCGCGGCCTCGGCGGTGGAGCCGGCGGTCCGCTCCGTCTCGGGTGCCAGCGGCTCCGTCTGCCTGCGCTCCTCACGCCGAACGAGGTCGACGGCTCGGCGGTGCACGAACGTGAGTACCCACGTCCGCGCGTTGGCGCGCTCGGCCCGGAATGACGGCGCCTGCCGCCAGACGGCGAGGAAGGCATCCTGAACGGCGTCCTCGGCGAGCCGCTCGTCCCGGAGAATTCGCAGCGCGAGCCCGTAGGCGACGCCTCCGAAGCGGTCGTAGAGGTCGCCGAGCGCGTCGTCATCACCCCTCGCGACGCGCGCGAGCAGCGACTCGTCGCTCGTGTCGACGGCCTGTATGTCGCGCTCGCCGCCCGGGACGGCGCGGAACGCTAACACGGCCTCCGTCATGCGGCCTGCGCCGTGAAGAGCGGGTCCGTGGTCGGCAGCTGAACGTCGGGGTCGCGTTCACGTGTGACAGCGACGGTCGCGCCGGGCGCGACGGTGTGCTCGAGCGGGGCAGCGGTGCAGCCGTCGCTCGCGGCATCGAAGGTGCCGGCAGGAGACGGTGCGCCGCGGATCGTCCAGGCCATGTAGACCTCGCCGCTCGGCGCCGGCCCGAGGCCGCAGACGACCAGCGCGGCTCGTCGGTTGCGTGCGACGACGAGCGAGCCGTCGGCGCCCTTCAGCGAGACGACCTCGGCGCCGGAATCGCCGACGATTTCGAGCGCCTTCCCCTGGGCGGTGCGAAGTTCGCGCTCGCGGTCGAGGTCGTTCGAGAGGGAGGCCGCCCACAGGCCGAGGCCGATCGCGACGACCGCGGCGGCGGCTGCGGCCGCGCCGAGCGCGGGAGTCACCCAGCGGCGGCGAGGCTCGAGCGGGACGACCTGTGCCTCGGTCCGCGCGCGCTCGACGATCCGGGCGCGAAGGCCCGGAGGCGGCGCGGGGCCGGCCGCACCCCACGCGAGCGCGGTAGCGGTGTCCTGAAGCTCATGCAAGTCGCGCGTACAGCGCTCGCAGCCGGCGAGGTGCCGTTCGAACTCGGCGCGTTCCTCCGCAGACAGTGCGTCGAGCGCGTAAACGGCGACGAGGTCGTGGATGTCGTTCGTGGTCGGCATGTGCCTGGCCTGGCCGCCCGCCAGCGTACCCGGGCGGGCACTCCCGATTCGTCGAGGCGTCACGAGCGGTTCAGAAGTAGTACCGCGCGAGGCTGAGCGCTCCGAGCGAGTACCAGATGCCGAACGCGAGGCTCAGCGCTCCGAGCGCGGGCGCCAGCGACGAGCGGCAGGCGGGTAAGGCCGGCTCCGAAGCCGGTCGAGAGGAGCGCCATCGAGACCGCCGTGAACGCCGCGAGCAGCCCGAGGGCGACCACGCCGTACACCGTGCTCTCGATCGAGGCGACGACCAGCACGCCGACCCCGGCGCTACCGCCGACCCCGTGCAGGAGGCCGATGCCGAAGGCCGAGCGTGGCGAGCGCGTGCGGGCTCGCTCCCCGTCTGCGTGCGAGTGCACGTGGAGGTGTGCGCCGTCGCCGTGCTCGTGGATGTGCGCATGGAAGTCGCCGCGGTTCCAGCGCGCGAGCAGGAGGACCGCGAGCGAGACGATCACGAGCCCGATCGTCAGTTCGGCGCCTTGCTCGATCCACCCGGGCAGATACGCCTCGAACAACACGATCGGCAGGCCGAACGCGAACAGCGTGAGCGCATGGCCGGTCCCCCAGGCGGCTCCGAGAGCCGCGGCGCGGCGACCCGCCCGCTCCCGTTTCGAGGCGAGCAGCGTCCCGACGGCGGCCAGGTGATCCGGATCGGTTGCGTGGCGGAGACCGAGCACGATGGCAACGAGGGCGACGAGCGCGAGGCCGGCGCCGTCCGAGCGTGAAGCGATCCAATCGTCGAGGCCGAACACGGCTAGAGCACCTCCGGGAGTGCGTTGATCGTAAGACCCGCCCCGACGACGAGAATCAGCGCTGCGCTGACCGCAGGGAGGGCGCCGACGAGCCGGCCGTCGAGGCGGAGACGCGCGAACGCGCGTTGAGCCAGGACGGCGACGAGGCCGATCGTGGTGATCGTGGCGGCCAGTCCCGCGCTGAACGCCACGATCAGTGCGAGCCCGAGGCCGATTCGGTGCAGCGCAATCGCCGACAGCAGGACGACGAGAGCCGACGGGCACGGCAGCAGGCCCGCGGCGACGCCGACTCCGAGCAAGCCGCGCAGGTCCTGCGCGTGCTGATGGTGGTGCTCGGCGCGCTTCGGCCGCAGTCGCCGGCGGAGCACCGCGGCCCCGACGACAACGACGAGGACGCCGGAGACGAGCGTCAACCACGGTACAGCTGTTCCGGAACGACGACCGCCGACAGCGCGAGCGTGACGACGCCGAGCGCGAAGACGCCGATCGTGTGCGTCACCGTCACGATCAGGCCGAGCGCGACCGCGTGCTGCGGCTTGCCGCGCGAGCCGACGAGGTAGCCCGCGACGATGGCCTTCCCGTGGCCGGGCGTGAGGGCGTGGGCGGCGCCCCAGAACGCTGCGAGCACGAGCGCGAGCACCATCGTCCCCGGCTCTGCGATGAGCGCCTCGAATCCGCCGGCGGGCTCTGCGGGTCCGGGCGGCCCGAGGGCAGGCGGCTCGCCCGGTCGCGTGCCGAGGTCGAACGACGCGGTCGCGTGCCGGACGTCGAGGAGCTCACCCGGGTAGGAGCGCAGGTCGTCGCTCGCGCTGCGATCCGGGACGCTCGCGGCGACGAGCCTCGCCCCGTCGCGCGCCCGGACGACGATCTCGCGCCAGCCGAGCCGGTTTGCGTAGTTGCGGTCGCGGAGCTCGAGCCTCGATCCTGTGGCTCGGGCCCGGAAGACGGCCTCGAACCGCAGCGTCTCGAGACCGCCCGCACCGCGTTTCAGGCCGAACCGGAACCGGACGACGTCGAGCCGCGCCGCGCGGCCGTCGAGCCGCAGCTCGACCTTGCGCGCTACTCCGCGGGCGTAGCCGGCGCGCTCGACGTGCTTTCGCTCCTGGTACGTCGGGATCTCAGCCAGGTCGAGCACGTAACGGACGTAGATCCGGTCACCGGCAAGGTCGACCGCAGCGAGGCGGTTGACCGTGAAGTTGCCGAGCGGGTGCGCCGCGGCCCCGGAGGGAGCGGCGAGCGCGGCGAGGCAGGCGAGGAGCGCGAGCCGCCTCACCGTGCGAGCCTCCGCGCGACCGGGCTCCAGAGCAGCGAGAAGTGCGGGTTGAGCGCGAGCGCGTATCTGAACGAGCGCCGCGCCTCGGCGTGGCGGCCGAGGCAGCGCTCGATCATCCCGCGGTGGAAGTGGGTGGGCGCGTCGAGCGTGCCGAGCCTGAGCGCGCGCTTCGAGAAGCGCAGCGCTTCGCCACAGCGGCCCGTGCGCGCGAGCGCCCACGACAGGACGTCGTCGGACTGGATGCTCGGACGCTCGCTGTGCGCGCGGCGGGCGCGCACCAGCGCGGCCTCGAGCCGCAGGCCGTGGTCGACGTCGAAGAGCGCGGTCTCGAGGTCGGTCCTGACGCCGTTTGCGACGAGGAGGTTCTCGATCGCACCGACCAGCCCGTATTGCTCGCGCGCGAGCCGCGGGCGGCCCTGCGCGCGATAGAGGTCGCCGAGGTAGCCGACGAGGTCCGGCAGCGGGCTCCGCGCGACGGCGTCGCGCTCGAGCTTGATCGCCCGGCCGAGGCGGCCCCGGACGGCCTCGACGCGTGCCAGCGCGTCGAGCGCCTGGGCATAGCCGGGAAAGGCGGCGAGCGCCGCGCGGTCCTCCCGCGCCGCCGCCCCCGGACGGCCGCGCGAGAAGTGAAGCTTCCCGAGCTGCACGCGCGTCCAGGCCAGCGGCTCGGGCTGCGACCCCGCCGCGTCGACGGCGAGCTCCATCGCACGCACCGCGCCGCGCCGGTCACCGCGGAGCTCCCGGGCGTGCGAGACCCGCGCGTATGCGGAGAGGCCCGGCTTCAGCGCGGCCATCCGGTCGTACGCCGCGAAGGCGTCGCCGTAGCGGCC
>Ga0126307_10000952_pt1 | contig 19120 bp, 13 predicted proteins | sample Plot28_FD_89955 | JGI IMG/M metagenome (GOLD analysis project Ga0126307, IMG submission 89955) | Serpentine soil microbial communities from UC McLaughlin Reserve, CA, USA - Plot28 | ecosystem: Environmental > Terrestrial > Soil > Grasslands | place: USA: UC McLaughlin Reserve, Lake County... | reverse complement strand
GAACGACTTCATGTCCAAGGCCCGGCCGCGCCTGGACCAGAAGGACGGCAGGCAGAGGGTGAGCGAGAGCCTGACCGTCTTCGTCAAGACGTCACAGGGAACCGACGACACCAAGACATACGCTGACCGTTTCGCGTTGGCCGAGAACGCCAAGGACCCGTTCTATGGCAAGGGTTGTCCCGAAGACGTGCAGGTGACCCTGCAACTAGCCATCCGGTTCGGCGTCATCCAGCCGACCAAGGAGGCGATCCAGGCCTATTGCGACACCGACCATCTCGGGCTCGACTGCAACGGCTTCATCGGCAACTACATCCGCCACGGATTGCAGAAAGCGCCGTGGCACGTCGATCCCGCCAAGACCGACCGCAGCATCCAGGCGAACAGTGCGATCAATGCGATCATGGCGCATTGCACGCCGGTCAGTTCGGTGGAGGAAATCGTGCGAGCCCCGAACCGGAGCTACGTCCTGGCCCTGGTCGATGCGAGCACCGGCCGCATTCGCGACTACGCCGACAGCCCGGTGGGCCACATCATGATTACGGAGCCGGGTCCGATTCTCTACCGGCCGTGGCACGTGTGGGCCGGCGGGTTCGGGGGCGTGAGCTACAACAACGTCCTGGCGCTGCGAGTCGTCGAAGCGACGGGAAAGCACGAGATGGTGTCGAGCCTAAAGCGCAGCGGCTTCGAGGGGCTCGTCAGTTCCGAGTACCTGATACTGGCGGAAGACAAGCGGCGCCATTTCACGGTTTTCACCGTCCATCGGGGGTCGAAGGCGAAGACCGTGCAGGTGCGGATCGCCGCCGTGCCGGGGACGTGAGGCGCGGTGCGACGATGTCCGATGCCCCCTACTCCGCGGCGGCTGGCTGCCGCGCCGGCGAACCGCCGCGGCCGATCTCGGCATCCCAGGGGCCCGGGAAGCGACCGCTCCCCGTCTTCTCACGGGTGAATACGTTGTAGTCGACCGGCCACTCGGCGCGCGGCATCTCGTAGAACACTTCGACGCCGTTGCCGTCGGGGTCGCGCAGGTAGATGCCGAGCGAGATGCCGTGGTCGACGATGCGCTCTATCGGTTGTCCCGCGGCCTTGATCTTGCCGTAGAACTCCTTGAGGTCGTCGAGACTTTCGAGGCGCCAGGCCATGTGGTTCAGGCCCACCTGGCCCTTCGACTGCAGGGGCGCATCCTCGCCCACTTGCATCAGCGCCACCTCGTGCGACTGCTCCTTGTCGGCCGTCAGAAAGGCGGCCCAGCCCGGCCGGTATTCGTAGACGTGGAGGCCCAGCAGATCCTCGTACCACTTCTTCGACCGCTCGACGTTGCGGACGTAGACATTGATGTGCTGCAGATACATCGGGCGCTTTGCCATGGTGTCCTCGCGTTTTCGGCAGGAGTGAGGAAGGTACTCGACCTTAAGCCGGCAGCCTGTCTCCGTCCGGCGGCGCTGCCACCTCGAACGCGTTGACCACGCCGCACAGCATGGCGAAGTAGTGCACGCCGGCGGTCAGCTCGACGAGCCACTTCGTACCGTGTTTGTTGTGGAGGGCATCGAACGCCGCCTGATCCGCGCGATTCGTGCGCATGAGCTGACGGACGTATGTCACGATCGCGGCCTCTTCCGCCGGAAACGCCGAGGCCTCCGCCTTCGCGCGCAACAGGTCGATCGCCTCTTCGCGCAGGCCGTTGCGCCGCGCGGCCGCCACCTGTGCCGCCCACACATAGGCGGCTTCGCGCTCGCGCACGGCGGCGAGGATGCCGACGGAGCGCAGCTTGCCCTCGACGACGCTTTCGTCGCGGAAGAAGGGCACGAGGGGCAACATGCGCTTGGTCATCTCCGGGCTGTGCAGCATCATGCTGAACGGGCCCCGGACGGCACCGAACACTTTCAGCACGTCGTCGACGACGGCCTGATGCTCCGGAGAGACGTCGGCTTTGCCGGCGATGGGCGTCACGCGTGGCATGGCTCGGCTCCTTCTCGCGACGGACACAGGTTCCTGAGGCGGGGTCCTCGAGGCGGCCTAGCCTGCCACTCTCCGGTGTCAACGGCCAGGGGCCCCTTGCCGGTTCTCAGCCGACGTCATTCCTCACAACTGGCTGATACAGGCCTCGTGTCATCCCGAGCGTAGCGAGGGACCTTTCCTGTGGCCTCAAAGGCCCCTCGCTGCGGTTAGCGCGGGGTAACCCCCGCGCCGGGTGACAGTCGCCGCCGCCTCTCATCACGCGCCGAAGGGCAGATGCCACGTCTCGCCCGTCAGATAACCGCCGGCGAGGGCCGCCTGCGCATCCGGCCCGTCGTCCAGCAGCGAGGTTCCCGGCGTCACGCTCCAGGCGTCGGCGAAGAGCGTCAGGATGACGTCGGCGCTCGGCTGGACCAGCACGGTGCCGTCCGGAAGCTGGAAGCTGCTGGCCGCGCCGCCGTTGCTGCCCAGCAGTCCGCGCACCGATCCCGGGCCATCGTGCGGTGCGAGCGCGACCGTCCAGTCGAGCCAGTCTCCCCGGTCGGTGACGGTCACGCGCTGACCGCTGTCCCAGGTAAACTGGTAGACCCCGGCCGACAGCTCGCTCAGCGTGCCGCCCGCGAAGCTGCGGGTGACGCCGGCCTGCAAGGTCGTGTCGGCCACGCCGTCGACATGGACGGCGTGGTCGCGGCCGACGGCGATGGTGACGCGGTCCCCACCGAGGTCGACGGCGAGCATGGTCGTGATGCTGGTGGCGCCGGGGAACGATGCCGTCCGGATCTGGAGCTGCCCCGGCTGGCCGCCGCCGAGCCACTCGACCGCCACGAAGTCGCCGACGGCCTGGAAGTCGTACATCAGGCCGTCGAAGCACACCATGTGGACGTCGCCGTGGCCGCCCGCCAGGAAGAGGAGCGTGCCGCCGCTGCCGTCGGGCCTGACGAGGAAATGCGGGTCGCTGAGGCCGAGCAGCGCCAGCCGCGCCAGGTGCAGGCCGTCGCTGACCGTCAGCAATTGGTCGGCGAACGAGACCTCGACGCGCGCCGGATCGAGGTCGGTGAAGTCGAGCGAGTCGCCCCGATCGAAATCGGTGACGGTGATGCCGTTGAGGACGGCCGTCACGCCCTGGATCTCGTTGGCGGCCGGGCCGCCGGTGATGGTGTCGGCGCCGCCGCCTGGACGGATCAGGTCGTTGAACACCGTGCCCTGGATGACTTCCGACAGCGCCGTGCCCTGGATCAGGTACTGCTGATCGGGATCGAGGCGGTAGATCGTAATGCCGGCCGGATTGGTGCCGTTCCAGTACGACGCGCTGTGGATGCCGATGATTCCCTGGCCCAGGCTGTTGTGGTCGGCGTTGTCGTAGACCGTGATGGTGCCGTCGTTGTTCACCGCCCCCAGCACCGTCGTCGTGTGGCCGCCGCCGCTGAACCACGCCATGCGCACGATGTCGCCGGGCCGGACCAGGCCCGACCAGTTCTGCAGCGGGTTGCTGCCGCTGCCGCGATAGGCGATGCGCCAGAAGCCGCCTTCGACGTTGACGTCGGGATCCACGTCGGCGTCGGGCAGCGGCAGGGTGGCGCCGGCCGCCGCTGCGACACTGTCGCCGATCCAGTTGCACAGATTGTCGTCGAGCTGGCCGGGAAACGCCGCGGCGAAGGCCATTGCCGCGTCGATGACGTTGCCCGGCGTCGGCGCACCGGCGGCGAAGCGCGACGCCTGGACCGACTGCGCGACCGCGCTCGGCGTGGTCCACACGTTGTAGAGAACGTAGCCGGCGGCGGTGCCGGTACTGGCCTCCGTCACCTGGGCCTGGAGCTGCACCGGGAAGTCGATGTTGTTGCCGACCAGCAGCTCGACCGCATCGATCGAGGTGACGCGGGTCGGGCCCTGGATCTGCTGTCCGTTGACGAACCAGGCGGACCGGACCTGGGGCTGCCCCCAGAAGGGAGGGTCGGTCGGCGAGTCGCCCAGCGGGGGCGACGGCACGAGCTCGAGGCTGTAGTACGGCAGCGCCGCCGTTCCGAAGGACTGCTGCAGGATGCTCGCCAGCGACACCCTGCTGCCGGTCGGGGCGGTGACGGAGACCGGCAGCGAGGCGTCGGAGATCTGCACGCCCTGCGGCGTGTAGGTGATGAGCGTGCCGCCGCTGCCGTCCGGGGCGAGGCGGAAATCCTCGGCCGTCAGGTCCTGCTGCGCGGGCCGCAGCGGCGACAGGTCTTCCCAGAACACCAGCTCGACGTTCAGCCGCGCCACGACGGCGCCGGTCTCGTTCGGGCCGGAGTGAAGCGTCAGCACGCCGTTGCTGAAGCTCTTGGATTGTGCCTGCACATTGGGGAGATCGATGCGGGCGCCGCCGAGCTGGAAACCCGCCGTGCCGGTCGACGTCGTCGGCAGGCCGATCTTGCCCTGGAAGCCCGCGACGTCGGTGATCGTCAGCCTTCCGGTGCCGTCGGAGAAGTCGACATGCTGGGCCGACCCGACCTCGCCGCGGACCGTGAGCCGGCCGCCGGCCTCGAGATTGAGGATGCCGTCGCCCGACAGCCTGAGCCCCGCGGCGATCTCCGCCGCGCCCTCGATCTCGATCAGGGCGTCGTTGACGAACGACTGGCCCTGGAGGGTGAGCGAGGCCTCCTGCGTCACCAGCAGCAGAGAGTCGCTCGACGCATCGTCGAACGTGAAAGCGGCGGTGCTACCGTCGCTTGCCGCATCGATGGTGAGGTTTCCGCCCTTGGCGAGGACGAAGATGCGCCCGCGATAGGTCGTGGAGCCGAAGCTCTGGAAGGTCACGTCGCCGGCCTGACCGGTGCCGGGACCTACGACCGACAGGTCGACGCTCGGTCCGAAGAGGCCGGAGGTCACGTGCAGCGTGACCGCGGCCGTGTCGTCCGGGCCGCCCAGCACGATGTGTTCGTCGGCGATGGCCCGATCGGCCGCCGTCACGACCGGCGTTCCGGACCGCACGATCGCCGTGTCGCCGGGCTGCGGAAAGTCATTGGGCGGCGGCGGCGTCGTCGTCCAGTTGGCGGCGTTGAACCAGTTGCCGAGTCTTCCCGGGATCCACGTGCGAATGGCCATCCGACAGTCTCGCGATCACTCTACTGATGCCCGGAGCGACAGGCAGCGATGCCGCGTCGGACGGCATCAGCATAGCCGGCGCGAAGCGCGGCCGTCCATCGATCGCGAGGAGCCAGAGCGCCCTTGCGAACCACAGCCGAATGACGGTCTCATCGGTCGACACAGTGTCGGGGGAGTATCGGCGATGGCAGTCGAAATCAGTTTTCCGGGGGTGTTCGTCGAGGAGGTGCCGACGGGCATACACCCGATCGAAGGCGTCTCGACGTCGACGGCGGCGTTCGTCGGCCGGGCCCGCAGCGGGCCGATCGACAGCCCGGTTCACGTGCAAGGCTACGGCGATTACGCGCAGATGTTCGGCAGCGGATCACCGGCTTCGACGCTGGATCACGCCGTCCGGCTGTTCTTCGAGAATGGCGGCAGCGATGCGCTGATCGTGCGGGTCGGCGCGAGCCGCGGCGGCGCGATCACCGACAACGCCATCTCGGCGCCACGCCTCGAGGCCGGCAAGCGCGGCCTCTGGGCGCTCGACAAGGCCAAGGGCTTCAACCTCCTCTGCATCCCGCCGTTGGCGGACGACAGGGACATCGGCCCGCAGACCCGCGCCGCCGCCATCCGCTACTGCGAAAAGCGCGGCGCCCTGTTCATCGCCGATCCCAGCGTCGCCTGGCAAAGCGCCAAGCAGGCGGTTGCCGGGTTGAACGCCGCCTTCCCGACGCGCAGTTCGCACGTCGCGCTGTTCTTTCCCTTCCTCCAGGCGAGCGATCCCGCGCGCGCGGGCAAGACGATGACTGTGGCGCCGTGCGGCGCGGTCGCAGGCGTCATGGCGCGGACCGATGCCCAGCGTGGCGTGTGGCGCCCCCCGGCCGGGACCGAGGCGACGCTCAAGGGCGTGTCGGGGCCGGCGATCAGGCTCAACGACAGCCAGAACGGCGAGCTCAATGCGCTGGGGATCAATTGCCTGCGCACCTTCAGCCGCTCAGGACCGGTGGTCTGGGGAGCACGCACCCTCGCCGGCGCGGACCAGTTGGCCTCGGAGTGGAAATACGTCCCGGTCCGGCGCCTGGCCTTCTTCATCGAGCAGAGCATCCAGCGCGGCATCCGCTGGGCCGTGTTCGAACCCAATGCCGAGCCGACCTGGGCGAAGATCCGCCTGAATGTCGGCGCGTTCATGGACCGGCTTTTCCGCAACGGCGCCTTTCAGGGACGGACCGCGCGGCAGGCCTACTTCGTGAAGTGCGATGCCACGACGACGAGCCAGAGCGACATCGATGCCGGCATCGCCAACGTGGTGGTCGGCTTCGCGCCGCTGAAGCCGGCGGAATTCGTGATCATCACGATCCGCCAGTTGGTCGAGAAGAAAAAGCCCTAGTCCCTGCAATCACAAATGCCTGATACGGGCTCGCTGTCACCCGGCGCGGGAGTTACCCCGCGCTAACCGCAGCGAGGGGCCTTTGAAGCCGCAGGAAAGGTCCCTCGCTGCGCTCGGGATGACAGCTGCGGGGTCGGCACGTCTTCCGAAGAGCCGCGAGACTCTGCTACGTACACCCACCCACCTCGCCTTCGGGCCTGCATAGCGGAAGGAAGAATGAGCGCGCTCCTCAACGACGTCGAGCTGGTCGATCGCATTCTGACCCACGTCGACGGCAAGTCGACCGACAAGGGCACGTCGGTGTGGCGCGAGCCGACCGTGAACTATGCCTGCCCCGACCGCTTTGCCGCCGAGCTGGACGTGCTGCGTCGCGTGCCGATGGCGTTCTGTCCCTCCGCGGCCTTGACCGAGCCCGGGTCGTACGTCGCCCGCACCAGCGTCGGCACGCCGCTCCTGGTGGTGCGCGGCACCGACGGAATCGTTCGCGGCTTCCGCAATGCCTGCCGTCACCGCGGCATGCAGCTGGTGGACGGCGAAGGCTGCAAGCGCGCGTTCGCCTGTCCTTATCACGCCTGGACCTACGGCCTCGACGGCACGCTGCGCCATATACCCGGCGAAGAGGGCTTTCCCGACTTGGACAAGCAAGCGCACGGGCTCGTGCCGGTGACGGTTCACGAGAAGGGCGGCCTGGTCTTCGTGACGCAGGACGCGGCTCTGTCCGACGGCGCGTTGCCGGACGTGCCGGACCTGCTGCCGCCCGACTACGTGCTCTTCAACAAGCTCGAGTTCGACGACAAGGCCAACTGGAAGCTGATCGGCGAGACCTCGATGGAGGGCTATCACATCAAGGCGCTGCACAGTCAGTCCTTCTATCCCTACGGCTACGACAATCTGAACGTGGTCGAGCTGCATGGCCGCAACTCGCGCATCGTCTTTCCCTTCCGCCGCATCGAAAAGCTGCGCCAGGTGCCGCGCGAGGCGTGGAGCGTGCAAGGACGCATCACCGACGTGCACCAGCTGTTCCCCAATACGCATGTCAGCTTCCTGTCCAGCCACGCGATGCTGATCATCCTGGAGCCGGTGACACCGTCGGAAACGCGTTGGGTCATCTACCAGCTCGCGCCGCGGATCAAGAATGGCAAGCCGCTCGACATCGCCGAGGCGCGGCGGGACGCCAATTTCGTCCAGGATGCCGGCCTGACCGAGGACCGTCAGGCGGCCTGCGCCATCCAGGCCGGCCTCGCCTCGCGCGCCAACAGCCATTTCACCTTCGGTCACTTCGAGCAGGCGATCGGCCATTTCCACCGGCACCTGACGGAGCATGTCGAGATGCTGAAGACGGCGGGTTGAGGCGCTGGGCGAGCATCACGGTGCTGGACACAGGCGCCGGTCCGCCGAACCCTGTACGATGTCACCACATTGATTCAAGTGATGGTGCTCTTGCACGCTACTGATCTGAGCACCGTCGTCATGTCGTAGGCGAAAGACGCGTCGATTCGGGGGGCCATGGAGACGGGCAAGCAAATCGTGCGACGGCTGGCGGCGATCATGAGCATCGACGTCGTGGGCTACGCCCGCCTGATGAGTGGCGATGAAAGCGGCACGCACCTCCGCCTCAAGACGCATCGCATCGAACGCATCGAGCCCGCCGTGCAGCGCCACGGCGGCCGGGTGATCAAGCTCACCGGCGATGGGGCCATGATCGAGTTCGCCAGCGCAGTCGAAGCGCTCGGCGCCGCCATCGAGATCCAGCAGGCGATGGCCGACGCCAATCGCCACCAACCGGCGGACACCGCCATCGTGTTCCGCATCGGCCTCGACCTCGGCGACCTCATGGTCGACGACGACGAGCTTTACGGCGACAGCGTGAACGTCGCGGTCCGCCTCGAAGGCGCCGCGCCCGCCGGCGGCATCCTGATCTCGGGGAACATGCACAATGCCGTGGCGGGCCGGCTGGAGGCGGGCTTCGATGATCTCGGCAGCCTCGAGCTCAAGAACATCGCCAAGCCGGTGCGCGCCTGGCGCGTGACGTGGGCGGCGGCGGACTGGCCGGGAAAGGTCGAGCCTGCCCCTGGTCCCTCAATCGTGGCGGCCGGGCTCGCCGTGCCGCCGCCGCTGCCGGACAAGCCGTCGATCGCCGTCCTGCCCTTCACCAACATGTCGGGCGATCCCGAGCAGGAGTATTTCACCGACGGCATCACCGAGGACATCATCACCGAGCTGTCGAGGTTCCATGAGCTGTTCGTGATCGCCCGCAACAGCTCCTTTACCTACAAGGGCCGTGCCGTGGATGTGCGGGTGGTCGCGGGAGAGCTCGGCGTGCGCTACGTCCTGGAAGGCAGCATCCGCAAGGCGGCCAATCGAGTCCGGGTCACCGGCCAGCTGATCGACGCGTTGAGCGGCAACCACATCTGGGCGGAGCGATACGACCGGGTGCTCGAGGACGTCTTCGCGGTGCAGGAGGAGCTGACGCGGAGCATCGTGCGGGCCATCGCCCCGCAGATCCTCGATGCCGAGGCAGAGAAGATCCATCGCCGCCGTCCGGAGGACCTCAATGCCTACGAGATCGCCGTGCGCGCCAACGCCAAGGCCACCGAGGCCTGGCTGAAGTCGGATGGCGGCCTGCGCGATGCCGCCATCGCCGATGCCGCTGCCGCGCTGGCCATCGATCCCAGAAGCGCGACGGCGCTCACCGCGCTCGCCTTCGCCCAGTGGCAGCATCTCGCTTTCGCGACGGCGGCCGACCGTGGCGCGGCGTGGCGCGAGGGCATGAGTGCCGCCGAACGGGCGATCGAGATCGATCGTTCGCGGGCCTTCGCCCACAGCATGAAGGGATTGCTGCTGGCCTTTTCCGTCGATCGCGATCGCATCGACGAGGCCCTGGCCTGCGCGCGCCACAGCTACGAGCTCAATCCTCACTCGATGCAGGCGGTGACCGCTCTGTCCTTCATCGAGATCGTGTGGGGAGAGCCGGAAAGCGCCATCGATCATCTGCTGGAGGCGCTGCGGCTCAGCCCGCGCGACCCGCAAAGGCCTGTCGTCTTCCTGAACCTGGCGATGGCGAGCGGATGCGCCGGCCGCTACGCCGACGGCGTCGACTACGCAAGGCTCGGCCTCCACGAGGCGCCGGGCTTCGCACCGCTGCATGCCCATCTCGCCGTGAACTACGTCGGGCTGGGCGACCTCGCCAAGGCGCGGGCCGCGCTGGATGAATCGACACGCATTGCCCCGGGGCAGGTCGAACGCTCGCTGGCGGGATTCATGTTTCGAAAGCCCGAGCACCAGCAGCGCGGCACGACCTTCCTGCGCATCGCTGCCGGGTTGGAAGACCCGGCGGCCGCGGACGCCCTGCGCGGACGGCCCGCCCCGTCACGGGCGGCGCGCCAGGGGTGAAGCGGCTACGTCTTGATGCGGATGTGCCGCCAGGCTACCGCGCTGCCGGGATAAACCTGCACGCCAATGAAGCCGGGCGCGCGCCCGCGGTCTCCGTCGGTGTTGTGGAAGGTCGTCGTCTGGCGGCGTTCACCGGACCGGGTGTTGGACAGGAACACGGCATAGTCGTCGCCTTGAACGACGATTTCGTACTCGAACCAGACATCGGGAACGAGCGGCGGACCTGGCGTGTAGGTTTGCATCGCCGGTTCATTGCGGTCCTGATGCCAGATACGGTCACCCGCCTGGATCTTATAGATCGCGCCGGTGCGATTCTTGTGGAGGCCGTCGGGCTCCGGCCGGATGCCATGGAAGTCCTTGGTCGAATCACCGATCGCATTGTCGTCGATCTGGACCTCGAAGCCCGAGATCACCGGTCGCCAAGCCGGGTTGTCCGGATCGAACGAAGGCTCGTTGCCCACACGCTGACCGAGCGGCGGCGGGAGGTCGACGGTGGGATCCGCAAAGCGCATGAACACGCCGCTGTTGTGCTTTGCGGCATCCAGGATCTTGAACTGCAGGCGCAGCGTGAAGTCCGTGAAGGTCTCGGCGGCATAGTAGAACAGTCGCAGGCCGCCGTCCCCGTAGCTCAGCATCTCGCCATTGGCGTGCCGCATCCCACCTCCGGCCGGACCGCTGAGACGCCACTGCGAGAATGTCGCTGCCGTCCCGTCGAACAGCGTGCGGAATCCTTCCTCGGACAGCGGACCGACGATCTGTTCGGACTCTGGCGGATCGGGTCCTGGCAGCGGGCTGGCATTGGCATCTGCCGTTGCCTGCTTCGAAATCTGCGGAAGTATCTCCTCAATCGCTCGCGGCGAGACTCCGAGTGCGTCGAACCCCGGGGCGCTCGGCGATGCGATGTTGTCCATCTGCATCAATTCAATCTGGCTTGTGGTGATTGGAACATTGGGCAGGATTTTCGAGACGTAGCCAACGGCTCGCCATAGGGCGAATGGAAACGGAAGGAGCAGAGGTCTCTTGCCCACGCCGGCCGCAATCGTCGCCAAGAGTTCCTCGTAAGTGTAGATGTGCGGCCCGGCCAGCTCGTAGGCCGAAGCTGCGTCCGGCGATCGCAAGGCGCGCGCGATTGCCTTGGCCACGTCGTCCACGTAGGCGGGCTGCAGCCTGGTCTGCCCTCGCCCGAACATTGGAAAAATCGGAAGGACACGCAGCATCTTGAGCAAGGGTGTCACGAGGGCATCTTCCGGCCCGAACATGACGGCGGGACGAATCATGGTCGCGCCGGGAAATGCTTGCCGGACCGCTTCTTCGCCTTCGCCGCGGCAACGAATGTAGGAGGACGTCGATCGCGGGTCCGACCCGATGCCCGAGAGGTGTGCAATCCTGGCCACGCCAGACTGGCGTGCCAGTTCGGCAACCCTTGCGGCGGCCTCCACGTGGACGGAGCGAAACGTATCTTTCCCGCGTTCGACATACAGACTGACGGCGTTGACGACAGCATAGGCGCCGCGGGTCGCGGCCAAGATCGAGCCATCATCATTGATGTCGGCTTGCACCGATTCGATGTTCGACCCGTCGTTCGCGACAGGCGAGAGACCACGCTCGGGATGGCGCGATGCGATGCGCACGATGAAATCGGCATCCTGGAGATGGCGAACGACGCGCCGGCCGAGAAATCCGGTTCCGCCAAACACCGTTACGAGCATGCGATCGCCCTCACTACGCCTCTCTACCCTAACCCACCGGACCGTACGCGGGTTGCACGCGCCAAAGCACGCACTGCGGCGGCCTCTCGACGTCCTCGACGACGTCACCCAAAAACGTTGCGCAGCCCTCGCCCGGCGGCGCATCATCGCTCGGGGTGACAAAATTGCGGCTCGCCCTTCAACGATAGTCGGTAGTGGATCATGTCTGGACCCGTGGTGCGCCGCGTGTCCCTGCACGGCAATCACGATGGCCGCGGCAATAGACAAGTGCGGGGGCGAGCGACCCAGTGAGCGAACCGTATGGAGTCCACATGGCAGCGAAGAATGCGGCGAAGGTCGGGCCGCGATATCCGCAGGTTGTCGTTCTCGTGGGCGCCACGGGTGATCTGTCGCGACGGCGGCTGCTGCCGGGATTGTTCCATCTCGTCAGGTCCGGTTTCATCCCGGGCTGCCGGATCATCGGCGTCTCGCTGGACGAGCTTGACGCTCACGGCTTGCGCAAGATCGCCCGGGAAGCGCTCGATGGATTCTCCAGCCGCAAGGTGAACGAGGCGGACTGGGCCGCTTTCTCCGCGATCCTCGACTACGTCCCGATGTCGGCCGGCCCCGGCGCCCTCAGGGCGGCGGTTGATGCAGCCGAGGCTTCCCTGGCCGGCGAGACCCGTCGCCTGCACTATCTCAGTGTGCCGCCGGCCGCCGGCCCGCCGGCGGTGCGGCTGCTGGCCGAAGCCGGTCTCGTCGAGCGCAGCCGCGTCATCATGGAGAAGCCCTTTGGCACCGATCTCGCCAGCGCGGTGTCGCTGAACGCCAGGCTGCATGAAGTCTTCGCCGAGGAGCAGATCTTCCGCATCGACCACTTCCTGGGCAAGGAAGCGGCGCAGAACATCCTGGCGTTCCGCTTCGCCAACGGCCTGTTCGAGCCGATCTGGAACCGGAACTTCATCGACCACGTGCAGATCGATGTGCCCGAGACGCTGGGTCTCAACATGCGTTCGGCCTTCTATGAGGCGACCGGCGCGTTCCGCGACATGGTGGTGACCCATCTGTTCCAGATCCTCGCCTTTGTGGCGATGGAGTCGCCGACGTCCCTGGAGCCGGCGCCGATCAGCGAGGAGAAGAACAAGGTCTTTCGCAGCATGTCCGTGATCGAGCCGAGGAACGTCGTGCGCGGGCAATACGCCGGCTATCGGTCGGAGGCGGGCGTCGACCCCGAATCGGACACCGAAACCTTCATCGCCCTGAAATGCGGCATCGACAACTGGCGCTGGGCCGGCGTGCCGTTCTTCCTGCGCACCGGCAAGCGGCTGGCCGAAGGGCAAAGGATCATCTCGCTGGCCTTCCGGGAACCGCCCAAGAGCATGTTTCCCGCAGGCTCGGGCGTCGGCGCTCAGGGACCGGATCACCTCACCTTCGACCTCTCGGACGCCTCGAAGATGTCCTTGTCCTTCTATGGCAAGCGCCCTGGTCCCGGCATGCGACTGGACAAGTTGAGCATGCAATTTGCCATGCACGATACCGGCTGGATCGGGGACGTCCTCGAGGCCTACGAGCGCCTGATCCTGGATGCGATGCGCGGCGACCGCACGCTGTTCACCACCGCCGAAGGCATCGAGCGCCTGTGGGAAGTGTCGATCCCGCTGCTCGAATCGCCGCCGCCCGTCCGGCTCTACCAGCCGGGGTCATGGGGACCGAAATCGGTCCACCAGCTCATCGCCCCCCATGCCTGGCGCCTGCCCTTCGAGAGGGCCTGGCGGGACCCCGACCGCGCGGGCGCCTGAGCAAGCAAGGCCTCACCATCGAGGAGGCGCGGCGGACTCGTCGCCGGAGCAGGCCGGCATCGGGATGTTGACAGGGCGTGAAGCGCGGCGCTATCGGCCGGTGATGCGATAGACGCGCGCCTGGCCATCCACGCCGCGCAGCGGCGCGTCGAAGCCGGCAATGTCGCGGCCGGCCAGCAGCTCGCGGACGCCGGGCGCCATGTAGAGAGCTTCCGTGAGACAGATCTCGCCGGCACCGGCAAACGACTGCACCCGTGCGGCGATGTTCACGGTCTGGCCGAAGTAATCGAGATTCTCGTTGAGCGTCACCGCAATGGACGGTCCGCAGTGGGCGCCGATCTTGAGGATGATGGCGGGACCGCCATGTTCGCGGTTGAACCGCTCGATCTCCTGCAGCGTGCCAAGAGCCGCCGCGACCGCGTCCGCCGGCCGCGAGAAAGCGGCCATCACGGCGTCGCCGATGGTCTTGACGATGGCGCCGGCGTGGCGATGGGCGACCGCGTCGAGCAAGGCGAAATGCTCGCGCACCAGGGCATACGCATTGAGATCGCCCAGACTCTCGTACAGCGCCGTCGAACCCTTGAGGTCGGTGAACAGGAACGTCACCTGCCGGATGCCGAGCCCCTCCTCCTCGTCCACCCGCTCCGAGCGGAAGAGCTTCCGGAAGGTCTGCTGGGTGAGCAGCATCCCGCCCGACAAGTAGGGCTCGAACTCGAGGGCCGGCTTGGCCGGCATCGCCACGATCTCGGGCGGCCAGTTGGTCAGCAGCAGGGCGCCCCGTCGCGGGCCGCTGTTGACGATCTCGAAGACCGCGGGCCCCGGCGGAACAGCGGCGATGGCGGGCGTGAAGCGCTGACCGTCATAGTCGATGCGAACCGGTGTCGGCGCGGTGGCCGACGGACCTTGGACCGGGAGCATGAATCCAGCCTGCGTCTGGACATTGACGCCGGAAATGGCGCCGGGTCCGAGTTGGGCCGGCACCGTCGTGGTCACGCCAGGCGGCAGGTAAGTCATGCCCCGAACCAGGCCGCGGAGGAAATCGACGAACCTGGTCTCTCCGCCGGGCAGGCGTCCGGTGGCGGAGAACTTCAGCTTCCAGTGCAGGTCCTCGACCGACAGGCTGTCGGCGTCGTGGAGCGACAAGCGGCGCACCTGCGGCGAGACAGCGAAGGAAACCTCGATGAAGTCGTCGAGCTCGGTCTCGCCGTCGATGTCGCACAGGCCGCAGACGAAGTGGCTTCTGAGCGAGCGCAGCTTGCCGAAGCTCTCCAGCACCAGCCCGGAATGGGGGCAGAGGATGTCCCAATGCATGTCGAGCAACCCGGCCCGCGCCGCGTGGAGGAACAGGTCGATGGCTTCGGGCTCGCCAACGCCACGATCTCGTGCGAAGGCCAAGGGGTTGGCCCGATAGAGACTGACCTCATCGCCGCTGCGGATCAGGGCTTCGAACCGGGAGATGACGCGCGGGCTCCAGGCACGGGCCTGCTCGACCTTTGTCATCCTGCTTTCAAGAAGCCGCTCGTCGATGAAGTCCATCGCCAGCTCCCCTTTCACGCGCCGAGGAAGCTTGCATGCCGCATGCTTGACCCGCAAGGCAGCAGCCAGGGGGCAGATCGGCCGCACCGAACCCTAAGAGCCTCTCCCAGCCTTCCTGTGTCGCTCCTGATGGCTGACATACCTCCGGCAACGTTCCTACTGACTGGCCGTTCGCGTCTGCACAGGAGCGTTCCATGGACTTCCAGATCAACGGCCGCCCGGTCACCGTCGACGTCGACCTGCGCACCTCCCTTCTCGACGTGTTGCGCGACCACCTCGGACTCATCGGCTCAAAGAAAGGTTGTAACCAGGGCGCCTGCGGAGCTTGCACGGTCCTGGTCGACGGCGAGCGCATCAACGCCTGCCTTGCATTGGCCGTGCAGTACCAAGGCCGGGAGATCACAACGGTCGAGGGCCTGGCGGACGGTGACCGCCTGCACCGCCTGCAGGCCGCGTTCGTGGCGCATGACGGCTTCCAGTGCGGCTATTGCACGCCGGGGCAGCTCTGCTCGGCGATCGCCATGGCCGCCGAGTTGGCGCGCGGCGTGCCGAGCCACGTCACTGAAGATCTCGCCGCCTCCAACATCGCGTTGAGCCGCGACGAATTGCGCGAGCGCATGAGCGGCAATCTCTGCCGTTGCGGCGCCCACAACGGAATCGTGGACGCGATCACAGCGACCTTCGGAGAGCACGTGCGCAACGCGCACGCACCACAGGAGAAAGCCACATGACTCCCTTTACGTACAGCCGCGCCACCGATTCTGCCGCGGCGATCCGCGGCGCCGCGCAGATCGGCGCGAAGTACCTCGGCGGCGGCACCAACCTGGTCGACCTGATGCGCGAGGGCGTCGAGCGGCCGTCGGCGTTGGTCGACGTGACCGGTCTCGATCGCGGCATCAGCGAGCGCGCGGACGGCGGCCTGCGCATCGGGGCAGCGACCAGCAACACCGCGCTGGCCGCGGACCGTCGCGTGCGCACGCGCTATCCGATGCTGACGCGCGCCATCGTCGCGGGCGCCTCGGCGCAGATCCGCAACATGGCGACGGTCGGCGGCAACCTGCTGCAGCGCACGCGCTGCCTCTACTTCTATGACGACGCCGCGCGCTGCAACAAACGGCAGCCAGGCGCGGGCTGCGATGCGCTGGACGGCTTCAACCGCATGCACGCGATCCTGGGGGCGTCCGATGCCTGCGTGGCGACCCATCCCTCCGATATGTGCGTGGCGCTGGCGGCGTTGGACGCAACCGTGACTCTGGAAGGCCCGGACGGCGCGCGCACGCTGCCCTTCGAGGCGCTGCATAGACTGCCGGGCAACACGCCAGATAAGGAGACCGAGCTTCGGCCAGGCGAGCTGATCACCGCGATCGAACTGCCGCCGCTGCCGCTTGCGCGGCGCTCGACCTATCGCAAGGTGCGCGACCGGTCGAGCTACGCCTTCGCTCTGGTCTCGGTCGCGGCCGCGCTCGAGGTCGAGGATGGGACGATCAAGGACGTGCGGCTGGCGCTGGGTGGCGTCGCCCATAAGCCTTGGCGAACCCTCGTTGCTGAAGCCCTCCTTCGCGGCCAACAGCCGTCGGAGGAGGTGTTTCGTCGCGCTTCGGAGGGCGAGTTGGCCTTGGCCCGCGTCCTGCGCGACAACGCGTTCAAGGTCGAGCTGGCGAAGCGCACGATCGTGGCGGTCCTCAGCCAACTCGCAAGGCCGACGGGAGGCCACGCATGAGCATGACCGGGATCCTGCGCACGGTGCTGCGCCATGTGCCCGATGCCCTGGTGCCCGGCACGCGGCCGGAGGGCACGCCGGCGCCGCGAGACGGGCAGCACGGCCATGTCGGCACCCCGGTGTCGCGGTTCGACGGCGCGCTGAAAGTGCGCGGCGAGGCGCGGTTTGCCGCCGAGGTTCCGCTGGAGGGGCTGCTTTACGCCGCGGTCATGCATTCGACGATCGCGCGCGGCCGCATCGCCATCCTGGATACAACGGCCGCCGAACTGGCGCCCGGCGTTGCCCTGGTCATGACCCATCGCAACGCGCCGCGGATGAAGCCGCCGGAAGCGTTCGGCGAGGGCGACGGCGTGGCCGGCAGCAACCTGCCCATCCTGCAGGACGACTCCGTGCACTGGAACGGCGAGGCGGTGGCCGTCGTGCTGGCCGAGACGCAGGAGCAGGCCGACCACGCGGCGGGACTCGTCGCGGTGACCTATGAAGCCCAGCCGGCCGTCACCGATTTCTCCGCCACCCGGGCCAAGGCTCGCCATCCGGACTCCGTGCTGGGCGAGCCCGCCCTTTTCGAGATCGGCGACGCCGAGAAGAGGCTGGCCGCCTCCCACCATCGCGTCGACGAGACCTATTCGACGCCGTTCCTGAACCACAATGCCATCGAGCTGCATGCCGCGACCGTCGAATGGGTGAACGGCAAGCTCACCGTGCACGACGCCACCCAGATGATCAGCAGCACCGCGGGCTCGCTCGCCAAGGTGTTCGGCCTCAAGGCCGATCAGGTGCGCGTGCTGTCGCCGTTCGTCGGCGGCGGCTTCGGCGGCAAGGGACTGTGGAGCCACCAGATCCTGGCCGCCGCGGCGTCGAAGCTGGCTGGACGCCCGGTACGGCTGGTGCCGACGCGCGAGGGTATCTATCGCCTGGTCGGCGGCCGCACGACGACGCTGCAGCGCGTGGCGCTGGGTGCTGCCCGCGACGGCCGGCTCGACGCGGTGATTCACTCCGGCGTCGTCGCCATGACGGCGCACAACAACTGCCCCGAGCAGTTCACCTTTCCGGCCCGCCATCTCTATGCCGCCAAGACCTTTCGGCTGGAGCAGAAGGTGGCCGATATGGACATGGTGGCCAACACCTGGATGAGGGCGCCCGGTGAATCGGTCGGAACCTTCGCGCTGGAGAGCGCGATCGACGAGCTGGCGCACCACATGAAGATCGATCCGATCGAGCTCCGCCGGCGCTGGGAGCCCGAGCGCGATCCGACGACCCGGTCGCGCCACTCCTCGCGCCACCTGGTGAAGGCCTATGCCGACGGCGCGGCGCGCTTCGGCTGGGACAAGCGCGACGCGACGCCGGGCCGGCGGCGCGACGGCGAATGGCTTGTGGGCATGGGCGTGGCCACTGCGACCTATCCTTACTATCGCTTTCCCGGCGTGAAGGCGCGGCTGCGGCTTGGCGCCGACGGCAGGGTCACGGTGTCGACGGCGGGCCACGAGATGGGCATGGGCACCGCCACGGTGCAGGCCCAGCATGCCGCCGACCGGCTGGGCGTGAAGCTGGAGGATGTATCGTTCGAATACGGCGACAGCACGCTGCCGGCAGGCGCGATGGCCGGCGGCTCGTCGCAGACCGCTGGCACCGTGGCGGCGGTGGCGGCGGCGGCCGAGTCCCTCCTCGCCCAGGTGCTGAAGCTCGCCGGCAACGACAGCCCGCTGGGCGGGCTGAAGACAAATGAGATCGTGGCGCGCGGCGGTGGGCTGTCGCATGCCAAGGATCCGTCGCGGCACGAGAGCTACGTCTCGATCCTGGCGCGCGCCAAGCGCGACTTCGTCGAAGCAGAGGAAGCCGGGTCGATGCCGCTGGAGCAGATCAAGTACTCCATGCATTCGACCGGCGCGCAGTTCGCCGAGGTCGGCGTCAACGCGGTGACCGGCGAGGTGCGGGTACAGCGTTTCCTCGGGTCGTTCGACGTCGGGCGCATCCTCAACCCCAAGACGGCGGCCAGCCAGTTCCGCGGCGGCATCATCATGGGCCTGGGGCTGGCGCTCTCCGAGGAGACGCTGTTCGATCCGCGCAGCGGGCGGGTCATGAACCCGAGCCTGGCGGAATATCACGTCCCGGTGCACCTCGACGTGCCCGAGATCGACGTGATGTGGACGGACATCCCCGACCGCCAAGCGCCGCTCGGTGCGCGCGGCATCGGCGAGATCGGCATCACCGGCACGGCGGCGGCGATCGCCAACGCGGTGTTCAACGCGACGGGCAAACGCGTGCGCGACCTGCCGATAACGCTCGACAAACTCTTGTGAGGGGCCGCGATGACCGACGATCGGGCCTGGACCGAGGAAGAACTTTTTTGGATCAGCGGCGAGGAGCACTACCGCAAGATGCTGGATGACGAATGCATCATGGTATTCCCCGCGCCGGCCGGCATCATCGCCGGCCCGGACATTGCGCTCTCCCTCAAGAATGCGCCGCGCTGGCGGCTCATCCAGCATCAGCAGACGCCGGCGTAAATCGCCGTCATCTTCCCAGAGCGCGGTCACGGCGCGCGTGATGCTCCCGCGCACGAGCCGCGCTGTCAGCCGCGCGGCAG
>Ga0126307_10000951_pt1 | contig 19132 bp, 19 predicted proteins | sample Plot28_FD_89955 | JGI IMG/M metagenome (GOLD analysis project Ga0126307, IMG submission 89955) | Serpentine soil microbial communities from UC McLaughlin Reserve, CA, USA - Plot28 | ecosystem: Environmental > Terrestrial > Soil > Grasslands | place: USA: UC McLaughlin Reserve, Lake County... | reverse complement strand
TAGGAAGGCGCATACGGGATTCGAACCCGTGCCGCCGCCGTGAGAGGGCGGTGTCCTAGGCCACTAGACGAATGCGCCGAGCGGAGGCTTAGTGTACCGACGATCGGGCACTATCGAGACGTGCTCGGACGGTGGAAAAAGCGCGGCGAGAAGCACCGCGCGAACAAGCAGCAAGGCGATCCTGAGGCGCTCGAGGTCGAGGGTGGTGACCCGCGCGGCGGGCTGCAGAGCGACGAGTACCGGCAGGCGGAGCCGACGGAGCTCGTCGACGAGGAAGGCGTCGTGATGGGCGGACCCGCCGGGGCGCCGCACGACGACACCTCGTCCGAAGAGCGCCGCCGGCGCGACCGCAGCTAGCGTCGGCCGCCAACTATCCTGCCCCGCGTGGGGCGGCTTCTCCTCTTGGCGCTAGCGTCTGGCCTGGTGCTCGTCGCGTCGTCCTGTGGCGGGGGCGGAGACGGGCAGCTCTCCAAGTCGGAGTACGAGTCGAAGATCGGGGCGATCCTGCAACCCATCCAGGGCTCGACGCTGCAGTCGCTCGTCACAATCAGCCCGGCCGACCCCGACGGCGCCGTGCAGGCCCTGAAGGAGGGCGAGTCGACGCTGCGCGACGCCACCTCGGAGCTCGAGTCGATGAAGCCGCCGGACGATGCGGTGGATCCGACGCTACTGCTTGCGAAGGGCGTCCGTGAGATCGCCGATCGAGTCACCGCGGTGCGCAAGGACGCCGAGCGCGGCGACTTCGCCAGGCTCATTCGCTTCAAGGTCACTCTGGCCTCGGATCCCGCCGTGGGGGAGATTCGGGAGGCCGCGCTGCAGCTGATCAACCTCGGCTACAACATTACCGGCGAAGGACCATGAAAAAGCCCCGCTGATGCAGGGCTTTTCGCGAAGGCTGCGGGGCTAGGATTCGAACCTAGACTACTCGGTCCAGAGCCGAGCGTCCTACCATTAGACGACCCCGCAACGTGCGGTTGTCGATCGACGAAGTGTAACCAAGGGATCCGCGGGCTCAGGCCGCGGAAGCGCTGAAAGCGGAAGCGCCGTGGCGGCGCAGGCTGAGCCCTGGATCTCGAAGCTCGAGGCCGCGCCGAAGGTCGTGCCAGCTGCCGTTCGGGCCGGCAAGCTGAACCCGGCCGAAGCGGTAGGAGTAGCGGTTGCAGGCTGAACCGTCCGAGTAGCTCTCGGCGGTCGCGATCGGCTCCCAGGCCCGGTGGCTGCGCGGCAGGTAGAAGGGGCCCTTGACGCCGGCGCTGGAGACGATGACCCAGCTGTTGCGCGCGAAAGGAAGCTCGAGCAACGCGACGCGCTGCTTCTCGCCGGGCCGGATTCCCGAGGCGAGCTCGGTGTATTGCGGCCGGTGGCCCGGTTGGGCCAGCTCGTAGTAGAGGTGGCCTTCGGTCGAGCCGGCGAAGGAAGCGAGGCCGACCTGGAGCCACTCGTCCTCGCCGTGCGCACCGAGGCCGGGGCCGCCGACGCCGACCCAGCCTGCAACATGGCCGCTGGCGATGCTCGGGGGCTCGAGCATGGTCAGGGTCGCCGCCACGCCCGAGGCTCGCGAAGCGCTGTAGAGCCCGGCGTAGGTGTACCCCCGGGCGCAGGCGAGCGCCGCGGGAGCGAAGAACGCGGAAACGAGGGCCAAGACCCCCATGAGCGGGGCGATACGAAGGCGGGTCACCTAACCCAAGATCGGGCAGCCTCACCGCGGCGGCTATCACTCGTTTCAGGGGTGTCGCACTAATGTTTCGGGCCGGCGCGCAAGTGGCCTCTCAAGCCACGTCTGCGGCCCAGTCGCCGTAGAGCGACGTGTACAGGCCGCGCTTCTGCAGCAGTTCTTCGTGGGTGCCCTGTTCGATCACCCGCCCGTGCTCCAGCACCACGATGAGATCGGCGTCGCGAATCGTGGACAGGCGATGCGCGATCACGAAGGCGGTGCGGCCCGCGAGGAGCTTCCTGAGCCCCCGTTCGATCTTCCGCTCGGTGCCGATGTCCACCGACGATGTGGCCTCGTCGAGGATCAGGATGCGTGGGTCGGCGAGCAGCGCGCGGCCGAGCGCGACCAGCTGGCGCTGCCCGAGCGAGAGCCGGGTGCCACGCTCCTGTAGCTGGGTGTTGTAGCCGTCCTCGAGCTGGCTGACGAACTCGTGGGCGCCGATCGTCTCGGCTGCGCTGACGACGTCCGCAGTCGGAGCGTCGGGGCGCCCGAAGGCGATGTTGTCGCTCACCGTTCCGGCGAAAAGGAAGCCCTCCTGGGGCACGATTCCTAGCTGGCCGCGCAGCGACGCCTGGGTCACGTCGCGCAGGTCGTGCCCGTCGATGGTGATCGCCCCTTCGCGTGGATCGTAGAAGCGGGCGAGCAGCTTGGCGATCGTCGATTTCCCAGCGCCGGTGTGTCCGACGAGCGCGACCGTAGTGCCGGCGGGCACGTCGAGGTCGAGCCCATGAAGGACGTCTGGGCCGTCCTTGCCGTAGCCGAACCTGACGTTGTCGAAGCGAACGTGCCCCTCGACGCGCGGAAGCGGCTGTGCGCCCGGCCTATCGAGCACCTCGGGCTCCTCGTCGAGGACGTCGACGATCTTGTCGAGCGCAGCCGTGGCGGAGAGGAACGTGTTGTAGAGCTGCGAGAGTTGCTGTACCGGGTCGAAGAAGTTCTGGACGTAGAGCATGAACGCGAAGAGCGTCCCGAGCGTGACCTCGCCCTGGAAGTAGAGGTGGCCGCCGTAGCCGAGGACGACGGCAAGCGCGACCGAGGAGAGCAGGTCGACGAAGGGGAAGTAGAGGCCGTTCAGGACGACCGTCTGCATGTTGGAGTCGCGGTAGCGTTCGGCGACGTTGCGGAAGTTCTGGATGTTCGTGCGCTCGCGAGTGAACGCCTGGACGATGCGCATCCCGGCGATGTCTTCCGCGAGGGTGGCGGTCAAGAGCCCCAGGCGTTCTCGCACGGCCGCGTAGGCGCGGGCGGAACGGACGCGGAAGATGATCGTCGCGATGCTCATGAACGGGATCACGAGCAGCGTGGCGAGAGCCAGCCGCCAGTCGAGGATGAAGAGCAGGATCGCCGTGCCGACGAGCGTGAGCGTGTTCTGCACGAGGCTCGTGACCCCGTCGGTGACGAGCTGGTCGAGCGCCTCGACGTCGTTGGTCAGCCGGCTGATGATCACGCCGGCGCGGTTGCGCTCGAAGAAGCCGAGCGAAAGCCGCTGGAGATGGTCGAAGAGCCGGTTGCGCAGGTCGGCCAGGATCCGCTCGCCCACCCAGCCGGTCAGGTAGGTCTGGACATAGCTCATCGCCCAGTTGAGCAGCCCGGCGACGAGGAACGCGCCTACGATCCACCAGAGCGCCGTGAGGTCGTGGCGCCGGATCCCGTCGTCGAGCGCGTACTTGGAGAGAAACGGCGGTGCGAGCGCCGTGGCTGTGGCGAGCAGTAGGGAGACGATGGAGAGAAGCGTCCGCGTGCGGTAGCGCCGGGTCAGGCGCACGAGCGCTCCGAGCCGGCGGCGGGTCCGTTTCCACGACCAGTCCTCCACTGAGGCGCCCCGATCCCGCATCAAGTGCCCACCGGGCTGCCAGACCCTCAAGCCAAACCCTCCAACGCGCCGAATGCGTGTCTCCTCACGATGCCGCCTCGATCGTTTGCTCGCCCGCTCGTGCCTCGACGGCATCGGCGAACTGGCGCTCCAGCAGGCCGTGCTCGTAGATGTCGCGGTAGACGGTGCTCGTCTCGAGCAGCTCGTCGTGGCTGCCGCGCGCCACGATGCGACCCTCGTCCAGGACGACCACCTCGTCGGCGAGGGCGATCGTCGAGAGCCGGTGCGCGATGATAAGGGTCGTCCGGTTCTTCATTGCCTCACGGAGGCCGAGCCGGATCCGGGCCTCCGTCGTCGCGTCGACCGAGGCGGTCGCGTCGTCGAGCACGAGGATCCGCGGATCGACGGCCAGCGCCCGGGCGATCGCGAGCCGTTGGCGCTGGCCGCCTGAGAGCGTGATCCCGCGCTCGCCGATGATCGTGTCGTAGCCGTCCGGCAGCTGCTCGACGAACTCGTGTGCCTGCGCGAGACGCGCGATCCGCTCGACCTCCTCGTCGTCGAGGTCGGGCGCGCCGAAGGTGATGTTCTCGCGAACGGTCGCGGAGAACAGGAACGGATCCTGCGAGATGACCCCGATCGCGTGGCGCAACGAGGTCAGCTGGAGGTCGCGCACGTCTGCACCGTCAACGGTCACGCGACCCTCCGTGACGTCGTAGAAGCGCGGCACGAGCGAGGTCAGCGTCGTCTTGCCGGCGCCGGTCTGGCCGATCAAGGCGATCGTCTTCCCGGCCGCGATGTCGAGATCCACGCCGTCGAGCACCGGCCGGTCCTCGAGGTACTCGAAGCGCACGTTCTCGAAACGAAGGTGACCCCCGCCCGGGGGGAGCTCGATCGCGCCGGGCTGCTCGGCGATGTCCTCCGGCTCGTCCATGACCTCAAAGATCCGCTCGCCCGAGGCCGTCGCGCGTTGGGCCTGGCCGATCCACATCCCGAGCGAACGCAGGGGCATCACCAGCATGCCCAGGTAGAGGTTGAAGGCAACGAAGCCGCCGATGGTGAGCTCGCCGCTCGTCACCATCCGGGCGCCGATCAGGAGCACCGCACCCTGCGCCAGCATCGGCACCCAGGAGATAAATGGCACGTAGAGCGCTCGCTGACGGTTCGCCCGTAGCGTCTGCTGAAACACGGCTTCCGAGCGGGCGTGGAACTTGGCCGCTTCCTGCGGCTCCTGCGCGAACGACTTGACGACGTGGACGCCGACGATGTTCTCCTCCGCGACCGTTGCCACGTCTGCCAGCTTCTGCTGTACGTCGCGCAGCGTCGGGTGCGCAACGTGGCTGTAGCGGTAGGCGAGCGCGACGAGGATCGGCATCACCCCGAGCACGATCAGCGCGAGCCTCCACTCGAAGAAGAACAACACCGCGGTCACGGAGATCACGGTGAGCGCGTTCTGGAAGAAGAAGATCAGCCCGTAGCCGAGGAAGAAGCGGACGCCCTGCAGATCAACGGTCGCTCGCGACATCAGCTGCCCGGTCTGGTGCCGATCGTAGAAGCCGAAGGAGAGCCGTACAAGGTGGGAGTAGAGCCCCTGCCGCATGTCCATCTCGACCGCGAGCGCCTGCCGGCCGGAGATCAGCCGCCGGCCGGCCATCAACACAGCGCGAACGGTGCCGAGCGCCACGATCGCGCCGACGTAGAGCCACAGCTTCCGCTCGTCGTGCGGCGAGAGCGCGCCGTCGATCACGTGCTTCGTGATCCAGATCAGGGCGATCGCGCAGCCCTGAGACCCGACCGCCAGGACGATCGAGACGATCAGGGAGAACTTGTACGGGCTCAGGAACCCGAGCAGACGGGCAAACGTGTGTCGATAGCGGGGTGCCTCGGGCACCGTCCAAATCTAGCCGCCGCCGCTGGCCTAGCCGATGTGCGCGAGCTCCCTCCGGATCAGCTCGGCCGCTTCCGCCACCCGCGCACGGTTGGCGGGGTCGTTGAGCCAGCCGCTCGCGCCCGAGGGGTGAGCCAGGGGAATCACGACCGCCCCGGCGCGCTCGAAGCGGCTGCCGACGCATTCGGTCACGCTCTTCAGGCCGAGCAGGCGCCGCGCTGCGAGGCCGCCGACCGGCACGATCAGCTGCGGCCGGATCAGTCTGAGCTCCCACTCACGCCAGAAGGCGCAGAGCTCCTGCTCCCGGGGCGTCGGGGTACGGTCGCCGCGGCCGCTCGCTGCCTTGCCCGGGTAGCAGCGGGTGACGGAGGCGCAGTAGAAGGTGGCGTAGAACTCCTCCTCCCCGAGCCCGAGCCAGCGGCGCAGCGTCCGACCTGCCCGGCCGCGCCACGGGAGCCGCTCCTGCCCCTCGACCACGCCGGGTGCCTGGCCGAACATGTAGGCGCGCTGACCCTCGTAGGGCTGGACGATCGGCAGCGACTCCAGCCAAAAGCCTGCTTCCACGCAGGCCCGGCAGACGCGGTTGTCGCGCTGGAGTGACGCGATCGAGCGGTAGCTCGAACGTCGGCGGGTCAAGCGCGGACGGCGACGAACCAGCGGCCGGCGAAGATGGTGCTGCCGCCACCGAGCTCCGCGGCCAGCGCGTCCGGCGCGAAGTAGCGCTTGTAGACCTTCCAGCGCGTTCCGTCGTTGAGGATCCGCTCCTGCCATTCGGCCTCGACTCCGGGCTGCTGGATCGCGGAGTCCACGACCACGAGCTCAGGCGCCACGCGGTGCGACTCGCGCAGGAACAGCTCACGCGCGGGTTGCTCGAGATGCCCGTAGAAGTGGCCGGTGAAGACGCGCTCGAACGCCGAGTCCTCAAAGGGCAGCGACAGCGCGTCTCCGCTCAGGTAGGTCGCATTCGGAGCCTGGCGGCGCGCTTCCTCGAGCATGGATTCGCTCTGGTCGAGGCCGACGATCTCACCGGGAAGGTGACGTGTCAGGAACCCGGTTCCACAGGCGACATCGAGCGTCTTCACCGGCGGGAGCGCCTCGAGCGTGCGGCGGAGCGCGTCGATCTCCTCGCGCCAGCCGGGGCGGTCTCGCTCGGCGAAGCGGCCCGAACCGACGTACCACTCGTCGTACTCGGGGGCCCGGCGATCGTAGTAGGCCTTCACCGCCTCCTAGACTACGCACGTGGCGCGACCGCTCGAGTCGGTCCCGAACTTCTCGGAGGGGCGAGACCGGGCGACGATAGATGCGCTTGCCGAGGCCCTCGGCTCGCGGGCGCGACTGCTCGACGTCCATGCCGACGAAGACCACAACCGCTCGGTGTTCACCATCGTCGGCTCGGAAGACGAGCTCGTCGATGCGCTGCTGCTCGGGATCGTGTGCGCCCGTGAGCGAATCGACCTGCGAACGCACGATGGCGCTCATCCGCGAATCGGCGCGGCCGACGTGGTGCCGCTCGTGCCGCTCGCTCGAGAAGAGCTCGGGCGGGCGCGGGAGGTGGCGCTGCGGCTCGCCGAGCGGATCGGCGGCGAGCTCGGGCTGCCTGCGTTCCTGTACGGCGAGCTCGGTTCCGACCGAAGCCCCGCCTTCTTCCGGCGCGGCGGGCCGGCGGAGCTCCAGCGTCGCATCGACGCCGGCGAGGTCGGCCCGGACTTCGGTCCGTCGCGGCTGGACGAACGGGCCGGCGGGGTGCTCGTCGGAGCCCGACGGCCGCTGATCGCTCTCAACGTCAACCTCCGCGGCTCGCTCGCCGCGGCGCAGGAGATCGCGGGCGTCGTCCGCGAGCACGGCGGGGGCTTCCCGGGTGTGCGGGCACTCGGGCTCGAGCTGCCGCGGGCCGGGCTCGTGCAGGTGAGCATGAACGTAGAGGACTTCGAAGCGGCCGCGCTTCACGAGATCGTCGCGCGCGTGGAGCGTGAGGCCGCCGAGCGCGGGTCGGAGGTGGTCGGCTCCGAGCTGGTGGGGCTGATGCCGGCAGGCGCCGCGTTGGCCGCCGCAGGAGCGACGCTCGGAATACAAGGATTCGACGCCTCCCACGTGCTCGAGCTGCGACTGCTCGACTCGTAGCCGAAGCTTCGAGAGCCGCGGGATAGACTCGCAACGTGATCGAGAGCATGGCGCTGACAGGCGACGATCTGGCTCTCGCGGACGTCTGGGACGTCGCCGTCCACCACCATCAGGTCTCGCTCACCGACGCCGCCCGGGAGCGCATGCGGGCGGCGCGTCAAGTGGTCGAGAATGCCGCTCACGGGACGAAGGAGCACACCTACGGGGTGAACACCGGCTTCGGGCGGTTCGTCTCGCACTCGATTCCGGAGGAGCTCACCGAGGAGCTGCAGCTGCGACTCCTGCGCAGCCATGCCTGCGGCGTCGGCGAGCCGTATCCGGACGAGATCGTCCGCGCCGCGATGCTGCTGCGGGCCAACGCGCTCGCCAAGGGGTACTCGGGAGCGCGCGTGGTGACCGTAGAGCTCCTGATCGAGTGCCTCAACCACGGCGTGCTGCCACATGTTCCGAGCCGGGGCTCGGTCGGCGCGAGCGGCGACCTCGCGCCGCTCGCCCATCTCGCGCTGCCGCTGATCGGGGAGGGCGAGGCCTGGGTCGACGGGCGGCGGCTGCCGGGGGCAACCGCGCTCGAGGCGGCCGGGCCCACGCCGGTGCGCTTGCAGGCGAAGGAAGGCCTCTCGCTCGTGAACGGGACCCAGTTCATGGCCGCCTTCGGCGCACTCGGGCTCATGCGCGCGAAGCGCCTGGCCAAGACCGCCGACATCGCCTGCGCGCTCTCGCTCGAGGGGTTGCAGGGCTCGCGCACGAGCTTCCTGCCACAGGTTCATGCCCTGCGGCCCTTGCGCGGGCAGGTCGACTCGGCGGCGAACGTCCTCCACCTGCTCGAGGACTCGGCGATCAACGAGGCGCACCGCTGGTGCGACAAGGTTCAAGACGCATACTCGCTCCGCTGCGCCCCGCAGGTGCACGGCGCAAGCCGCGACCTGCTCGACTACGTCGACTATACGGTGGCCACGGAGCTGAACGCAGCGACGGACAACCCACTCGTCCTGGTCGAAGACGGGATGCTCGTCTCGAACGGAAACTTCCACGGCCAGCCGCTTGCCTTCGCGCTCGACGCGCTCGCAATGGCGGTCGCGGAGCTCGCGGACATCGCCGAGCGGCGGGTCGAGCGCTTGGTCAACCCGAGCCTCTCCGGCGGGCTGCCAGCGTTCCTGACCGGCGACGGCGGCCTCAACTCGGGGTTCATGATCCCGCAGTACGTGGCCGCTTCTCTCGTCAGCGAGAACAAGGTGCTCGCGCATCCCGCCAGCGTGGACTCCATTCCCACGAGCGCGGGCCAGGAGGATCACGTCTCGATGGGAAACGCCTCGGGCCTGAAGGCTTGGCAGGTGCTCGCGAACGCGGAGCGCGTGCTCGCGATCGAGCTGCTCGCAGGCGCGCAGGCGGTCGAGTTCCTGGCGCCGTTGCAGCCGGGCGCCGGGGTTCGCGCGGCACGAGAGTTCGTCCGTTCGCTGTCGCCGCGCCTGCGTGATGACCGGCCGCTCACTCCCGACATCGAAGTCGTCGCGAGGGCGATCGGCGATGGTTCGCTCCTGGAGGCGGTCGAATCCGAGGTCGGAGAGCTGCGATGACGAGCGGGAACGGCCAGGTGCCGCCGAGGAAGCGGCGTCCGACTCCATCCAAGCACCCGTACCGGGACAGCGCGATCGCCTACGGCGTGCTCGGGGCGGTCGTCGTACTGATCGCCTGGCTCACCGGGAGCGGCCCAGCCCGATCTCTCGTGGGTGGCGTCGGTGCGTTCGTGCTCGCTACGGCGTACACGTGGTGGCGGATGCGGGCGCGCGAGCGCGACGCCACGCGGTCGCAGTGAGCGCCACCAGTTCCCTCGAGGCCACGGTCGAGGCGCTCTGCGGCGACCTCTCCACGATCCGTGCGCCACGAGGCACCGAGCTGAACGCACGCTCCTGGGCGACCGAGGCACCGCTGCGCATGCTCCTGAACAACCTCGACGCTGAGGTCGCCGAGCGCCCGGAGAAGCTGATCGTCTACGGCGGCTCGGGCAAGGCGGCCAGGAACCACGAGGCGCTGAAGGCGCTGGTTCGCTCGCTGCTCGTCCTCGGCGAGGACGAGACGCTCCTCGTCCAGAGCGGCAAACCGGTCGGCGTCTTCAGGACGAGCCCGGCGGCGCCGCGCGTTCTGATCGCGAACTCGCTCCTCGTGCCGCGCTGGGCGACGTGGGAGGAGTTCCGCCGGCTCGAGGCCCTCGGACTGACGATGTTCGGCCAGATGACGGCGGGGAGCTGGATCTACATCGGCACGCAGGGGATCTTGCAAGGCACGTACCAGACTTTCGCGGCCGCGGGCGAGAAGCATTTCGGCTCGCCGGATCTGGCCGGCCGCACGGTCCTGACTGCCGGGCTGGGAGGCATGGGCGGTGCCCAGCCGCTGGCGGCGACGCTGGCCGGCGCGGCGATTCTCTGCGTCGAGGTCGACCCGGCGCGCATCGAGCGGCGCCTCGAGACCAGCTATCTCGACGAGGCTTCCGAGTCGCTTGACCAGGCGCTGGCCGGCGTCCGCGCGGCCGCAAAGGAGGGGCGGGCGTTGTCGGTGGGTCTGCTCGGCAATGCGGCGGAAGTGGTGCCGGAGCTGGCCCGCCGAGGCGAGCACTTCGACCTCGTCACCGACCAGACCGCCGCGCATGACCCGCTCACCGGCTACGTCCCGGTTGGGCTTTCGGTCGAGGAGGCTGCCGAGCTGCGCGCTCGGGACTCCGACGAGTACCTCCGTCGGGCCAAGGTGTCGATCGCGCGTCACGTGGAGGCTCTGCTCGAGTATGTCCGGGCCGGGAGCTACGTTTTCGATTATGGCAACAACCTCAGAGGAGAGGCCTTAGAGGCAGGAGTCGAGGAGGCCTTCACATACCCGGGCTTCGTCCCGGCCTATATCCGGCCGCTGTTCTGCCGCGGTGTCGGGCCGTTCAGGTGGGCTGCCCTGTCCGGCGATCGGGATGACATTGGGGCGATCGATCGGAGGCTCTTAGAGCTCTTTCCCGATGACTCCGCCCTCCAGCGCTGGTTGTCCCTTGCGCCTGAACGGGTGGACTTCCAGGGCCTCCCGGCGCGGATCTGCTGGCTCGGCTATGGCGACCGCGCTCGTGCCGGCCTGGCGATCAACGAGCTCGTCCGCAGCGGCGAGGTCAAGGCGCCGGTCGTGATCGGCCGCGATCACCTCGATTCAGGCTCCGTGGCCTCTCCGTACCGCGAGACGGAGGCGATGCGCGACGGCTCGGACGCGATCGCCGATTGGCCCATCCTCAATGCCCTGGTGAACGTCGCCGCGGGCGCCACCTGGGTCAGCGTGCACCACGGTGGGGGTGTCGGGATCGGCAACTCGATCCACGCCGGCATGGTCGTCCTCGCCGACGGCTCGGCCGACGCGGCCGAGCGGCTCGAACGGGTGCTGAGCGCGGACCCGGGCACCGGAGTGCTCCGCCACGCGGACGCGGGGTACCCGGAGGCGATTGCGGCCGCAGAGGAGCACGGCCTCGACCTGCCGTCACCGCCCTCGGCCGCCGCGTGACCGGTCCGGAGCCGGAGACGTCCTCGCGGCTCCTCGTCCGCGATCTCGGGCAGCTTGCGACTCCGGCGGGAGGCGAGGCGCCGCTCCGCGGCGCCGCTCTTGGCCGCATCGAGGTCATCGAGGACGCCTTCGTCCTCTGCGAGGGCGGCCGCATCACTGCTACGGGGCCGATGCGCGAGCTCCAGGGCGTCGAAGGTGAGGTCGAGGAGGTCGACGGCTCCGGCCGCTGCGCGGTTCCGGGGCTCGTGGACTGCCACACGCACGCGTGCTTCGCCGGAGATCGGGTCGAGGAGTTCTCTCTGCGCGCGGGAGGTGCGACCTACGAGGAGCTGCACGCTGCAGGCGGCGGGATCCTCTCGACCGTGCGCGCAACGAGGGCGGCGGGCGGCGTCGAGCTCCGAGCCGCCGTTGCCCGGCACCGCGAGTGGATGCTGCGCGCCGGAACGACGACGTTCGAGTCGAAGTCCGGTTATGGGCTCGACCGGGAGACGGAGCTCGCGTCCCTGGGTGCGATCGCAGCAGAGGGCGGCGTTCCGACCTGGCTCGGCGCGCACGCCGTGCCGCCGGAGTTCGCCGACGCCGAGGCGTATGTCGACTTCCTTCTGGCTGAGGTGCTGCCGGAGGCAGCGCGGCTCGCCGTGGCGGCGGACGCCTTCGTCGAGGAGGGCGCCTTCGCGCCCGCCCAGGCCCGCCGCTACCTCGAGGCGTGCCGCGACGCGGGTCTCGAGCTGCGCCTGCACGCGGACCAGTTCACGGAACGAGGCGCCGTGCCGCTGGCGATCGAGCTCGGGGCGCGCTCGGTCGACCACCTCGAAGCGACGGGACGAGAAGGCGTTCGGGCGCTGGCAGCGAGCGACGTCGTCGCCGTGCTGCTGCCCGTCAGCGCACTCTTCCTCGGTCGCCCGATGCCGCCGGCCCGCGCGCTCGCCGATGCGGGGGCCGCAATCGCACTGGCCACCGACTTCAACCCCGGTAGCTCGTTCTGCGAGAGCTTGCCGATCGTCTGCTCGCTTGCCTGCACGCAGCTCCACCTCTCGCCTGAGGAGGCTCTCGCCGCCTGCACGGTCAACGCGGCGCACGTGCTCGGGCGATCGGAGCGCATCGGCCGCGCAGCGCCCGGCTACGACGCCGATCTCGTGCTTCTGGACGCAGCGGACTGGCGGCATCTCGCGTACCACCTCGGCGGCGATCTCGTGACCACCGTGATTAGAAGCGGCGAGGTCGCCTGGACGCGTTGAGAGCGCGCTAGGCTTGAGCTCGTGCCGACCAAGAAGCAGCGCAGGCGACGCAAGAAGGGCCGCCGCCACGACTACGAGTTCGTCTACGTCGACGAAGAGGGCCGTGAGGTCGAGGCAGCCCCGGAGGAGCTCGAGCAGACGCGTTCCCCGCGGAACGGGAAGCGCGAGACGAAGCGCCCGCCGCAAAAAGCCCGCGACGGCCGGCCGGTGAGGCAGGTAGCGGCGCCTTCCTGGAGCAAAGTCGGCAAACGGGCGCTGATCTTCTTCCCGCTGATCTTCCTCGCCTTCTCTTTCGTCAACAGCGAGCAGCCGGTCGGGACGCGCCTACTCGTGACCGTCGTCTACACGGCGTTCTTCCTGCCGTTCATGTACCTGATGGACCGCGCGATGTACCGGGCCTACCTGAAGCGGACTGGACAGCCGCTGCCCGAGCCCCAGTCCCGAAAGCGCTAAGAAGAAGCCGCCGTCTGTTCCTGGCCGCGGTAGTGGCCGGGGCCTGGCCAGGGCGCGAGGAAGAGCAGGATCCGCGCTCCACTCTCGGTCGAGATCGAATGTCGCTCGTCGGGCTCGAAGGTGAAGAGCGTCCCGCTTGGAGCCTCGAGGCTTTCGCCGCCGGCATCCACCCTTACGGTTCCGTCGACGACCAGCACCAGCGCGTGCTCCTTGACCTGATGCTCGCCGAGCTCCTGCCCGGGATCGAGCCCGATCAGGACGACCCGAGCGGCATCGTCAGAGTCGAGCACGACCGGCGAGCGGCTCCCGCCCGGCGTCTCGATCTCGTGCAGGTCCCAACTCTGCATCGCGGCCGATCCTACCCGGACGAGTGAGGTTCAACGCCTGCACGCTGCCGGCACATTCCGTCACACACGCGTGTGCCGGAGCTCGGTACGCTCGCAGCGGGGAGGAGGCCGGGCGCGCCGTAAACGGGCCTGAACCCGCCGGCCCGTCGCGGTTAGACTCAGCCCCCGGTGAGCGCCCTCTGAGCCTGGTCGTCGATCGCTACGAGCTCGGCCCGGTCGGGACGAACTGCTACGTCGTGCGTGCCTCGCAAGCGGCCGGCGAGGCGGTCGTCGTCGACCCGGGCGGGAACGCGGCCGAGCTTCGGCTGGAGCTGGCGCGGCTCGGCTCGCGCTGCGTCGCGATCCTGATCACGCACGGGCACTGGGACCACCTCGGAGGCGTCGCGGAGCTCGCCGAGGGCACCGGCGCACCGGTCTACATGGCCGAGGACGAGCGCGCGCTGCTCGAGAATCTGCCCGACCTCGTCCCGCCGGGAGTCCCAGCTCGAGGCTACACGGCCGACACGTTCCTGAAAGGCGACGAGACCATGGAGCTCGCGGCGATCGCGATCGAAACTCTCCGTGTCCCCGGCCACTCGCCCGGGCACCTCGCTTTCTACGCCGACGGCTGTCTCTTCTCCGGCGACGTGCTCTTCGCAGGCTCGGTCGGCCGGACCGATCTTCCCGGCGCAGATCCCGACACACTCGCCGAGTCCTTGCGAATGCTGACGGAGCGCTTCCCGCGCGAAAGCGTGGTCTACTCGGGCCACGGCCCGCCGACCACCATCGGCGCCGAGCTCGACCGCAATCCCTTCCTGGCTCCGTTGCGCGCCTCGTGACGACCTTCGAGGCGCCTCGCGGCACCCACGACGTCCTCCCCTCCGAGCAGCCGCTCTGGCGGCTGGTCACGAGCGAGGCGGAGCGGCTCTGCTCCCTCTACGGCTACCGGCCGATCCAGACGCCCGTGTTCGAGGATACGGCGCTCTTCGCCCGCACGGCCGGCGAGGGCTCGGACGTGGTGCAGAAGGAGATGTACACCTTCGAAGACCGCGGCAGCCGCTCGCTGACGCTGAGGCCCGAGGCGACCGCTCCGATCGCGCGTGCCTACCTCGAGCGCGGCCTGCACCGGGAGGGCCAGCCGGTGAAGCTCTACACGATCGCGACGATGTACCGGTACGCGGCGCCGCAGCGCGGCCGTTACCGCGAGCACTGGCAACTCTCCGTCGAGGCGATCGGCTCGGCCGATCCTGCGATCGACGCCGAGGTGATCCAGCTCTACGACGAGCTGCTCGCCCGACTGGGCGTCACGAACTACGAGCTGCTGCTGAACTCGATCGGGGACGCCAAGTGCCGACCGGCATATGTCGAGCGGTTGAGCGCGTGGCTGGACGAGCACGCGGACGTCCTCGACGAGGACGCGCGCCAGAAGCGGGCGACGAACCCATTGCGCGTCTTCGACGTCAAGAATCCCCAGGTGCTCGAGGCACTCGCCGAAGCGCCGAAGATCGGGGACGCACTCTGTGACGAGTGCCGGGCTCACTTCGAGGCGGTGCAAGCCTACCTCGAAGACCAGGCCGTTCAGTTCACGCTCTCGCCCACCCTGGTGCGCGGGCTCGACTACTACACGCGCACGGCCTTCGAGTTCGTGGACGAGGCGATCGGCGCGCAGAGCTCAATCGCCGGAGGCGGTCGCTATGACGGTCTGATCGAGCAGCTCGGAGGGAAGCCGACGCCGGGAATCGGGTTCGGGGCCGGGATCGAGCGCCTGCTGCTATCGCTCGAGGCGGGGGGCCTCACCGCGGAGGAGCAGGGCATCGACGTCTTCCTGGCCGTACACGAGGCCGACCTGAAGCCGCGCGTGATGCCGCTTGTGACGGAGCTGCGCCGCCGCGGCCTGCGGGCCGAGGTCGACTACGGCGGTCGCTCGCTCAAGGGCCAGCTGACACACGCGCGCCGGCTGGGGGCCAAGACGATCATCGAATGGGGCTTGGAGCGCTCGGTTCTGCGACGACCCGGACAGCCGGACGAAGAGGTCCCCACGAGTGAGCTCGCGGAGAGGCTCAGGCAATGAGGTGGCGCGACCTGAAAGCGGGCGAGCTCAGCAAAGAGGACGTTGGTCAGCGGCGCACGCTGGCCGGCTGGGTCGCGCGCCGCCGTGATCACGGGGGACTCGTCTTCATCGACCTGCGCGACGAGAGCGGGATCGCGCAGCTGGTGATCAATCCGGAGCGGGCCTCCGATGCGGCCAGGATCGCGCACGGGATCCGGAACGAGTTCGTCGTCCGGGCAGAGGGAGAGGTCGCACCCCGGGCTCCTGACGCGGTCAATCCCAGTTTGCCTACCGGAGACGTGGAGCTCCAGGTGGACGATCTCGAGATTCTCTCGAGCTCGCCGCCGCTTCCCTTCCAGCTCGACGAGGAAAACGTCGACGAGACCCTGCGCATCCGCTACCGCTGGCTCGATTTGCGCCGCGCAAGGATGCAGCGGAACATCCGAACCCGCGCTCGGATGGTCTCGGTGATCCGGGCGGAGATGGAGGCCGCCGGCTTCATCGACATCGAGACGCCGGTGATGGGAAAGCCGACGCCCGAAGGCGCGCGTGATTTCTTGGTGCCGACGCGGCTGCAACCGGGCCGCTTCTTCGCGCTGCCCCAGTCGCCGCAGATCTATAAGCAGTTGCTGGTGATCTCCGGCTTCGAGCGCTACTACCAAATCGCTCGCTGCTTCCGCGATGAGGACCTCCGCGCCGACAGACTGCAGGAGCTGACTCAGCTCGACGTCGAGATGGCCTTCCCCGACCAGGAGTTTCTCTTCGAGCTGATGGAACGCACGATGCAGAGGGTTTGGGGGGAGTGCCTGGGCATCGAGATCGAGGTCCCCTTTCAGCGGATGAGCTGGGACGAAGCCCAGCAGCGGTATGGCTCCGACAAGCCGGACCTTCGTTTCGGCCTGGAGATCGAGGATGCCACCGAGCTGACCCGAGGATCAGAGTTCGGGGTCTTCGCGAACGCGCCGTGCGTTCGCTTCCTGCGTGTGCCGCAAGCGTTCTCGCGCGCCGAGCTCGACCGGCTCGAGGCCTTTGCCAAGGAGTGGGGCGCGAGGGGTCTCGCCTACCTCGTCCTCGACGAGGAAGGGGAAGTGCGTTCCCCCATCGCGAAGTTCCTCTCGGAGGACGAGCTGGAGGTCTTCCGTTCCGAGCCTGCGACAACGGTTCTGTTCGGCGCCGACGAACCGCCGATGGTCGCGCGCGTGCTGGGCGCGCTTCGTCTCCATCTCGGTCGCGAGCTCGAGCTGATCGACCGCGACGCCTGGCGCTTCCTCTGGGTGACGGACTTTCCGTTGCTCGAATGGGACGAGGAGGAACGGCGCTGGACGGCCGTGCACCACCCCTTCACGAGGCCGACGGAGGAGGGTGTCGCGCTGCTGGCTGATGATCCGGGAGCTGCCCGGGCAGTTGCCTACGACCTCATCGTGAACGGAATCGAGATCGCCGGCGGATCGTTCAGGATCCACGAACCGAAGCTCCAGAAGCGAGTCTTCGACCTGCTCGAGATCTCGGCCGAGGAGCAGCGGGAGAAATTCGGCTTTCTCCTGGATGCGCTTTCAATGGGCGCCCCGCCGCACGGCGGGATCGCATCAGGCATCGACCGCCTCGCGATGGCCTTGCTCGATGAGCCGTTCATCCGGGACACGATCGCATTCCCGAAGAACCAGGCGGGCGTCGATCCGATGACGGGCGCACCAACCCCGGTCACGCAGGAACTCCTGGCCGAACTTGGAATTCAGGTCCTGCCGCGGACGGACTAGCGACGCTGTTCTCACGAGCCGATTCAGCAGTCATACTTCGGCTCCAGGCAAAACGCTCGAGGAGGGGAGACACCGGATGGCAAGCGAAGGCCAAGGAAGCGCATCAGAGCAGGCCCCAGCGCTCACATCGCTGCCCCGGGTGGAGGACCTGCCGGGCGCGGCCGACGGATTCGACCGCGAGAAGGTCCGCGAGGCGTTCGAGGCCTTCCGCCGGCACACGACGCAGCTTCAGGTTCAGCTCCAGGTGCTCCAAGCCGCCGGGCAGAGCGGCCAGGTCGAGGCGACCGCGCACGCGGTCCGCATGGACGCGCTGCACATGATCCGCGCCGCCGCAGAGATGGCCGACACGATCGAGCGCGATGCTCAGACCGCATCGGCGGCGCAAATTCGCCGCACGGAGGAAGAAGTGGTACGCCGTCAGCGGGACATCCAGGAGCGTCAGGGCGACGTCGACCGCTACAGGCAGGAAAGCGAGCGACAGCGGGCCGAGATGCTGAACGCGGCCAAGACTGAGACCCGCCAGACCTTGCAGGAGGCGCAACAACAAGCTGCCCAGGAAATCGCGGAAGCCGAGTCACGCGCGGCCCGCCTGCTTGAGCAGGCGCGTCACCAGGCAACCGAGCTCACGAACTCCGTCCGAGCCGAGGTCGAGCAGACGCTCGAATGGGCGCGCGCGCAAGCGGCCGTGATCATCAGCCGGGCCCAGGAGGGCGCGGAGCAGCTGCTCAGCGCCGCGGGGCTCGGCGAGGAGGCGATCGAGCGCGTGGCGCAGACGATCGTCTCCTCGGCGGAGGCGGCTACCGAAGCGAGCCGTGGGACGCCGTCTCCGGCGAACCCTCCGACGCTGCGCGAGCAGGAGCCGGTCGAAGAGGCTGCCGGACCCGAGCAGGAATCCGACTCGCCGCCCTCGCAGCCGGAATCGCCCGGCCCTTCGCCGCCTGGTCCTCAGGACACCGGGTCGAAGAGCGAAGACGAGAGCGCCAGCTAGGCTCGACTCATGCTCCCGAGCCGGCTCGGTCTTCGCTTCGCGCTCGAGGCGCTCTTTCTCCTCCTGCTGGCGATCGGCGCCGGCCTCGCGGATCTTCGACCCGCGCTGATCGTTCTCGTGATGGCGGTGGCGTGGGTGCTCGTGGCTCTGATCGAGTTCACGGCTGAGCGAATCGCCGCCTCGCCGATTTCCTACATCCTGCCGGAGCCGGCTCCGACGGAGGAGCGAGACGCCGAACAGGTCTTCTGGCCGGGGCCGGAGGAGCGGACGGTGGTGGCGCCGCCTCTGCGACCGGCGGAGCCGGAGGCCGCCGAGCCCGTGCTCAAACCGGAGACCGTGGCGGAGCCTGAGCCCGAGCCCGAAGGAGAGCCGGTGCCTGAGCAGGCAGCGGAGCCCCAGCCGGAATCGCTCGAGCCGCCGGCGCCAGCTGGCCGGCGCGGGCTCTTGCGGCGTCATGAGCCCGAGCCCGAAGAAGAGCTGCCGGAGCAGCCAGCGCAGCCAGAGCCGGAATCGCTCGAGCCCCCTGCACCAGTTCCGCGACGCGGGCTCTTGCGGCGTCGTGAGCCCGAGCCCGAAGGAGAGCCCGTGCCGGAGCAGGCAGCGGAGCCAGAGCCGGAATCGCTCGAGCGGCCGGCGCCAGCTCGCCGGCGCAGGCTCTTGCGGCGTCGTGAGCCCGAGCTCGAAGAAGAGCTGCCGGAGCAGGAAGCGGAGCCAAAGCCGGAATCGATCGAGCCCCCTGCACCAGCTCCCCGCCGCAGGCTCTTGCGGCGCAGTGAGCCCGAGCTCGAAGAAGAGCTGCCGGAGCAGCCAGCGGAGCCAGAGCCGGAATCTATCGAGCCGCCGGCACCAGCTCCCCGACGCGGGCTCTTCCGGCGTCGTGAGCGTGCGCCCGAGCCGATCCCGCCTCCGCCGCCCAGGCACGTGAAGCTGCTGCCGAGGCGCTCGTCGCCGGAACCGAGCCGCGCCGCACAGGAGGTGGCGGAGCTGTTCGGCTCCGGCGAGGACGGGGATCCGTCGAAGCGTGAGGAGAGCGGAACGTGAGGATCCGCACGTCCCTCATCCGGTTGCTCGAGGCCGCCGCAGCACGACGGCAACCCGCCGCGGAGCCTGCGGAAGAACCACACGCCGATGCGCCGCCGGCCGACGTCGCTGCGAACGAGCCCGAGTCCGAGGCCGAAAAGGAGCCGGCGGTGGTGCCGATGCTGGCGGTCGTACCTCTTCCGACCGACCCGGAACCGGAGCCGGAACCGGAGCCCGGCCCGAGG
>Ga0126307_10000950_pt1 | contig 19140 bp, 20 predicted proteins | sample Plot28_FD_89955 | JGI IMG/M metagenome (GOLD analysis project Ga0126307, IMG submission 89955) | Serpentine soil microbial communities from UC McLaughlin Reserve, CA, USA - Plot28 | ecosystem: Environmental > Terrestrial > Soil > Grasslands | place: USA: UC McLaughlin Reserve, Lake County... | reverse complement strand
TCATACGGCTCTCTGGTAGCGCCTCCATGAGCAGCGGGGCCCCCATCGAGCCCTGCGGCTCCTTTATGATCAGGTACCTATCGTTTCTGCCTGCTATCTCGGGGAAACGCGCGGCGGCCGAGTCGAGGACGAACCTCCGCACGGCGTCGAGCCAGAGCTCCCTGTGGGGGGTACCGAGGATGAAATGCTCGTCCTCGTGACGGTGGCCAGCCCGCACGAAGTAGAGGTTGCCGAACAGGTGCCCTACGAGCGGCTCGTGCCACCTGCTGTAACCCCCGATCTCGCCCATCATGGCGCTGAGCCAGGAGCTTCCCGTCCTCGCTGTACCGAATATCCAGACGATGTTCTCCGGCCTCATGCCGCCCGTCTCCTCTCCTGCAGACGGCACCCGTCTGCCCCTTACCTTGCTCCAGGCGTCCCGGATCACAGCGCGCCCCGTGTGGTCGCCGTGTCTGGATAGTACTTCTCCAGGAGCGGCGCGGTGACGTCCTCGACTATCTCGACCTGCCTCGGGGTCAGGTCCTCCCTCCAGCCTCCGGGCTTCGCCTTGCGTCGCTTCCTGCCCTCCCCCTTCTCCTCTTCTGGTATGTTCTCCCAGGAGTTCTCCTCGACCGAGCGCACAAGCTCGGCCTCCTCGACGGGGATCTCCAGTGCCGAGTAGACGTGCTTCATAGTCCCCAGGGTGTCCGCACGCAGGTCCTCGTACTTGACGAGGACCTTGCGCCCCCTGTGTGCCCTGTAGGCCTGCCCGGTCTTCTCTATCTGTTGCACGTAGGAGTTCGCGCGCATCCTGACGTAAGCGTTGGGGTTCTTGTCCGGCTTGGACGTACGTCCCTGGCCTTCCCTTCGCTCGGAGAGCCAGCTTCCCTCGCTCCGCGCGTCCATACTCGAGGCGACGACGTCCCTCGGGTCACGGATCAGGAAGATCATGCGGCTCTCGGGCAGAGCTTCCATCAAGAGCGGCGAGCCAATGGAGCCGTTCGGTTCCTTTATGATCAGGGATCCGCCCCCGACCACCTCGGGGAACCTGGCTGCCGCCCCGCCCAAGACCAGGTCCCTTATGGGTCCGAGCCAGGTCTCCTTGTAGCGTTCTCCCAGGATGTACTGCCCGCCCGGCTTGCGGCCCCCGACCCTGAAGTAGTGGAAGTTGCCGAAGAGGTTTCCTACCAGCGGCTCGTTCCACATGGCGCATCCGTCGAATGCCGCCATCATGGAGCCGAGCCATGTGCTGCCGCTACGGCCCGTGCCGAAGATCCAGACGATGTTCTCAGGCCTTACGCCGTGCGTCTCGCCCGGGCGCGACGGGCGCGACTGTCCTCGCGCCCGCGAGCGCAAGGACTTCACCGCACGCCGCCAGGCCCGCTCGAACCTCGGCGTCAATGCTGTTCCCCCCACGCCCTCAGGGGGGCGTGCCGGCCACAAGGTGATTGCAACGATCTACTCCTGTAAGACTAATCTACGTGCAGTGGGCCATTATACCGTCAATAATGCTCCTGTTTGGTAGCGCCGACCCCCGTGAAGTCCTGGCTCTTTTCGCAGCCCGGTGTGTTCCGGAAGGCTCGAATCAGGGGGTAAGAACATGTCCTCGGATGGTAAATGCTCCCTCAAGGAAGTAAAATGCCCCCGTATAACGCTCGACGAAACGGTGCCTTTTCCGCGTAGGTAAAGCAAGGGGGGAGACGTGAAACGGACGAGCGTCTTGTTGGCGGGTGCGGTGGCAGCCATGTTCCTGGTTTGTGGGGCCGTGCTGGCTCAGTCACAGCCCACAATAGACGTGCATCCGCCAGATCGTTACATAGTCGTGCTGAAGGAAGGTGCATCCGATCCAGGGCGGGCGGCAAACGGGATGGCTCAGCGCTACGACCTCGGGGTCGGCTTCGTCTACAGCCACGCCCTGAAGGGTTTCTCCGCCACCATTCCTGACGGCCACCTCGAGAAGGTGCGCGCCGACGAGCGGGTCGACTACGTCGAGCGCGACAGCACGATGAGCGCCGTCGGACAGACCCTACCCTGGGGCGTCAACCGGGTCGACGCCGATACAAGCTCCACGATAGCCGGGAACGGATCGGGCGTCGTGTCGAACGTCAACGCCTACGTCATCGACTCAGGCATTGACGGAACCCACCCTGACCTCAACGTCGAAGGCCATGTCGACTGCTTAGCCGCAGATTGCAAGGGCAAGGCGCTCGATACGAGCTATAAGAACTACGACTGCTACGGCCACGGCACGCACGTGGCCGGCACGCTTGCGGCCAAAGACAACGCAATGGATGTGGTAGGAGTCGCGCCAGGCGCCCTGCTCGTCGATGTGAGGGTGCTGAACTGCAATGGGGGAGGACCGACCTCGACCATTCTAGCGGGAATAGATTGGGTAACGGCGAACGCCCGGACGCCTGCCGTAGCCAACCTGAGCCTCAGCGGCCCTGCCAACCAGTCAGTGGACGACGCGGTAAGGAACTCTGCCGACAGTGGCATCCTCTACTCGGTCGCTGCAGGTAACAACGGCAAGCCGGCGTGCAACTACTCGCCAGCTCGGGCGGGCAGAGAGAACGTCGACGGTAGGTGGAAAAAGAACAACGGCATCGTGACCACGGCGGCGACGATTCGCCGCAAGAAAACCGATCCGCCCACTGTCGTGAACAACAGTGAGTGGCCGAATAGTAACTACGGCGCTTGCGTGGACCTCTGGGCGCCGGGCAAGGATATCCTCTCGACGAAATTGGACGGCGGCACGGAGACGTTGAGTGGCACCTCCATGGCCTCCCCGCACGTGGGAGGCGGTGGGGCGCTGTACCTCTCGCACACGAGTGCGAGTCCTTCGGGCGTCGAGACAGCCCTCAAGGATGCCGCGTGGCGGCCGGGCACGAAGAGCAAAGACGGCAGTTCGATACTGCTAGAGAACGTGGAACCGTTCTAAAGCCACCACGGACACTGCAGAATCGGCGCCGTTAGATAGCCTGCGGCCGTGGGCTGGTAAGTACAGTTCTGGTTATGTAAACTTCCCGCGCCCCACATTTTAGGGCTCATGGCTTACACTACTGGCGGCGCTTCGGGCGAGGCAAGGGATGTAATTGACCACCTACACGTTCAAGGGCAAGAAGAGCTTCGCGGGCGAGTTTTTGGACGGCCTTGCGACGTTCTACCGCAGACGGTGGTTGCTGAAGTACTTCGTGCAACGTCAGGTGACCCGCAGCTACAAGAGATCGTATCTGGGTCTCGCGTGGACGATCCTGAGCCCCCTGATCTGGGTCTTCTTCCTCACGCTGGTCTTCTCCGAGGTGGTCGGGATCAGGTTCAGGGTCGTCGAGAGCGATCCCACGCTAAACTTCGGCCTCTTCCTGTACTGCGGCCTCCTCCCGTTCATGGCGTTCTCCGAGGCGCTCAACAAGGGCATGAACAGCATCAGGAGCAATTCGGGGTTGGTGCAGAAGGTGGTCTTCCCCGTCGAGTTACTCCCTTTTACCAACGCGGTCGCCTCGCTGATAGACAAGCTCTTCGGCATAGGGGCGCTCGTGATCATCGTGTTCGTGCTTGAGCACAGGCTGCACTGGCAGGTTCTGCTCTTGCCCTTGATCATGGTGGTCCAGTTGTTGTTCACCCTGGGGCTGACCTACATGATGGCCGTCATCGGCACCTACGTCCCTGATATGGGTGAGGTTATCCGGCCCTTCATACGAGGCACCTTCTTTATTACCCCGATCCTCTGGCCGCCGGAGCGGTTGCCGGAGAACCTGAGGTGGATAGAGGACTACAACCCGCTCGCCTACCTGGTCGAGGCTTACAGGGGCATGATCCTGGAGGGCACCCTCCCAGGAGGGCTTGCGACCCTCTATTTCTCGCTCTTTTCCCTGGCCCTGTTCGCCGCAGGGTTCGGACTGTTCGTCCGGCTCAAGCACGGCTTCGCGGATCAACTATGACGCCTGCGGTCTCTTTAAGAGGGGTGAGCAAGAAGTACAGGATCTCCGGCGGACGCTCGTCGAGGTTGAGCGAGGTCCTGAGCTTCGGCAAGGTCAAACGCAGCCACGAGTTCTGGGCGTTGCAGGACGTGAACCTCGACGTGGAGCCGGGCACCACGCTCGGCATCATCGGCCGCAACGGGGCGGGGAAGAGTACGCTTCTGAGCATAATCTCGGGCGTCTTGCAGCCGACTACGGGAGAGGTCGAGGTCAGGGGGCGGCTGACGGCGATCTTCGGGTTGGGGACAGGGTTCAACCCGCTGTTTACGGGGCGCGAGAACGCCATGCTCAGCGGCCTGATCCTCGGCATAGAACGCGATGAGATGCTGGAGCGCTTCGACGACATAGAGGAATTCGCGGAGCTCGGGGAGTTCATGGACCAGCCGATCAAGACCTACTCGAGCGGGATGCGCTCGAGGCTCGGCTTCGCAGTCGCCATCAACGTCCAGCCCGACGTACTGGTCCTGGACGAGGCCCTCTCCGCCGGCGACTCGGCGTTCAAGAGGAAGGCGATCCAGAGGATGTACGACCTCAGGGAGTCGGGGACCACGGTCCTCTTCGTCTCCCACAGCATGGGGATGGTGACGCGCTTCTGCACCGACGCCTTGCTGCTCCACAAGGGACGCGTGCTCACCTCGGGCTCCCCTGAAGAGGTGGCCGACCGTTATCAGGAGATGGTCGCGAAGTCCGAAGAGAATAAGAGCGCAGGAATGAGCGAGCGGGACAGGCAACTCGACTACGAGATAGAGCACGAAGAAGAGGAGGATACGCCGACCGCGGGCGACGTCCCCACCGCCGGGAGGACCACGAACACCCGCTGGGTCGTGGGAGGGGCCGAGATCCTTGGACTCGAACTTCTGGACGAGGCAGGCCGACCGGTCGATAAGCTGCCCTCCGGGGGACGCCTTACCGTAAGGGTGCGCCTGCGCTACGACGAGGCCACGGAGGACAGCATCCTCGGCATCACCCTGCGCAGCGAGAAGGCGGGGCTGGAAGTATTCTCGACGGATACGGCACGCGAGGGGACACCCCTCGGGCGAAAGTACGCGGGCGAACAGACCACGGTCGACTTCACGTTCGTGGTGCCGCTCGGACCCGGGGCCTACAACGTGGACGCGTCCCTGGCGGACCCGCATGCGGACGGCTCGGATGTGGCCCGCACGCAGAACGCGGCGACCTTCGAGATAACCCAGGAAGGGACGATCACCCCGGTCAAGGGCCTTGTGCAACTGCCTGCGGAAGTCGAGATCTACGGTCTGGAGGGCCTGCAGAAGAGGCCCGGCCGACCAGCCTGAAGCCGTGCCTCCCCGCGTCACGGTCGTCATCCCGAACTGGAACGGCGAGCGGTTCTTGGGGCTTTGCCTGGGATCTCTGAGGGAACAATCTTTCAGAGATTTCGAGACCATCCTGGTGGATAACGGCTCCGTGGATGGCTCGAGAGGCTTTGTAGGGGAACACTTCCCCGAGGTAAAGGTGGTCCCACTCGGCGAGAACCGCGGCATCGCTGCGGCGTTCAACGCTGGGATCGAAGCGTCTGGGGCAGAGTACGTGGTGCTCCTCAACAACGACACCGAGCTGGACCCCGGCTGGCTCGAAGCGCTGGTTCGCGCGACGGAGGATCGACCCGAGTCGGGTCTCTTCGCGAGCAGGCTGGTCGACTTCTACGATCGCAGTGTGCTCGACGGGGCCGGGGACGCCATGCGCCTGAGCGGTCTCCCCTACCGCCTCGGGCACGGCGAGCGCGACAGGGGCCGGTTCGACAAGCCGGGCTACGTCTTCGGGGCGTGTGCGGCGGCGGCGCTCTACCGCAGGGAGATGCTCGATGAGGTCGGACGCTTTGACGAGGACTTCGTCTCCTACTGCGAAGACGGGGACCTTAGCTTCCGTGCCCAACTCGCCGGCTATCGTTGCTTCTACGTCCCTGGCGCCGTCGTCTACCACATGGGCAGCGCCTCGACCGGCGGCAAGCGGAGCCCGACGGCGACCAGGCTCGGCAGCCGCAACTCCTTTAGCCTGCTGGTCAAGAATTTGCCCCTCTCCGCGGTGCCACACATATTGCCGTTTTTCGTCGCGGGACAGCTCGCGCGCACGATCACAGCCGCTGCGACGGGCTCTTTGCGGGCGCACCTCGAGGGATTGGCAGGCGCGTGGCGCCACCTGCCGCTTATGCTCCGGAAGCGGGCCGAGATACAGAAGAGGAAGAAGCTCTCCGACGCCGAGGTCCGCGGGCTGCTCAGAGAGTCATCGCTCGCCGCGACGGCGAGCATCGCGCGCCGTCTGCGGGATAGGGTCGTGTTGCGATGAAGTTCTCGGTTCTCATCGTCAACTACGCCTCGTGGCCTCTGACCCTGCGCTGCATCGAGTCGCTGCGAGAGACGCATTACGGGGACCTCGAGATCGTCGTCGTCGACAACGATAGCGTAGAGCCGCCGGAGCTTCCATCCGGGGTACGCCTGATCCGGAACAAGGAGAACGTCGGCTTCGCCCGTGCCCACAACACGGGCATCGCCGCATCGGGCGGGGATCCTGTCGTCATCATAAACCCAGACACCGTCGTGGAGCGGGACTTCTTCGAGCTTGTGGAGGGGTTCTTCGAAGAGAATCCGAGGGTGGGCATAGCGGGACCAAGAATATTGGACTCGGACGGGAAGCTCCAACTCTCGGCGCGGCGGGAGATCAGCGCCCTCTCGGGGTTCCTCGGGCGCACGTCTCTTTTGACCCGCCTCTTCCCCAAGAGCTCGCTCGTGAAGAGCCAGTTCCCCGCCGTCACCGACCAGTCCCACCCGACCTCCGTAGATTGGGTCTCCGGCGCGTGCATGGTCATCCGCAGGGACACCCTGCGGGACGTCGGCCCGCTCGACGAACGCTTTTTCATGTACTTCGAAGACGCCGACCTCTGCCGGCGCGCCCGCGCGGCGGGGTGGCTCGTCTACTACCTGCCGCAGGTCGAGATAGTGCACCAGACCGGCGCGAGCAGCCGCAATAAACCGAAGGCGATCTGGCTCCTCCATAAGAGCGCCTTCCTCTACCACCGCAAGCACGGCGCCCACGGTCCCTTCAACGTCTACAGCGCAGTGGTCCTCGCAGGTCTCGCCCTCCGCGCCCTGGCGAAGCTCGGGACCTCTCTGTTCGGGAAATCGGCAGAGAGCGAAGAGCTGACAGCTTGTAAAGAGGTTTAGGACCTCTTTGCAGACTGCTTCAAGAGACGGTGAAGGTCCAGCTCTTCCTGGCGGTGCTACTCCCCTGGTCGGTCGTGGCGACTATCTCGACGCTGTGGCTGCCAGAGGAGAGCATACCGGGATGGTAGCTCAGGTTGCCGGTCCCCCTACCGTAATAGAAGCGCCTCTGCTCGGCCCCGTCCAGGTACAGCTTTATGTCTCTCTTGGAGAGATTGCCCCCTTCGGCTTCGACCGTGGCCCTGACGGTAGGGACGGGGTTGCCGACGTTACCGCTAGGACTCACGGAGTCGATGATGATGGCGCCCCCGGATCCTCCGCGTCCCCCGTCCTTCTTTGCGCCAGACCCCGTCCGACTGGTGGTCCTGCTCGAGGTTCGCTCGACTACCTTCTTTGGCTTTGGCACGCGCCGTTCTCCTCCTTTTCGGTCGGATTTGCTACTCCGGTTATTATGTCACCGCGAAGCGTTGCTTAAACCATGCCAGGCGGATTTTCGGAGGTTCACCGGTTTCTTCAAGGCGCAGGTTCAGGCGCCTCGGACCTCAGCCTTCCGTGTAGTGCGGCAGCCTTTCTTCCAGCATTCCGTTCAGTGGTGGTGCGGCGCGGTCTTTATCCGAGAGGCTCGGCTTCTCGACGGGCCAATTTATGCCGATCTCAGGGTCGTTCCACAGGATGGACCCGTCGTATTCGGGGGCGTAGTAGTCCGTGCATTTGTAGGAGAAGAGCGCGCTCTCGCCCGTGACGACGAAGCCGTGGGCGAAGCCGGCGGGCACCCAGAACTGGCGCTTGTTCTCCGCGGAGAGGGTCACGCCCGTCCACCCGCCGAATGTCGGGGAGCCGACCCTGATGTCCACGGCCACATCGAAGACCTCGCCCTGCAAGACGGAGACGAGCTTACCCTGGGCCTTGGGGTTCTGGAAGTGGAGACCGCGAAGCACGCCGTGGGCCGAGAACGAGAGGTTGTCCTGCACGAAATGGTTGGGTATGCCGTGTCCCTCGTAGCGGGCGCCGTTCCAGCTCTCCATTAAGAAACCCCTGGCGTCGCCGAAGACATCAGGCTCGACGATAAGAACGTCAGGGAGTTCCGTCTCGAGGACGTTCAAGTGACGTACTCCTCGCTCCTCAGGATCTCGAGCAGGTATCGGCCGTAGTCGTTCTTCCTCATCGTGTGGGCGAGTCGTTCGAGCTGTTCGGCGTCGATGTAGCCCTTGCGGTAGGAGATCTCCTCCGGACACCCTATCTTGAGGCCCTGCCGCTGCTCGATGGTCTCGATGAAGTTGGATGATTGGTGCAGCGATTCGTGAGTACCGGCGTCGAGCCAAGCCATCCCGCGGCCCATGAGCTCGACCTGCAGCTCCCCGCGGTCGAGGTAGTCGACGTTGACGTCGGTTATCTCGAGCTCACCCCTCTCCGAGGGCGTGAGGTCGGCGGCCACGTCGAGTACCCTGTTGTCGTAGAAGTAGAGGCCCGTCACGGCGTAGTGTGAACGGGGGCGCTCAGGCTTCTCCTCGATACTGAGAACCGTCCCATCGTCGTCGAACTCGACGACGCCGTAGCGCTCGGGGTCCCTGACGTAGTACCCGAAAACGGTGGCACCGTAGCGCCTGCCCGCGGACCGCTCGAGGATGTCGGAGAGGCCGTGCCCGAAGAAGATGTTGTCCCCGAGGACGAGCGAGACGCTCTCGGACCCGACGAACTCCCGCCCGATGACGAAAGCCTGGGCCAATCCCTCGGGCCTGGGCTGCACGGCGTACCTGAACTCTACGCCCCACTGCGAACCGTCGCCGAGCAGATCCTCGAAGCGGGAAAGGTCCTCGGGCGTGGAGATCACGAGTATGTCCCTGATCCCTGCGAGCATCAACGTGGACACGGGATAGTAGATCATCGGCTTGTCGTAGACGGGCAACAGCTGCTTGCTTACCGCCCTCGTCAGCGGATACAGCCGCGTCCCCGAGCCTCCGGCGAGCACGATCCCCTTCACGCCGGTCCTCCCAACCCGAGCCGCTCCCCCATGTAGCCCCGCGAACGTGCGGCTTCGCACCACCCGGGGTTATCGAGGTACCAGCGCACGGTCTTCTCCATGCCGCTCTCGAGCGACTCCTCGGGCCTCCAGCCGAGCTCGCGTTCAATCTTCCCGGCGTCTATAGCATAGCGCCTGTCGTGACCCGGCCTGTCGGCGACGAAGGTGATGAGCGACTCGCGCGGGGGGCCTCCCGGCACGAGCTCGTCGAGCAGGGCGCAGATCGTCTTGACGACCTCGAGGTTCGTTCGCTCGTTGTGGCCGCCGACGTTATAAGTCTCGCCGGAACGGCCGCCTTGGAGCACCGTGAGAATAGCCCTTACGTGGTCCTTTACGTAGAGCCAGTCCCTGACCTGCTGCCCATCGCCGTAGACGGGCAGGGGTTCCTCCCGCAGGGCGGACAGTATCATGAGCGGTATGAGCTTCTCGGGGAAGTGGTAAGGCCCGTAGTTGTTGGAGCAGTTGGTCGTGAGCGTGGGGAGCCCGTAGGTGTGGTGGTAGGCCCGCACGAGATGGTCGGAGGCCGCCTTGGAAGCAGCGTACGGAGAGTTCGGCCGGAAAGGGCTCTCCTCGGTGAAGTAGCCTGTCGGCCCTAAAGTGCCGTACACCTCGTCAGTAGAGACGTGCAAGAAGCGGAAGGCATCGTGGTCATCCCCTTCGAGGACACTCCAGTAGGAGAGCGCTGCGTCAAGGAGTTCGTGGGTCTCGACCACGTTGGTCTGTACGAAGGCCTTCGGACCGTCTATAGAGCGGTCGACGTGCGTCTCGGCGGCGAAGTTGAGGACGGCCGAGGGACGGTATTCGGTGAGCAGGCGGTCCACCAGCTCCCTATCCCCGATCCTCCCCCGTACGAAGACGTGATCGGGGCTCTCTGAGATCGAGGTCATGGTCTCAGGATTGCCGGCGTAAGTCAGGGCATCGAGATTGACCACGGCAAAGTCCCCGGACGCCACCGTATCGAGGACGAAGTTACCCCCGATAAAGCCGGCGCCGCCGGTGACTAGAACTGTACGTTTCCTTTCCTGCAGGTGCGCTCCTCTTTTAGGCTTCAGGTTTCAGGTATTGCTGATGCCTGATGACTGTAACCTGAAGCCTTTTCACGTAGCCTACTAAACAGTACCCTAAATCGCTACGTTGTTGAAACGCTGTGCGGGTGCGTGATACTTTTCTTACGCTGTGGTCTCTGGCTCCTACACTCCCGTTCGCGGCGCGCGAACTACCGGCGCCGGGGATGCGCCCCCGGTCGCTGGATCGCCGAGTCGTCTTTACATACCGACTCATTGTTCGAAGGAAGGTTAGGCTTGTCTTGAGCGTTCAGGCAGGGGTGTCTAGGCAGGGTGTTATCCGCAGGTATCGTGGGTGGCTGCCAGAGATACCTGATGATGCCATAGCCACGATAGGCGAGGGCGAGACGCCTCTGATCGAGGCTGTGAGGATCTCGGAGCGCGTGGGGGCCCGGCTGTTCTTGAAGTTCGAGGGCATGAACCCGACGGCCTCGTTTAAGGACCGCGGAATGACGGTGGCCATGAGCAGGGCCGCCGCAACAGGGAGCCACGCCTGCGTCTGCGCCTCGACGGGGAACACCGCGGCCTCGGCAGCGGCGTATGCGGCGCGTGCCGGCATGGAGTGTTTCGTCGTCGTGCCCGCGGGCAAGATAGCGCTTGGTAAGGCCGTACAGGTCCTCGCGCACGGGGCACGGATAGTCCAGATCGAAGGCAACTTCGACGCCGCCCTGAAGCTATCACAGCGGATAGAACGAGATCTCGGCGACGTCACCCTGGTCAACTCTGTGAACCCCGACCGTATAGAGGGCCAGAAGACCGCGGCATTCGAGGTCGCGGAAGTCCTCGGAGATCCGCCTGATGCGCTGGCCCTGCCCGTGGGGAACGCCGGCAATATCACCTCGTACTGGAAGGGTTTTTCCGAATGGCGCGATGCGGGGCACGCCGACGCGGCCCCCCGCATGCTCGGCTTCCAGGCCGAGGGCGCTTCCCCGCTGGTGGCTGGCCACGACTTCGAGAGCCCGGAGACGGTTGCGAGCGCCATCAGGATAGGTTCGCCCGCGAGTAAGGAAGGCGCCCTTTCGGCCGCGCGCGAGTCGGGAGGGCTCATAGAGAGCGTTACGGACGGGGAGATCCTGGCTGCCCAGGAGATGCTGGCTCAGGAGGAGGGGGTCTTCTGCGAACCTGCCTCGGCGGCGGGGATCGCAGGTCTCATAAAGCTCGCTGGCGAAGGTAGGGGGCCTGAAGGCACTGTCGTTAGCGTCCTGACCGGGCACGGGCTCAAGGACCCCGATGTGATCCTGGGTCGCGTGCAACTCCCAGATCCCGTCCCGGCGACGTTCGAGGCGGTCGCCGGACGAATGGAGAGGCCGGAGAGGTGATCTCCGTCCGCGTCCCCGCCACCTCCGCAAACCTCGGACCCGGCTACGACGCGGTGGGGCTCGCGCTCTCTTTGAGCATGAGGATAGGCCTTGACAGGTCGCCCCATCCCGAGATAGAGATACACGGCACTGGTACCGACTTGATCCCGCGCGGGCCCGAGCATCCTGCCTACAGGGCGGCGCGCTTTGTGGCCGAACTCGTCGGCGAGTCGGACGCCCACTTCCGTCTCGTTCAGGAGAACTCCATACCGCCGACACGGGGGTTGGGCGGGAGCGCGGCCGCGCTCGTCGGCGGGGCCGTCGCCGCCAACGACCTTTTCGGGGGTCAGATCGCCGCCCCCGACCTGCTCAACATCGTCTGCGAGCTCGACGGCCACCCCGACAACGCCGCCCCCGCCCTCCTCGGCGGGCTCGTGATCGGGACCCTCACCCCCGTCGGCGTGAGCGCCGTGCGCCTCGAACCAAAAGACCTCAAGGTCGTCGTCGCCGTCCCCGATTTCGCCGTCTCGACCACGGCGGCCCGCCGCGCCCTCCCCGACTCCGTCCCCCACCGCGACGCCGCCTTCAACGTCGGCCGCTCAGGCCTCCTGCTCGGCGCCCTCGCGACGGGCGAGTACCATCTCCTACGCGTTGCCATGCAGGACAGGCTCCACCAACCCTACCGCTCCCATCTCATCCCGGGCCTCGAAGACGTTATAGAGGTCGCACTGGAGAACGGCGCGCACGGCGCATGCCTCTCGGGCTCTGGCCCCACCGTCCTCGCCTTCGCACCCGAGGCCAGAGCAAGGGAGATAGCTTCAGCGATGAGAACAACCTTCGAGGCGCGAGGTGTCGTGGCAGAGTCCTGGGCGCTCGACGTGGACCTCGCAGGGGCCCGCGTCGAGCCGCCGGAAGAGGTGATGGCCCATGCTCCCGTACCGGTCTCTTAGCCGTTTTCGGCCGCTCTGGACCGCTGCCGCGTGATCAAACCGTGCCGAATAGTTTCACAGCGAGTGGCCCGACGAGGGCGGTCTTTAGAGGGAAACGGGACGAAGGGAGGAATGATGCCAGACCAGCCGGATTACATGCGAGTATCTCGTAGAGACAAGATTCCTGGAGCAATCTGAAGGAGGAGCAACGCGATGGACCAACCAACCGCAGGGGAGGCGCTGAAGCGACTCGAGCCGCTGGTCGGCGAATGGATCCTCGAGGCCAAGCCGCCGGACGGGCCGCCGTGGCCTGGCGAGGCACGGGCGACGATCGAATGGCATGACTCGGGCGCACACCTGGTGGAGCGCTCGACGGTGGAAATGCCCGAGGTACCCGACGGCATCTCGATCATGGGATGCGACGGAGCCAATGGGACCTACTTCCAACTTTACTCCGACGAGCGCGGCGTCTGCCGCGTCTACGAGATGAGCATCGGAGAGGGGCGGTGGGAGCTCTGGCGCGAGGGCGAACCGTTCCCGCAGCGCTTCACCGCGAGGATCAGCGAGGACGGTGACACTATCGCCGGCCGCTGGGAGAAGGCGTTGGACGGGCGCACGTGGGAGATCGACTTTGACCTCACCTACCGCAAGGCCAGGTAGAGGGGTGTCTCACTCCGAAGCAGGTCTCGGGCTCCCACTGGATCAACTAGCCGCCAGACCATCCCTATATTTGCCCAACGTCGTAGAGAGTGATTTCTGCGAACTACTTCGCCTTGACGGAGGTCTAGGAAGCACACGCATGCCGTAATTCGGAGAGGATGCTCCGACGAGTCTTGGAAATCCTTCTCCGTAACGTTCGCCGTAACGTTTGGCAGACGGTCCTACTGTAGAGTAGTGTCGTGACGGAAGGGATAATCCTACGAGATTGAGTGCGAGGAACTAGCGAGTGAGCACCCGTGTCGCCTCCTGGCTCGCGTGGTCGTTGTGCGGGTTGTCTGTGGCCGTGTTCGTGGGCAGCGTCCCACTGCTCGTACTCGCTCGTTCGGCGCACGTCCCGAGCAGCTGGGATGCCGACCTCACCCCTGTTGACCTGCTCGGTTCGGGACTCTTTTTGGTCTTCCCGCTAGTGGGAGCCCTGATCGCCTCAAGGCGTCCAGAGAACCCTATTGGCTGGCTGTGCCTCGCTGACGGTTTCTTATGGATGACCGCCAACATGCTTGACTACTACAGTGTCTACGGGACAGCGAAGCCTGGCTCACTCCCTTTCCCGCTCGGGGCCGCCGCGATCAATAACTGGCTGTGGGTGCCAACCGTAGGGCTCCTGGCCACCTACGTGTTCCTCCTCTTCCCCGACGGCAGGCTCCCTTCGAGGAGGTGGCGTCCGCTGGCGTGGCTGTGCGGGGTGGTTATCGTGTCGGTGAGCGTCGGGGTCATGCTCTCCCCCGGATCTTTGGATATGCCAAGGGGCATAGCCAATCCCTTCGGGCTCGAGGCAGCCCCCTGGGTGACCACTGTAGCCTACGCCATACTCCCGTTGCTGCCTTTGTGCATGCTCGCCTCGGCCCTGAGTCTGGTGCTGCGCTACCGACGTTCGAGGGGAGATGTGCGCCAGCAGATCAAGTGGATAGCCTTCGCAGCCTCGTTGGTGGCCCTGGTGTACCTGATAGCCATGGTAGCTTCGTTTATCCACCCATCGGAGGCGTGGACCACCGTGGGGTCGGTGTGGTGGTTGAACCTTTTGACGTATGCAGTACTTCTGAGCTTCGTAACGATTCCGATCGCAGTAGGCTTCGCCGTCCTGAAGTACCGACTCTACGACATAGATCTCATCATAAACCGCACGCTGGTATACGGGCCTCTCACCGTCCTGCTGGCAACGACCTACTTCGGGGGCGTTATCGTGCTGCAGTACGTCCTTCGCACCCTCACGGGCCAACAGTCAACCCTCGCCATCGTCGCTTCGACCCTTGCGATAGCGGCGCTTTTCAACCCCTTGAGGAGCCGCATCCAGGACTTGGTAGACAGGCGCTTCTACCGTCGCAAGTACGATGCCAGGAAGACCCTTGAAGCCTTCTCTACCAAGCTGAGGGACGAGACGAATCTCGATGCCTTGAGCGAGGACCTGGTAGGCGTGGTAAGGGAGACGATGCAACCTGTACAGATCTCACTATGGTTGCGTCCCGATACGCCTCTGAAGGGTGAGCAGCCAGACTAGTTTATTCTTCCAACTGCGTGGAAGGATGATTCTGCGAACTTCGCTTCGACGGCGGTCGAGAAGCATTAGCACGGTGCGGTTGCTACGACGCCAAGACGCTATACTCCAGTAAAGTAGAGGCTATTACTCCTTGCCCCAAGGGTGCAAGGAGAAGGTGGTCGTCATCACCGAAGCAAGCAAACGACGCTCCGGGATCCTCGACAGCGCTCGCCCCACCAGCGAGGAAGATACCGCCACCACCTTTGAGCTCTTCTTCGACCTCGTCTACGTGTTCGCCATGACCCAGGTCACCGGTTACATGGTGCACGCGCACGACGCGTTGGGGCTACTGCAAGGCCTGCTTGTCCTCGCGCTGCTGTGGTGGACCTGGTGTGCGTACGCCTGGCTTGGCAACCAGGCCAGGGCCGACACCGGCGTTGTGCGTGCCGCCATGGCCGTTGCGATGGCGGCGCTGTTCGTCGTGGCCCTCACGATCCCGGAAGCCTGGGATGACGCCGAGGGGGGTCTCGACGGACCGCTCGTACTGGTCGGCGCCTACCTGCTCGTGCGGTGCGTGCACCTGACCGTGTACGCGCTTGCAGCGCGCGGCGACCCCGGGCTGCGCCGGCAGCTCACGATCTCATGGGGTCCGACTGTGGCCGGGGCCGTCCTGCTCATAACCGGCGTCCTTTTGGGGGGCAGCTGCAGACTTTGTTCTTCGCGGGGGCCCTCGTTGTGGACTGGGGCGGCATCTACCTCACCTCGCGAGAGGGCAACTGGCGCATCCACAGCGCGCCCCACTGGAGCGAGCGCCACGGCCTGTTCGTCATCCTCGCAATCGGCGAATCGGTTGTCGCCATCGGGGTCGGCGCCGCCGGCCAGCCGATCAGCACGCCGCTGCTCGGTGCGGGCGTGCTCGGCATCGCGGCTGCCCTGTGCCTGTGGTGGCTGTACTTCGACGTGGTCTCCCGTGCCGCCGAACACCGCCTCCGCGACGTGCAGGGCCAAGCGCGCGTGCGGATGGCGATCGAAGCCTACACCTACGGGCACTTCCCGATCGTCGCCGGCATCATCGTCGGCGCAGTCGGCGTCGAGGGCGTGCTCGCGCATGCCGGTGAGGGCGAGCCGTTGGGTTTCTTCTACGCCGCCGCCCTGTATGGGGGGTTCGCACTCTACCTCGCCGGGCACCTGCTCTTCAAGCAGCGCATGTACGCCGCGCTCAGCGTGCCGCGGCTCGTCACGGTCGGCGTCCTGCTCCTCGCACTCCCGGCGGCGGCGTTCTTGCCACCACTCGTCGGGCTGGCGGGGCTGGTGCTCCTCCTTGGTGTCCTGATCGGCGTCGAGACGAGGCGCTACGCGGCGCTCAGGGCAGGCGTCCGCCCCGGCTGAGGTTTGAATGCGCTCACCCCCCTGAGTTGATAAGCTCGACGTATCGGTGAACTAGATCTCTGTTGTCCTCGACTGAGGGGTTCGTTCTCCCCGGTGGCTAGGCTCGCATGAGAGCGAGTTATGGTCGCACATGCTCTGCTTCGGCGGACTTATTCACCCAACGTCGGGAAAGGGAGTTTCTCCGAAGTTGCTTGCACTAGCGCACCCGCCGGGGCTGCGCGGCCGCCGCTTCCCTACGCATCCTGAACGCTTGAACCACCGCTCCCACACCCCCAATGAGCATGAAGATCGCCAAGATAAACGTTAGGGCTCCCACCCCGATCAGGGGGTTGATCACCAAGATAAGGCCCAAGAGGATACCTAGCACGCTCAAGGTCCCCATCCCCCAACCACCAACTTGGAAAGCGACTACCAGGCCCGCAGCGCCCTGAAGTAAGGCCAGAAACCCCACGAAGATGACCAACCCCGCAGAAGCCAGGGTAGTGCTCCACAGAGGGTTGCTTAGTACTGCCAAGCCAGCTACGAGGCACAGGATCCCAGCCCCTAGCTTCCAGCCCCAAGAAGAGGAGTCTAAAAAGATGCCTATGATGCGGAAGATGCCCGCCATCGACAGGTAGAGGCCCAGCAGCTCCATCAGGAAGACCAGTGATGCTACTGGTGCCATCAACAGGAGCAACCCCAACACAGCGACGACTATCCCTTCCACCAAGACCAGCCACCAAGGCAGGCCTTCACCTCTTCCACCAGCGTAACTACTCACCCCTTCCACCTCCCGCTTGCTTAAACTGAACAGTCCCCATTATTGGCACGGAGCCCTCACCGCGGCCAGTATTCCCCGAGACAGCTCATCCTCTCACCCTTATTCACCCTAGTGTGTGGAGAGGCTGTATGAAAAGCCCTCAAACACGGGCGAGCCGCCTCGCCATGAGGCGAATCATGGCAGCATACACGAGCGCTTCGCCGCTCGCACAAAGCCGCTCGTAGTCCTTGCTCAACCTCCTGTTCTGTCCCAACCAGGAGAAGGAACGCTCCACGATCCACCTCCTCGGCAAGAAGGGCCTTGGACCTTTCGGCTCTTCTTGCAGCTTCTCCCGATCGATCTGCACTCCCTCTTTGGTCAACTCTCTCACCCATCTCTTCATCACCTCCTCCGGAACCAATTTCGGCGGATGGCGCACTATCTCGGTACTCCATCCCAAAACCTTTTGCACCCAATCCGCGCCTCTGTCTTCTCCGGTGTATCCTGCGTCCAACCACACCTGAGAGAGGCGCGGTAGGCGATCGGAGGAGGAAGGGTCCAGCAAGAGCTTGATGCCTTCCCTGTCCACCACTTTTGCGCTGTGTACCTTCACCTCGAGCACCAACCCCTGCGTATCCACCAGTAAGTGGCGCTTTCTGCCCTCTACCTTTTTGCCACCATCGTAGCCGCGTTGTCCACCACCCACTCCGGTCGTTTTGACCGACTGGCTGTCGACAATGGCGGCGCTGGGCTGAGGATCCCTTTGGAGGCGAACCCGCACTCGTTTGCGTAGGGAGGTGTGCATCCTCTCCCATGTCCCATCCAGGCGCCAGGAGCGGAAGTAGTAGTAGACGGTCTTCCAAGGAGGGAAGTCATGCGGCAGCAGTCGCCACTGGCAGCCGCTCCTAACGACGTAGAAGGCGGCGTCGAGGATCTCGCGCAAGCTATGGACTCGGGGCCGCCCGTCCCGTTCGGGGGTCGGCAGATGCCCTTCGAGGTATGCCCATTCGGCGTCCGAAAGATCGGTCGGATAGGGCTTTCTCATGCGTCTCATGCATGCTAGGGTAGCGGCACCGATACTCGACTACCCCTTTTCAGACAATTTCCAGGCGAAGTAGTTCGCAGAATCTACCTTCCACGCGCTTGGATGAAGCTAAGGACAAGAAAAGGGGCCACAGCGCAATATTCACCGGAGTGCGTGGAAGACGGAGTTCTAAGAAGCTCACAAGTTAGCTTGGTGCCCCAGCATATATACATTCCACTCTGACAGGAGTAGAGTACGTTCGTTACGTGCCGCGTGGATGCCGCGTAAGAGGGTGAGACCGCTACCCGCCCTCCCTCCTAGACTAGGGCTAGCTACCTTAAGCCAACTCTACCTACCAATAGGTAGGAGGACCCCGCCTAAAACAGGAGGCCGTAACGACGATGAAAGAACTCCATTCCCGGATCGAGATCAACGCTAGCGAAGAGCGGGTGTGGGGCATCCTAAGCGACTTCGCTTCCTATCCTCAGTGGAACCCCTTCATCCGCCACATCAGCGGCGAGCTCAAGGTGGGAGAACGCCTCGAAGTTCGCCTGGAGCCTCCCGATAGCAGGGGCATAACTTTGCGCCCTACGGTCCTAAGGGCCGAGCCCAACCGCCGGCTGCGGTGGGTTGGCCACCTGTTGGTACCAGGTCTGTTCGACGGCGAACACTCCCTTGCTACCGAGCCGCTGGAAGAAAACCGTGTTCGGTTCGTCCAGCATGAAGTGTTCAAGGGAGTGCTCGTCCGCCTGTTGGCACGCAGCCTGTATAACAACACGCTGCGAGGGTTTGAGGAGATGAACGGGGCTCTAAAGGAGCGAGCCGAGGCAATTCCTGAGAGTAGCGCCCTCCGAACCTCTGAGAACCTCCACGGATAAAGTCGGACGTTTGGGGTATCCGATGACCGGGGCTTAGCTTATTCACCGGAGGGCTTGGAAGGTTAATTCTCCGACGTTCGCTAGCCATGATTCTCTGAAGTTGTGCACAGCCTCGGTTTCGGTGTCGAAGGATGAACAGTAGCTATCAAAATAGGAGGCGATCACGGCTTACTTGGGCGAAGAAGAACAGCGCCAGCGTCTCAGAGAGCTGGTGCGCAAGAAGACTGGGGTGGATCGGCCCACCCTGAAGGTAATTGATATCCAGAAGGCTATGAGCTCGGCGACGCTCTTCTACTGGTGCACCAAGGAGGAGGTAGGCAAGCGCGGGCACCAAAAACAGCTTGAGCTAACCTATGAAGAAGCCGAGTCTCTATTGGCGTAGAGATAGGACTGTGTAGGGCGCCCCACTACAGAGATGAACCACTAATGGCGCTGTTCACCCAAAGAGTCGGGGAACACGCGTTCTTAGAACT
>Ga0126307_10000949_pt1 | contig 19141 bp, 21 predicted proteins | sample Plot28_FD_89955 | JGI IMG/M metagenome (GOLD analysis project Ga0126307, IMG submission 89955) | Serpentine soil microbial communities from UC McLaughlin Reserve, CA, USA - Plot28 | ecosystem: Environmental > Terrestrial > Soil > Grasslands | place: USA: UC McLaughlin Reserve, Lake County... | reverse complement strand
TGATCCAGGGGGCGGTGCCTACCAGGAGGACGGCATGGAGACACGCGAGGGGCGGGACGTGGAGGTCCAGCGCGGGCCCGAGGTGGTCGTGGGCACCGAGTCGGGCACGTCGGCAGGCGAGCGCGCCGTCGACGGGCCGCCACCTGTGCGGCCGCGCCGCCGGCTGGTCGCGGGCCTGGTCGCCCTGCTGGCCCTCGTGTTCGCCGCGACGGTGGTCCTGGTACTGGTGCTCGGCGGCGACGACGAGCCCGAGGTCACCACCCGGACCCCGGCGGCAGCCGACCCGGCCGGACCGGCCTCGCTCGGGCTCACGGTCGAGGTCCCCGACCGGGTGGTGGCGGGCCAGCCCGCCAGCCTGGTGGTGCGCTGGGCGGACGGTGAGGGCGTCTTCAACGGGTCGACGGAGGAGTGGGGCGACGGGGTGGGCACCAGCTCGCTGGCCCAGGACAGCTGCGCGGCGAGCGCCACGGCTGCCCAGGACCGGCCGTCGGCGGGTCGCTACGTGGCAAGCCACACGTGGGCCGAGCCCGGGACCTACCAGGTGACGATCGGCGTCGCGAGCTACCTGTGCACCGGTGGCACGGCCACCCAGGAGGACGCCCGGACGACCGTCTCCGTCCAGGTGCTGCCGGCCGGCTGACCGGCTCCCGGCTCAGACCCGGCTCAGAACCGGAACGGCTTGGGCGGCGCGTTCAGCGATGCACGGGGGCAGCTGGCTAGGTCGAGGCTGCCGAACCCGAGGGCCTCGTTGCACAGGCCCTCGACGGTCCAGCCCTGGGCCGTCCCGAAGCGGGTCACGGTGACCCGGTAGATCGTGATCTCGTAGCGGGTCGGCGTGCCGTACGCCACCTGGATCGTCCCGATCAGCTCGGCGCCACCGGGGGAGCCGTAGCCCTCCCACGGCCGGTCGTACCTGCTCCACAGCGACGGCTCCGACTGCCATACCCCGCCGTTCTGCACGTCGCGCAGCGCGAGCTCCACGAGCACCGCACGGGCGGACTCCTCCGGGATGATCGCCGCGGGCCTGATCACCTCGGAGACGACGCCCTCGTCGTACGCCTCGGCCATCAGCAGCTCGGGGTTGTGCACGGTGTGCCTTTCGTCCGGAGCATGAGCGGGACGCCCTTGCTCCTGTCCTATCGGCCGTCGGCGGACGCGACTTCAGGTTCCGGAGTGCCTTCCTGAGCGGCCTGGAACCGCCTGCCCGGTGCGTTCCGACGGGATGGCTGGTGCCCATGTGGCCGCTGTGGCATCATCGTCGGAGCACACCGGACCTCCCGCCGCAGGGCGACAGGTCGGACGAGGCCGCTGGGGAAGGCGCACCACGTCCGAGACCGCAAGGAGGAACCGGTGGCGACCCGTGGCGTTGTCTACGTCCATTCCGCTCCGCCCGCGCTGTGCCCGCACGTCGAGTGGGCCGTCGGCGGAGTCCTCGACATGCGGGTGACCCTCGACTGGACCCCGCAGCCGGCCGCGCCCGGCGTGGTCCGCGCCGAGCTGTCCTGGCAGGCCGAGCCCGGCACCGGAGCCCGCCTGGCCTCCGTCCTCCGCGACTGGGCGCAGCTGCGCTTCGAGGTGACCGAGGAGCCCAGCACGGGCGCCGAGGGGGAGCGCTGGTCGTGCACGCCGACGCTCGGTCTCTTCCACGCGACGACCGGCGTGCACGGCGACATCGTGGTGCGGGAGGACCGGCTGCGGGCCGCGTTGGCCCGGGCCGCGACCGACCCGGCCACCGACGTGGTGGCCGAGATGCAGGGGCTGCTCGGCAAGGCGTGGGACGACGAGCTGGAGACCTTCCGGCACGCCGGCGACGGTGCCCCCGTCCGCTGGCTGCACCAGGTCGTCTAGGACCGGCCGCCCCCGCTCGATCGTGCGTTGACACACCGGACACGCCGGCGTCCCGGTGTGTCAACGCACAGGTGGTCGGCCTAGAGCGGGATGTTGCCGTGCTGGCCGCGGGTGGCGGGCCCGGCGGCGATGGCGGCGGCGATCGCGGAGCGGGTCGCGGTCGGCTCGACCACCTCGTCGATGACGCCGATCTCTTGCGCCCGGGCCAGCCCGCCGGCCAGCTTCTCGTGCTCGACCGCCAGCTCCTGCTCGACCTCGCCGCGCACGTCGACCGGCACCTCGGCCAGCCGGCGGCGGTGCAGGATGCGCACCGCGGCCACGGCGCCCATGACGGCCACCTCGGCGCCCGGCCAGGCGAAGACCCGGGTGGCACCCAGGGAGCGTGAGTTCATCGCGATGTAGGCGCCGCCGTAGGCCTTGCGGGTCACCAGCGTCACCCGTGGCACCGTCGCCTCGGCGAAGGCGTGCAGGAGCTTGGCGCCGCGACGTACGACGCCGTCCCACTCCTGCCCCACGCCGGGCAGGTAGCCGGGCACGTCGACGACGACTGCCATCGGCACGCCGAAGGCGTCGCACATGCGCACGAAGCGCGCCGCCTTCTCGGCCGACGCCGAGTCGAGGCAGCCGCCGAGCCGCAGCGGGTTGTTGGCGATGACGCCGACCGTGCGGCCACCGAGCCGGCCCAGCGTCGTGGTGACATTGGGGGCCCACTTGGGGTGCAGCTCGAGCGCGCTGCCCTCGTCGAGCAGGTGCTCCACGATCGGGTGGACGTCGTAGGCGCGCTTGGCCGACTCCGGCAGGTAGGCGCTGAGGTCCACGTCGGGTACGTCGCCGATCGTGCGCTGGTCGCCCAGCAGCGCGGCCAGCCGGCGGGCCTCGGCGTAGGCCCCGTCCTGGGTCTCGGCGACGACGTGCACGACCCCGGAGCGACGGCCGTGCGGCTCCGGGCCGCCGAGCCGCAGCGCGTCGACGTCCTCGCCGGTGACCGAGCGGACCACGTCGGGGCCGGTGACGAACACCCGGCCCTCGGGACCGAGGATGACGACGTCGGTGAGCGCCGGGCCGTACGCCGCGCCGCCGGCCGCCGGGCCCAGGACCACGGAGATCTGCGGCACCTTGCCGGACGCCCGGGTCATGATCGCGAAGACCTCACCCACGGCGTGCAAGGAGACGACGCCCTCGCGCAGCCGGGCGCCCCCGGAGTGCCACAGCCCGACGACCGGGCAGCCCTCGGCCAGCGCACGCTCGTAGGCGTCGAGGACGACCTGGCAGCCGGCCTCGCCCATCGCGCCACCTTGGATCGTGGCGTCGGAGCAGAAGGCGACCGTGGTGGCCCCGTCGATCCGGCCGATGCCGGCCAGCATGCCGGAGTCGTCCTCGGGCGTGATCAGCTCGAGGCTGCCCTCGTCGAAGAGCAGTCCGAGCCGCCGGGCCGGGTTGCGTGGGTCGTCCGTCTTGTCGACGGCGACCCCGGGGGCGGGAGCGGTAGCAGTCATGGTTGTCAGACCGTCCGGAACGCGAGGGCGACGTTGTGGCCGCCGAAGCCGAAGGAGTTGTTGAGGCCGAGGCCGCCCTCGGGCAGCTGGCGGGCCTCGCCGCGCACCACGTCGAGCGTGACGTCGTCGTCGATGTCCTCGAGGTTGGTCGTGGCGGGCGCGGTGCGGTGGTGCAGGGCGAGGATCGTCGCGATCGCCTCGACCGCGCCGGCCGCGCCGAGCAGGTGACCGGTCATCGACTTGGTCCCGCTGACGCAGGCGCCGTCGGTCGCGTCACCGAGGGCAGCCCGGATGGCCTTGTCCTCCGCCACGTCCCCGACCGGGGTCGAGGTGGCGTGCGCGTTGATGTGCACGACGTCGCCCGGCTCGGCTCCTGCGCTGCGGACGGCCTGCTGCATCGCCCGGGCAGCGCCCGCACCGACCGGGTCGGGCTGGGCCATGTGGTGGGCGTCGGACGTGATGCCGTGCCCGGCGACCTCGGCGTAGATCGTGGCGCCGCGGGCCCGGGCGTGCTCGAGCGTCTCGAGGACCACGACGCCGGCGCCCTCGCCGAGCACGAAGCCGTCCCGGCCCTTGTCGTAGGGCCGCGACGCGCGCTCCGGCTCGTCGTTGCGGGTCGACAGCGCCTGCATGGCCGCGAAGCCCGCGAGCGGCAGGACGTGGATCGCGGCCTCGGTGCCCCCGGCTGCCACGACGTCGGCCCGGCCGGACCGGATCATGTCCAGGGCGTAGGCGATCGCCTCGGCCCCGCTGGAGCACGCGCTCACCGGCGTGTGGACGCCGGCCCGGGCGGTGAGCTCCAGGCCCACCACGGCGGCCGGCCCGTTGGGCATGAGCATCGGCACGGTCATCGGCAGCACCCGGCGGGCGCCGCGCTCCTTGAGCGTGTCGTAGGCCGAGAGCAGCGTGGTGACCCCGCCGATGCCGGATGCGATCACCACGCCCTTGCGCTCGGGGTCGACCTCTGGAGCGCCGGCGTGCGCCCAGGCCTCGCGGGCGGCGATCAGGGCGAACTGCCCGGACCGGTCCATCCGCTTGGTCTGCGGCACCGGCAGCACCTCGGAGGGCTCGACGGCGACCGGTGCCGCGATGGACACCGGCAGCATGTCGACCCACTCGTCGGTGAGCACCTTGACCCCCGACCGGCCGGCCAGCAGGCCTTCCCAGGTCGAGGCGACGTCGCCGCCCAGCGGCGTGGTCGCGCCGAGACCGGTGACGACGACGCGCTGCGCATCGGTCAGTCGAGATTCCGTCATGCAGGTGGCTCCTTCGGTGTCCTCAGGCTGGTCGGCCGGGGACTGGTTAGGCGCTGGCCTTCTGGATGTAGGCGACGGCGTCGCCGACGGTCGAGAGGCCCTTGACGTCGTCGTCGGGGATGCGCACGCCGAACTTCTCCTCCGCGTTGACCACGATGGTCATCATCGACAGCGAGTCGATGTCGAGGTCGTCGGTGAACGACTTGTCCGGCTGGACGTCGCCGGTGGGGATGCCGGTCTCCTCGTTGACGATCTCTGCGAGACCCTCGAGGATCTCCTGCTCGCTAGCGGCCATCTCGGTGCTCAGCTCCTCTGTGCGTCGGTTGGTGGCTGGGTGGTGCTGGGTGGTGCGTGCGTTGCTCTTGCCACGGCAGACGCCGGGCGAACCTCAGGGCAGGACGACGACCTGGGCGGCGTAGACCAGCCCGGCGCCGAACCCGATGAGCAGCGCGGTGTCGCCGCTCTTGACCTCGCCGGACTCGAGCATCCGCTCCATGGCGAGGGGGACGGAGGCGGCCGACGTGTTGCCGGTCTCGCGGATGTCGCGGGCCACCGGCACGTGCGCAGGCAGCTTCAGCGCCTTGATCATCGCGTCGGTGATGCGCATGTTGGCCTGGTGGGGGATGAAGGCACCCAGGTCCTCGGCGCGGACGCCAGCCGCGTCGAGCGCCTGCTGGGCCACCGGGGCCATCTGCCACACCGCCCAGCGGAAGACCTTCTGGCCCTGCATGGTCAGGGTCGGGAACTCGACCTGGTGGTCGCGCACGTCCAGCCAGGACGCCCGCTGCGTGATGGCGTCGTACTCGGCGCCGTTGGAGCCCCAGACCGTGGGGCCGATCGCCGGCTCGTCGCTCGGCCCGATAACGACGGCCCCGGCACCGTCGCCGAAGATGAAGGCGGTCGAGCGGTCGTAGGAGTCGGTGAAGTCCGAGAGCTTCTCGCAGCCGATCACCAGGACGTACTCGGCGCTGCCGCCGCGCACCATGTCGTGGGCCAGCGAGACGCCGTAGCAGAAGCCGGCGCAGGCGGCGGAGAGGTCGGTCGCAGCCGCACCGCCGAGCCCGAGGCGCTCGGCGACCGCGGCGGCGGCCGACGGTGTCTGCAGCGGGTGGGTGACGGTCGCCAGCAGCACCGCGCCGACCTGCTCCGGGCTGATGCCGGCCTGAGCGATCGCCTTGCCGGCGGCCGCGCAGCTCATGTCGATGACGCTCTCGTCGGGGCCGGCCCAGCGCCGGCTCTCGATGCCGGAGCGCTCGCGGATCCACTCGTCGGAGGAGTCGATGCGCTCGCAGATCTCGGCGTTGGTGACGATGCGCGACGGGCGGTAGCCGCCGACGCCGAGGATGCGCGCGTAGGCCGCGCCCTGAGGCGAGGTGAGAGCCATCAGTGCATCGCCTCGTTGCCCTCGGGGTGCAGCCGGACCAGGGGCTGCCCGGGCGACACCGGGTCGCCGTCCTCGACCAGCCACTCGACGACGGTGCCGCCGTGCGGAGCGACGACCGGGCTCTCGTCCTGCCGGGACACCAGCGTGCCGATGGCCGTGCCGGGCTCGAGCACGGTGCCCTCCGGCAGGTCGACCCGGCGGATGGTGCCCTTGGCCGGCGCGACCAGCATCCGCCAGGTCGGCGAGCCGTCCTGCGGTGCGGCGCTGCCGTGGCGGGCGGCCAGGTCGCGGGCCGCCTCGAGGTCGTCGGGGGTCTTCAGGGCCACCGTCTCGACGCCGGGCAGCGACCGCTTGACCAGACCGGTCAGGGTGCCGGCGGGCGGCACCTCGATCAGCGCGGTGACGCCGAGCTCGCCCATCGTCTGCATGCACAGGTCCCAGCGCACCGGGTTGCTGACCTGGCTGACGATCCGGGAGAGCACGTCGCGGCCCTGGGCGATGACGGCGCCGTCGCGGTTGGAGATGAGGCGGGTGCGCGGGTCGTGGACGCTGACGGCCTTCGCGTACGACGCCAAGGTCTCGACCGCCGAGGCCATGTGCTCGGTGTGGAAGGCGCCCGCGACCGACAGCGGCACCAGACGGGCCTTGGCCGGCGGGTCGTCCTTGAGCGCGGCGAGCTGCTCCATGGTGCCGGCGGCGACGACCTGGCCGGCCCCGTTGACGTTGGCCGCGGTCAGCCCCTGGCGCTCGAGCGATTCCGTGACCTCGTCGGGGTCGCCGCCCAGCACGGCGGTCATGCCGGTGGGCTTGAGCGCCGACGCGTCGGCCATCGCGCGGCCGCGCTCGCGGACCAGGACCATCGCCTGCTCGGCGGTGATCACACCGGTGCCGGCGGCCGCGGTGATCTCGCCGACGCTGTGTCCGGCGGTTGCGCCGACGGCGTGGAACGCGTCAGCAGGGTGCGGGAAGATCTCCAGGGCGGAGACCAGGCCGGCGGCCACCAGCAGCGGCTGGGCCACCGCGGTGTCCCGGATCGTGTCCGCGTCGGCCTCCGTGCCGTAGTGCACCAGGTCGAGGCCGGCACAGGCGGAGAGCCAGCGCAGCCGGTCCTCGAAGTGGGGGAGCTCCAGCCAGGGGCGGAGGAAGCCGGGCGACTGGGCGCCCTGACCGGGCGCGACGATGACGAGCACGGGTCCACCCTTTCGGACTCCGGCCGGTCCGGGGGTGCGGGACCGGACCAAGATGTCCGGGACGACTTTGGAGGTTCTCTACAAGTCCGGGCCGGGACGGTCGGCCAGCGCGGGGCCCTCCGCGGGCCCTCCGGACAGGCGCCCGAGGGTCAGCGCGAGCCGCAGCGCGAAGGCGTGCCGGGGGTCGGAGGGGGTGTAGCCGGTGACCTCCGCGACCCGGCGCAGCCGGTAGCGGACCGTGTTGGGGTGCACGAACAGGGCGCGGGCCGTCGCCTCCAGCGACGAGGTCTGCTCGAGGTACGCCGCGAGGGTCTCGACCAGGGCGGTCCCGGTCGACAGCAGGGGCTCGTAGACGTCCTGCACCAGCCGGCTGCGGGCCAGCTCGTCACCGGACAGGGCCCGCTCCGGCAGCAGGTCGTCGGCCAGCACCGGCCGCGGCGCGTCCGGCCAGGCCGGTGCCGCCCGCAAGCCGGCCACCGCCGCCGCAGCGCTCTCGCCGGCCCCGAGCAGGTCGGCGACCACCGGCCCGATGACGACCGGGCCGGGACCGAATTGCGCGACCAGGTGGCGGGTCGCTCGCACCGGGTCGGCCGGCCCCCCGAGGATCGCGACCAGCCGGTCGCCCTGGACGCCGGTCAGGACGTCGAGCCGGTGGGCCCGGGCGGCCCGGCGGATGTCGTCGACCACCGCCTCCGGCTCGGCGTCGGGCGCCTGGCCGACCACGACGACCGCTGTGTCGTGGCTGGCCCAGCCGAGAGCGGCCGCCCGGGACCGCAGGGAGTCGTCGGACTCGCCGCGCAGCAGGGCGTCGACCACCAGGGACTCCAGGCGGGCGTCCCACGCGCCCCGGGCCTCGGCCGCCTCGGCGTAGACCTGGGCCGCCGCGAACGCGATCTCGCGCGAGTAGCGCAGCACGGCCTCGCGCAGCTCCTGCTCGTGCCCGGGGGCGATCTGCTCGATCTGCTCCTCGACGACCGCGATGACCACCCGGACCAGCTCGACGGTCTGCTGCAGGGTGACCGAGCGGGTCAGCTCACGAGGAGCGGTGCCGAACACGTCGGCGCTGATCGCCTGCGGCTCCTCGGGGTGGCGGAACCACTCGACGAAGGCGGCCACTCCGGCCTGCGCCACCAGGTTGACCCAGGACCGGTTCTCCGCCGGCATCGCTCGGTACCACGGCAGCACCTCGTCCATCCGGGCCACGGCGGCGGTCGCCAGGGTGTCCATGCTGCCCTCCAGGCGGCGCACCATGGACGGCGCTCGACGCGGCATGGCGCCACGATAGGGGCAGCGCCCCGGGTGGGTTGAGTTGTCGCAGCACCACAACGGCGTGCCGGTCGTCTAGCGTCCCCTGCGTGAGCACGCCGCAGCCCCTCGACCCGGTCGCCGCCCTGCGACGGGTCGGCTTCCTCCTCGAGCGTCGTCGCGAGGCGACGTACCGCGTCAAGGCCTACCGCGGCGCCGCGGACGTCCTCGCCGCGCTGCCCGACGGCGAGCTGGACCGCCGGGTCCGCGACGGCACGCTCACCGAGCTCAAGGGCGTCGGGGCCAAGACCGCGGCGGTCGCCGTTCAGGCCGGGCAGGGCAAGGTACCCGACTACCTCGCCGCGCTGGAGGCGGCCACCCACGGGCCGGTCACGACCGGCGGCGCGGCCCTGCGCTCGGCCCTGCGGGGCGACCTGCACTCGCACAGCAGCTGGTCGGACGGCGGCAGCCCGATCGACGAGATGGCTCGCACCGCCCGCGACCTCGGGCACGACTACCTCGTGCTGACCGACCACTCGCCCCGGCTGACCGTCGCCAACGGTCTCTCGCCGGAACGGCTGGTGCGCCAGCTCGACGTGGTGGCGGAGCTCAACCAGGAGCTGGCGCCCTTCCGGCTGCTGACCGGGATCGAGGTCGACATCCTCGACGACGGGTCGCTGGACCAGACCGACGAGCTGCTCGGCCGCCTCGACGTCGTGGTCGCGTCGGTGCACTCGAAGCTGAGGATGGACAGCGAGGCGATGACCCGCAGAATGGTCAACGCCGTCGCCGACCCGCACACCGACGTGCTCGGCCACTGCACCGGGCGGTTGGTCGAGGGGGAGCGCGGCAAGCGCGGTGAGTCGCAGTTCGACGCCGAGATCGTCTTCGCGGCCTGCGAGCGGTTCGGGGTCGCCGTGGAGATCAACTCCCGGCCGGAGCGGCGCGACCCGCCGATGCGGCTGATGCAGCTCGCGTTGGAGACCGGCTGCGTGTTCTCCCTCGACACCGATGCCCACGCGCCGGGACAGCTGGACTGGCAGCCCTACGGCTGCGAGCGGGCCGAGGCGGCCGGCGTCCCGGCCGAGCGCGTCGTCAACACCCGGCCGGTCGACGAGCTGCTGGCGTGGACCGCCCGCCGCGCCTGACCCGAGGAATGCGCCACGGCGATGGATAGTTGCATGGGCAACTATCCATCTGGGAGGATGCAGCCATGACCCCGATCTCGTCGGTGCCCTCGATGCCCCTGACGCCGTCGACGGACGTACGCCGCGCGCGCGACCGGTTCGCGACCAACTTCGGGTGGCTGGACTCGAAGCACTCGTTCTCGTTCGGGCAGCACTACGACCCGCACAACACCCACTTCGGGCTGCTGCTGGTCAACAACGACGACGTGGTCGACCCGGGCACCGGCTTCGAGACGCACCCGCACCGCGACATGGAGATCGTGACCTGGGTGCTGCGCGGACAGCTCGTGCACCAGGACTCCGAGGGGCACAACGGTCTGATCTATCCCGGGCTGGCCCAGCGGATGAGCGCGGGCACCGGGATCCTGCACTCGGAGAAGAACGACAGCTGGCGGCTGACCGGCGAGCCCTCGCACGCCGACCCGGTGCACTTCGTGCAGATGTGGGTCGTGCCGGACGCGAGCGGCATCCGGCCGGGCTACGAGCAGCTGGAGATCGGCGACGAGCTGTTGCGCGGCGGCCTGGCGCCGGTCGCCTCCGGGATGCCGGAGCACCGCGACGCGGCCGCGATCCGGATCGCCCAGAAGGACGCGGCGCTCTATGCCGCGCGGCTGGCCCCCGGCGGGTCGGTGTCGCTGCCCGAGGCGCCGTTCGTGCACCTCTTCGTGCCGGTCGGCTCGGTGACCCTCGAGGGCGCCGGCGACCTGGCGACCGGCGACGCGGTGCGCATCGCGGGCGGCGCGGGCCAGCGGGTCACCGCGGGGGCTGACGGCGCCGAGGTGCTGGTCTGGGAGATGCACGCGACCGTCGGCTGACCGGCACCAACGAGCGGCCGGTCAGCCGCGGAGGCCGGGCAGCACCTCGTCGCGGTAGAGGTCGAAGAACTGCCGGTGGTGCGGGCCCATGTTCGAGACGTACACCTCGTCGAAGCCGGCGTCGGCGTAGGGCCGGAACGCCTCGACGTGCGATGCCGGGTCGGCCCCGGCCGTTGTCGCCTCCCGGGTCATGTCCTCGGTGACGAGCTCGCTGGCCTGCTGGAAGTGCTTCGGTGACGGCAGCACCTGCGACAGCTCGCCGGGCAGGCCGCTGTTGCGCCAGAGCCGGTGCGCGATCTGGACGCCCTCGTCCTGCGTCGGAGCGACGCAGACCTTGTAGCCGACCTGGGTCGGCTTGTCGGCGCCGGCCTTCGTCTTCCACTCCTTCACGTGCTCGGCGTCCGGCTGCGTGGTGATGAAGCCGTCGCCGATCCGCAGTGCGGTGTCGAAAGACTTCTCCCCGAACGCCGAGACGTAGACCGGGACCGGCTGCTCGGGCCGCGTGTAGATCCGGGCGTTCTCCACCGTGTAGTGCCGGCCGTGGTGGTAGACGAAGTCACCTGCCCACAGCTCGCGCATGAGGCCGACGGCCTCCTCGAGCATCTCCAGCCGGACGTCCTCGGTCGGCCACCGGTCGCCGAGGACGTGCTCGTTGAGCGCCTCGCCGGTGCCGACGCCGAGGGTGAAGCGGCCCTCAAGCTGCACGGCGGCCGTGGCTGCCGCCTGCGCCACCACGGCCGGGTGCAACCGGACGGTCGGGCAGGTGACGGCGGTCGTGACCGGCAACGAGCAGACCTGGGAGATCGCGCCGATGACGCCCCAGACGAAGGGGCTCTGCCCCTGCTCGTCGTTCCATGGATGGAAATGGTCGCTGATCCAGAGGGCCTCGAAGCCGGCCTCCTCGGCCAGCCGAGCCTGCTCCACGAGCGTGGCCGGGTCGAGCTCCTCACAGGACAGGAAGTAGCCGATGCGCATGCCTGGACGGTTGCCCGCAGTTGGCGCCTCGAACCCCGGCGCGCGCGACGTACCGCGGCAGATGGGACCGGACCGAGGCGAACTCGCCGCGGTCCGGGTGCATCGACCACGCTGACGTGATGAATCCGACGAGGGCCAGTGGTCAGGGCGTGAGCCCAGCTGCTCAGGAGGTGGGGATGCCGAGGAGGCAGAACGGGTGGCCGGCCGGGTCGGTGTAGACCCGAAAGCCGCCGTTCTCCGAGGGCTGGTGCTCGTGCCGCGTCGCGCCCGCGGCGAGCACGGCGGGCTCGTGGTGGTCGATGTCACCGGCCCACAGGTCGAGGTGGAACTGCTGCGGGTGGGCGCCGCCCGGCCAGGTCGGCCGCACGAAGTCGTCGATGCGCTGGAACGTCAGGGTGGCCCGGCCGTCCGGGTTGTCGGGGCTGAGGCCGCCGCCCGGCGGCACCAGGTTGGCCCAGTCCTTGTCCGAGCCGTCCTCGAGCTCCCAGCCGAGGACCCGGGAGTAGAACGTGGCGAGCTCGAGCGCGTCCGGGCAGTCGAGGATGACCAGGTCGAGCAGAGGCTTGTCCGGGACCATGCCGGTGGTGTCGGTCATGCCGACACGCTAGGACAGCGCCCCGACACCCCCGCCGCCGCCCTCGGCTACTCCGCGCCGCCCTCGGTCTGGCCGGCCGGCGGGGCGGTGACGTCCCAGATCCGGTAGCGGTCGATCGCCTCGCGGGCCGTCTCGGGCTTGACCTCGCCGCGTCGGGCCAGCTCGGCCAGCGTCTTGACCACGATGCTCCACGCGTCGACCTTGAAGTGCCGCCGCAGTGCCGCCCGGGTGTCCGACAGTCCGAAGCCGTCCGTGCCCAGCGACGAGAAGTCGCCGGGCACCCACGGCATGACCTGGTCCTGCACGGTCCGCATGTAGTCCGACACCGCGACGAACGGTCCGGCCGCGCCGTCGAGCCGCCGGGTCAGGTAGGGCACCCGCTGCTCGCCGTCGGGGTTCATCAGGTTGTGCTCGTCGCACTGCAGGCCGTCGCGGCGCAGCTCTCCCCACGAGGTCACCGACCACACGGCGGCCTGCACGCCCCACTCCTCGGCCAGCAGCTGCTGCGCGTCGAGCGCCCACGGCACCGCGACGCCGGACGCCATGATCTGCGCCTTCGGCCCGTCGCCGTCGGGCGCTGCCGACACCTGGTGGATCCCGCGCACGATGCCCTCGGCGTCGACGTCGTCGGGCTCCTTGGGCTGCACGATCGGCTCGTTGTAGACGGTCAGGTAGTAGAAGACGTCTTCGGGTCTCTCGCCGTACATCCGGCGCAGGCCGTCCTTGACGATGTGGCCGAGCTCGTAGGCGTAGGCCGGGTCGTAGGTGACGGCGGCCGGGTTGGTCGAGGCCAGCAGGGGCGAGTGGCCGTCCTCGTGCTGCAGGCCCTCCCCGTTCAGGGTCGTACGTCCAGCAGTCGCTCCCAGGACGAAGCCCCTGGCCATCTGGTCGCCCGCGGCCCAGAACGCGTCACCGGTCCGCTGGAAGCCGAACATCGAGTAGAAGATGTAGATCGGGATCATCGGGATGCCGTGCGTCGCGTAGGAGGACGCCACCGCGGTCCACGACGCCGTCGACCCGGCCTCGTTGATGCCCTCGTGCAGGATGACGCCCTTCGGGTCTTCCTTGTAGGACAGCATCAGCTCGCGGTCGACCGACGTGTAGTTCTGCCCGTGCGGCGAGTAGATCTTCATCGTCGGGAAGAGCGAGTCCATGCCGAAGGTCCGGGCCTCGTCGGGGATGATCGGCACGAAGCGCCAGCCGATCTCCTTGTCCTTGACCAGGTCCTTGAGCAGCCGGACGAAGGCCATCGTCGTCGCGACCTGCTGCCTGCCCGAGCCACGGCGCACGGCGTCGTAGACCGGGTCGCCCGGCAGCACCAGCGGCTTGCCGTTGGGCCGGCGCTCAGGCAGGTAGCCGCCCAGCGCCTTGCGCCGCTCGTGCATGTAGGCGATCTCGTCGGAGTCCTGGCCGGGGTGGAAGTATGGCGGCAGGGTCTCGTCGAGTGCGGAGTCGGGGATGTCGAGGTAGAGCCGGTCGCGGAAGCTGATCAGGTCGTCCTTCTTCAGCTTCTTCATCTGGTGCGTCGAGTTGCGGCCCTCGAAGTGCGAGCCCAGCGTCCAGCCCTTGATCGTCTTGGCCAGGATGACGGTCGGCTGGCCGGTGTGCTTCGTGGCCGCGTCGTAGGCGGCGTACATCTTGCGGTAGTCGTGGCCGCCGCGGGACAGGCTCCAGATCTCCTTGTCGGAGAGGTGCTCGACCATCTTGCGGGTCCGCGGGTCACGCCCGAAGAAGTGTTCCCGGACGTACGCGCCGTCCTCCGCCTTGTAGGTCTGATAGTCGCCGTCCGGCGTGGTGTTCATCAGGTTGACCAGCGCGCCGTCGGTGTCCTGGACGAGCAGCTGGTCCCACTCGCGGCCCCAGATCACCTTGATGACGTTCCAGCCCGCGCCGCGGAAGAACGACTCGAGCTCCTGAATCACCTTGCCGTTGCCGCGGACGGGGCCGTCGAGCCGCTGCAGGTTGCAGTTGATGACGAAGGTCAGGTTGTCGAGCTCCTCGCGGGCTGCGACGCCGATCGCCCCCAGCGACTCCGGCTCGTCCATCTCGCCGTCGCCGAGGAAGGCCCACACGCGCTGCTGGCTGGTGTCCTTGAGCCCGCGGTCGTGCAGGTAGCGGTTGAAGCGCGCCTGGTAGATCGCGTTGATCGGGCCGAGCCCCATCGAGACCGTGGGGAACTCCCAGAACTGCGGCATCAGCCGCGGGTGCGGGTACGACGACAGCCCGCCCGCCGGGTGCGAGAGCTCCTGGCGGAAGCCGTCGAGCTGGTCCTCGCTGAGCCGGCCCTCGAGGTAGGCCCGGGCGTACATGCCGGGGGAGGCGTGCCCCTGGTAGAAGATCTGGTCGCCGCCGCCGGGGTGGTCCTTGCCGCGGAAGAAGTGGTTGAAGCCCACCTCGTAGAACGACGCCGAAGAGGCGTAGGTCGAGATGTGGCCGCCCACGCCGACCCCGGGTCGCTGCGCCCGGTGCACCATGATGGCCGCGTTCCACCGGACGTAGGCCCGGATCCGCCGCTCGACGTGCTCGTCGCCGGGGAACCACGGTTCGCTCTCGGAGGGGATCGTGTTGATGTAGTCGGTGCTGCGCAGGCTCGGCACGCCGACCTGGTTCTCCCGGGCCCGCTGGAGCAGCGAGAGCATCAGGAAGCGGGCCCGGTTGCGCCCCGCGGAGTCGACGACGGCGTCGAGGGACTCCAGCCACTCCGACGTCTCCTCCGGGTCGATGTCGGGGAGCTGGCTGGGGAGGCCGTCGCTGATGATGGCCGGCCGTTCGGGTCGACGCTGCTGGTCGTCTGCCGTTGTCACGGGAGTCCCATCGCTCGAGGTGCCGCGTGCACGAGGTGCTTCGGTGGTGCGTGTGTCGGTGCGTGTGTCCGGTCTGGACCCCTCCATCGTGCTACGTGCCCATCCGGGCCGCATCTCTACCCACCGGTAACCGGGGCGTTCACCGGTACTGGCAGGGACCAGACTGGGCAGGTGCGCACCGAGGTGATCGAGGTCCGGACCGGCGGCGGCGAGACGGTCCACGACCTGACCAGGGACTGCCAGGGCTTCGTCGACGGCGAGGGTGACGGGCTGCTGCACGTGTGGGTGCCGCACGCCACCGCCGGGCTGGCCGTCCTCGAGACCGGCGCGGGCAGCGACGAGGACCTGCTCGCCGCCCTGCGGGAGCTGCTGCCCGGCGACGACCGGTGGCGGCACCGGCACGGCTCGCCCGGGCACGGGCGCGACCACGTGCTGCCGGCCATCTGCCCGCCCTACGCGACCGTGCCGGTCGTCGGCGGCCGGCTCGCGATGGGCACCTGGCAGTCGATCTGCCTGGTCGACCTCAACGGCGACAACCCGGTGCGCCAGGTGCGGCTGTCCTTCCTCGCCGGGTGAACGGGCGGGTTCCAGGGCGAACGGCTTGCGCCCGGGGGCCGGGTGCGTCTTGACTACCGGCCAAGGGATCACCGGAGGGACGAGCACGAGGAGGCGCGTGGTGAGCCAGTCCGCGGGCGACGCGGCCGCTGTGCGCCACGTGGCCGGTCGTCTGGGCCTGCGTGAGGGTCAGGTCGTCCAGGAGCTCGGCTACGACGACGACTGCGACGAGGAGCTGCGCCGGTCGGTCGAGGCCCTGACGGGGAGCAGCCTGGTCGACGAGGAGTACGACGACGTCGTCGACGTCGTCCTGCTGTGGTGGCGCGAGGACGACGGCGACCTGGTCGACGCGCTGGTGGACTCGCTGGTCTCCCTCGGCGACGGTGGCGTGGTCTGGCTGTTGACGCCCAAGCCGGGCCGGCCGGGGCACGTCGAGCCCGGCGACATCGGTGACGCCGCCCCGACCGCCGGCCTGCACGCCACCAGCAGCGTCTCGGCCGGCCAGGAGTGGTCCGGCACCCGCCTGGCCACCCGCAGGTCCGGCCGCTGAACGCCCGACCCTCGGGGGTGTGACTAGCCGGGGACGCCGGGGATCCGGTGCAGCAGCCGGCTGACGCTGCGAACGTTGCGCACCGCAACGCGCAGGGCCGGCCCGCCGGGCAGCCCTGGCACGGCCTCGACGATGGGCGCCAGGGCCAGCAGCCCCGCCATGTGGTGCACCCGCAGGTCGCGGCGGGCGAGCATCGGCGGCACCGACCGGCGGCCCGACGAGGCGTCGAGCAGGGCCGGCGCGTCGCCCAGCACGGTCGGCCACGGACCCGGGACGGCCGGCAGCTCGAGCGTCGTCCAGGCCGCCGGCGTCGCGGCGAACGCCCACCCGCCCTCGGGCGCCAGGCACGCGGCGCTGGCCGAGAGCTCGCACCGCGCCGCCAGCGCACCCGTCGTGTCGACCAGGGCGGCCAGTCCGGCCGTCAGGATCGCCTGGGACGGCTCCGGTGCACCGGCCGGCTGCAGGTCGAGCGCGTGCACGGCCAGCTCGTAGGCGCCGGCGCCGACCAGGGTGGTCAGTGGCAGCGGCCCCAGCACGGAGCGGACCCGACGCAGCCCGAGACGACGTACGTCGTCGGAGGACAGGAACGCCGCGACCGCATCGCGGGAGTCTTTCAACGCCGCGACCACCTCGGCCCTCGGCGCGGCGGCCCGGGCGGCGAGGACCGCCTCGTTGTGGGAGGTCTGGTCGAAGGTGCCGGCCCGGGGGTCGTCCAGGTCGAGGTCGTCCGCCTCGGCCTCGGCGCACATCCGCTCGAGGGTCCGTGCACCGGGCCAGGAGCCGAGGTGGACGCACACGTCACGAGCGGTCCAGCCACGCACCCGGCTCGGTGCGTCCAGGTCGACCTCGGCGGCGATCTCGGCGAACTCGTCCCAGGCCGGCAGCAGCAGCGCCGCCAGGTCGCCGGGCTCCCAGGACGCGATGCCGCACTCGCCCGACGAGGGCTCGACGGGGTGTGCGGCGGAGGCTGACACACTGCCATCCTGCCAGCGACCGACCCAATGACCCGAGCAGGAGGACCGCCCGCATGCCGATCGCGGTAGGGGACCAGGCGCCCGACTTCGCCCTGACCGACCAGCACGGCCGGACGGTGCGCCTCGCGGACCTGCGTGGCCGGAAGGCGGCGCTCGTCGTGTTCTACCCCTGGGCGTTCAGCGGCGTCTGCGGCGGCGAGCTGCACGCGATGCAGGCCGACCTGGACGACCTGGTCTCCGACGAGGTCGAGCTGGTCACCGTGTCGACCGACTCGATGTACGCGCTGCGGTCCTTCGCCGACCAGGAGGGCTTCACCTTCCCGATGCTCTCGGACTTCTGGCCGCACGGAGAGGTCGCCCGGGCGTACGGCGTCCTGCACGAGGGCATCGGCATCGCGCTGCGCGGCACCTTCCTGGTGGACCGCGACGGCGTCGTGCGCTGGACGGTGCTCAACGGGATCCCGCACGCCCGCGACGTCGAGGACTACAAGCGGGCCATCGAGGCCCTCTAGGCTTCGACACAACCGGGGCGCATAGCTCAGCTGGCTAGAGCACCTCCCTTACAAGGAGGGGGTCGGCGGTTCGAGTCCGTCTGCGCCCACCGGAGAAGCCGCAGGTAGAAGGGCTGGGCAGGTGTGGCATCTGCCACACCTGCGGCGCGGCTGCTAACGCTTTTGCTAACGGGAAGCCTCATGCCGCCGCCACCGCCGCCGCGAACACGTCTGCTACTCCGGCCGCTTGCTCGCGCAGGACGTGGGCGTAGACCTTGAGCGTGATGCTGGGGTCGGCGTGGCCCAGGCGGGCAACCACGACGTGAACCGGGACACCGGCCAGGAGCAGGGTCGTCGCGTGAGCGTGCCGGAGATCGTGTAGCCGAGCGTGGGGGAGTCCGGACGCCCCGACGAGCTCGCGCATGAGGGCCGAGACGGTGCTCCGGTAGGCGCGGCCTCGTCCTCCTGCCGGAACACGAGGTCGCCGTCTCCGCGCCACCAGCCCCCGCGGCGAGCTGCTCGGCCACCTGGGCGCGGCGGTGCTCGCGCATCACGTCGACGGTCCCGGTGTCGATGCTGACGACCCGGCTCCGACCGCCCTTCGTCGTGCCCTCGTACCGCTCGCCGTCGATGACGTCGGTCGATTCCGTGAAGGTCACCTCTCCAGCGTCGAGGTCGACGTCGGGCCAGCGGAGGTGGAGCAGCTGGCCCCGACGCGCGCCGTGTAGGCCGCGAGCCAGTAAAAGGCGCCCAGGCGGTGCCCTGACGCCCGCGAGAGGAACGCGCGCAGGTTGTCGGGTGCCCAGACCATCTTCGGCTCAGTCGACCGCACACGCGGCCTGGTGGCCCTCTCCACGGGACTTGACGGGATCAGCTGCTCGACACGGACGGCATCACGGAACGCCTTAGACAGCATCCGGTGAACCTTCTCGACCGTCGCGGGGGAGAGCGGCCGGCCACCGGCGCCGCCGGCCTCGAGCAGGTCGCGGTAGAGGCGGCTCAGGGTCGCCGGGCGGACCGCCTGTAGGCGCATGGCGCCGATGCGAGGGATGACGTACCGCTCGGCCGTCTCGCGGTAACCGTGCATCGTCTTGGGCTTGACGGCCACCGAGTGACTGACCTGCCACTCGCGCAGGTATTCGGTCAGGGTCAGGGTAGAGCGGTCGACGTACTCACCGCGCCTCGCCGCTACCCGGGCCTCGTCGCGGGCCGCCTTGGCTGCGGCCTCCGTCGGGAAGCCGCCGACCCACTTGGGCTTGCTGCGGCCGGTCTCCTGGTCGGTGACGCGCACGACGTAGGACCACGTTGCCCCGCGCTTTACCAGGCCGTCCCTGACGGTGGCGCTCATCCTCCGGTCCTTCCTCTGGTGGTGGCTTCGAGTGCGCCCTCTTGTCGCGCGACCTCGATCCACTTGCGTACTGCTGCGACGCTGACTCCAGGGCGGAGAGCAGCCGTGATCGCCGCCGGTGACGAGAACGCCGCGGTGGAGGCCCTGCTGCGCTACGTCGAGCGGCACCCGGCCGGCGAGATGCGAACGGCGCCCGACCTCTGGCCGAGGTCGACGTCGACGTCGACGTCGACTCCGAGGACCTAATGGGGTTTATCGTTGCCCGCGAGCACGCCATCGGGCCCAAGGTGCTCAGCGCCCACAAGAGCCTGGCGCGGAGCCGCGGCGGCCTGACTCTCGAGCAGGTGATCCGCGCGCAGCTCCGTGGCGAGTTGCGCGAGGTCGTCCGGCTGCCGGAGGTCAGGGCATCCACATGAGCTCCCCGGTGG
>Ga0126307_10000948_pt1 | contig 19142 bp, 15 predicted proteins | sample Plot28_FD_89955 | JGI IMG/M metagenome (GOLD analysis project Ga0126307, IMG submission 89955) | Serpentine soil microbial communities from UC McLaughlin Reserve, CA, USA - Plot28 | ecosystem: Environmental > Terrestrial > Soil > Grasslands | place: USA: UC McLaughlin Reserve, Lake County... | reverse complement strand
GCGCTCAAGCTCGGCGCGCTAGCGCCGATGCACGGGCTCGAGGAGCAATGCGCATCGACGAGCCCAGCGACGACGGAACGCTCCCGGACCTCGTGTCCGGGCTCATGTGGCTGGCCAGCGGTATCTTCGGCCCGCTGGCGCTCGCGCTGCCCGGCAGCTCGCACGAGCACGTCGGCATCGCGCTCGGCCTCGCCGGCGTGGCGCTGGCCTGGGGCGCGGCGTCGCTCTGGTTCGCCGCGCGCGGCGTCGCGATGTCGGTGCGCCTGCGGGCGCTCGTCACCGCGGCCGCGCTCCCGGTCGTCGCCGCGGCGCTCTGGGCGACCGGCGGCGCCACGAGCTTCGTGGGGCCGCTGCTGCTGTTCTCGGTGCTCTTCGTGGGCTACTTCTTCCCGGCCGCGTACGCCTGGCCGCTCGCCGCGCTGCTCACGGCGACGTGGGCGAGCCCGCTGCTCTACGACGACGCGGCGCACCTGTCGTCGTTCGCGGCGCGCGCGCTGACCTTCGCCGTCGCCGTCGTGGGCATGCTGCTGGCCACGCAGGCGCTCAAGCGCCGGCTCGTCGCCGCGGAGGCGCGCCAGCGCGTGCTCGCCGGCCGCGACCCGCTGACCGGCCTGGCCAATCGCCGCTCGTTCGACGCGGCGCTCGCGGGCGCCGACCTCGCCGGGCGCGGCGCGGTGCTCGTGCTCTTCGACCTGGACGCGTTCAAGGCGGTCAACGACGGCCAAGGCCATGCCGTCGGCGACGCGGTCCTGCGCGCGGTCGCCCGCGCCGCACGCGCCGCGGTGCGCGAGGACGACTGCCTGGCGCGGATCGGTGGCGACGAGTTCGCCGTCGTCGCCCCGGGCGCCGGGGAGCTCGCGGCGAGGCGGATCGTCTCCGACCTCGCCGGGCGGCTCGCGAGCGAGCCGATGCCGCCCGGCGTGGATACGGCGCGCGTGACGTTCGGCTACGCGGTCGCCCCCGCCGACGGCGCCGACGCCTCGTCCCTCTTCAGGCGCGCCGACGAGCGGCTGCTCGCGCGCAAGCGTGCCGAGCGTCGCGTGGCCGAGTTCGCGGGGTCGAGCATGTCGGCCTCGAACCAGCTGTAGCGGCCCTCCAGCACCTGCCGCGCGGCGGCGTACTGCGACTTGTCGTCGTTGTCGAACAGCTCGTCGAACAGCCGCTCCGCGCGCCGGCGGGCCTGGCGCGAGAACAGGTCGGCGAGCTCGAACGCCTCCTCGCGGCCGATCGTCTTCGCGTAGACGCAGGCGCAGGAGATGGCGTACAGCTCGGCGCCGACGTCGACGATCCGGCCGAGCAGCGCGCCCTTGTGCTCGAGCCGGGCCTGGTAGCGGCTCATGGCGTAGAACGTCGAGCGGGCGAGCTTGCGCGACGCGCGCTCCACGTAGCGCAGGTGCGTGGCCAGCGGCCCGAACTCGCCGAACGCCCCGGGCCTGACGCCCTCGCCGACCGCGAGCTTCGGCAGCCAGCGGGCATAGAACCCGCCGGCCTCGAGCGCGCCGCGCGCCTTCTCGGCGATGGCGACCTCCGGGTCCAGCAGCGCGCCTGCCGCCTGCAGGTGCTGGTCGACGGCCTCGCGGGCGATCAGCAGGTGCATGATCTCGGTCGAGCCCTCGAAGATGCGGTTGATCCGCATGTCGCGCAGCATCTGCTCGGCGGGGATCGGCGTCTCGCCGCGGTTGGCCAGCGACGCGGCGGTCTCGTAGCCGCGCCCGCCGCGGATCTGCACCATCTCGTCGACCGCCTGCCAGCCCAGCTCGGACGCGTACAGCTTGGCCAGCGCGGCCTCGATGCGAATGTCGTTGCGCTTGTCGTCGGCGAGGCGGCTCGAGACGTCGAGCACCGCGTCGAGCCCGAACGCGGTGCCGGCGATGAACGCCAGCTTCTGGGCGACCGGGTCGTGCTCGCCGATCGGCCGGCCCCACTGTCGCCGCTCGACCGCCCACTCGCGCGCGATCTTCAGCGAGTACTTGGACAGCGCCGCGCAGATCGCCGGCAGCGACAGGCGGCCGGTGTTGAGCGTGCTCAGGGCGATCTTGAGGCCCTTGCCCTCGCCGGCGATGACGTTCCCGGCGGGGATGAGCACGTCCTCGAAGCGCGTGACCGAGTTCTCGATGCCGCGCAGGCCCATGAACTCGTTGCGCGCGTCGACGGTGATGCCGTCGGCGTCCGCCGGGCAGATGAACGCGGTGATCCCGCCGCGGTGGCCCTCGCTCTTCGGGACGACCGCCATGACCACGACGACGTCGGCGATCGCGCCGTTCGTGGCCCACAGCTTCGTGCCGGTCAGGCGGTAGCCCGAGCCGTCCTCCGTGGGCACCGCCTGCGCGCTCATGCGCGCGGGGTCCGAGCCGACGTCGGGCTCCGTGAGCAGGAAGGCTGACACGTGCGTGCTCGCGACCTTCGGCAGCCAGTCGCGCTTCTGCTCCTCCGAGCCGAACATGCGCAGCGGCTCGGGCAGCCCGATCGACTGATGGGCGCTCAGCAACGTCGACAGCGCGGCGTGCCACACTCCCGCGAGCGCCAGCGCGCGGTTGTAGTAGACCTGCGAGAGCCCGAGCCCGCCGTAGGACTCCGGAATCTTCATCCCCAGCGCGCCGAGCTCCTTCAGGCCCTCGAGCACGTCGTCGGGGATGCGCGCCTCGCGCTCGATCTCGAGCGGGTCGACGTGGTCGCGCAGGAACGCGCCGAGTCGCTCGAGGAACGCCTCGCCCTTGGCCTGCATGGCCGGGTCGGGCTCCGGCTGGGGATGGATCAGGTCGAGCCGGAAGCTGCCGAGGAAGAGCTCGCGCCCGAAGCTCGGGAGCCGCCACTCGGCCTCGCGGCTCGCCTCCGCGACTTTCTTGGACTCGTCATAGGTCGGGTTCGCTGCCATGCGCGTATGTTCGCGCAGTGGCAGCCTGCGGGGGGCTGGTCAGCGCGCCCGAGCTGCTCGTGGACGCGCTGCCGCCACGGCGCGATCCGCCGATCGCCGCGGCGTCGCGGCGCGGCGCCTGAGCCAGGTGTGGGCGACCTTGGCGAGGACGACGATCGCGGCGAGGCCGAGCTCGGCGAGCAGCGGGACGGCGCTTGGGCCCTTGTCGGCCGCGGAGGGCGCGGCGGCGGCCGCGGACGGGAGGGCGAGGACGGCGAGCGCGAGGAGCGCGATGACGACACGACGTTCGGACATGCCCGCACCGTGCCGGTCGCCCGTTGGCGGCGGTTTGGGCCGAGGTTGGGCTAGCGTCCCGCGCCGTGTTCGACCACGTGACCATCCGCGTCTCGGACCGCGGCGCGTCGGAGCGCTTCTACGCGACCGTCCTGCGCGCGCTCGGCATCGAGCCGACCTACAGCGGCGAGGACCTGGCGGAGTGGGACGACTTCTCGCTCGCCGCCGCGGGCGACGGCGCGGCGGTGACGCGCGGGCTGCACGTCGGCTTCGTCGCGCCCACGCGTGCGGAGGTCGACGCGTTCTGGCAGGTGGGCACACGGGCCGGCTACCCCGACGACGGCGAGCCCGGCCCGCGGCCGCAGTACAGCCCCGAGTACTACGGCTCGTTCCTGCTCGATCCCGACGGCAACAGCGCCGAGGGCGTGTGGCTCGACCCGCCGCGGCCGCAGGGATCGGTCGACCACGTCTGGATGCGCGTCGGGGACGTCGCCGCGTCGAGGCGCTTCTACGAGACGATCGCCCCGTTCACCGGCTTCCGGCTCGCCAACGAGGAGCCGGGCGAGCGGGCCTCGTTCGCCGCCGAGCCGAGCGGGTTCTCCGTCATCTCCGACGACCGGCCGCGCACGGAGAACGTCCACCTGGCCTTCGCCGCGCCGGACGACGCGGCGGTCGGCGCCTTCCACCGCGCCGCGCTCGCGGCCGGCTACCGCGACCACGGCGCGCCGGGTGAGCGTCCTGAGTACCACCCCGGCTACTACGGCGCCTACGTGCTCGATCCCGACGGCAACAACGTCGAGCTCGTCCACCACGACCGCGGCTAAGCCGCGACGGCGTGGCGGCGCCGCGGCGCCGCGGAGCGGCCGAGCAGCCGCTCGCGCCAGGCGGCCTCGTCGAGCGCCGCCGGCTCCGTGCTCTCCAGCAGCTCGCGCAGCGCCGCGGCGAGCGCGTCGGGGACCTCGAGATGAGGGAAGTGCGCCGCCTCGGGGAACGTGACGAAGCGGCTCCCCGGCACGGCGCGATGGGCGGCGAGCCCGTGCTCGATCGGGATCGTCCGGTCGCGCTCGCCCCAGGCGATCAGCGTCGGCACGCCGTCGAGCAGGTAGAGGCGGTCGAGCGCGCCCACCCGCTGGCCGTGCCGGTCGATCACCGCGCGCAGCGTCTGCACGAACGCCTCGCGCGCGCCCGGCCCGCTGAGCGGCGAGAGCGCCCGGGCGATGGCCTGCAGCTGCACGCCGAGGCCGACGCCGCGCCGGCGCAGCTCGCGACCGGCGCGGGCGCCGGCGGCCGTCACGCGCTCGTGCGCGGCGGCCGCGATCGCCGCCGATGCGCCGGGCATCGCCGCGGAGCGCAGGAGCGGGCTGACGTCGCGCCCGAGCCCGCCGCTCGAGACCAGCGCGAGCCGCTCGACGCGGTGCGGGAACTGCCAGAAGTAGACCATCGCGACCCCGCCGCCGAGCGAGTGGCCGACCATCGTCGCGCGCTCGATGCCGAGCGCCGACAGCAGGTCGCGGATCACCGCCGCGTGCGCGCCCAGCGAGTAGTCCCCGCGCGGCGTGGCGGAGTCGCCGTGGCCGACCAGGTCGGGCGCGATGACCGTGTAGCGGTCGGCGAGCCGCTGGGCGACCTGGCGCCAGTGGGCCGACGAGTTGACCATGCCGTGCACGAGCACGACCGGCGGCCCGCTGCCGGCCATCCGGTAGACGACCTGGTGGCCGTGGAGGTCGATCTCCCAGGCCTCGAAGATGCGTGGACCCTACACGCGGCGGTTCGCGCGGTGCCAAGATCCGCGGATGCGGAGGCTGGCTCTGGCGGTCGTCGTGGCGGCGCTGGCGGCCGCCGCGCCGGCGCGCGCGGGAGACGCCGTGCGCCCGGCCGAGGCGACCGGGCCGCTCGGCAGCGAGCGGCTCTCGAACGAGCGCACGGTCACGCGCTGGGCGCACGCGCGGTCGACGGAGCCCATCCGCGTGCGCGCGTCGCGCTCGGCGGCGTCGCTCGCGCGCCTGCGGCGCTGGACCGAGGACGGCTACCCCGAGGTCTACCTGGCGCTCCGCTCCTACGTCCGCGCCGACGGCGAGACGTGGGTGCGCGTGCGCGTCCCCATGCGGCCCAACGGACGGCGCGGGTGGGTGCCGCGCGCGGCGCTCGGGCGGCTGCGGGTCGTCACGACGCAGCTCGTGGTGCGCCGGCGGGCGCTGAAGGCGACGCTGCGCGACGGCGGCCGCGTCGTCTGGCGGGCTCGCGTCGGCGTGGGCGCGCCGGCCACGCCGACGCCGCGGGGGACCTTCTACGTGCGCGAGTTGCTGCGCGTGCCGGCCCCGTACGGCATCTACGGGCCGTACGCGTTCGGCACGAGCGCCTACTCCTCGCTGAGCGACTGGCCGGGCGGCGGCGTGGTCGGCATCCACGGCACGAACGCGCCGTCGCTGATTCCCGGCCGCCCGTCGCACGGTTGCATCCGCGTGCGCAACGCCCGCATCCGGTGGCTGGCGCGGCTGATGCCGATCGGCACGCCGGTGCACGTCCGCTGAACCGGCGCGAGCCACCACAACCTGGTGTTACGTTCCGGCCGTCGCCGCCGGTCGACCGTTCGGGAGGAACAGTGGAGAGGCAGACTCGGAAGGTGCGTCGCGCGCTGGTCGCGGGCGCCGTCGCGTTGGTTGCGCAGGTCGTGCTCGCCTCGGTCGCGCTCGGGCACGTCGAACGGACCTCGTACTGGCCGGACCCACGCCCGGACACGACGGTCTCGCCCGCCGCCGGCGGCGCGGTGCCCGTGGTGCGGACGCTCAAGTCGGCGCTGCCTCCGCGTACGCGCGCAACCCGGCGCGGTGGCGCGCGGCGCCAGGCGCCGTCGTTCACCGGCGCCTACAAGCCGGGCAAGGCGTACCCGGCGCGCGACGGGCAGGGAAAGGTGCGCGTCGTCTGCCAGCCGGACTCGCTGCAGATCGCGAGGCGCGAGATCGAGCGGGGGCACACGACCGGCTTCGGCAACCGGCCGACCAAGCCGCTGCGCACGCTGACCGACGACCAGGCGACCCGCTGGCGGCGCTACAACAAGCGCTTCTTCCGCGTCTGCGGCTTCCGCGAGATCCAGCCCGCGGTCACGGCGTCGGGCAACAACGACCGCGTCGTCGTGATGCCGGGGATCTACACCGAGCCGACGTCGCGCGCGGTCGCCGACTTCCCGCCCGAGTGCGAGCAGTACCGCACGACCTCCGAGAAGGGGTCGGGCGCGGTGTCCTACGACTACCAGTACCACTGCCCGAACGCGCAGGCGCTCGTCGCCGTGATCGGGCGTGAGCCCGGGCCGGGCGAGGACCCGCCCTCCAGCCCGACCGGGCGCGCGGACCCGCACGGGATCCCGAACCTCGGCCGGTGCATCCGCTGCAACTTCCAGATCGAGGGCTCCGGACCCGCGCCGGACGACACCGTCATCGACGCCGGCCGCGTCGAGTCCGGCGACGGCGCGCCGATCGGTGCCGAGAAGGACGTCGGGCTGAAGGCCGACCGCGCCGACGGCTTCGTCCTGAAGGACATGACGATCCGCCACGCCGCCGAGCACGACCTCTACACGCTCGAGGTCGACGGCTACGTGCTCCGGCGCAGCCGCTTCATGTACGCCGGCGAGTACGGGACGCTGACGTTCGCCTCCGACCACGGCGTCACGCACACGTGCGAGGCGATGGGCAACGGCGACGCCGGCGTGTATCCGGGCGGCGCGCCCGACACCGGCTCACAGCGCCGCGCGGACTTCTACCCCGAGCGGCGGCTGAACCAGCTCATCACGCGCTGCGACTCCCATCACAACAACCTCGGCTACTCGGGGACGATGGGCAACGCGACGCACGTCTACCGCAGCAACTTCTACGACAACACGACCGGCATCGCGACCGACTCGTTCTACGCCGGCGGCCATCCCGGCTTCCCGCAGGACTCGGCCGTGTTCGAGCAGAACAACGTCTTCGGCAACAACTTCAACATCTACGGCCCGGACTCCGACATCGAGTCCACGACGCCGGTGCCGATCGGCGTGGGGATCCTGATCGCGGGCGGCAACGACAACGCCGTGCGCGACAACTTCATCTTCGACAACTGGCGCCGCGGGGCGATGCTGATCGCGGTGCCGGACGTCATCTCGTGCGCGCCGTCGCCCGACGCCGGGTCGCCGCCGTGCACGCCGCAGGGGGCGGCGACGACGTCGAACAACAACCTCTACACCGGCAACGTGATGGGGCGCTCGCGCGCCGGCCAGGTGATGCCCAACGGCGTCGACTTCTGGTGGGACGAGTTCCCGACCAACCGCGGCAACTGCTTCGGGCCCAACACCGGCTCGAACGGCCAGGCCGACGCGACGTCGGCCGACCCGCCCGAGGCGCCGACGGGGCAGCCCGCGCCGGGCTTCATCGCCAAGCGCGACTGCGGCTCGCCGCTGAACGTCGGCCTCGGCGACGCGCCGAAGGAGGCCGTGCTCGTCGCGTGCGCCGCACAGGTCGAGGGCACGAGCAACGACCAGGCGTCGTGCGACTGGTTCCAGCCGCCCCCGCGGCCGGGCGGCGCCGCCGCGGCCCGGCTCTCGCGGGCCGCGACGCTCGAGCGCTCGGCGGTCACGGCGTTCCCGCGGCTGCCGGACCAGTGCACGCTCCTCGGCGGCATCGGAGGCACGCTCACGTGCGAGCTGTCCATGCACCGGCTCGGCGGCTAGCGCCGCTCCTGGCGGCGGCCGCCCTGGCGTCCTGCGGCGGCGGCGAGCCGCCGCGGGCGCCGGCGGAGCCGCATGCTGGCCCGCCGGGCGTGGCCACGATCGGCGGCGAGAAGCTCCAGTCGGCGCGCTGCCGGCAGTGGGCGGGCGCGACCGACGCCGAGAAGGCCGCCGTCCTGAAGACGCTCGCGGCGGTCGTCGGCGGCCCGACGCCCTACGGGCCCGCGAGCACGCTCCCGGCACCGTACGCGCACCGGCTGTTCGACCGCACGTGCCGGCGCTTCTACGCGCGCGGCTTCCTGCTCTACGAGGTCTACACGCGCGCGGCCGCGTTCTACGCCACGCCGCGCCGCGATCTGTGAGCCGGACGCTCAGCGCCCCGTGACCGCCCAGGTCCCCCACGAGTCCCAGAGGCCGTCGCCGGCCGCCTGGGTGAGGATCACGGTGCCGTAAGGCGTCAGGCACCCCGGGGTCGCCTCGTTGCAGAGGAACGGGTCGATGGCGTTGAACGAGAATCCCTCGAATACGCAGAGGTGGCCCGGGTCGGCGCCGGGGTTCGCGACGTCGCCCGAGCAGCCGCTGGGCGGCGCCGCACCGCCGGCGATGAGGTGGGGCGTGGGCGGCCCGCCCGTCAGCGGCAGGCCCCATGAGATGCCCTGCGAGCCGAGCGTGCCGACTTGGGTGGACGCCGCGCCGACGTGGCGTGAGCCGAAGGTGCCGCGGACCGTCTCGCGGGGCGGGAGCGTGTCGGGCAGTGCGTTGAGCACCTGGGTGACGCTGCGGCCGGCGAGCCGCGTCGAGTCGGGCACGCGCGCGAGCGTGCTCTCGTTCACGTCATCCCCGGTGAGCGACTCGTCCTTGACGTCGACGCTGCCGAGCGTCCCGTTGGCGATGCGGCCGCTGCCGATGGTCTCGGGCGCGAGGTCGATGTTGCGCAGCGTTGCGTCGTGGATGTCGGCGGACAGCAGCGAGTCGTCGATCACGTCGCTCGAGCCGATCGTGTCGGCGGCGTAGGCGCCGACGCCGCCGAGGGCGATGAACAGGGCCAGGAACGCGACGGCGTTCTGGCGGAGGTAGGCGGCGATCCGTCCGGCCATGCGGCGGTCCTGGCGGCGATCCTCTCAGCCGGGCCGCCGCGAGGCAACCGCGCCCGCGTCCACACCTTGGCGGTCAACCGAACCCCGGTTGACCGTCTGGCTCCCTTGCCGCAAAGGCACGCCCAAGAGACCTTTTCGGTATCGAACAACCGGAAGAGGGATCAGCCATGAACGCAGGACGAAGGAGCCGCGCGCCGCGCGCGGCGCGCCGGCTGATCGCCGGCATCGCGGTCGCTGCCGGCGTCATCGCCGCGGCGGCGGCGCCGGCGAACGCCGCCGTGACCGCGTCGTTCAGCTCGGGCGTGCTGACCGTGTTCGGCGACGCCCTCGACAACACGACCACCGTCAGCCGCGATGCGGCGGGCAAGCTCCTCGTGAACGGCGGCGCGGTCGCGGTCATCGGCGGCACGCCGACGGTGGCGAACACCACGCTGGTCCGCGTGTTCGGCCAGGGCGGGAACGACACGATCAGCCTCAGCGAGGTCAACGGCGCGCTGCCGGCGGCGAACCTGTTCGGCGGCACCGGCAACGACACGCTCGTCGGCGGCTCCGGCGGCGATCAGCTCTTCGGGCAGGCGGGCAACGACACCGCGCTCGGCAAGGGCGGCAACGATTTCCTGTTCGGCGGCACCGAGAGCGACACGCTGACCGGCGGCGACGGCGAAGACCAGGCCTTCGGCCAGGCGAACAACGACCGGATGATCTGGAACCCCGGTGACGACACCGACCTCGACGAGGGCGGCGAGGGCGTCGACACGGTCGAGGTCAACGGCGGCAACGGGACCGAGCAGTTCACGGCTACGGCCAACGGCACCCGCGTCCGGTTCGACCGGATCAACCCGGCGCCGTTCTCGCTCGACATCGGCACCTCCGAGAGCCTGGTGCTCAACGCCAACGGCGGCGACGACCAGTTCTCCGCGACCGGGAACCTCGCGACGCTCATCACCATCACGGTCGACGGCGGTGCCGGCGCCGACACCCTCCGTGGCGGCAACGGGGCCGACGTCCTGCTCGGCGGCGACGGCAACGACTTCGTCGACGGCAACCAGGGCAACGACCTGGCGTTCCTCGGTGCAGGAGACGACAGCTTCCAGTGGGACCCGGGCGACGGGAGCGACACGGTCGAAGGCCAGGACGGCGTCGACGGGCTCGGCTTCAACGGGTCGAACATCAGCGAGAACATCGCCGTCACCGCCAACGGGACGCGCGTGCGGCTCATCCGCGACGTCGCCGCCATCACGATGGATCTCAACGACGTCGAGCTCGTCGTCGTCAAGTCCTTCGGCGGCAGCGACAACCTGGTCGCGAGCGACCTCTCCGGGACCGACGTCGCCAGCGTGGTCGCGGACCTGGCCGCGGCCGGCGGGGCCGACGACGGCACGGCCGACAACGTCGTGGTCGGCGCCACGAACGGCGCGGACGTCGTCAGCGTCACCGGCGCGGGTCGCAACTCGCAGGTCGCGGGTCTGGCTGCGCTGGTCACGGCGGTCGGCACCGGCATCGGCGACCGGGTCACGGTCAACGCCCTCGGCGGCGATGACGTGGTCGACGCCTCCGGTGTGGCCGCGGGCTCGGCGCTGCTCACCGTCGACGGCGGTGAGGGCGACGACGTGCTCGTCGGCGGCGCCGGCAACGACACCCTCCTCGGCGCCGGCGGCAACGACGTCCTCATCGGCGGGCCCGGCAACGACACGCTCGACGGCGGCGCGGGCGCCAACATCGTCCTCCAGGGCGGCTCCGACACGGTGAGCTCGGCGACCGTCGCCGGCGCGGGCTGGGGGAAGACCCACGCCCGCACGGTCGACGGCAAGACCGTGCTGAAGATCGGCGGCAAGGATCGGACGCTTCCCCGGGCCGACCTCGCCGGCGCGTGATCCGCTCCCCGATCCGGCTCGACGGCCGGCGCCAGGACCCGCATGCGGGTCCGGCGCCGGTCGGCCTGGCCGATCGCGGGATGGAGATCGCCGCGCACGACCTCTGGCAGACCGTGCGCGGCGGCAAGCACGTGCTCCGCGGCGTCTCGCTGACCGTCCGCGCGCGTGAGCTCGTGGCGGTCGTCGGCGGGAGCGGCGCGGGCAAGACGACGCTCCTGGAGGCGCTGGCGGGAGTCCGGCCGGCCGACCGCGGCAACGTCCGCTTCGACGGCGTCGACCTGTACGCGAACCTCGACGCCTTCCGGAGGCGCTTCGGCTACGTCCCGCAGGACGACATCATCCACGCGGACCTGCCGCTCGAGCGGACGCTCCGCTACGCGGCCGCCCTGCGCCTGCCGCGGTCGACGCCGGCGGCCGAGGTGGACGCCGCGGTGGAAGGGGCGCTCGCCGCGCTCGACCTGTCCTCCCGCGCCGGCGTGCGCGTCGGCGCGCTGTCCGGCGGTCAGCGCAAGCGCGCGAGCATCGCCGTCGAGCTGTTGACGAGCCCCCACGTCTTCTTCTTGGACGAGCCGACGTCAGGCCTCGATCCGGCGAGCTCCGGTGAGCTGCTGCGACTGCTGCGCGGCGTCGCCGACGCGGGCTCGACGGTGGTCTTCACGACGCATTCGGTGCAGGACCTCGCCCGCTGCGATCGCGTCGTCTTCCTCGCCCGTGACGGCTACCTCGCGTTCGTCGGGACGGTCCCCGAGGCGCTCGACTACTTCGCGGTCGAGCGCGTCGAGGAGATCTACGAGCGGCTCGCCTGGGAGTCGACGCCCGAGCAGTGGGCAGAGCGGTTCGAGGGCCATCGCGGCAACGGCGCCGCCGCCTCGATCGCGATCGCTCCGGCGAGGCCGCAGTCAGGCGACGGCATCGGGTTCGCCCGCGAATGGGCGGTGCTGACGCGACGCACGCTCGAGACGCTCGTGCGCAACCGCCTGACGATGGCGATCCTGCTCGGCTCCCCGGCGCTGATCGTGGCGATGTTCGCCGTCCTGTTCCGCCCCGGCGCCTTCGCGTTCGCCAGCCCGAGCCCGAGCGCGATCACGATGATCCTCTTCTGGGTCACGTTCGCGGCGTTCTTCTTCGGCCTCACGTACGGCCTGCTCCAGATCGTCACCGAGCGCGCGATCCTGCGCCGCGAGCAGCTCGTCGGCCAGCGCCTGAGCGCGTACCTGCTCTCGAAGACGGCGGTGTTGCTCCCGTTCCTGCTGTTCGTGGTGGTGCTGATGCTCGTCGTCCTGCGCGCGCTCGACCGGCTGCCGGCCGCGAGCACGACGACGTATCTGGAGATCGGCGTCACGCTCGCGCTCCTCGCGGCCGGAGCGCTGACGCTCGGGCTGCTGACGTCCGCCGCCGTGAGCAACCCGGCGCAGGCGACGCTCGCCCTGCCCATGCTCTGCTTCCCGGCGGTGCTGTTCTCGGGCGCGATCCTGCCGGTGCACGTCATGGCCGGCGCCGGCGCCGCGATCAGCACCGTCATCCCCGACCGCTGGGCCTTCGAGGCGCTCGGGCACGACCTCGGCGTCCGGCATATCCTCGCCGACGGAGGCTCGCCGCTCGGCCCGCCGCTGCTCGAGGCGTACGGCGCCGACGCCGGCACGCAGGCGACCGCGGCCTACTGGCTCTACCTGGCGGCGTTCGCCGTGGTCTTCTTCTTCGGCGCGTGGGCGATCCTGCGGCGGCGGAGCCGGAGCGGCAGGCGGTCGTAGCGCGACCCGGGTCGGCGCGGCCTCACCGGTTCATGCAGATGGCGTAGGCGGTGGCGGTCCAGTCGGCGTCGGTGCCGTTCCCGGCCTCGATCCCGGTGACGGTGACGCTGCTGAGCGCCGCGTCAGGGCGCAGGTCGTCGAGGATGACCTTGCCCGTCGCCGGGGTCACCTCCCCGCCGGCGCCTGTCACGTGCTTGCCCGCCGGGCACCTCGCGGTGGCGACGTCGAGCTCTTCGGAGGCAGCCGCGCTGACGGCGCCCCGGACGAGTTGCAGCCCCGGCGGCGGCGTCGCGCACAGCGCCCAGCCGACCAGGCGCCAGCCGTTGTCGATGTCCGTCAGCACCTCCGAAGCGGCCACCGTGACGGCGAGGAGGTCGGAGCGCGGCGTGATGCGCTGCACGGCCACCGACCCGGCGCTGTTGAGGGTCTGGCTACCGGCGCCGAGGAGTTTCTTGCCGGCCGGACAGGCCACGACCGCCTGCTTCTGATCCCCGAGCCCGACGGGCGATCCCTCGGCCGAGACGAACTCCACGGACGCGATCGACGTCGCGCAGAGCGCGAAGGCGCGCGTCGACCACCCCCGGCTGCCCTGGCCGCTCGCGAACACCGAAAGCAGATCCGGCGGCGGCTGGTTGCTGGGCAGGAGCGTGTTGAAGTAGGCGAGCCCGAAGCCGCCGCCGATGTCGGCCCCCAGACCGGTCAGGCCCTTGCCGGCCGGGCATCTCGCGAAGACTTGCTTGGACCCCGTGTCGGTGGGGCTCGCGGCGACGATGCGCTCCGCGTGGCCGGCGCAGATCGCGTAGCTGGTGAGGCTCCAGGTGCCGGCGTTCCCCGTGTCGTCCTCCCACGCCGCGAAGCCGGCCCCATCCAGCGCGACCGTCGGGAAGGCGGCGTCCAGGACGACCTGGCCGTTCGCGCTGTTGATCTCGCCGCCGGTTCCGACGAGGACCTTGCCGGTCGGACAGGGCCCCGTGACGACCTTCGAGATGCTCGAGTCGGTAACGCTGGTCTGGGCGGTTCGCTCGACGCCGGTCACCGGGCCGGCGCAGATCGCATAGGCCGTGACGGTCCAGGTCCCGGCGGTGCCCGTCCCGTCCTCGACGGCGTTGACCGTGACGCTCGCGAGGTCAGCGCTGGGCGCCAGGCCGTCTAGCAGGAGCTGGCGGTCGGCGCCGCTGGTCTCGCCGCCGGTGCCGAGCACGCGCTTGCCCGCGGGGCACGTCGCGGCCACGCTCTTGTCGGTGGAGCTCGACGCGCTGACCCGCCGCGACCCGCTGGAGCCCCGCCGCCGGCGGAGCGCAGATCGCGAGGGCGGTGACGGTCCAGTTCGCGGACGTGCCGGTCTCGTCCTCGACCGCCCGGACGGTCACCTTGGTAAGCGTGGCATCGGGCCGGATGTCGTCGACGAGGACGTCGCCCGGGACGGGATTGACGTCCACGCCGGCGCTCGTGACCTTCTTGCCGGCCGGGCAGGCCACCGTGACGCCCTTGTTCGCCGACGAGCTCACGCTCGTGGCCCCGACCCGCTGCACGCCGGTGAAGAACGCCGACGCGCTCGCCGTGAACCACCCCAGCCCGACGACCGGCGCGAGCACCGTAGCCAGTACAACCGTCCGTCGCGCGCGCATCGCCGTCGCCTCTCGTTGGGTGTTCGCCGACCATCCCCGACCCCACGGGGCCGAGTCAAGGGTGCGCGCGCCGGGACGCCATGCGAGGGGCCCGATAGCGTGCGTCCATGAGCTCGCACGACGTGGTCGTGGTGGGCGCCGGGCTGGCGGGACTGGCGGCCGCGCGCGACCTCGCGCGGGCGGGTGCCGACGTGGTGGTGCTCGAGGCCCGCAACCGGCCGGGCGGCCGGGTCGAGCAGACGGCGCTGGCCGACGGCCGGCTCGTGCAGCTCGGCGGCGAGCTCGTCGGGACGTTCCACGACGCCTATCGCGGGCTGGTGGACGAGCTCGGGCTCCATCTCGTGCCCGCGTTCCCGTCGGCGCCCCATGAGGACACCGCGGTGCTCACGACCGGGCGCGTGATCGGCAAGCATCCGGCGTGGCTGAGCGAGGCCGACCAAGCGAGCTACGACGCGACGGAGGCCGCGTTCCGCGAGCTCGCGGTGAGCGTTGACCCGGACGACCCGTGGTCGCACCCCGACGCGGAGCGGCTCGATCGCATCTCCGTCGGCACGTGGATGCGCGAGGTGGGGGCCACCCGCGAGGCGGTGCGCGCCCGCGACCTCGCGATGCTGTCGCTCTCGGCCGAGTCCGTGGAGCGCACGTCCCTGCTCTCCGACCTGCGCAAGGAGGCGGCCGCCGGCGCGACCGGGTTCTACGACTACGACGTCTGGGAGCGCTTCACCGTGGAGGAGGGATCGGCCACTGTGGCGTTGCGCATGGCCGAGGAGCTCGGGTACCGGATCCGGTACGCCGCGCCGGTCTCACGCGTGCAGGTGGCCCGCTCGCAGTCGCGGGTGACCACCGCTATGGGCGAGGTCTTCTCGTGCTCGGCCGTGGTGTGCGCGATCCCCGTGGGCCCGCTCCGGCGAGTCGCCGTCGAGGGCGTCTCACGCGACCGGCTCGCGTCGCTGGACCGGCAGCGCCACGCGCTCGCCGCCAAGGCCTGCTTCGCGTACGAGTCGTCCTGGTGGGAGGGGCAGAGCCAGAACGGCTCGACGTACTTCGAGACCGGCATGCTCGGCAGCACCTGGCCGCAGGGCGAGGGAATCCTGTCCGCGCTCGTCCCGCCCGAGCGCCTTGCGGCGTTCATCGCCACCTCGCCCGCGCTCATCGAGCAGGACATACTCGCGGAGCTGGTACTGGCGATGGGCGACCGGGCCGCCGAGCCGCTGGCCGTGTTCTTCCGCCGCTGGGGGGTGGACCCGTGGACGGAGGGCTACATCACGAGCTGGCGCCCGGGCGATGTGATGGCGGTCGGGCGGCTCCACGGAACGCACGAGCCGCCGTTCTACGTCTGCGGCTCCGACCAGTGGGTCGCGGGCTACATGGAGGGCGCGGTCCGCACCGGCCGCGCCGCCGCCCGCGCCGCGCTCGGTTAGCCGGTCAGCTCGCGGTGCTCGCGCGGATGCGGGGGTCGAGGCGGTGCAGGACCGCGTCGAGGATGAGGCCGGAGACGATGATGAGGAAGGCGCCCCACAGGGTCATCGCCTGCAACATCGGATAGTCGCGAGTGTGGAACTCCGGCATCGGCTCGATGTGGCCGAGCGCCTTCCAGGTGAAGCGGAAGAAGCCGGGCACCGACAGGACGCGCTCGACGAGGACCATGTTGCTGACGATCAGGGGGATGGAGACGGCCACGAACGAGGCCGTCGTGACGTAGGAGCTCGGCGCCGCGTGCCGGAGGATGACGCGGCGCGAGCCCAGGCCCTTGCCGTAGGCGGTGCGCACGTAGTCCTCGTCGAGGCTCTCGATCACCGTGGCGAGCGTGAGCCGCAGGACCATCGCGCCGATCGGCGCCGCGAGGACGAGCCACGGCACGAGCAGCGTGCGGAACCAGTCCCACGGCTCGCTCCAGGGCCGAGCCCAGATCGGCTCGGCCTCGAAGAAGGCCGGCAGCGGCCAGCTGCCGAAGATGGGGTTGAAGGCGAGCAGGAGCAGCAGGCCCAGGACATAGACCGGCGTGCAGTAGAGGAGCATGGCCGACCCCTCGAGCAGGCGCGAGGCCAACGAGCGCCGCCGCGCCGCGCACCACAGCCCGCCCACCACGCCGCTCCCGACGCCGATCAGCATCGCGCCGCCGAGCAGCCACAGGTCGGCCTCGAAGTTGCGCTGCAGCATGACGCTGATCTCCGGCGACCCCGCCCACAGCCACGCCCGGCCGAGGTCGAAGTGGAAGAACAGCCGCTCGAGGTCGTGCAGCACGCCGCTGACCACGCCCTGGCCGGGGTAGTAGTCGGGCCGCAGGACGCGCGGGGTCAGGAAGGTGAGCGCGGCGACCGCGACGAACGTCAGCGCAGCCCACGCGAGTCGCGCGGCGACGGCACGCACCCGGCTGACCATATCCGCCGCCCGCCCGCGTCAATCTAAGAAAACTGTGAGCGCCCCGTCAGCGTTCGAGGTACTTCTTGATGCAATGGACCGAGCCGAGGTTCTGGGCGAACGGATTGAAGTCCCCGAGCTGGTGGACCTCGAAGCCGAGGCCCTCCCAGATGCGCTTCATCTCGGCGTCGATCGGCGCCAGGTACGCCCACGGGCCGTGGCCGTAGCTGGGCAGCCACACGGCGTCGCCCGCGGCGTCGTCGATCTGCACCAGTGAGTTGTTCGCGGTGGCGAAGTACCACGTGCGCGTGCGCGTGGAGCGGTCGTCGACCCAGGTGAGGGGCAGCGGATTGCGCAGGACGGAGAACCCCTGGCGCTCCAGTTGGGCCGCGACGTCGTCGAAGATCGCGGCCATCGCATGCTCGGGAGTCGGTGCTCCGAGGATCTCGGACGCCAGCGGGGGGGAGCCCACGAGCAGGCGGTAGCGCCCGTCCGCATCGCGGCCCGCGAGTGAGATGAACATGTCGATGTGGAAGATCGGCTGCGCCGTGCCGGTGCCGAGATAGAGCTCCTCGGTCCATGGCTGGCCGTCGACCGTGATCCTCCGGCGCATGTACTGCGGGACCGGCAGCTTCGTCCCCACGTAGCGCACGTCGCGGTCGGGATCGAGTGTCTCCCGGTACAGCCCCCGGACGAACTCGCCGAGGTCCACCCCGGCCGGCACGTCGATGTGCCGGTAGCGGTCGATCAGCGCCAGCGTGTTGGCCGGATAGTCGGCGCCGATCAGCACGAAGTCGTCTCCGATCAGGACGTTGCCGCCCTGGAAGTACAGCGGCGACTGCGTGCTCTGGACCGCGGTCGCGTCGGCGACGAGATCGGCCATCGCCGCGTCCCCCACGCGTGTGAACGTGAACGGCTCCACGAGGTAGGTCGTCGGAGGGTCGTCGGCGGCGTCCTGGACCGCCACGTAGGGATCCTCGGCCCACACCAGGAAGTTCAGGTGCGCAGGCGCCTCGACGATCGTCGCCCGTGACGAGGCGCTCGCCGCTTCCAGCGCGCCTTGGAGGTCGGCCGTGACGGTCGGGTGGCTCAGCACGGTGAGGCGGGTCGTCTCCGGGAGCTTGGAGAACAGGTCCTCGTAGACGCCGCGATAGCCGAACTCCCCACCCGCGTAGCCGGGATAGGCGAACAGGATGTGGCGCAGCGGCCCGTGCGCCGACGAGACCGCCCGCGGCCGCTCGAGTCCGGGCCTCGCGATCGTCGCCTCGAGCGTGCGGAACGTAGCCGACCGCGCGGCCAGCTCCTGGAGGTCGAGAGTCGGAGCGTTCCGGCGTCCGAGCGAGGCCGGCAGGGGAAAGGGGTTCTCGCGCAGAGTCGCCATGCGTCCCGCAATCATCCCAGCGCACGGAGGCCGGCCGGGTCCCCGCCGAAACCGGATGGGGAGGTCCTCCCGCTGGAAGCCGCTGAAACGACTGGAGCCCATGGGTTACTGGGCTTTCCGGCCATGGGCGCGGCGGGTTTCGAACCAGCGACCTCTCGCGTGTGAAGCGCGGACCAGACGGTGCTGCGTCTCGCACGGAAACCGCCGCAGAGCGTGGGATCCAAGATCGGCGGTCGCGTGGGTGGGCAAGCCCGCGCCGGGCGGCGCATGAGGCGGCGGCGGGTGCGCTCGTCGGCGGCTCCCCTGCCGAGGACCACGACACGCGCGAGGGCGCTGAGCGGGACAACGTCGTGGTCATGCCCGCGGCGCTCGCGGTCGTCCTGCTGATCCTCTTCGTGCTCCTGCGCGCCGTGGTCCTCCCCTGCTGCTCATCGCCACCGTCGTGCTGTCGTTTGCCGCGGCGTTCGGCGTCGGCGTCCTGGCGTCCGACCTCGTGTTCGGCTTCGCGGCGATCGAGACGACGGTGCCCCTGATCGCCTTCGTCTTCCTCGTCGCGCTCGGGGTGGACTACAACATCTTCCTCGTGGCGCGGGCGCGCGAGGAGGCCGGCCACTACGGGACGGCCGACGGCATGCACCGCGCGCTCGCCACCACGGGCGCCGTGATCACCAGCGCCGGCGTCGTCCTCGCCGGCACCTTCAGCATCCTCGCCCTCATCCCCTTCGTCGCGCTCGGGCAGCTCGGCCTGATCATCGCCTTCGGGGTCCTGCTCGACACCCTGCTCGTGCGTTCGGTGATCGTCCCCGCCCTGGTGTGGGACGTCGGCCCGCGCGTCTGGTGGCCCGGCCGGGCGCGCTAGCGTCCCTTCTGAGCCTCCGGACCGAGCCGCGTCGGAAGCCCGGGAGCGAAGAAGTACCCGCATCGGCGGGGACTTCGTTCGGGCGCTGGTGCCCAAACGGCATGCCAGTCGAACGACGCGGAGGTGTGGTGTAGGCCCGATCGCCATTCGCGATCCTCGCGTCGACGCGAAGCGATTGAAGATCGCGAGCGCGCGGCTCGGAGCGGGGCACGGAAGGCGCGGTCGGGGGATCGAGGAGAGCGAAAGGAACTGAGAGATGGCTGATGACGATGTTCAGGTCGTGAACCGCCGACTCGACGTGAGTGGGAACGAGGCGCTGATCGGCATGGCCCGGACGGGCGCGG
>Ga0126307_10000947_pt1 | contig 19145 bp, 13 predicted proteins | sample Plot28_FD_89955 | JGI IMG/M metagenome (GOLD analysis project Ga0126307, IMG submission 89955) | Serpentine soil microbial communities from UC McLaughlin Reserve, CA, USA - Plot28 | ecosystem: Environmental > Terrestrial > Soil > Grasslands | place: USA: UC McLaughlin Reserve, Lake County... | reverse complement strand
GAACTGCTGGGCGATCATGCTACCGACGAAGCCTGCCGCCAAGCTGGCAAAGATCGTGCCGCCCATGCCACCCATCATGCCGCCCATACCAGCTCCCCTGCCCGTGTTGCCGAAGGTCCGCTCCAGCGTCCCCGGACGACGCATCTCGGCCCGCGTCGCGAGCCGAGCCAAGCTCTTGGGGTCGTCACGGCCCCCGGCCAACGCCGACCTTTCTTCCTCCGGCGTCTCCGCCGCCAGCTCGCGCAGCGCCTGTGCCCGCTGCTCCGGCGTCAGCTTGGCGAACGCCTCTTCGTGGGCCTGCTCGATCGTCTCAGGCGGAGCTGTCTTGAGCAAGTAGCGGTAGCGCCGCAGCGCCTGTTCGTCGGCGTCCGGTGGCTGGTGCTGCTCTCCATCGCCGCGACCATGGTGGGTTGACGTCGTCGGCTGCTCCCGAGGTTCCTCCTCGCGTCCGAAAAGCCGCTGGAAAAAGCGCATGATCCCTCCCTTTGCTCGGCTCGGGCCGGCTGTTTGCCGACTACCTGCCGCGCGAGTTCTTCGAAGAGTATACCGCCGATGCGTTCGACACAGGATATCTTCCCAGCTGCTTATTAGCGGGCTGGGGCTACTTATCGGGGCTCCGGTCCTATTTGTCGCTGGGCCCCGGTCATATCGCCTCAGCACCCCCGGACCAGGACCACTGCCAACTTCGACATAATAACTTGGCGGAACCCCTTACCCGGTGGAGGGCCTACCCCCCAGTGGACCGGGGCTATGCGAGTTTCCGAGTCTCCGTCTACTGGGCGAGTTGGTAACGCCAAGAAAGCTTCGGAGGTGGAGTAGTTAGCGTGATGAGGATACCTTTGCTCTTCGATCTCTCCATGTAGGTTCCATTCCCAGAAATATCCTACCCTCTGTTTTAGTGCCCTTCTGAGCGAAGGAACGCCCGAGGTAGAGCTGGCGCTGGCTTAAGTGAGGGCTTCCTCACGATCCAGGTAGGATGGCGACGAAGGGCTGATTTAAGAGTCTTTACTGCGCTTCGCTCTTAGAACGCGTTTCAAAAACCTGAGGCCACCTCTTTCGGCCCCTTCCCTTCTATCGCCAGCATCTCATCGAGCTTGAATCCTGGCCTCGGGGGCCAGACTCCTCGACGGAGGGATTCTATAAGACCCTGCCCGCAGCTATTTGTCTGTAGCGTGCCAGCGCGAGCATTAGTACCCCGTAGGCGACGAGCCCGAGCGCCACCACGCCGAGAACCCACGAACCGAAGGGTTGTCGAACAAGCTCCTGCAGCGCGCCGCCCAAGCCCTGGGCTTCGCTCGGATCGAATCGCAGTCCCGCCTGGATTAGGAACACCCCGACGACTCCAAACACGACTCCTCGGGTCGATAGACCGAAACGGCCCCCACGAGTGATCCACCTTGCTTCACTGTCACTCATCTCGCCGAGCTTGAGGTAGTCCCGGAATTCGGCTTGGTAGGCTTGGTACAGCTGATGGAGACCATAGCCGACCACGGCCGCACCAACTCCCACGACCAACACTTGACCTAAGGGCTGGGAGAGCAGTAGTGCCGTCCAATCCTGCGGAGAGCTGCCCCCGCCACCGGCCGCGAGCGCCAATTGCCCGGCGATAAGCGCGAGACCACCATAGCCTAAGGCGGCCACCCCGTGTCCTATACGCCTCGCTATTCCCCTGACGTCACGGCCTTCCCTATCAGGGTCCGCCACCGCCTGGATGAAGCGCCACAGCGTGTACCCGGTAAGTCCTAAGGCGACCAAACCGAGCAAGATCCGACCGAAGGGTTGCGCGCCAATCGTCTGGAGGGCGCCGGATGGGTCGGTAAAGCGGCCTCCCATCCCCGTCGGCACACCTACCGCCAGCAAGCCCACTAGGATGTACACTGTACCCTTGGTCGCATACCCAAACCGCATGAGCCACTGAATCCAGGGACTCGGATCCTCCGCCGCTTCCTCCGCAATCTGCTCGGCCCTCTGCCTAGAGCCCTTCGCGAGACGTTCGGTTTCCCGCTTAGCGTCTTCCCCGGGGGTATGCCGCAAGCCTAAACCTCTCAGTTCCCAAGTGGATGGCTTCCATTCTTCCTTACGGGTTTACCCAAGAGAAAAACAAAGAACACTGGAACTCATTTCATCCGGCTCCTGGCCCATCGTGACCGAGAAGCGAAGCTCAGGGATGCGTGGCATTTGAGAAGTATATAAAGATGAACCTTCTAATTATATCGGGCCGATCCTTATAAGGTGCGTTCACAGTGGCGCTGCCCTATCTAGAAGAGGACTTTTTGTCCCGCTTTATGGGTGTGGAGCTCATCTCGGACGCTGGAGTGGCGTTGCTGTTTTTCTGGCCTGCGGGGCCGTTGCTGTCTTTCTTCTTTGAAGGTTGGGTCGGTGTGGGGCTCACTTCGGACTCGGGCGCTGCGTTCTCAACGCTACCGTCGTTGCCGCTTTGCTGACCTGGAGGCCCATTGCTCATTATGATCGTCACCTCAGTTCCCCGCTCTACTACGGCTCCTATCGGGGGATCGGTCTCTAAAACCGTCCCAGCGGGTTCAGGACTAGGTTGAGTCTTTGTGCCCACCACCGTGAACCCGGTACCCGATAGCGCTCGCGAGGCTTCTTGTACGCTCCCTCCCGAAACGTCAGGGACGCTGACCTGCTCAGGACCAGAGCTGGCTGTAATGTTGGCCGTGGTGCCCACCCGAGAAGCTTGCTCGAAACCGTTCTGAGGAACTACATCCTCCTGGCTGTCGACCTCGGTGTCCGGCCCTACCGGGATACCCGCCCTAGGATCTTGGCCGATGGCGCCGGTCTGGAGGACGATATCGCTGGACGCAAAGTCGAGGTCGTCGAGCTGCGGGGTGTTGGGGTCTGCTTGAGAACTCTCCCAACTGTCGTCTTCGGGCAGTATCCATTCGTCGGGAGCTTCCTCCTTTGTGCCGGTCGCCAGCTTGTCTTGTTCGAACGCCTCACCTAACCCCTCGGGGGAGCCGCTGACCATATCTTCTACTCGGGAGACCTGCTGCTCTTCAGAGCCCGACCAGGAGTACCAAACGGTAACACCTAGCAGGACCAGGAGCGCGACGAAGACCGCCCCGAGCGACGAAGAAAGGTTCCCGGAGCGCCTCCCATACACGACGGCCGGACGATCGGGCGTGCCGTTCCCGCCTATAGTCGCGGTGATCGGCGATGTCGGCAGGATAGCTCGGTCCGCCGAAACCGGCTCGGATTTCACGAAGGACGAGGGCACCTTCTCCCTAACCTTCCGGAGGGCTGTGATGAGCTCTGTCGCACTCCCGTAGCGATTAGCCGGGTCCTTGGCCAGCAGCCTCAGCGTAACGGCGTCGATCACCTCCGGAACCATGGGGTTGGTTTCCCTAGGGGGTTGGGGTGGATTGGTTACATGCTTCCTGACTACATCTCCTGAGGTGTCGGCTCCGTGGGGCAGCTCGCCGGTGAGCATCTCGTAGAGCACAACGCCCAAGGAGTAGAGGTCGCTTCGCGGCCCGACGCGCTCACCTATGGCCTGCTCAGGAGACATGTAGCGCGCGGTGCCCAACAGGAGGCCTCCTCTCTGGGACGTCGTCGTGGTCGAGGAGGCGGCCCGAGCAATACCAAAGTCCGCTACCTTCACCTCTCCCGAAGCGGTCAGCAAAACGTTTTGAGACTTTATGTCCCGGTGGACCACGCCGCGCTCGTGGGCTGCTTCGAGGGCCTCGGCGATCTGGGAGGCGAGTTGTGCTGCTGTTTGAGGCGGCAGGACTCCATCTGTGAGGATGCGGTCCTTGAGGGTGCCGCCTGGTACGTACTCCATGGCCATGTAGTACGTCTTGTCGCCTTCCGCTCGTCCCCAATCGTAGACGTGAACTATGTTCGAGTGGTTGAGGGATGCGACCCTCTGAGCCTCGCGCTTAAAGCGCTCAACGAACTCCTCGTCGTCAGCGTACTCCTCCTTGAGGATCTTAAGAGCGACATCCCGCTCGAGGATCTCGTCACGTGCTAAGAAAACCTGGGCCATACCTCCGCTGCCCAAAGGCTCACGCAAGCTGTAACGGCCGCCGATAAGGGTCTTCTTTACGATGGAGTTCACCCCACATCAAACTCTCGAACCTACAACCGATTGTTTGTATACGCCGCCCGAGTAACAAGACGATAACAAGAACGTGACAGAAAGGACACGAACGAGCTGTAAGCGAATACGCCCCTTTTCGTGCTCTCAGGTACGCGAGCCTGGTAGACTGGTGGTGGCCATAGGGGGGCCTCCCTGTGGTCCGGACCCTCGGAGGGAGGCGGCCCTCGCGGGGGTCACTTCTTTAGTACAGCGGGAAGAGGTGGAGTTAGCGTGGTGAGGATACCTGTGCGCTCCGATCTCTCCATGTAGGTTCCGATCCAAGAAATATCCTGCTCTACGCTTCAGTGCCCTTCTGAGCGAAGGAATGTCCGAGGTCGAGTTGGTGCTGGTGAAGCTGGGGCGCAAAGATCGATAGTAGCGTCAGATCTTCAATAGCCGAGGGACTAGAGTTGCTCACTCGTAAAATGAGCAGGTCAGCAGTTCGAGTCCGCTCGTCGGCTCTCTATATTCGGCTTATCTAAGCTGATTACTAGGAACAGGGGAAGTTCCGACCGCACCAAGGCAGGCTTTTTGACACCACTTGCGTCTTCTAGCGCTTGTGTTGATCCTGTCAGGAGTGGGTTATCTGCAATTTACAGGTATGAGCGAACGGGCAAGAAGAATCATTGCCGATCTCACCTGCGACTCGGACTTTGAGCCGATCGCCGCTGGGAGATGGGAGAGAGCCGGGGTAATGGAGACGTCCTCTCGGAGGACGCTGCGAGGGCTCTCTAGGTCCTCGCAGCGTCAATTCTCGTCTAGCCTTAGCGCCGTGCCAGGTCGAGCGCGACGCTGTTCATGCACCACCGCTGCCCCCCGGCCTCCTTTGGACCATCGTCGAAGACGTGGCCGAGGTGCGAGTGGCAGCGCGCGCAGCGCACCTCGGTGCGGACCACCCCGTGGGAGTGATCCTCGACGAGCTCGACGGCATCAGGCGAGACGGTCTCAGTGAAGCTCGGCCAGCCGGTGCCCGAGTGGTACTTTGCGCGGCCGTCGAAGAGAGCGTTGCCGCAGGCGGCGCAGTGGTAGAGGCCAGCTTCGTCGGTGTCCACGTACTCGCCGGAGAACGGGCGCTCGGTAGCCGCCTCGCGCAGGACGGCGTACTGCTCCGGCGAGAGCTGCTTCCGCCACTCCTCGTCGGTGCGGGGCAGCTCGTCGCTCGTCGCACCCACGCCGAGTCCGACCAGGCAGCTCACGCCGGTACCGCCCAGGCCACAGTATCCGTTGGGAACTTTGTGCAGGTACTGCTGATGGTAGCTTTCGGCGTAGTAGAACGGGCCAGCGGGCGCGATCTCCGTGGTGATCGGGCCGTAACCAGCACCCTTAAGCGCCTCCTCGTAGGCGTCGCGGGTCTCCTCGGCGGCCCAACGCTGCTCGTCGTCGGCGAAGTAGATCGCCGAGCGGTACTGCGTGCCGACATCGTTACCCTGGCGCATCCCCTGCGTCGGGTCATGGGCCTCCCAGAACACCGCGAGCAGTTCCCGGTAGGAGACCTTCTCGGGATCGAAGACGACGAGCACGACCTCGGTGTGACCGGTACGGCCACCGCAAACCTCCTCATATGTCGGGTTCGGCGTGAAGCCTCCCGCGTAACCGACCGCCGTCGTGTGAACACCGTCGATTTGCCAGAACTTACGCTCGGCCCCCCAGAAACAGCCGAGGCCAAAGACCGCGGCGCTCAGACCCTCGGGAAAGGGCGGCTCAAGGGGCGTGCCGAGCACAGCGTGCCTCTCCGGAGTGGCGAACGCCGGCTGCTCCCGGCCGGGAAGGGCCTCGGCAGGCATGACCATCTTGGTCTTGTGGCGACTAAAGAGCACTCTCTTACCTCCTCACCGTTGAGTTCTCTGGCCTAAAGCCCAAGCTTCTCTGCGATTCTCTTTCGTTCATCTCTGCCTCCTTACCTTAGACCGCCTGATGCGGCTCTCCGATCACGTGCCCTCTCCAAACCGGCACTACTGGCGGGGGCTAAGCTGCTGCCGAGAGTTCCTGTTCGTAGTCGTCTTCATCCCTGAGTGCTCGCTCGGCCTCGCGCTGGAGCTGCCTGATCCTCTCGCGGGAGACGTCAAGTTCCTCGCTCAGGACGGCGAGGGTGACCGGCTTCTCGCCTTCCAGGCCGTAGCGGCGGACGAGGACGTGGCGCTGGCGTTCGGGGAGCCGCTCGACGGCCTCTATAAGGCGGCGTAACGCCAGCTCCCTCACCACCTCGCCAGCCACCCCCGACTCGCGCTCGTCCTCGACGAGATCGCCGAGCTCCGAGCTGTCCTCTTCGGGGGAGAGCTGCTGGTTAAGGCTGGTGGCGTCGGGTATGGCGCTCTTCACGTCCTTGACCCGATCGACGTCCCAGTCGAGCCTCTCGGCAACCTCTTCGTCGGTGGGCTCCCGCTCGAGTTGAGTCGAAAGCTCGTTGTAGATCCTAGCCATCTTCCTTATCTTCTCGCCCATATGCACCGGTACTCTAATGGTCCGGCCCTTGTCAGCGACGGCCCTCTGGATGGCCTGCCTGATCCACCAGGTGGCGTACGTGGAGAAGCGGAAGCCCTTCTCGGGGTCGAACTTGTCTGCTGCTCGCATGAGACCTATGTTGCCCTCCTGGATGAGGTCCCCGAAGGGCAGCCCCATCCCACGGTACTTCTTTGCGATCGGGATGACGAGCCTGAGGTTCTTCTCGATAAGCTTGGACTGTGCCGTCTCGTCACCTTCCCTTGCACTCCTGCTGAGATTTATCTCCTCCTCGTGCGTAAGGAGCCTTCCACGAGCGATCTGCCTTTAGTACCTCCCAAGTGGGTTTTGGGTATTCCGATCAATCATCCTGCTTACCGCCTCTCGTGTTGTTTCGAATCCTCTTTGCTATGTTCTGTACTGTCGTCGGGCTGTGGGATCCTCCGGGGCATCTTCTCCCCACCTTCACTGCGTAACGCTCCTTTCTGGCCCTCGTATATAAGACCACTCAAGGGGCCGATTTCTTACCCCCTCGCACCACGTGCGTCGTCCTAACCAGTTCTGGCTCTACCGATGTATCTGCTTCTCCTCGTGATCGGTGCTACGGTGGGTAGAGAAAGCGAGACAGTATTGGCCTTACGTGAGAGAACGCACAAACGAACAATGGCTCGCAGAGTTGCGTGGACCGAATCCCGGCGAGGCGCTCGCGGACCTGTACGACCTGCTCGTGCGCGGGCTGAGGGCAGCCCTCGGCGGTTACGGAGGTGATGTAGAGGCCAACTTCGGTGACTTCGCCCAGGAGGCGCTGATCAAGATAACGGGTAACCTGGACTCCTTTAGGGGAGAGAGCCGTTTCACCACCTGGGCCCAGAAGATCGCCATGAACGTGGCCCTCACCGAACTCAAGCGCAGGCGGTGGCGCGACGCGTCCTTGCAGGACCTGTTCGCCTGGCGCGAGGCGGACGACCGCGGGATGGCGGACACCCAGCTGACCCCCGAACAGCTGACGTTGCAGAACATGGTGCTGGGAGAGTTACGCCGCATGGTCGACGAAGAATTGACCGACAGGCAACGGGAGGCGGTCGTGGCGGTGTTGCTGGAGGGGATGCCCGTCTCGGAGGTCGCCAGGCGCATGGGCACCAACCAAAACGCCCTCTACAAGTTACTGCATGACGCCCGCAGAAAGCTGAAGAGGCAGATGGAGGCCGCGGGCCTCTCACCACAAGAAGTGCTGGCTGCATTTGAGGAGGGGTAAGATCCGGAGGGTACGGCGGGTCTAGCAGTTAGAATCGAGGAAAGAATTCTATTATGCTGAAGCGTGGTGATGTCGTCAAACTAGTGAGGGTTGTAGCCGAGACTCACGAGACCGAGATCGGCTGCGACGAGTGTTTCGAGCGGTTGGATAGTTTTGCGGAGACGGAGCTCTGCGGAGTGGAGGCGACTGGTGCGATGCCGCTGGTTGGCGATCACCTCGACAAGTGCGCAGACTGTCGTAGCAAATTTGAGGCGCTTCTAACAGCCTTACGCGGTACGTAGATCGCAGGCTGTCGAGCCCGTATTCAATCCCCTATCTGTCGTCACCAGGGAGATGAGATACCTCGCAACCGGGTGGTCCCAAAGGGGAGAGTTCGGGAACGTCTTGGGCTGAGACTGCAGAGGTGGCGACGACCAGCTTACTGGAGCATTGGCGGCGAACATATTGGGTACTCTAGAAACTAACGAGATGGGCTTCGAGATCGATAAGCTCTTATGAAGGCCACTGTGCATGAGTCAGGGAACGTATAGCGGCCTTAAATATCGCTGCCCACGCAAGGGAAGGAAGACATTATGACCTCGGATATCGGTCGAAAGAGGTCACGGCTCATACAAATTATCTGTGAAGAGTGGTTCAAGGCGCAAGAGTATCCAGGGACACTAGACAGTGAGGTCGTGTACGACCGGCTGGTTAGCGAAGGCGAACACTTTGCCGAGGGCGAGATGGACGCTCTTCTAACCCACTTAAGGGACAAAGAGCAGATCATTCACGGTCCAGTGCTCTTCGATCGAGAAATGAGAGCGAAGCATGGCGCTATGACCATCACCGCGATTGCGCATTGGTTATGTTAAGACCGTGAGAACGAGCCAGCCCTTGGCCCATGCCTAAACTTAGAAGTCGTCTTCTCGGAAGTGCGTATCCAGGGTGCGTAACACAGCTTCCTAGAAAAGCCGCGATCCCCTCCCCGCTGTACCAAAGAAGTGACCCCCGCGAGGGCCGCCTCCCTCCGAGGGTCCGGACCACAGGGAGGCCCCCCTATGGCCACCACCAGTCTACCAGACTCGCGCACCCGAGAGCACGAAGAAGGGGCCGGAGAAATTTGAAGGAGAAAGGTGAGGGGAGATCTTCGGCCCTGAAGAAGTTGATAGGTACCATTGTACCCGTCCATTACTATGGACATGTGAGGAGCTGGTTAGGAATGCATTAAGAAGCCAGGACACGGTCCAAGAGGGGTAAGCCTAACCGCCCTACCTCGACCAGGACGACCGTGCCCTTCACTATACAAGCGCTCTCGGAGCCGTAGCGCTCTTTGGCTTTTCGGGTCTTGGGGTGCAATCCCGACCATGCCTTGACTCGCACCGAGCCGTAGGAGTCGGTCAGGCAGTAGTGTTCGTGAGTGGGTTTAGGCCAGCTTCCTCGATCCTTTAGGTCGAACAGATGGTGCCGGACGCGCTAGACAACCTTTCGGGAGAGGAGGAGAATAGAGTCTACAGGATGCTGAGACTCGAGGTTACGCCCGTCTCGGAGGACCTAGAGGTAAGCGGCGCTTTTTGTACATCTGAACTCCCCTCAACAGCTACGTGACTGGGCAGGCGTTTTTGGTCGACGGGGGTATGGTGAGGGCGCTATAAGGAGCCTAACCGGGCCATGTTATGATCTTCGGGATGTCTGTCGCAGAGATCGAGGCCGGCACCGTGACCGAACCACATGATAAGACCGGCGGGAACGGTGCTGTTCAACAGCGCGGGGCCTGATGGAGAAGGAAAGCCTGAACCCGCGGCCCATACTGATCGCGATCGCGGTCGCGACCACGGGGGTGCTCCCCGCCTTCCTCACCGGAGGACTAGCGGTGCAGATCCGGGACGAACTCGGCTTCGGCGCGGGTGCTCTGGGGCTCGTGGTGGCGGTGTTCTTCGCCTCTTCTGCCCTCGCTTCGGTCGTCTCCGGACGCTTGGTCGAGCGCGTCGGGTCGCACCGTGGGATGCGGGTGGCCGCCTTGGTAAGCGCGGCCTCGCTCCTCGCGGTCTCCTTTGCGGGCTCCTGGGAAGGTCTGGTCGCCTGTCTGGTGCTCGGGGGGGTCGGAAACTCGATCACACACCCGGCCACACACCTCTCACTGGCCCGGGAAGTCCCCCGGGGGCGACAAGGTTTCTCGTTCGGGATCAAGCAATCCGCCATACCGGCGGCTACCTTGCTCGCCGGCCTCGCCGTGCCGACATTGGGCGTCACTGTCGGCTGGCGCTGGGCATTCGTCGGGGGAGCCGCACTCGCGGTCCTGATCTCCCTCCTGGTGCCTAAGGAGGTGGGCGGGGGCATCCGGCGCGTGAAGGAGGCCCGGAGCGGGGACGCGCGCCTCGGGTCGCTGGTCTTGCTGGCTTTAGGCATCGGGCTCGGGTCTATGGCAGCGACCCCGCTCGGGGCTTTCGTCGTCGAGTCGGCGGTCGCTTCAGGGATCGGGGTGAGCGCGGCCGGCTACCTCCTCGCTCTCGGGAGCGCCGTCGGCATCTGCGTCCGCGTCGTCTTCGGCTATCTCGCCGACAGTATGGGGGGAGGGCGTCTACGCCTTGTCGCCGGTATGCTCGGGGTCGGGATCGTCGGGTTCTTGCTCCTCGCCAGCGGCGTCAGTTGGCTGTTGGTGATCGGGCTGATCCTCGCCTTCGGGGCCGGATGGGGTTGGCCCGGGCTCTTCAACTTCGCCGTCGTGAAGAGCAACCAGGGCGCCCCCGCGGCGGCGACCGGGGTCACCCAGACCGGGGCCTCGAGCGGGGCTGCCGCGGGACCGCTCGTCTTCGGGTTCGTTGTCGAGGCCACTTCCTTCGGCGCCGCCTGGCTCCTCTCCGGTGTCCTCGCCCTTATCGCGGCGGCGGCGATCCTTGCCGGACGCTACATGCTCCTGCGCGACCACTCCTTAGCGCCGAAGTCCTAGCAGAGCGTCGCGCGTTTCGGAGGCTCGTACGGGAAAGAGACGCAACTGGTGGAGCACTTCCGAAGACAAAACCGCACGTTCTTGTGGGTTCTCCGCCGGGGCTCGCAGGATGTAGCTTGACAAGCTCTTTTGGGGTGGTCGTCGGGGCGAGAATAAGGTAAGCTATGCTCCTGTTAAGGTACAGGTATGCTCCTCGCGGAGACCAAAAGGATTGCGTGAGGGAGGGTATTGGGCTTGGGGGGAACCTATTGGGGTCTCGGCGAGAGAGTGCTTGGGGGGAAGCGATTCGCGATTCTTAATGCTAAACTATGGGCTCGGGTTGCCAGATCGGTGAGCCCGGAACCGACAGTGAGGATGGGATCTGTGCTGCTAGAGGGGCGGGATCGGTCTGCTTGAAGAACTCGGGCGTGAGGTAAAACGCCACCAGACAGAACGAGAGCGACTCCTGGCCGAACTCGAGGCAGAGAGGAAAGAGCTAGAACGGCTCCAGACGGAACTTGATGCCAAGAAGGAGAAGGGACCCCCGAAGGGGGCGGCCGAGAAGCCGAGCGGGCGGAGAAAGAGGAGGCGTTTAATCTTCTTCGTCCTCCTCTTCTTCGTAGCGGTGCTTGCCGCTTATTTTTCCGGCGCCTTCTCGTTCCTCGGGGTTAGCCCTCCTGCCGAGCTAGAGCGGCTAAGCTGGGTCGCCCAGCCGGTGGAAGAACAGCAAGCCGATTACGAGCAGCCCGATTACGAGCAGCCGGTAGTAGAAGAACAAGAAGCCGTCCCCGAGCAGCCGGCGGAAGTGGAAGAGCCCGAGACCAACGTCTACGCCGCGACGATGTCCGAAGACGACATCAAGAACTCTTTGGCCGGCTTGCCCGAGAGGGTGTACGTGCCGAACATCGTCGACGGCAGTGTCGATGTCGTCGACCCCGAAACCTTCCAGATCGTGGACCACTTCGAAGTGGAGCAGCTCCCGTACCACATTACCCCGTCGTGGGACATGAGCGTGCTGCTCGTCAACAACGAGGAGTCGAGCACGTTTACGATGATAGATCCGGAGACGGGTAGGCCGTCGGGTACCACCGAGGCCTCCTTCCCCTACAACTTTTACTACACCCCCGATGGGAGCAAGGCGATCGTGGTGTCCGAACGTCTCCAGACGATAGGGTTCCGCGACGCGGAGACGTGGGAGCTTATAGGAAGCGTCTACATACCCTGGCCGGGCGTGGACCACCTCGACTTCTCGGCCGATGGCAGCTACTTCCTGGCCAGCAGCGAATGGAGCGGTGTCGTCTCGAAGGTGGACGTAGAAACGATGGAGCTCGTCGGCTACGTCGAGGTCACCGGTGAGCTACCGGTCGACGTCAGGCTATCCCCCGACGGCTCGATCTTCTACGTCGCCAATCAGGGCAGTAACGGCGTGTCCGTCATTGATCCCGTAGCGATGGAAGAGATAGGCTTCATCCCCACGGACGAAGGGGCGCACGGGTTGCAGATCTCACGCGATACCGAGCAGATGTACGTGGCCAACCGCACGGAAGGCACCGTCTCGGTCATAGACCTGGCGACGAACAGAGTCGTGGACACCTGGGTCACCGGTGGCTCCCCGGACATGATGCAGCTCTCGCCCGACGGCCGGCAACTCTGGGTCTCCGGACGCTACGACAGCGGGGTCTACGTGCTGGATACCGAGAGCGGGGGGGTACTCACCACCATCTACACCGGCGTCCAGCCGCACGGCCTCACCTACTTCCCCAACCCCGGGCGCTTTAGCCTGGGGCACAACGGCGTTTACAGGTAAAAGCTGTCAGGTATCAGGTATTTCCTCACGGCGCCTATGGCCTCGCACCGTGGATAGTTTGGCGGCGGGCGTGTCTCTGTCCCCTTTGCTGACCGCTGACACCTGACAGCTTTTTTAGGGCCGCCCGTACCCTCCACCTCCCGGCGTCTTGATCGTAACCACGTCGCCCTCTTCGAGCTCACAGCCTACCTTCGGTGGCAGCTCTTCGTCGTTCAGGAGGTTTTCACCGACTGCTCCGGGCTCCCCGCCGTTCGCCCCCTGCGGCGGGTGGCGGCGGCGGTCCGTGAGGAGAGAGAGGCTCGCGGGTTCGAGCACCCGCACGGAGCGCACGATGCCGTCTCCGCCGCGGTGTTCGCCCGCACCGCCAGAGTCATAGAGCAGCTCGTAGCGTTCGACGCGCATCGGGTACTCCATCTCGAAGGCCTCGACGGGGGTGTTGAGGGTGTTGCTCATTCCGACGTGGACGCCGGAGGGGCCGGAGCCTTTGCTGCTCGCCCCCTGGCCGCCACCGACGGTCTCATAGTAGGTCCAGCCCGGGCCGCCGATGATCGTGTTGTTCATCGTCCCCTGGCCCTGGGTGGGGAGGTCGGTCGCTCCCGAAAAGGCGGCCATCACGACGTCTGCGATGCGGTTGCTTGTCTCGACGTTCCCGGCCACGACCGCCGACGGGCTCCGAGCGTTCACCAGGCTTCCTTCGGGGGCGTGGATGGTCAAGGGGGCAAAGGTACCCGCGTTGGCCGGGATGTCCTCCGGCAACAACACGCGCAAGGCGAAGTAGCAGGCCGAGCGGGTCACCGCCAGAGGGCAGTTGATGTTGCCGGGCACGGAGTCGGCGGTTCCGGCGAAGTCTATGGTTATCTCTTCGTCCTGGATCTCTACCTTCACCCTGACGGGGATGTCCTCGTCGGTGATGCCGTCGCCCTCCATGAAGTCCTCTGCTCCGTACTCACCGTCCGGGAGTTCTCGGATGGCCTCCCGGGTGCGCCTTTCGGTGTAGGAGATCACCTCCTCGAAAGCTGCCAGAACGGTCTCCCGACCGCGCCGCTCGATGAGCTCGAGGATCCGTGTCTCCGCCAGCTGGTTGGCCGCTATCTGGGCGCGGAGGTCTCCGCGCCTGAGGTCGGGGGTGCGGACGTTGGCTAAGAGGAGGTCGAGCACGTCTTCTACGTACTCCCCGCCGCGCACCAAGCGCACGGGGGGGATAATGATGCCCTCCTGATAGATCTCGCGTGAGTCACTCGGCATGGAGCCGGGACGCATCCCGCCCACGTCCGAGTGGTGCGCCCGCGTCACGGCGTAGCCAATTATCTCGTCTTCGATCGCGACTGAGGAGACGAGGGTTATGTCGGGTAGGTGGGTGCCGCCGGAGTAGGGGTCGTTCAAGGCGAAGACGTCTCCGGGCTCAGGTTCCTTCTCCATGGCCGCCGCCACCGCCTCGGGCATCGCGCCGAGGTGAACGGGGATGTGCTCGGCCTGGGCGACCATCCTGCCTTCGGCGTCGAAGAGCGCCGCAGAGCAGTCGCGCCGCTCCTTGATGTTCGAGGAGTAGGCGCCCCGGATGAGGACCGCCCCCATCTCCTCGGCCACGCCCGAGAGGGCGCTCGCCAGCACCGAGAGGGTTACGGGATCTAGTTTTCCGTTACTACTCATTGTTTTTCCGTTACTACTCATTGTTCTTCTCCAGGATCAGGTTGCCCACCTCGTCCACCGCCCCCCGCCAGCCGGGGCGCACGACGCAGGTGGATTCGGCGAACTCCACCACCGCCGGTCCCTCGACCTCCGAGCCTGCGCCCATTCGGTCTCGCTCGAGTACCGGAACCTCTCGCCACTCGCCGTCGAAGTTGGCCTCGCGGCGTCCGGTCTCCACGTCGCCTTCGGGCTCCGGCTCCCTGAGCTCGGGCTTCTCCACCGGAACGGTCGCCGTGAGCCGCAGGTTGACCAGCTCGACGGTCTCCTCCTCCATGCGGTACCCGTAGCGGCGTTCGTGGGTGGCGTGAAACCGTTCCGCCAGCTCCCCCAGGTCGCCGGCGTCGACCATCAGCTCGAAGGACTGGCCTGCGTAGCGCAGATCGGCCCGGCGGTGGAACTCCGGTGAGTCGAGGTGATCGGCGGCCGTGCTCTCCATGTCCTCGAAGGCGTCCTCCAGTCGACTGGTCTTGATGTCATCGAGGTCGGAGAGGAGCGGGGTCACGTAGTCCCGCCTGAGGTCGGAGACGGCGAGGCCTAAAGCGCTCAGGACGCCGCTAGCGCGGGGTACGAGCACCGTCTGCATGCCGAGTTCCTCGGCCAAGGAGCAGGCGTGCAAGGGTCCCGCGCCGCCGAAGGCGACCAGGGCGAACTCGCGGGGATCGAGGCCCTTCTCCACACTGATCACGCGCAAGGCCCCGACCATCTCCGTGTTCGCGACTTGGACGACCCCAAGCGCCACGTCCAGAGGGTCCATACCCAGCTCGGCGCCTATTCGTTTTAGGGCTTCTTCAGAGCGCTCGCGGCTCAGCGTGACCTCGCCGCCCAGAGTGGCTTCGTCCTGCAGGTAGCCCAGGAAGAGGTTGGCGTCCGTTACCGTAGTATCCTCGCCACCGATCCCGTAGGCGGCGGGGCCGGGGTCGGCGCCGGCCGAGTGGGGGCCGACGCGCAGTGCGCCCCCCGCGTCTACCCAGGCGATAGAGCCGCCGCCGGCACTGACGGTGTGCACGTCCACCATGGGCAGCTTGATCGGCACCCCCGCGATCGCCGCCTCTGTGGTCGTCAGCGCCTCACCGTTCAGGATCGTAGCCACGTCCGAGCTCGTTCCTCCCATATCGAAGGTGAGTAAATTCTGGTAGCCGCTGGCCTTTGCGACGTAGGCCGCCCCGACTACCCCGCCCGCCGGGCCGGAGAGGACGCAGGCGGCGGCGCCCCGGGCGGCGACCTCGAGCTCTATCACCCCGCCCGAGGACTGCATCACCAGCGGGGCCGGCATCCCGGCCCCCTCGACCTCTTCGTCGAGGTTCCTCAGGTAGGCGGCGAGCTTGGGGCCTAGGTAGGCATCCGCGGCCGTCGTCGAGGACCGTTCGTACTCTCGAAACTCTGGGAGGACCTCGCTCGAGAGCGAGACGTGCACGTCGGGCAACTCCTCGCGCAAGACTTCGCCCACGCGCCGTTCGTGCTCCGGGTGCATAAAGGCGAAAAGCAGGCAGACCGCCACGGCCTCGACCTCCGCCTCCTTCAGGGCGGCGGCCACCTTCTCCAGGCTGTCCTCGTCGAGGGGTTCGACCTCACCGTCTGGCCCCATGCGTTCGCGAACGGTGAAGCGCAGGTCGCGGGGGACGAGGGGTGGGGGGCGATCCTGGGTTAGGTCGTAGAGGGAGGGGCGGTCCTGGCGGCTGATTTCGAGCACGTCCCGAAAACCTTCCGTGGTGACCATAGCGGTCCTGGCGCCCCGGCGTTCGAGGAGTGCGTTGGTCGCTACCGTCATCCCGTGGGCGAAGGCGGCGACGTCTTCAGCCTTTGTCTCCGTCGCTTGGACACTGTTCATTACCCCCTCGGACTGGTCTTTAGGGGTAGAGGGGACCTTCGCCGTCAGGATGTCGCCTCCGCCTAGGGCCACCAGGTCGGTGAACGTGCCACCGACATCCACCCCGAGCCGCATCTCGCTCACGAGCTGTGCGATCCTTTTAGCCTGGCCCGGCGATGGTTTGGCGGCCCGACTGCTCGGTCGCGAACTCGCCGCCCCGGAACGTCTCCGCGGCGACGAGCACGGAGAAGAGGGTTATGAAGCATAGCACGACCATCCACACGACCACCGGCCAGAATTCGCCGCCCGTGGCGCCGACCAGGTAGATGCTGATGAGTGGCCCGGCTCCGCCGCCGATGATGGAAGCCAACTGGTAGCCTAAAGAGACCCCGGAATAGCGGACCCGCGTCCCGAAGAGCTCGGCGAAATAGGCGCTCATTGGGCCGTAAACCGAAGCGTGCGCGATCGAGAGCGCGATCACGCTGGCGAGTATCACGAGCACCGTCGATCCGGTCTGGATCATCAGGAAGTAAGGATAGGCGATGATCAACAGGAGCACCGTACCCGCTAGGTAGACTGGCCTCCGACCGAGGCGATCCGAGATCGCGCCGGAAGCCGGGAGGGTAAAGAGCTCGATGGCGGAGGCGAGCATGACCCCCAACAGGATCGTAGGCCTCGGCAGACCTAAAGTTCTGGTCGCGTAGTCGAGGATGAATACGGTGAAGACATAGAAGCCTCCATCGCTGGCGACGCGTACCCCGACCGCCAAGAGAACGTTCTTCGGGTAGTTGCGAAGCACGTCCATTATCGGCATCTGGGCCTCGGTATGGCTCTCTTGGACCTCGCTGAACGCGGGTGTCTCCAGCAGCCTGAGCCGGATAAAGAGCCCGACGCCGACCAGGAGGATGCTCATCAGGAACGGGATACGCCATCCCCAGGCCAGAAACTGCTCGTTGGGCAAGAACGACACAGCTCCGAAGATCCCGGTGGCGAGGAGAAGACCCGCCGGAACGCCCATCTGGGGCCAGCTTCCGTAGTAACCTCGCCTGTTCTCGGGGGCATACTCTACCGCCATCAAGGCCGCGCCACCCCACTCGCCGCCAACGCCGAGACCCTGGACCACACGCAACAGAACTAGCAGTATCGGGGCTAGTAGCCCGATCGTCTCGAACGTGGGCATCAAACCGATCAAGAACGTCGCTATACCCATCATGTTCAGCGTAAGGACGAGCATCGCCTTGCGGCCGAGCTTGTCGCCGAAGTGGCCGAAGACTATGCCGCCGAAGGGGCGGGCCACGAAGCCGACCGCGAAGGTTGCCACGGACGACAGCGTGGCGGCGAGCGGGCTAAACTCCGGGCTGAAGAACAGCTGGCCGAAGACCAGGGTGGCCGCCGTACCGTAGATGAAGAAGTCGTACCACTCTATGGCGGTGCCTATAAAGCTCGCCCCGAGAACCTGCCTGACGGAGGACGTCTGAACAGCATTTTCTCTACCCGACCTATCCAATCCCTACCTCCTAGAACGGCAAAGAGATATACCTTTCCTATCGGGAACCATTGTAGAGGTTGCCGTTTCTTGGTGCTTCGGCTTGCAGGCTAAAACCTCGCGACTGAACGGAGGATTCTTACTAAACTTCGTACTCCGCGTTCAGGCGATCTGTTATGAACATGTGGCCGGGGCTGTGCGTGATCATCAGGGGCGGCGCCACCTTCATCGCCACCGCTTGCGGTGTGACCCCGCAGGCCCAGAAGACAGGTACCTGATCCTCGTCTATCGAGATGGGCTCCCCAAACTCCGGCTCCTCCAGGTCTCTTATGCCCAAGGACTCCGGGTACCCTACATGCATCGGCGCGCCGTGCATCGCCGGGTACCGGCCCGAGACCGCTACCGCGAGGGGAATCTCGTCTGGACGGTAGGGCCGCATGCTCACGACCATCGACCCGGAGAAAGGCCCCGACGGGACGCACTCCCTTCCCGTGACGTACATGGGAACGTTCTTGCCCTGATCCAGGTGTGCGAGGCGCAGTCCCACGTCGAGCAACGCTTTCTCGAAGGTGAAGCTGCAGCCGATCAGGAACGACACCAGATTATCCTGCCAGTACGATGTTATCTCCGTCGGTTCGTCGACGCACTCGCCGTCCTCGTACACCCGATACTTCGGAACGTCGGTCCTCAAATCCGCACCGGGAGCCATCACCGGCGGAGTGGGGGAGCCCACGTCCGTGACCTCCAGAACCGGACAGGGCTTCGGGTTCCGGATACAGAACTTCAGGAAATCAAAGGCGTACTCCTCCGGCAATATTACGAGGTTCGTCTGCACGTGCCCGCTCGCGACGCCACCGGTCGGCCCGGTGTGTTCGTTGCTACGGATGCGTGCTCGCGCTTCTTCCAGTGCCAGACTTTCAGGGTGAAGCTCTTGTTTCATATCACCAGCCTTCTCTACGGCCTCTTCGCGGAAGCGTTCACTTGTATAAATTATAGCTTACGCTGTGATACGACGACAAGCCATTCCGGTCGGCGGATCCTCGCTCTAAGGGTTGATATTTTAATGGTACTGTCGTAGCATACTCGGTTTAAGGACGCTCTGGTACGGGGAAGCGGCGACCACCGAAACGTCCGAGTGTAGAGCATGCGCGAGAGGAGGAACTGTATGGCAACCGCGGCAAGCGGACAGCAGGAGAGCCTACATCCCCGAGCAAAGCACGCCATCCGGGGGGCGTGGTTCGGGTTCTTCGTCGATATGTTCGACATCTATCTGCCGATAGTGGTCTTGGCGCCCGCCTTGATCTACTTCGTCGCGCCCGAGATGGGTACGGTCGAGAAGTCGGTGGTCTCGGGTTCGATCTTCGCGGCGACACTCCTCGGCAGGCCCATAGGGTCCGTTATCTTCGGCCATTTCGCTGACTCGATAGGCAGGAGGCGCACGACGATCATATCCGTAACCGGCTTCGGCGTGGTGACGCTGCTCATGGCCCTGCTACCGGGCTACCAGCAGTGGGGCATAGCGGCGGTGATCCTTCTCATCTTCCTGCGCCTGGTGGACGGCGTCTTCCTCGGAGGGGAGTACACCTCGGCGAACCCGCTGGCGATGGAGTACAGTCCCAAGGAGAAGCGGGGGTTCTACAGCTCGCTTATCATGAGCG
>Ga0126307_10000946_pt1 | contig 19152 bp, 20 predicted proteins | sample Plot28_FD_89955 | JGI IMG/M metagenome (GOLD analysis project Ga0126307, IMG submission 89955) | Serpentine soil microbial communities from UC McLaughlin Reserve, CA, USA - Plot28 | ecosystem: Environmental > Terrestrial > Soil > Grasslands | place: USA: UC McLaughlin Reserve, Lake County... | reverse complement strand
GCGCCCCCCCCCCCCGCCCCCCCCCCCCCCCCCCCCGGGCCCCCGGCGTCCCCGCCCGTCCGCGACCGTCGCTCCGCGACCGGCCGACCGGTCCGCCCGCCGCCCGTTCTGGCGTCACAGAACGGGCGGCGGGGACGGTCGCGGCGTGACCGGCGGCGGGCGGGCGCCCGCCGCCGGTCACGCGGGACGTGCTTCGAGGAGCGCCTTCAGGCGTCGGAGGTCGGCCCGGTTGGCACGGCGCACGCCGAGCCGGACGACCGGGGCGGCGATCCGGAGGACGCCGCGCGGGCGACCGCGGTTCCGCAGCGCCATCCGGGTCGCCTCCTGACCGGCGGCCGCCCAGGTGTAGGTCGTCTCCATGGGGAACGGGCCCTCCGCGGTGCGCATCACCAGCCGCTCGCCGCGGACGAGCTCCACGATCTCGTAGGTGTACGCCAGAGTCCGCCCGAGGAACCGGGCGACGAACGCGACGCGTGACCCGAGGGCGAGCGGCGGGGCCGTCCTCCACTCGACCGAGTCGATGTTCTCGTACCACTCGGGCGCGTTCGCCGGGTCGGCGGCGTAGCCGGCCACGGCGGCGACCGGCCGCGCGATCGTGATCTCCGTCGACACGTCCACCGACAGCATCGACGACACGCGGGTCCGCAGGGGCAGGGCGATGGAGGGAGCTTGCCACGACATTCCGCCCGCTCGGAGTCTGGGTGTATACCCACGGGGGTATAGGCTCACAACGTGCGATTCCCCGACGAGGTCTCCGACGACGTGACGAATCGGCTGCGCCGCGCCGAGGGCCAGGTGCGCGGCGTCCAGCGCCTCCTCGACGAGGGCGCAGAGTGCCGCACGGTCATCGCGCAGCTCGCCGCCGCCCAGGCCGCCCTCCACCGCGCCGGGCTCCGCCTCATGTCCGCCGGCATGCGCCACTGCCTCGACGACCCCGAACGGGCCGAGGCGGACGGCATGACAGCCGAGGAGATGGAGGACCTGTTCCTCACGCTCCGCTGAGCGTGGGGCGGCCGCGCGGTTTCGGTGAGCCAGCCGGTTACGGTCGACCGCCCGGTTTCGGTCAGCCCGGTTTCGGTCAGCCAGCGGCTTCGGTCAGCCGGCCGGTTGGCGGTCGAGGGAACGGCGGACCTCGTCCATGTCGAGTGCCCGCACCTGCGCGATGAGGTCCTCGAGAGCGGCCTGCGGTAGTGCCCCCGCCTGGCTGAACACGAGGATGCCGTCGCGGAAGGCCATCAGCGTGGGGATCGACATGATGCCCGCGCTGCCGGCGAGCCGCTGCTCGGCCTCGGTGTCTACCTTGGCGAAGACGATGTCGTCGTGGCGGGTGGCCGCGCCCTCGAACACCGGTGCGAACATGGCGCAGGGGCCACACCACGATGCCCACCAGTCGACCAGCACGATGTCGTTGCCGGTCACCGCCTCACCGAAGGTCGCCTCTGTCAATGCGATCGTGCCCACGTGTGGTCCTCTCTGCGGGTTGCTCATCCCGCGGAAACATCGGTACCCCTGGGGGTATTCCGGCATGGCTGGGAACGGGAGGACGGCCTAGGACGGGCGGCGCAGCTCCCCGAGGCGGGACGCGAACGCGGCGATGACACGGCGCAGGGACGGCTCGACCAGCTCGTCGCCCCGTGGCGGGAGGTCGACCTCCACGTACCGGGGTACGCCGTGCGCTCACAGTGGTGCCATTGCCCGGGGGCGGAAATCTTCGGGACCTTCGACCCATTGCGTCGGTAGGGCGGCGCCCAGCGTCACCGGCAACGGCCTGCCGCAGCAGGTCGGTCGTCGTCATCGGACGTCGCGGCCGGTCACCACGCGACGATGCGGATCAGAGTGCGCCCACCCGGGGCCGAAAGTCAGGGCGCCGGCTTGGCCTTCGTCACTTCCTGCAGGAGCCAGCCGTTGCCGTCCGGGTCGCTGAACGCGGCGAACGAGCCGTAGTCCCGCCGCTCGGGGTCCAGGCCGGGCTCCTGGCCACCCGGCCCGAAGTGGAACGGCTCGCCGACCTCCACCCCCCGCTCGGCGAGCTCGGCCCGCGCCGCCTCGAGATCCGGCGTTACCAGGTGCAGACCCTGGATGCACCCCGGCGGGGCCGTCGTGACCCCCTTGCCGATCGTGATCGAGCACGCGGAGCCGGGGGGCGTCAGCTGGACCACCCGGAAGTCGTCTCCGGCGCGGTGGTCGACGTCGGTCGCGAACCCGACCTTCTCGTAGAACGCCTTGGCGCGGTCCACGTCGGTGACGGGGACCACCACTAGTTCGAGCCTCAGTTCCACGGACACTCTCCTCGTCGTTGGTCCGCATCGGCCGGCGGCACCGGACCGGCACACCACACCACATGAGACGACGGCGAGCGGCGAGTCTCATCGGTTGCCGGTCGTTGTCATGCCCGGTGGCCGGCGAGCGCCGGCCCGTCGGCGGCCGGGCCGGCACCGGTCGACGGCCCGGCACCGGTCGACGGGCCCGCACCGGTCGACGGTTCCGACGGTGGGCGGAGCAAGCCCGCCGGTGCCGGCCGTAGGACCTCGGCGACGATCGCCACGACCGTGGCCACGGCTGCAGCGGCCGCGGCCCCGACCACCGCAGACGGCCACGGCGACCACGCCAGCATCCCCCGCAGGGCACCGAGGGGCTCCGTCCCGGTCCACGCCAAGCGGACGACGGCCGTCAGCATCCACGCCTGCAGGACGACGACGAGGCCGAGAACCACCGGCACCGCCCCCCGGCCGCACGCCCGGGCCGTGCCGATCGCCACGACGGCCATCGGGCCCACGAGGGCTGCGAACAGGTAGCGCCCCTGGACGAAGGCGAAGTGGCCGGTCGTCAGCCACAGGCCCCAGGCCCGGCGGGCGACGAACAGGGCGATCAGAGCGGTGGGGAGCCAGGCGAGCGCCAGGTCGACCCGTCGCGGCCCGCCCCGCTCCCGGGCGGCGAGGCCTGGCCGGGCCGCACGGACCGCCACGGCGACGGCGGCCACGGTCGCGAGGGTGAGCGCGGCGACGACCCCGGCGGGCAGTCCGGTCTTCGGGACCCCGTAGCCGATCCACGCCCAGGTGCGCGCCACCATCCGCCCGGCGAAGGTCCACAGGAACGTGACGGCGTCCGCGGAGAAGCCCGGCGGCCTGCGGTCGGCCGTGTGGGTGAGCGTCTCGGTGGTCGGGGCCGGTTCTCCGTCGCGCAGCCAGTTGCCCACCCACCACCAGCCCCCCACGGCGAGCCCCACGGCCGCGGCCACGAGCACTCCCCACCCGGACGACCGACGGCGGCCCGACGCCCGGGCAGCCACGGCGTAGGTGACCAGCACCCACGGCGCGAACATCACCGCGAACGCCTTCGTCAGCAGGGCCAGGCCGAGGACGACGCCGACCGCCACGTCGGTCCGCGGACCTCGCCGGCCGCGGGCGACGCCCGCGAGGAGCACCGCCAGCACCCCGCCGAGCAACGTGAGCAGCGTGTCGTTGGTGACGGCGGCCCCCACGTAGGTGAACTGGGGCAACCCGAGCGGCAGGAACGCCGTCACCGCCCCCGCCCGCTCGTCGCCGCCGAGCCGGGTGACGACGGCCCACGCGAGCAGCGGGACCGGGGTCACGAGCAGCACGCCGAACAGGCGCAACAGCCCGATCTCGCGATCGAGGCCGGTCCGCTCGGCGCCCGGGAGCAGCCACCGCTCGACCCGCAATACCCCCGCCGCTGCCACGTAGTAGAGCGGCGGGTGCTGGGGCATCTGGTTGTAGACGTAGGGGTAGCCGGCTCGGCGTTCGTCGATCCACGGGACGTCCGCGTCGGGGGTCGTGCCCCCGAGGTCGTCCACGTCGGGCCGGTCCGCCCGGGCCGGTGCGTCGGCGGCGTCGAAGCGGGGCCACGCCACGTGGAGGTCGACGATGTGCCGATCGGTGTCGTAGCGCATCGCCTCGCCGATGAAGCGCCCGTCGAAGCGCGGGTAGCCGTTCCCCTCGGCGAGGTGGAGGACGAGGTCGACGTGTGCGGCCTCGTCCGGGGCGCGGAAGGCGGGGACCGCCACGCTCCACAGGGCGGCGACGAGCCCGAACAGGACGGTGGCCAGGAGGACGACCCGAGGCGGCCGGCGACGGGTCGGCGTCACGTCGTCACGGGCCTTGGCCCCCCGGGTGTCGGCCCGGCGGCCGCGGGCCGCCGGACTGGGTGTGACACCCCGAACATGCGGCAGATCCGTGCGGTCTTCCATGCGTCGTGCCGCAGCGTCCGGCGTGGGCTGGGGCGGGGACGAACCGGACTCGCCGCTCGCCCGTCTCTGCCACCACGTCCGCCACGCCCGCATCATGGCCGATCCCGCCACCGGCGTCCCTCGACGACGCGCGCCACGTCGAGCGGCACGACCGTCGACGGGGCCCGTGGGTGACCGCCAGGCACGTCACGAGCACGGCGCGCATGGGCGGGCGCCCTCCCCGTCAACGGCCCGGCCCTCGTGTCCGACGGGCGCCGGTGCGCGCCATCCTGGGCCGATGAGCGAACCGACGAGCGACGCGTGGACGAGCGGCGACGGGCGGGTCGCCGTCGTCACGGGGGCGAACCAGGGCCTGGGCCTGGCCGTCGTGGCCGCGCTGCGGCGGCGCCTCGGTCCGGACGCGGCGGTGTATCTGACCGGCCGCGACCGGGCCCGGGTCCAGGCCGCCGCCGCCCGGCTGCGGGCCGAGGGGCTGGCCGTCGTGCCGGAGCTGCTCGACGTGCGCGCCGACGCCGACGTCGAGCGGTTCGCCGCCCTGCTGCGGGACCGCCACGGCGGCGTGGACATCGTGGTGTCGAACGCCGCCGCCCGCATCACCCCCGACGCCACCATGGCCGAGCAGGTCCGCGCGTTCGTGGACACGAACAACCGCGGGACGACCCGGCTGCTGCGCGCGCTCCTGCCGCTGCTGCGCCCCCGCGGCCGCTACCTCGTCGTGGCCAGCTCGTTCGGCACGCTCCGTGAGCTCGACCCGTCGCTGCACGCGCGCTTCGGCACCCCGGGCCTCACGCTCGACGACCTGGACGCCACCATGGACGCCTACGCGGCGGCCGTCGAGGCCGGCCGCGACGGCGACGAGGGCTGGCCGGCCTGGATCAACGTGCCGTCGAAGGTCGGCCAGGTCGCCGCCGCCCGGATCGCGGCCCGCACGGTGTGCGCCGACGGTCCGCCCGGCGCCTTCGTGGCCGCCGCATGCCCCGGCCTTGTCGACACCGATGCGTCGCGTCCGTGGTTCACCGACATGACAGAGGCCCAGAGGCCCGAGGAGGCCGCCGCCCACCTGGTGCGCCTCATGCTCGACCCGGTAGGCGACGACCTGGCCGGGGAGCTCGTCCAGTTCGGCCGGGTACTGCCCTGGCGGTGACCGGGGGCGCGGCGCGGGGTCGACCAGGTGCCCGGGTCGGGGCGGCGGGCCCGGCCCGGGCGCCCGGGTCACCGCATCCGGTCGAACAGCATCTGCTTGGCCCGGGCGGCGATCTCGCGGTCGGAGTCGGCGAGCTCCGTGAAGAAGTCGACCAGCTCTCGGTCACCGCGCTCCTCGGCGTCGGCCGCGAAGTGCTGGTAGCGGAAGCAGTCTTCGAGCGCCTGCTGCAGCACGAGGATCAGGTCGTAGTCGGGTCGTCCACCCCGGTGGGGGCGGACACCCGTGCGTCGGTGGTCATGGCCGACCGCTACCCGCCCGGTGACGCTCCAGCCGACCCGTCTGCGCCCGGCGGACGTCGGTGCCGCGCCGGTGCGTCCCGGGGGTCGGCGCGGCGTCGCCCGGCGGGAGGCCGCGGGTCGACCCGGTCGGGACCGGCCGCCCCGTTCGGGCGCGGTCGTCGGACCGCCGCCGTGCGGAGGGGTCGCCCTCAGCGGGGACGGAAGTACTCGGCCGGCGTCGTGCCGATCTCCCGACGGAACGCCGCCACGAACGCGCTCGGTGTGGCGTAGCCCACCCGGTGGGCGGTCGCCCCGACGGGAGCGCCGGACGCCAGCAGCGGGAGGGCGGCAGCCAGCCGGGCCGTCGTCCGCCACCGCTCGAAGCCCATGCCGGTCTCGGCCGGGAAGAGCCGGGCGAGCGTACGGGCGCTTGCACCCACGGCCCGTCCCCAGGCCGCGAGCGACCGTCCGTCGGTGACGTCGGCCCGCAGGCCCTCGGCCACGGCGCGGGCCCGCTCGTCGACGGGCAGCGGCGTCGAGAGCGTCGTGACCGGCAGCGGCGCCGTCAGGTCCCACAGCAGGCTCTCGGCCCGCGCCCGCTCACCGGCCGCCAGCCCGTGGCGGCTGAGGTGCCGCACCAACTCGCCGAGGAGGCCGGACGCGTCCACCACCGTCGGCTCCGCCCACGTCACGGGGCAGCGGCCGGGGTCGACGTAGGTGCTCAGCATCGTGGTGCGCCCCGCGACGGCCAGCGAGTGGCGGGCCCCGGCGGGGATCCACAGCGCTCGCGTGGGCGGCAGCACCCAGGTGGCGCCCTCGACGCCCATGACCAGCACGCCCCGGGCGGCGAGCGCGATCTGGTGGTGGCCGTGCGCGTGCCAGTCGAACCCGTCGGTCGGCGCCAGGTCGACGGTCAGCCCCGCCGGGAGGGCGGCGACAGGCGGGCCTTGTCCGTCTCGCGACATCGATCGTCAGGCTAGGTCGTTCCCGCCAGCGACGGCCGGCCGTACGGTCCGGCGATGAACACCGAACACCTGGAGCTGTGCGCCAGCGAGCAGTGGCGCGAGGCCCTGCGCGACGTGATCCTGCCCTATGCGCTGGGGGAGGCCCGGTTGGGTGACGACGTCCTGGAAGTCGGCCCGGGCCCGGGCATGACGACCGATCTCCTGCGGACACGGCTGGCGCGGCTCACGGCCGTCGAGCTCGACGAGCGGCTGGCCGGCGCCCTGGCCACGCGGCTCGCCGGCACGAACGTCGACGTGGTGCACGCCGATGCCACGGCCATGCCGTTCGAGGAAGGCCGCTTCACGGGCGCCGTGTCCTTCACGATGCTGCACCACGTGCCGACGGCCGAGCTGCAGGGCCGGCTCTTCGCCGAGGTCGCGCGCGTGCTGGGCCCGGGCGGCGTGTTCGTGGCCTCCGACGGCGTCGCCCGCGACGAGCTCGCCGCCCTGCACCACGGCGACACGTACAACCCCGTCGACCCCGGCACGGTCGCCGCCCGCCTGACCTGCGCCGGCTTCGCCGAGGTCGACGTGCGGGCCAACGAGCTGGGATGGGCGGCCCACGCCGTGCGGGCGGTCGGGCCGCCGGGCGGGGGACGGGTTCGACCGACGCCGGTCCGGTAGGCCCAGATGGCGAGCACGTGGGTGCGACGGGACGGCGAGTGGCGTCTGGCGATCCACCAGCAGACGCCGATCGCCACCTAGCCGCCCGGCAGTTCACGAACCGGCGTCATCCGGGCCCGGGAAGCGGGCTCGGATGACGCCGGTTGGGGGTGGGCCGGCGTTCGATCAGACGGCCGACGGGCTGACCGTGGCCATGAGCTCCTCGCGGCTCATCGACGAGCGGCCGGGGATCGCCTGGTCACGAGCGAGCTCCTTGAGCTGATCGGTCGAGAGGCCCTCGCGGTCGGCCAGCGTCGGGGCACCCAGCTCGCCCTTGCGCCGATCGAGGCGCATGCCGAGGTCCTCGAGCGCGTCGCCGTCCATCGCCTTGCCGACCTCGCGGAACATCTCCTGCTCCTCCTCCGAGGCGTGGTGCTCGACGTTCTCGACGATCACCTGCATCTTGGCGCTCCAAGCCTCGTCCTCGACCTGCAGGGCGGTGACCTCACCCATGAGCGCCTTCACGACATGGTGTTCCTCGAACGCCTCGGAGACCTCCTCGGAGAACTGCTCGCCGGCGTTGCGCACCGCCGGGTAGAAGATCTCCTCCTCGATCTGGGTGTGCACGGCCAGCTCCACGAAGATTTGCCGCGCGATCTGCTCCATGGCCTGGTGGTCGTCGCTCTCATGGGCTTCCGAGAAGCGGGCGAACAGGCCGCGCACGCGGTTGTGGTCGGCCGTCAGCAGCGTCAGGGCGTTCATCGTCGGGCACCTCCGAAGGAGTCGTTCTCCGGTGGGCGGGGTACCCCCGTGCGCCGTGGCGAAACGGACCTGAGGCGCCGAGCGCCGAGCGCACGGGGGACGACGACCCCACCGAGATGGCCCGCCGGGATCACACCGGGCGCAGGGTGACCGTGCGCTCGACCGGGTCGGCGGCCTCGACTCGCACGGCGACCTGCTCGCCGAGCGCCAGCCGGTGCCCGGCCACACGGGCCTGCACGGCCGGGTCGCGGCACACGACCGTCGATCCCTCGTCGTCCGCGGCGACCACCGCCACCTCCAGCCGCCGGCCGACCAGCGGGCGGAGGACCAGTGCCTCCGCCAGGTCGACCGCCGCCCGTGAGGCCCCCGACTCGCGGCCACCGGCGCGCTGGAGTGCGTCGGGGAGCCCCGCCAGTCCGTCGGCGACCCAGACAGGCGGGCGCATCCCGGCCTCGACCGCCAGGCACACCTCGGTGGCGTAGCGGTCGCCGAGGCGGCGCAGCGGGGCTGGGACGTGCGCGTAGCGGGCGGCCACCGCCGCGTGCTCGAGCGCCCCCGGTCCGTCGGCCGCCGCAGCCGCGGCCGGCAGGGCCAGGTAGCCGGCGCCGCGCAGGCCCCGGGCGGCGAGGGCCAGCAGGGCCGCCTCGGCGGGCACGTCGCCGTCGAGGTCCCGCACGACATCGGCGTACGCCGCCCCCGGCGGCCACGCCACGCCGAGCGCGCGGGCGGTGCGGCGCACGGTCTCGACGACGTCGGCGGGCGGGGGCGGCATCGTCCGCAGCAGGCCGATGCCCGCGTCGACCATCCGCTCGGCGGCGACAATGCCGACCAGCAGCGAGATCTGGGCGTTCCACCCCATCGCCGGCACGGTGGCCTCGAACGCGATGCGGTAGCCGTCGTCGACGGGCTCCACCCGCTGGACCGGCAGGTCGAGGCTCACGCCACCGCGGGCCTCCTCCTGGCGCCGCCGGGCCTCGCCAACCTCCCGGAGCAGCGCGAGCGACTCCGGCGCCGTGCCCGCGTCCAGCCGGGCTTGGGCGTCCTCGTAGGTCAGCTGCGCCCGGCTCCTCACGGCCGCCCGCTCCACCGTGGCGGCGGCCACGGCGCCGTCGGCATCGAGGTCGACGGTCCAGAGCACGGCCGCGCGGTCGCGGTCGGGCAGCAGACTGCCGGCGTCCTCGCCGAGCACGGCCGGGTGGAGCGACGCGCGGCCGTCGGGCAGGTAGAACGTCAGGCCACGGTCCCAGCAGGCGGCGTCGAGCGGTCCGCCGGGCGTGACGAACGCCGCCACGTCGGCGATCGCATAGCGGACCCGCCAGCCGCGCCCGCCGGCACGCAGCTCGATGTGCAGGGCCTGGTCGAGGTCACGGCTGCCGGCCGGGTCGATCGTGATGAGCTCGATCGCCCGGGCGTCGCGCCGCCCCCCGTCGTCGAGCGCCGCCAGCACCCGGGCGGCGGCCGCCTTGGCCTCGGCGACCGCGCCGGCGGGGTGCGGTCCCGGGACATGCTGCTGGACGCGGATGCGGGCCAGCCCGTCGACGACCGCCGGGTCGTCGACGGCGATGCGCAGGGGAACGCCGGGCACGCCGCCGGACGCTACACATCGCGTCCGCCGGGCCGGGAGAGCCCGACGGCGGCGTCGGCGGGCTCGGGCACCAGCACGCAGCGGGTCCCCCGGTAGATCGTGGGCAGGCAGCGGTTGCAGTGGATGCACAGGCCGGTCGCCCGGTGCTCGGTGCGCATGGCCTCGACCAGGTCGGGTTCGCGCAGCAGCGCCCGGGCCATGGCCACGAGGTCGAAGCCCTCGGCCAGGGCCCCCTCGATCGTGTCGAGCCGGTTGATGCCACCCAGCAGGATCAGCGGCATCGACAGCGCCTGGCGGAACTGGCGGGCCAGCGGCAGGAAGAACGCCTCCTCGAACGGGTACGTCGGGAAGATCCGGCGCCCGAACAACCGCAGCCCCCACCCCACGACGCGCGGTTGGGCGGCGGCGAACTCGGCGAGCGGCACGTCGCCCCGGAAGAAGTACATGCCGTTCTGCAGCGAGCTGCCCCCGGTCAGCTCGAGGGCGTCCAGGTACCCGTCCTGCTCGAGCAGGGCGGCGATGGCCAGGCTGTCGTCGAGCCACAGGCCGCCGGGAACGCCGTCGTCCATGTTGAACTTGGCGATCACGGCGACCCGGTCGCCCACCGCCCGGCGGACCGCCTCGACGACGCGGCGCGCCAGCCGCGCCCGGTTCTCGATGCTGCCGCCGTAACCGTCGCGGCGGTGGTTCAGGTTGGGGCTGAGGAACGAGCTGAGCAGGTAGCCGTGACCCAGGTGCAGCTCGACGGCGTCGAACCCGGCCGCCACGGCGACGGTCGCCGCCCGGGCGAAGTCCTCGACGACGCCGTCGAGCTGGGCCGGCGTGGCGGCCCGCACCACGCCCATGGCCGGAGCACTGAACCGCGTCGACGGCGCCAGCGTCGGCCGGCCGTTCGAGCGGGGGTTCGCGACCAGCCCGGCATGGCCCAGCTGGGCGGCGATCGCCGCGCCCTCGTCGTGCACGGCGCCGGTCAACCGGCGGAGGTCACCGACGATCTCGTCGCGCATCACGAGCGTGTTGCGGTGGACCCGGCCGCCCGGCGAGACCGCGCAGTAGGCGACCGTGGTCATCGCCGCCCCGCCGCGGGCGACCCGACGGTGGAAGTCGATCAGCTCGTCGGTCATGGCGCCGCGGGGCATGACGCCCTCGAACGTGGCCGCCTTCACGATCCGGTTCCGGAGCGTGAGAGGCCCGAGCCGGGTGGGCGCGAACGGTGACGGTGCCGACATGGCGGACCTCCATTTCGATGCCACTGGTACCGTAACCGCGGTGCGACGAGCGTGCCCCGGGCCGGGACGTGGCTGAACGGGCGGGCCGCCCCCGCGACCCGGCGATCGACGAGCGCGTGCGGGCGACGACCCGGACGCTGGTGGCCGAGGCCGGGTGGGAGCGGACCAGCGTGCGGGCCGTCGCGGAGCGCTCCGGCGTCACCCGGGCGGCGATCCACCGGCGTTGGCCGTCGAAGGCGCACCTGGTGCTCGACGCCATCCTCGGGCCGGGCCCCGACCTCGACCGGTTCGCCGGCGTCGACCGGGCGGGTTGGGTCGAGGCGGTGGTCGAGGGGGCGTTCGAGCTGTTCGACCGGCCGGAGATGCGGGCCGCTGTGCCGGGCCTGCTGGCCACGCTGCGGGACCACGACGACGTGCGTGCGGGGCTGTGGCACGGCTTCACGGCCCCGGCGACTGCGCTCTACCGGGCCTCGCCGCCCGCCGACGGGTGCGCCGGCGCACACGACGAGGGCCGCGACGAGACCGGCGGCGGCGACCGCGCGGACGAGGCCGAGGCCGATGCCCGGGCCGTCATCGTCCTGGCGGCGGGCGCCGCGGTCGTGCTGACCCTGCTGGCCGGCGACGACGACGCGCCGGCGGTGCGGGATCGCGTCGCCCCGCTACTCGTCGACGGCGTCACCCGCCGGGGCCCGTCCCGCTGAGCGACGTCGGGCAGCTGCGCGTCGACGACCCCGCGCGGGCGGCCGGACAGTTCGTGGCCCCCGTCACCAGCGGCCGTGGCCCACCCTTGAACCGGCGTGATCGAGGCCCGGGAACAGGGCTCGGATGACGCCGGTTCGGCCCCGCGCGGTCGCCAGCGCCTGATACCTCGCTACCTCGCCGTGTGCGCGAGGACGGCGGGTACGACGACGTCCCAGGTGGGGCGCGGCAACTCGTGGCCCGTCCGGTCGAGGATCAGCAGCCGGGCGCCGGGGATCTCGTCGGCCAGCGCCCGGCCGTGGGGGAGGGGGAACAGCGGGTCCTCGGCGCCGTGAACCACCAGCGTGGGCGCGGTGATCCCGCCGAGCCGGTGCCGCCAGGGGCCGCCGCCCTCGACGGCGAAGTGGTTCGCGCCGGCGGCCACGTCCGTCGACCGGTCGACGACGCGCTCGGCGAGCCGGCGGAGCGCTCCCTCGTCCACCGGGTGGGAGCCGGCGTACGGGCGGATGACCTCGACGAGCCACTCGACGACCGCCGCCCGGTCGGACCAGTCCGGCTCGGGCCGGGGGGCGGCGAAGTGCGCCTGAAGCTCGTCCGTCATCGGCGGCAGCCCGTCGGCCCCGGGGCCGCTGGGGCTCGTCGCCACCAGCGTCAGCGTCGCCACCCGGTCCGCGTGGTCGAGGGCGAGCAGCTGGGCGATGGCCCCGCCCATCGACATCCCCATGACGTGGGCGCGCGCCAACCCCAGGGCGTCGAGCACGCCGATCGGATCGGCGACCAGGTCGTCCATCGTGTAGTCCGGCTCGCCGGGCGCGCCGGTGACCGACCTCCCCGTGTCGCGGTGGTCGTAGCGCACGACGAACCGGCCGCCGGCCGCCAGGCGGGCACAGAACTCGTCCTCCCACCAGTCCATCGACGACGCGGCGCCGTGGATCAGCAGCATCGCGGGGTCGTCCGGATCCCCAACCGTGCCCACGCAGATGTCGACCCCGTTCGCCCGGACCATGGTCTCCTGCGTTGCGGGTGTCGTCGCTCGTCCCATGCGGGTACGACCGCGGGCGGCCCCGGAACTCATCGGCCTCGGTGAGGACCACCACCACCCCGCCCCCCCGTCGCCCGCCGAGCGCCGCGTCGCGGCGATCGAGTCCCTCCTCGTCGAGAAGGGCCTAATCACCAGCGACGTGGTGGACGCGATCGTGGCGACCTACGAGCACGACCTGGGTCCTCTCAACGGCGCCCGGGTCGTGGCCCGGGCCTGGACCGACGACGCCTACCGCCGCCGCCTCCTGGCCGACGGCACGCAGGCGGTCGGCGAGCTGGGCTTCGGCGGCGCCGAGGGCGAACACCTCGTCGTGCTCGAGAACACGCCCGAGGTGCACAACGTGGTCGTGTGCACGCTGTGCTCCTGCTATCCGTGGCCCGTGCTCGGCCTGCCGACCCGCTGGTACAAGAGCTTCGCCTACCGGGCGCGCATGGTGCGCGAGCCGCGGGCGGTGCTGGCCGAGATAGGCACGACGCTGCCCGACGACGTCGAGGTGCGGGTGTGGGACTCGAGCGCGGAGATCCGCTACATGGTCCTGCCCCTGCCGCCCGCTGGGGCCGAGAGCCTCCCGGCGGACGAGTTGCTGCCGCTCGTGACCCGCGACCACATGATCGGCGTGGCCCGGTGATCCGCGTGGCCGTCCTAGGGGTGGACGCGGGGGAGGCGGACGGTCACGACCGTCTCACCGGGCACCGACGCGATGGCAATGTGGCCGTGATGCCGATCCACGACGATCCGTCGTGAGATGTCGAGGCCGAGGCCGGTCCCCCTGCCGACGTCCTTGGTCGTGAAGAAGGGCTCGAAGGCTCGGGCCTGCACCTCCAGTGGCATCCCGGGGCCGGTGTCCGCGACCTCCACCACGACCCCGTCATCCTCGGCGCGGGTGGAGATACGCAGCGTTCCCGCACCGCCCATGGCGTCGATGGCGTTGACGATGAGGTTCGTCCACACCTGGTTGAGCTCGCCGGCGTTCACCTCGATGGGCGCCAGATCGGCGGCGTAGTCGCGTACCACAGTGATGTCGTCACCGAGCTTGTGGCCGAGCATCACCAACGTGCTGTCGATGCCGTCGGTGACATCGGTCAGCTGCAGCGACGCCCGATCGAGCTGCGAGTACGACCGCACCGCCGCGACGAGCGCGGAGACGCGCCCGGTGGCCTCCCTCACCTCCGCGAGCAGGGTGGCCATCGAGAGCGTGCTGGCCACCCACTCGAGGCCGGGCTCCAAGGTCCTGGCATCGAGCACCTTGGCCATGCGGTCACACCAGGCGAGATCGATCCCAGCCAGCGCGAGCACGGGCGCGATGCGCCAGGCGTCCTCGATCCCGTGCGCGTCGCACCAGCCGAGGATCGCTTCCTCGCGATCGGCGACCGCCATGGGATCGACGTTCGCGGTCGACGGGTCGATCTCGCAGCGCAACCCGTCGACCGCGAGGAACTGTTCGGGGGAGAGCGATCCGTTCGCCAGCCCGACGAGTGACCCGAGGAGCGTGTCGGTGGTGCCCTGCAACGCGTCGACTGCGCGCGCTGCCGCGGAGGCCGGGTTGTTGATCTCGTGGGCGAGGCCTGCCGCGAGAGTGCCGAGGGCGACGAGCGCTTCACGTTGACGTGACAGCGCCTCCATGTTGCGCACCGTCTGGAAGAACCCCTCGATCAGGTGGACGCCGAAGGGGAACCACGCCCGGGCACGGGCTCCGAGCGCGTCAGCGGGAATCCGGAGCATCCGACCGGCGCTGGCACCGCGGCATGTGGCGAGGTAGCCGGCCGTCTCGGCCCACGCCTTGAAGCCGCCCGCCCAGACGCCGGGCCGGTCCACCACGCTGACGACGGACGCCTCGTGCCCGTCCCACCGGAGCAGCTCGAAGCGCCCGTCGAGCAACACCCACCACGAGTCGGCGGGATCACCCTCCTTGAACAGGATCTGGCCTTGCCCGAAGGCGACCTCCTCTCCCACGGCGATCAGCTCGGCCAGCTGTTCGTCGCTGAGCCCGTCGAACAAGAACAGGCGGCGGAGCTCGTCGATGTCCATCAGATCGTGGCCAGGTATCGGTGCACGAGGTACACGGACATCGCGCCTTCTCCGACGGCGGAGGCGACTCGCTTCATGGAGTCGAGTCGAACGTCCCCGGCGGCGAAGACACCGGGGACGCTCGTCTCCAGCGCGTACGGCGGGCGTTCGAGCGGCCATCGGGGACCTTCTCGCTCGGCCATCAGATCGTGGCCCGTGATGACGGAGCCCTTGGCGTCGCGGGCGACGGCTTCTCCGAGCCAGTCCGTGTGAGGCAGTGCGCCGATGAAGACGAAGAGCCAGTTCGTGGGGAACTCCTCTTCGGTCCCCGTCGCACGGTCGGCCACCGTGATCGCCTCAAGGTGGCCATCTCCCCGCCCACCGACGACCTCGGATCGGAGGCGCACCTCGACGTTCTCGGCGGCTCGTATCCGCTGGACGAGATAACGCGACATCGACTTCTCCAGGTCGTCGGACCGGGCGAGCATGACGACTCGCCGTGCGTAGCGGGCAAGGTTCAGGGCGGCCTGGCCGGAGGAGTTCGCTGCGCCCACGATGTACACATCGTCGCCCTCGCTGGCGCGCGCCTCGCTTCCGGTGACGCCGTAGTAGACCCCCCGGCCCGTGAGCTCCCCGAGGCCGGCTGCTTCGAGGAAGCGGTAGGAGACCCCGGTCGCGATCAGCACGGCCCGCGCTTCGATCTCGCCTCCGTCGTCGAAGCGGACGGCGCGCACCGGCTCCCGGACGTCGAACCCCACGACGTCGCGAGCGAGGACCATCTCCGCCCCGAAGCGTCTGGCCTGCGCCACGGCCCGGTGGGTGAGCTCGGAACCCGACAGGCCCTTGGGGAAGCCCAGGTAGTTCTCGATGGCGGCGCTCTGACCCGCTTGTCCTCCCGGAGCCTCGCGTTCGATCACCACGGTCTGCAGCCCTTCGGACGCCCCGTAGACGGCGGCGGCGAGGCCGGCTGGCCCGCCGCCGACCACGCAGAGGTCGTACAGCGGTTGCTCGGCGGTGGTGCGCAGGCCCAGGGCGTTCGCGACCTCGAGATTCGACGGCGCGCGCAAGGTCTCGGCGTCGGGGACGAGCACGAGTGGAAGGTCGGCCGCGGTGGCCGCAGCGAGATCCTGGAGCCGGCGTGCTTCCTCGTCGCGCTCCACGTCGAGCCACCGATAGGGAACGTGGTTCCGAGCGAGGAACGTCTTGACCTCGTGGCTCTGTTCGGACCAACGGTGGCCGACGACACGGATCCCCCTCTGCTCCTCGGGGTGCGCGTCACGCCAGTCGCTCAGCAGCTCGTCGAGCACCGGGTACAGCAGCTCTTCGGGAGGATCCCACGGCTTGAGCAGGTAGTAGTCGAGCCCGATGTCGTTGATGGCTCGGATCGCGACGTCGGTGTCCGCGTAGGCCGTCAGCAACACGAGCTTGGCGTCGGGTGCGTACTGGCGGGCCCTGTCGAGAAGCTCGACGCCTGTCATCGCCGGCATTCGTTGGTCGGACGCGATCAGCGCGACCGCTCGATCGCGCAGGGCGAGCTCCGCCAGGACGGCGAGCGCCTCGGCGCCCGACGAGACACGGACGATCCGGAACTCGGCGCCGTACTGCTTGCGCAGATCGCGTGCGATCGCCTGCGAGACGACAGGGTCGTCGTCCACCGTCAGGATCGTCGCCTTCGCCACCCGGTGCGCTCCCCCGATTGCTGTCCGCGGCAAGACTAGCGGCGGCCGAGCCCACCCTTCCGAACCGGCTGCCAACCTAGGGGCGCGCCGCCGATCGAGCGTCATGATGCTCGCGGCGACCGGTGCAGCGGTCGCTACTGACCTGAGCCGGCCCGGCCGGACGGGCGAGGCATGATGCGGTGTGGCCACGTGGGCGCAGTTCGAGCGAGGAGGCTCCGGACGTCGCCGAGATCGCCGCGCGATTACCGCGCGCCCGAGGGGGTCCCCCGCCGCAACGGCGAGCTTGCCTTCGACGCCCCGTGGGAGAGGCGGGCGTTCGGTCTCGCCGCCGCCTACGTCGAGGCCACCGGCTGCGGCTGGGCCCGCTTCCGCCGCCACCTCGCGACCGCCATCGCCGACGCTCCGGCCGACACGCCGTACTACGAGAGCTGGCTGGCAGCCTTCGGGTCCCTCCTCGCCCAGGACGGCATCGACGTCCCCGGCGACCGCGGCTGAGGGCGCGTCAGAAGCAACGGCGCCGCCCTACGCTGCGTGGACCTCCACCAGGCCGACGCCGCGCTGTAGCGGGCCAAGCGCCAGAGCCGCCGGCTCGCCGAGAGCTGAGGTCGTCGCGCCCCGCACCGTGCGAGCAGGTCGAGAGGCCGGCGAGACGGGTCCGGGTGCTCAGGCGGCGCTCAGGCGGCGACGAGCGAGCGAAGCAACGCGCGGGTCCGCGCCCGGGAGGCGGACCGGTCGGAGCCCACGGGGAACGGCGCCGCCCACAGGTCGGTGGCGCCCGCGGCGAACACCGCCTCGATCTGGGCGGCCACCGACGCCTCGTCGCCCACGAGGGCGACGTCGCCCGGCGCGGCCGCCCCGCCGATGTCGAGGATGCGCCGGTAGTTGGGCAGCACGCCGTAGCCGGCGAACAGCTCGGCGGCCACCTGCCGCCCCTCGGCCTCGTCGTCGACGACCGCCACCGGCAGACCGGCCACGATCCGGGGGGCGGCGCGCCCGGCGGCGACCGCCGCCTCCCGTAGGCGCGGGTCGACGTGGACCTCGATGGCCCGGGCGTTCGCCATCCAGAGCACGGTGCCGTCCGCCAGCGATCCGGCGACCCGCAGGAGGCGCGGCCCCAGGGCGGCGACCAGGAGCGGGATCGGTTCGATGGGCGGCGTGACCCGCCCGGCGCTGCGGACGCGGAACTCGTCTCCGTCGAACACCATGTCCTGTCCGCGGAGCAGCGGGGCGAGAACCCGCACGTACTCCTCGGTGTGGCGGCCGGGGTGCTCGTAGGACAGCCCGTAGACGTCCTCGATGACGGGCCGGTGCGATGGGCCGATGCCCAGCGTGAAGCCGCGCCGTCCCATGGCCGCCGCCACCGACGCCGCCCGGCTGGCCTGGTGCAGCGGGTGGGTCGGATACGTCTGGAGCACCGAGGTCCCCAGCTCGATCGTGGAGGTGGCCCGGCCGGCCAGCGCGATGGCGACGAGCGGGTCGCCACCGATCGCCCCGGCGTACCAGAGGCTTGTGAACCCGTCGGCCTCGGCCCGAGTGGCCTGCTCGATCATCTTGTCGACGCTCGAGGCGCCCCCCGTGAGCCCGATGCGCACGGCCGGCACCCTAACGTTCCCGCGCGCTCGGCGGCGCGTTCCGATGCGGTCACCTCGGATCGCGTACCGTCCCGGCGTGGAGCGCAGGTGGGTCGAGGTGGCCCGGGTCTTCGGGGTGCTCGGGGCCACGGCCTTCGGCGGGCCCGCGGCACACGTGGCGCTCATGCGCGAGGAGCTGGTGCGCCGGCGGGGCTGGGAGGACGAGCAGACGTTCGTCGACCTCGTCGGCCTGACGGCGCTGCTGCCGGGCCCGAACTCGACGGAGCTGGCCATCGAGCTGGGCCGCCGTAGGGCCGGCACCACAGGCCTCGTGGCGGCGGGCGTGGCCTTCGTCGCCCCTGCGGCGCTGATCGTCGGCGTCCTCGCCTGGGTCTACGAGCATCAGGGCGCCACGCCGGAGGCCGACTACCTGCGGGACGGCGTGCTGCCGGTGGTGCTGGCCATCGTCGTGTCGGCGGTCTGGCAGCTCGGGCGCACGGCGGTCACGGGAACGCTCACCGGTCTCGTGGCCGCCGGCGCGCTGGGGGCTCAGGTGGCCGGTGCGGACGAGCTCGTCGTCCTCGCCGCCGGGGCGCTCGCCACGACGCTGTGGGCCCAGCGCCGGCGCCTCGGGTCGGGCGCCCGCGGCCTCGTCGTCGTGCTGGCGGCAGCTCCGGCCGCCGGTGGCCGGGCGGTACGGGCTGTGGCGGGTGGCCGCGCCGTCCGGGCGGCGGCGGCAGCCGTCGCCACCGGGACGGGCACCCTTGTCGGCGGCACCGCCGACACCGGGACGATCGGGCTGGGCCGGCTCTTCTGGTCGTTCCTACGCATCGGGGCCACGTTGTTCGGCAGCGGTTACGTGCTGGTGGCCTTCGTGCAGGCCGAGTTCGTGGACCGGCTCGGCGTGCTCACGCCGACGCAGGTGCTCGACGCCGTGAGCATCGGGCAGATCACGCCCGGCCCGCTGTTCTCGACCGCCACGTTCGTCGGCTACCTGCTCGGCGGCCCGGCGGGCGCGGCCGTGGCGACTGTCGCGATCTTCCTCCCGGCGTTTCTGCTCGTAGCTGCGCTCGGCCGGGTCGTCGAGCCACTCCTGCGCCGGCCCGGGGCCCGGGTGGTGCTCGACGGGCTCAACGCTGCGGCGGTCGGGCTGATCGCCGCCGTGGCGGTCGACCTGGCCGACGACGCCCTCGGCGGTCCGTTCGGCGCGGGGTTGGCGGTGGCCGCGCTGGCCGTGCTGGTGCGGACCCGGCTCAACCCGAGCTGGCTCGTGCTCGCGGGCGCGTTGGCCGGTCTGGCCCGGGCCGCCGTGCGCTGACCGCCGGGCCCGCGTCAGGCGGGT
>Ga0126307_10000945_pt1 | contig 19160 bp, 20 predicted proteins | sample Plot28_FD_89955 | JGI IMG/M metagenome (GOLD analysis project Ga0126307, IMG submission 89955) | Serpentine soil microbial communities from UC McLaughlin Reserve, CA, USA - Plot28 | ecosystem: Environmental > Terrestrial > Soil > Grasslands | place: USA: UC McLaughlin Reserve, Lake County... | reverse complement strand
GTGGTCGCCAGGTGGCCGTCGCTGCCGAAGCGGGCGAGCGCCGCCGCCGTGGTGAACAGCTTCGTGTTGGAGGCCAGGATCCGTGCCCGGTCGGCTCGAAAACGGAAGACGCCGCGGTTCTCGGTGGCGTTGGCTACATATGCGCCGCTGAAGCGCCCGGCGGCGCGGATCTGGCGGGTCAGCGTCTTGCGCAGGGAGGCCTCCGCCGAGGGGTCGGCGGCGCTGGTTTGGGCCTGGGCCAGGGCGGGGAGGCCCAGGAGGGCCAGGCAGAGCAGGGGAATCGTCATCAGGCGGGCCATCGGGGAAGCCAACACGCAAGCAGACCCAGAGGAGCGGTGCGCCCCGGCAGCCGCCCGATAGGGGATACTGGGAGGCGCCCATGGGTGACGTCGTCAAGCTCCAGAAGCCGTCCGCAAACGAGCGGAAAACGGTGGGCAAGCCGCCCCGGCGCCGGCCACGCCGGTCCCGTACCGCGCTCGTGCTGGGCGGAGGTGGCTTCACCGGCGGCGTCTACGAGATCGGCGCCCTGAGGGCGCTGGACCTGATGGCCGTCAACCGCACGGTCAACCAGTTCGACGTCTACGTGGGCACCAGCGCCGGCTCCTTCGTCGCCAGCCTGGCCGCCAACGGCGTGACCCCCGAGGAGATGATGCGGGTAGTCAACCAGCAGGTGCCCACGCCCTTCCGTGACGTCGACCGCGGCTCGCTGATGCGCCCCAACGTGCTCGAGTTCGCCCAGAGCCTGTTACTGATGCCGCTGCGCTCGCTGGGCATCGCGCGCGACTTCCTCGGCAACCTGCGCTCCTCGTCGATCATCGACATCGCGGTGGGGCTGGCCGAGGGCCTGCCCTCGGGGCTCTACGACGGCAAGGCGCTGGAGGAGTACCTCGAGACCGTGCTCGGCGACCCCGACCGGGTGAACGACTTCCGGCTGCTGGAGAACGAGCTCTACCTCACCGCCACCGACCTGGACACCTGCGAGCGCATCGTGCTGGGCGGCGAGGAGTGGGACGACGTCCCGATCTCCCGCGCGACGGCGGCCTCGACCGCTCTGCCCATGGTCTACAAGCCGGTCGAGATCAAGGGCCGGCATCTGATCGACGGCGGCATCCGCTCCACCACCAACGTCGACGTAGCGGTCGAGCGCGGCGCGAAGTTCGTGATCGTCGTCAACCCGCTGGTGCCCTACGTCAACGACTTCCAGAAGGTCATCCCCACCATGCTCGGAAGCCGTGTGCGCCGCGTGGCGGACATGGGCTTCCCGCAGATCGGCTACCAGGCCTTCAAGCTGCTGGCCCACCAGCGGCTGCACGAGGCGGTGCGCCACTGGGAGGAGAAGTACCCGGGCGTGGACATCATCCTGATCGAGCCCGACCCCAACGACGAGCTGATGTTCGAGACGAACATCCTCAACTTCACCAAGCGCGTCGATATCGCCCGGCACGGCTTCGAGTCGGTGACTCTGAAGCTCGCGGAGGACTACGAGCGCCTGCGCGAGGTCTGCGCGCGCCATGGGATCGAGGTCTCGGCCACGCGCGTGCGCAAGGTGGTCAAGCGCTTCGAGGAAGAGCGCGAGAGCACGGCGGCCTGGCGCCGCATCCTCGAGCAGACCACCGGCGCCCTGCTGCGCCAGTCGGGTCAGGTCTAGCGCCCCTGCGGGTCCGACCGGGACGCACGCTTCCCGTTCTGTAAAACGCTCAGGCGGCTGAGCATCTCTCGCGGGTGCGTGCAACGCCGCCCGGGGCCGCGGGCGCGCGCTCGGGACGCCGGCGCTCAGCCCAGCACTTCGCCCAGCGCCTCCAGCAGCCGGCCGCTGGCCGTCTCGTCGCGCACCGTCGCCCGCACGTGCTGGTCCTCGCCGAGCGGCCCGCCCGGGGCGACGATCACGCCGCGCTCGCGCAGGCGGTTGGCCAGTTCGTTCCCCGACATGGAGCGGGCGCGGATCCAGAGGAAGTTGGCCTGGCTGTCGCTGACGTCGACCGCCAGCTCGCGCAGGGAGTCGACCAGGTGGGAGCGTTCGCGGATCACGGCCTCGCGGCGCCGCTGCACCTCGGCGCCGCCGATCTTCAGCGCCTGGTCCACCGCCGCCTGGGTGAGCGCGTTGACGCCCAGGACGGGGGCGATGCGGTCGAGCAACGCGGTCGAGAGGCTCGATCCGACCGCGTAGCCGGCACGCAGCCCCGAGAGGCCGTAGATCTTCGAGAAGGTGCGGACGACCAGCAGGCGCGGGAAGGCGTCGACCAGGCGCAGCACCGCGTCGGGCGGCTCGGCGTCCTGAAAGTGGACCAGTGCCTCGTCGACGAGCAGGTGGGCCTGCTCGGGCAGGGACGAGGCCAGCGAGGCCACCTGCTCGGCCGGCAGGTACTCGCCGGTGGGGTCGTTGGGGTTGCAGAGCACGAGCAGGCGCGTCCGGTCGGACATCGCCGCGCGCAGCTCCTCGGGGGAGGGCTCCACGGCCACGGGCGTTGCGCCCGCTCGGGCGGCCATCAGCGGGTAGAGGGGGTAGGAGGGCCAGGGCGTCACCAGATCGTCTCCGGGGCCCAGCAGCGCAAAGGCCGCGGCCTGCAACAGCTCGGCGGCGCCGTTGCCCACCACGATCTGCTCGGGCTCGACTTCGTGGGCCTCGGCCAGCACCTTGCGGATGCGGTGGGCATCGCGGTCCGGGTAGCCGTTGACCCGCCCGCGCGCCGTGTAGATCGAGGCGTTGACGACCTCGGAGTTGGGGAACTCCGGCCACTCGGTCCCCGACAGATCCACGTCGGGAACCTCCTCTAGGGCGGTGGCCTTCTCGCGCGCACGACGCTCGCGCAGCTTCTGGCGCTCCTCCTCCGGGTCGACCTCCTCGAACTGCTTGTAGTAGTCGAGCAGGCCCATCAGAGGTCGTGGCCGTCAGCGCCGATCACGGCCTCTCGCGCACGCTAGTTCTGCGGGGCCAGCGTGGGCCCGGGCCCCTGGATGACCAGGAACCAGATGGCGAAGGCGATCACGGCGATCCCCACGCTGATGGCGAAGATGCGCTCCAGCGCGCCGGCCTCCTGCTCGTGGCCCCCGGCGCGGCGCACCAGCTTCCATGCGACGTCCACCCGCTTGGCCAGGGCCACGGTGACCATCAGGGAAGCCAGCGTGCCGAGCATGATCGTCCCGATCCCCGCAGTCACGAAGCCCGTCAGGTGCTGCACCTGGGAGCCGACCCAGAACCATCCCAGCGGCTGCGGGCCGAACAAGCTGAGGCACATGATCAGCTCGACGGCCAGCATGCCGTAGGCCAGGAAGCGGTCGAAGCGCTGGCGCCCGGCCGTCCCGCGGACGGCGCCCTCGCGCACGCGCAGGGGCGCGGTGCCGGGGCGGCGCCCGATGAACATCCCGCCGGTGTCTGTCGGGTCGTTGCGGGGCAGAGCCGCCGAGTCTAGGCCGTGAGAGCCGGGTCGAGCGGCGGTGCTCGGCCGGCCGGCGCCCGGCCTGCTCTCCGGCGCTACGGCCCGGCGTAGAGCTTCTCGATGGCGTCCTCGTGGCGCTCGTGCACCACGTTGCGCTTGACCTTCAGCGTGGGGGTCAGCTCACCGCTCTCCTGCGAGAGGTCCTCCGGCAGGATCTCGAAGCGCTTGACCTGCTCCACGGGGCCCACGTGCGAGTTGGCCTCGTCGACCACCTTCTGCACCTCGGTGCGCATCTCCTCGGATTCGGGCAGGTCGCCCACCTCGAGCCCGTGTTCGGACGCGAAGGCGGGTGCCTCCTCGGCGTCGAGGGTGATCAGGGCGACGAGGTAGGGGCGGCGGTCGCCCACCACGACGGCCTGCGAAATCCAGCGGCTCTGCTTGAGGCTGTTCTCCAGGTTGGCCGGCGTGATGTTCTTGCCACCCGCGGTGATGATGATGTCCTTCTTGCGGCCCGTGATGAACACGTAGCCGTCGTCGTCGATCGAGCCGAGGTCGCCGGTCTGTAGCCAGCCGTCGACCAGCGTCTCGTCCGTGGCCTCCTCGTTCTTGTAGTAGCCCTGGAAGATGTTGGGCCCCTTGAGCAGCAGCTCGCCGTCGTCGGCCACCTTGGCCTCCACATTGGGCAGCGGCTTGCCGACCGAGCCGAAGCGGAAGTCCTCCGGCGTGTTGGCCGTCGCCACCGTGGAGGTCTCGGTCATGCCGTAGCCCTCCATCACCGGCACCCCGCAGGCGTAGAAGAACTCCAGGATCTCCCGGGCGATGGGCGCGGCGCCGGTGACGCACTGGCGGATCTCCCCGCCGAACAGCGCGCGCACGTTCTTGTAGAGCGCCTCGTCGGCCTGGTCGAAGGACTGCCGCTCCTCGTCGGAGACCTCCTCGCCGTTGTGCTCGGCCAGCCGCACCTTCAGGCCCAGCTGGACCGCCTGCTTGAGCTGCTCGGGGTCCTCGGCGTTGGAGGTGGCCAGCGTGTAGATCTTCTCGAACATGCGCGGCACCGACGGGAAGTAGGTCGGCTTGACCTCGGTGAGATTGGGGATGATCTTCGCCGGGTCCTTCTCCCAGTAGGCGATGCACCCGCCCAGGTCGAGTGTCACGTACTGGATGAGCTTCGCGAAGGCGTGGGCGAGCGGGAGGAACAGGTAGGCGACCTCGCCCTCCTGCAGCACGCCCATCGTCTCGGTCATCGAGGTCACGTCGCGGTAGTTGCCGTGGGTCAGCAGGCAGCCCTTCGGGGGGCCGGTGGTACCCGAGGTGTAGATCGTGATGGCGAGGTCGTCGGGGCCGACCGCCTGCACGCGCTGTTCGAGCTCGTCGGTCTCGCGACCCCGCCCGCGCTCGCGCAGGTCGTCGAGGGAGATGGCGTCGCCGATGTCGGCGTCCCCGGGCTCGAACACGATGATGTGCTCGAGCTTGGGCAGGTCGTCCTGGACCTGGCGGATCTTGCCGAGCTGCTCGCCGTCCTCGACGAACACGGCTTTCGACTCGGAGTGCTCGATCACGTAGTGGCACTCCGCGGGGGAGTTGGTCTGGTAGACCGAGACCGAGACGGCGCCGGTGCTGAAGATGGCCAGGTTGGCGAACGTCCACTCCGGACGGGTGTGGCTGACGATCGAGACCTTGTCGCCGTGCTCGATGCCCAGCTCGATCAGCCCGCGTGCGACCTCGCTGATCGCCTCGCCCAGCTCGGCGTAGGAGGTCTCCGTCCACTCGTCGCCGCTCTTGTGCCGGAGGGCAGGCTTGTCGGCGTGCTTGGACGCCGCGAGCCCGGCCAGATCGGCCATGGTCTTCGATCCCGTGCCCTGGTCGGGCGCGGTCACTGCTTCCATTTCATCTCTCCCCGGTTGGACCGGGGCGGATTCTATGAGGCTTTCGCCAGGTCCTGCTTGCGCAGGGCGTCCTTCAGCGTTTCCTCGAACAGCACCTTGTCGATCCGTCCCTGATAGATCGGCACCCCGAGTTCCGTGCACTTCGCGATGACTTCGCGGCGGTGCATCCCGGCCTCGCGGCCGAGCTCGGTGGGCGTCAGGTGGATCGCCATGTATGTCTCCCTCGTCGCTGTCGTGCCGAGCCGGATGTTAGACGGGATTCGGGATGGAGAGAAATTCGTGTTCCACGCCGAAGCGATCGGCCAGGAGCTCGCCGAGCCGCCGCACGCCGAGCGTCTCCGTCGCGTAGTGGCCACCGGCCACGAAGTGCACGCCGGCCTCGCGCGAGTCGGCCATCGCCGGCTCGGACGGCTCGCCGGTGACGAAGGCGTCGAGCCCGAGCCCTATGGCCTCGCCGAAGGCGAAATCGCCGCCGCCGGAGACCACGCCGAGGGTGTGGACGGTCTCGGGCCCGGAGGCCCAGGCGAAGGGCTCCTGGCCGAACGCGGCGGCGCAGCGCTTGTGCAGTTGCCCGAAGGGCACGCCCTCGCGCGAACGCGCGGTGAAGCCGATCGGGCGGCCCTTGGCCTCGGCGAAGCGGCCCGTGGCCTCGAACCCGAGGGCCTCACAGATCAGCGCGTTGTTGCCGTGCTCGGGGTGGGCGTCGAGCGGCAGGTGGTAGGCCGCCAGCGACATGTCCGCGCTGAACAGCGCTTCGAGCCGCGTGCGCATGGCGGGCGTGACCGCCTGCGGCCGCGAGCCCCAGATGATTCCGTGGTGGCAGAGCACCATCTGAGCGCCGGCCTGCGCCGCGCGAGCGAAGAGGTCGCGGTGCGCGGACACGCCGCTGGCGACCTTGCGCACCTCCTGGGCGCCGGGCACCTGCAGCCCGTTCGGCCCGTAGTCGTCGAACGCCGGCGAGTCGAGCAGATCGTCGAGATAGGCGATGAGCTCGTCGCGATCCGCCACCCGTTGTGCAGGGTACCCGCAGGGTGAGGAGAGACGGTGGTTTACATCCAGCCGACCGACGGTAAGGTGCAGGCACGCGGGGCTCACGCCACCGCGGCAGGTAGGGGTCACGAGCAGCAGGGGGCACGATTCAGTGAATGCAAGCGCCGCCCGATCGGCGACGGTCTCGGCAACCGACGACGAGCTCGTGGAGGCCGTGCGCGCGGGCGAGGTCAGCGCCTTCGAGGAGCTCTTCCGCCGCTACCGCCCCGGGGTCCACGGCTTCGTCCAGCGGCGGGTGCGCGATCAGGGGCGCGCCGAGGACCTCACCCAGGACGTGTTCCTGTCGGCCCTCCGCGGCCTGAGGCAGGCTGACTCTCCGGTCAGCTTCCGGCCCTGGATCTACGAGATCGCGCGCAACTCGACCATCGACCTCTTCCGGCGCAGATCGCGCGCCGACGAGGTGTCGGTCGACGCCGTGCAGCGGCTGCGGCCCAGCGACCATCTGCGGCTCGTCAGCGACCGTGGGCCCCACCGCGAGGTGGTCGCCAAGGAGCAGCTGGCCACGCTGCTCGGCGCGTTCGCCGAGCTGTCCGATCGCCACGAGCGGATCCTCGTCATGCGCGAGCTCGAGGGCCTCTCCTACTTCGAGATAGGTGAGCGGATGCGGCTGACCCGGCCCGGGGTCGAGAGCACCCTGTTTCGGGCCCGGCGGCGCCTGGAGACCCAGTTCGCGGAGCTCGAGGCCGGCCGTCGCTGCCAGGCTGTCCGCGTGGCGATGGGCCGGCTGGCCGAGGGGATGGACGTCCGCGGCGACCGCGACCACGTCAGGCGCCACGTGCGCCGCTGCGGCGCGTGCCGCACCAATGCGCGAGAGCTCGGCGTCACGACCCGGCCGCCCGCGGCGACTGCGGACCCCAGTCGCCTGCTGCACATGAGCAAGTTGCTCGACGCCCCGCCGCCGGCGCCGGAGGCCGGGCCGGTGCAGCAGCTCGCCGCACCGCCGCTTCCCTGATCGACGCGAACCGCGCCGGTAGTGTGCCGCGCGACGATGGCCGAGCCTGGTGAGGACCTGCCTGCCCCCGACGAAGATCCCTTCCTCGAGTCGCTGATGGACACGAGCCTCTACTCGATGGGTGCCTTCTTCTCCGACCAGCACCCCGACCTGGTGGACGAGGTGATCGCCCAGAGCGAGGACATCGAGGCGGCGGGCATCCGCGGCTACGCCGACGAGCACCAGATGACCGTGGAGGCCTGCTTCGAGACGATGCTGACCGGCCTCGCGGTGCGCTACTACAACGCCGTCGCGGGGTAGCCGGAGGGGCCGCCGGCACGATCCTGATCGCGGGCAACACGTTGCGGGTGCTGCGCAAGCTCTGGGCTTGAGCCGGGCAGATTCGTCCCAAGGCTTGCTTTGCCCGGGCCGACAGGAGAGGGTCACGGCATGCGCTACCGACCAATCGACCGCGACCCCGACGACGGACGCCTGGGCCGCCTCATCCCCGACGACTGGGGTCACCTCGACAACTACCCGCTCTCCGCCCTCCCGTTCGAGCAGCGCCCGCGCAGGAGACCTGTCGTGATCGGCGTCAACTGGTACACCGAGCTGTTCAGCCCGGAGCTCGACGAAGCGAGCGGCGAGCACTGGGTCGCGCCGGGTGGGCCCGGCGCCCTGACCAGCGTCGAGGGCGGGCACTGCGTCTGCCTCGAGCCGGGCGGCGAGCCCGACAAGGAGGAGTGGTGGGACTTCTACGACCAGGGCCAGGAAGGCGCCTGCGTGGGCTTCGGCTGGTCGCGCTGCATGACGATCCTCAACCAGGGGAGCATCTACGCGCCGCGCTGGCTGTGGGACCGCGCGAAGGACGCCGATGAGTGGCCCGAGACGGTTCCCGGGGACAACAACGGGACGTCCGTGCGCGCCGCCGGCGACATTCTGCGCGAGTCGGGCCACGTGTCGTGGGACGACTCCTACAGCGACGACGATCACACCGAGCGCGACGGCTACACCGCCGACCTCGACGAGGGAATCGCGCGGTTTCGCTGGGCCCGCTCAGTCGATGAGGTCCACCACGTGCTCGGAAACGACCGCGCCGACGAGCTGGGCGCGGTGCCGATCCTCAACTCCTGGGGGCACAGCTATCCGCACCGGACCTGGATGCCGGACGAGGTGCTGGATCGCCTGATGGCCGAGGAGGGGGAGATCGCGATCCCCACCGACCGTTAGCTGCGGTCGCCTCGCAGGCGGGCTATGCCGTCGCGGAGCCACGAGTGGAGCCGCTGCCACAGCTTGGCCTTCGCGGCGGGCTCCTCGGGGTAGACCAGCACCGACTCGGAGGGCCGGCCGTCGGCGTCGACGGTGCTGACGTAGATGTCGTAGCGCTTGGCCGTTGCCAGCTCGATGTCGGTGTGCAGGGAGCCGCGGACGGCCGGCTCCAGCGCGAAGGTGTAGGTCCGGGGTGGCAGCTTGTCGTCCACCGAGTTGACGGTCACCACGAGGCGCTCCGGCCGCCCTCCGGCCCGCCCCGAGAAGTCGAACGCGAGCCATAGCCGTTCGCTCCGGCGCTCGATCGAGACCTCGGGCCGGGGCAGTGCCTCGGGCCGCTTGGCCACCACCGCGTCCTCGACCAGCTTCTTGGGGTCGTCCCACTGCTTGTGGGGCAGCGGCCCCCGCGGGCTCGGCTGGTGAAGGCCGGGGATTCGCGGCTGGGTGTCGCCCCACCGCCCGCGCCACCCAAGCCAGCCGGGCACCGGTTCGCCGATGATCTCCAGCCGCAGCTTCGGCGTCTTGCGCTTGCCGTCGGCGAGGTCGTACCAGGCCTCGGTCTCGTGATAGCCGGCGTGGAAGTACGAGGCGTGTGACCCGCGGCCCACGTAGACCAGCGGCGTGTCGGGGTTCTCGGCGTCCCTCTCGACCTCAGCCCAGCTCGCCTGGCCCGCGTGCTTGTGCTGGGCGTACACGGCGAGGTCGGGGTGGTCGCCCTCGGGGCCCATGCGCAGCTGGACCATCTCCCAGTCGCCCTCGTGAAGGCCGGCGCCGCCGGCCAGGTTGTAGTCGTTGTAGAAGTAGTAGAGCCAGTACTGGAGCCACAGCCGTCCGTCGGAGTCCTCCTTCGCACGGCCGTACATCACGTTCGCGTAGCCCGGTCGCGACCGCAGCTCGGCGTAGCGGCGCCGGTAGTCGCGCAGCGGCGAGCTGATCAGGTCCTCGTCGTCGGCCTCGGTGCCGTCGGCGTACCTCGGGTGTCCGAGGAAGTCGAGCGTCAGCTTCTGCTCGCCGGCCTTCGCGTCGGTTGCGGCGATCAGCGCGCCCTCCTCGCCTTCGACGTAGCGGCGGCGCAGCACGTTGCCCGGATTGTCGGTCCACTCGGCCGCCGAGTCGGCGAAGAAGGCCTCCTGTGAGTCGTAGCGCAACTGGGGCTGAAAGCGGCGCAGAAGCTCGGCGTGGTCCACTCTGCCGACGTTAACCGGCAGGACTCGGCTGCGGTTCGCCGAACGCCGCAGGATGAACAAATTCCTGGTGGGGTCGGTGCTCGGGGCCTTCACCGTCGTTGTGATCACGATGGGGGTGCTCATCGCGATCGACACCGAACACGCGCAGCTCTACCTGGGCGTGATCGGGCTGCTGGCAGTGCTCAGCACCGTGCTCGCATTCGGCGTGCTGCTGCACATCACAAAGCCGGGAGAGGACGACCGCGACCGGCGCGAGACCTACGCGCGGGTGATGATCGCCCTGGTGACCGCCACGGCCGGCACCGTGGGTGGGGTCGGCGGCGGGGCCGTGGTCAGCTCGACCCAGACCGATGCGGCAAAGCAGGATGCGGCTGCCGCGAACGCCAAGGCCACCGACGCCCAGCAGCAGGTCGATCAGGTGGAGAAGGCCCAACCGCAGGACGAGCGCCCGGCCGGGAAGTAGCGTGGGCTCGTGCCCGAGTTCGCCAAGCCGGAGGACTTCTCGTTCGACGTCGACACCCGGCGGGAGCTGCGTGCCCTGCGCGAGCACCGAGAGGTTCGCGGCGTGCCCGTCAAGCAGGACGATCGGCTGCTGCTTGCGACCTGGAACGTCGCCAACTTCGAGGTCCAGGAACGCGAGGAGGCCCACCTCGACCTGATCGCCGAGATCGTGGGCTGGTTCGACCTCGTCGCCCTCCAGGAGATCAGGGACGACGTGACCGGCCTTCGCGCGCTGAAGGCCCGCCTTCCAAGGCCGTGGCAGATCCTCTTCAGCGAGGCTGCGGGCAACGACGAGCGTCAAGCCTTCGTCTACGACTCGCGCAAGGTGGCCGTGGGGGAGAAGGTGGGCAAGCTGACCGTTCCGCCGCCCAGCCTGAAGCACGCCGGCGGCGAGGGCTTTCGCGGCTTCGACCGCAACCCCTACCTGGCGGGCTTCCACGCTGGGGACCTCACCTTCCTGCTGGCCAACGTCCACTCGATCTGGGGCGGGACGGGGGCCGAGGACCTGCGGCGGCGCACGGCCGAGACCAGGGCCGTGGCGTGGTGGTGCGACAAGCGGGCCCGGGACCCGAACGCCTACTCGACCGACATCTTCGCGCTCGGGGACTTCAACCTCCCGAAGGCGGCGGCCGGCGACCCCGTTTTCGACGAGCTGACCCGGCGCGGCCTGCGACTGCCCGAGCACCAGACGGTCATCGGGACGACGATCGCCCGGGAGGAGAAGCACTACGACCAGGTCGCCTATCTCCCCCGCCACAGCCAGGCCGATCTCACCGGAGAAGGCGGAGTGTTCGACTACGACGCGGTGCTCTTCCGCGACCTGTGGGAGGACCGGGGCGACGTCGACTACGACCGCTACGCCAAGTGGGCCATCTCCGACCACCGACCGCTCTGGGTGGAGCTGAGGACCTGATCAGCTGGTCCGTTCGACTACGGCGACAACGCCGGTTGCGGTGAATCCCAATCACTCTTAGCGTCGGAAGCGTCCGACAACGGAGGTCCGATGTACTTCGACATCTACAAGAAGCCCAGAGCACGACAGCCGTACTACTTCGTGGCCAAAGGCGACAACAACGAGCCGGTTTTCGAGTCGGAGATGTACGCCGCCAAGCAGAGCGCCATGAACGCGATCGACATGATCAGGCGCGAGGCCGGTGAGGCCGACGTGTTCGATGAGACCGGCGAGGGCCGCGGCTAGGCACGACAAGTGGCACTGTCGGGGCTGGCGGTCCGGCTCGGGCCGGCGCGGCTCGTGCGCCCCCATTGGTCGAGCCGGCACTGCGGACGGCCTCTGGCGGTGGTCGGCGGTGCTCGCTAGGCTGGTGGCGTCTTGGTGGCCGCTGGCGGGGAGGTGGCTCGACGCCGAGACGGTGCCCGTCCAGATCTGGCCCGAATAGGCAGGCTCCGAAACAAGTTCAAGGATCGGGTGTTTCAGCGGCTGCGGTAAAGGATTCGCAGGGCCCCGCCCGCGTCCCTACCTAGCCGGGCTCTTAGGGCGGGCTTCTCGTTTGTTTCCCCCCCTTCCACCAATCCAAGACCATCACCATATGACTTCCTGTATGCGCCTGTTTGCCCTTTGACCCTTGGCTTATGCCTTGCTTTCGCGCCGTCTGCCCAGGCCGCCACTTTCGGTATCTCGGACGACGACACCAACATGTTCTCCAGTCATCATTTCCGGGCCCTCGGCATCAAGCAGGCCCGTCTTACGGTCCCTTGGAATGTGGCCTTGTCCACGAAGGGTCAGCCAGCTTGGGGTACAAATCTTCGTGAAGCACGGCACTGGCTCAACACTGCCCGGGCGAGTGGAGTGCAGCCCTTGGTTTCCTTCAACGTGGCGATCGGCGGCAGAAATAACCGACGTGCGCCGAGCCTTGCCACTTACCGAAGGGCTTTCAGGACTTTCCGCAAGCGCTTTCCGTGGGTTCGTCAGTACATCCCTTGGAACGAGGTCAACCACGGGACCCAGCCCACTGCCAAGAAGCCGAAGCTTGCTGCTCAGTACTACAACATTGCCCCTGACAACTGCCGGAGATGCACCGTCGTAGCCGCTGCGCTACTTGACGAGAAGAGCGCTGTACCTTTTATCAAGCAGTTCAAACGTTATGCGAAGCGTCCCCGCTTGTGGGTGCTCCACAACTATCTGGCGGTTAACCGTACTACGACCGTCACCATGCGAAGGATTCTGAAAACTGCTCGGGGCCGGTTCTGGATAACGGAATCGGGCGGTATCGTGATGCGTAAGTCCCCGTTCGAGAAGTCGAACTTCAGCTTCAGCCCGGCCCGAGCCGCCCGGGCGGAGAAGAACTACTTCCGCCTGGTGGCGAGGTATCGGCGGCAGATCAAGCGCTTTTACCACTACCAGTGGCAGAACACGGGTAATCCCGTATGGGACTCTGCTCTGATTGGGGCCGACGGGAAACCTCGTCCTGCGTACTGGATAGTGAAGCACCGAGTCCACCGCTAGCACTCTGCAGCGCAGGACTTCTGCTGGCGATCTCCCTGACCGTGCTGTCGCCGGCGTTGAGGACCCAGACAAACCCACGGGCCAACTCGAACACCGCACAGCAGGCTTGTTAAGCCGCTGACCAGCAGTGGCGGGCGGTCCCTCTCAGGGGTACGTTGGCGAGATGCGACGCCGCCGCTCCAGGTCCTGGCTCAGCAAAGCGGGGACCGTGTTGGTCGTTGGAGCCACCCTGGGTCTGGGCGCACCCTCGACCGGGGCTCAGGCAGGGGTCGGAGGGATAACCGACATCTCCGACCGCCAGGAATCCGCTCCTGCAACTACGCACTGAAGGCCCCGGGCTCCCAGCGCCGCAAGTACGCGGATGCATGTCAGACCGCGGTCTCCGCCGAACGCCAGACGAGCGGCCTGACCGCGACGTCGACTGCGCCCCTCACGTACGAGAACCCCGTGTTCGGCTCCTTCGTTGCCGACCCCGGCGCGCTACGCAACAGCTCCACCGACTACTACGCCTATGCCACGAGCGGCGGCTTTTCGATCCTGAAGTCGGCCGACATGATGCACTGGGAGCGGGTCGGTCAGGCCTTCACCGAGCGCCCGCCGTGGGTCGTCCAGTCGGGGGACTGGCACCCCTGGGCTCCCAGCGTCCTTCGATCGGCCAAGTCGTGTCCCGGCACGACGTCCCCGGGGTGCTACTTCATGTACTACGTCGGCCTCAGCGCCCGGCACACGCCGCCCACCGACTGCGTCGGGGTGGCGTGGTCGCTCACTCCGTCGGGGCCATTCACCGATCTGGGGCCCATTCAGGCCAAGGACGGCAAGAAGGATCTCGCCGGACGCCCGCTCGGCTGCGGCGATGCGGGGGGCTACGGCAACATCGACCCCGCGCCGTTCGTAAACAGCGACGGCTCGGTCTACCTCTACGTGTCGACGAGTCGCCGCTGCCTCCAGCCGACCACCAGCTCGTGCCCCTACGAGCCGGTCATCTCGGTGCTTCCCATGGACAAGACGCCCACTCGGGCTCGAGCGGCCCGCAAGCCGCTGTTCGGCGCCACCCCCAGCAGCTGGGAGCAACAGCCCGGGTATGCGGCCCAAGTCGAGAACCCCTGGATGGAGAAGCGTGGCTCGACCTACTACCTCTTCTACTCCGGCGGTTACTACGGCGCCCGCTACGGCATGGGCTACGCCACGGCGACGTCCCCGACCGGCGGCACGGCCTACTCGGCCTTCGCCAAGTCACCGCTCAATCCGGTCCTGAGGGAGACGAGTGCGGTGCTCAGTCCCGGTGGCGGCTCGGTGACCACCGGCCCCAGCGGCGGCAGCTGGCTCGTCTACCACGGTCGAGCAGGGGACTACTCCCAGTCGCGAACCCTGCGCATCGACCCGCTCTTCTGGTCAGGGACCTCGGTAATGACACCGGGGCCGACGACCGGGCCGCAGAGTCCCGCGCCCTAGCGCAGGCTCGCCCGTCCAGAGCCTCACGGACAAAGCCGCAAGCGTCCGCGCGGGTCGAGCAGGTTGAAGATTCGCCGCGTGGTTGGCCGGCTGGCCACGACCAGGACCTCGCCTCCCCGCTCGCGCATCTTGCGGGCGGCGTTGAGTACCGCGGCGTACCCCTTCGCGTCAATGAACTCGACCCCCTCGAGATCAACGAGAAGAGACCCCTCGGCCTTCGCGGCGGCCGCGCTCAGGGCCTCGGCAAAGCGGCCGGCCGTCAGGGCGTCGATCTCTCCCCGAGCCGCGACCACCATTGACCTTGCCGATCCGTTGCGTCGACTGACCTCTGCGACCGGGTCCCAAGGGGTCATGTCGAGACCTTGCACCGGGTCTCTCGACCGAAGTTCATTACAGACGTGGGCCCGTCTGGAGCGCGGCCGCCACCGCCGCATGGTCAGGAAAGCGTTCCTGATCGACCGCCTGAAGGGAGTCGATGAAGTTTTGGGAGCCCTCGCGCGCCTGAGCTTCGGCGATCAGGTCCTGCTTGCTCACTGGATAGTCCAGCCCCTCGAGCTGAGACAGGACTTCGAGGTCATTCACCACCACAGCCGCTCTCCTTGCTTGGTGTGGTCATCGGCTTCCGACGTTGTGCCCAAAATCTCCCCGCGGCAAGCGCCCGGACACCACGACGGGGGCGCCGGGGCTCCGTCGCGTGCGCCTCCTTGCCCATGTCCGCGGAGGCCCGACGAGGACTAGGTCCCCTTGCAGCCGGGTACCGGGTCGTTCGCGCCTGGTCCCGTGCCGTGGCCGGGTGCGTGGCACTTCGCACCGCCGTCATTCGGGCCCTTGCTGCTGTTGCCCGGTCCGAAATCGGGGTCGCCGAACGCCGGCGCCGCCGAGGTCAGCCCGAGGGCACAGATGCTCAGTACGGGGCTGTCTTCTTCTTCATGTCTCCTCCTCCCTTGAGAACGAACCTGCTGTGCCTTGCGTACCGCTAGGGCTCTGCGGATCTCAGCTCCTCCCTCGAGGCCCTTCCACACAAGGAGGGCCACGTCTTGGCGTGTTCGTACCAATGCTCAAGACGGGTCAATCGCCGCGGCGGTGCCCTGCGGCCGAGCGGCCGGCGCGCGGTGGGCGCCACGTCCTGATGGGGCCGCCCCGGGGTGAATGCCGTCCTCCGAGGGGACGTTTTGGTGCGGCCTCACCCGGGGATAGACCCGTTCAGGCCAGCGGGATTTGTGGGCGGCCGACCTAGTCGGAAGCGCGCTTTGTCAGCGGCCACCACACGATGGTTTATCTCCTGAGCGGGTCACCCCCGCGAGGTCGATTAGCAACAACGGCGAGCCAGCACGGAGGCGGGCATTGCTGTGGGCACCTGGATAGCCCCTTGGACACGACAAAGAGCCGCGTCGCAACCGCTCAGGGCGAGTGTCCGGCCGTCAGGCTTCCAAGCGCGTGAGTCGCTGGGTGCAGCTTGCCGCCGGCAGGTCGGGGCAGCCCGCTCTCGGGGTCGAGGCGCCCGTCGGATGGTGGTGTTGGCCGCCACAGCGGTTGCGCTCTGGCTGGCGGCTGGAGCCCAACCGGCACACGCCGCCTTCGGGGATGTCTACGGCGTGAACGCGCAGGATGTCCTCCGTCTGCCCGAGTCCAGCTGGGACGGCCACATCAATGCGATGGTCGGTGGCGGCCTCACTCGCGTACGGTCGGACGCGAACTGGGAGCAGGTGGAGCCGGCGGCGCCGGCCGCACCCGGCGCCCATCGCTACGACTGGAGCGGCCTCGACCGGCAGGTCGCGGCCCTGGCACGCCATGGGGTCCGCTGGCACCCGATCGTCAGCTACGGGACCACCTGGGCCGGTCAGGTCCCGGGCGATTCGCTCTCACCGCCGCGAGTCGCGGACTTTGCCGCCTACGCAAACGCGCTGGCTCGTCGCTACGGCCGGGGCGGGAGCTTCTGGGCCGAGCACCCGAGCCTTCCCGAGTGGCCGGTTACCCGCTATGAGATCTGGAATGAGCCCAACGCCGCGCAGTTCTGGCGCCCCCAAGAGCGAGCGCCCGAGCGGTACGCCGACCTCTACTTGGCCGCCCGCTCCTCGATACACCGGGTCGACCCGGCGGCGAGGGCGATCGTGGGCGGTCTCGCGCTCTCCAACCCCGGGGTCATTTCCGAGGGCAGCTTCATCCGGCGCATGTATCGACACCGTCCCGATCTGCGGGGAAACGTGGACGCCGTTGGCTTCCATCCCTACGCGGCCACGGTGGAGGGCATATACGCCAAGCTGCGCAATTTTCGCGATGCCCTCACCCGCGTCGGCGCCGGCGAAGTGCCAATTGAGATCACCGAGGTCGGCTGGCCGAGCAACGAGGTCGACGAGCAGCACCGGGCCGCCGCTCTCGCGCGACTCGCCGACGAACTCCCCCGCTCCGACTGCAACGTCCAGGGCGTGCTCCCCTACTCGTGGGTTGGGGGCGAGTACAACCCCGCCAACCGAGAGCACTGGTTCGGAATCTTCAGGGCCGATGCCACGCCGAAGCCCTCCGGCTCCGCCTATCTGAGCGCGGTGCAGAGGCGCAGGCGGCTCGGTGGCGGATCTGCCTCCCCGCAGATCTGCCGCCCCCCGCCGTTGCGCATGCGCATCCGCCGCCGCACCCGCGGCCGGCCCTCGATGGTGGCGCGGTTTCGCTGCCCCGAGGGGTGCCGTCTCATCGTCGACGTCCGCAGACCCGTCCGGTCTCGTCAGACCATCGCAGCCGCGGGCAGAAGGCTGACGCGGCGCTCGCTGCGTTTCAGCACCCGGCGGAGAACTATCCGGTTTCGGCTGGCGCCTCGGCGCCGGCTAGTCTTGCTCCGCGCCACCGCGGTTGCACGCTCAGGGGCGGTCAACACGCGAAGCCGCCTGATACGCCGCCGCTGCAGCTCCTCGCGGGGGCGTTCCCACTTGTGGCGCTGCGCACATCGAGCCGTCAAGCCCCGCGCCGCGCCCTAGCCGCTGTCAGGGCGCCCTCTGCGTGCCGTGCCAGTGAGGGCAACCGCCCCAGGGAGTTCGAGATCCGTCATGGCACTAGGGCGCTCCCGCCGAGCGCCGATGGCGCCGGGACCGCTCGTGCGTCCGCGATCGGGTTGGACTCGGACTCCCGTGACGTGTCCGTCGACAGGTAGGCCAGCCCGAGGCCGATCAGCACCGTGGCGGGCAGTTCGAAGAGAACCTCGCCGAGGTTGATCGCCACGATGAACAGGGCGACGAACCCTGTCTCGAGCAGCGGGTTTCGGCGTCTCGCGCGCGTCAGCTATCACAGCGTCGTGACAATTAGCGCCGGCCACGCCAGCAGCCAGAAGACCCCGCCCTCGATGACCGCGGCGAGATGGCTGTTGTGAGGCAGGATCATCTCCCATTTGACGAGCAGCCGCCCTGGCGCCGCGCCGTCGCCCAGGATGAGTGAAGCCCTGGCTGTTCGGCGATGTCCGCACCGTCCGCCCGGTCGGGCTGGTGGTCGTCCATTGATGCCGTCCTTTCACCCGCCGCCCGAGAGATGTCACACGACCTCCGTCGGACGTCGGCTCGTCCCCCACAGGGTAACCCCGCCTGCGCAGAGGTGCGAGCGAACCGATCGTGGCGCTCGTGGTCTTCGGATTCCTCGCCTTCGACCTGGGCCAGCGAGTGCAGCAGACGGGGCCCTTCGGGGACCGAAAGGGCAGCGATTGGTTTCGCCGCGACATCCATCGCAAGAGCAAAGAGCGGGCAGCGACTGAGCGACACCGATCAGACTCTCAGCAACCGCGATCAGACGCTGAGCGACCACGATCAGCAGTCCTCAGACCTCGAGCAGGCCGCATCCGACTGGAACAGCGCTCACGGCGGCCACCGGGAAGCCCACCGCCGAGCATCCCTTGCCCGGGCCGCCACAACGAACGAACGCTCAGAGGGCTCCGGTCTACGCGACCGCACCGCTCGGGAGCGAGATGTCGTTGCGCGCCAGCGTGACCAGCGCGCCGCGCTGCGCGACCAACGTGCTCAGGCTCAGGACGCCGAGGCTGCCCACCTCGACGGCCAGGAGGACCTGTCCGACAGGCACACCTTGCGCATCGACCACCTGCGCGCGCGTGCCCGGGCAGCCCGGATCCGCGCAGTCAGCGATCGTGCCCAGGCGGCTCGCGACCGTGAGCAGGCGGCGCTCGACCGCCAGCAAGCCGCACGCGACCGCGAGCGGGCGGCCCACGAGCTCGACTGCGCTGGTACCGACGACCTGACCGGCGCGCGGCGGCGCGGCGTCGGGCTCGAGGAGCTGGAGAACGAGATAAATCGTGCTCGGCGAGATCACAAGCCGCTGGTGGCTGCCTACGTAGACGTCGACGGGCTAAAGGCCCTCAACGATGAGCGGGGCCACGCGGCGGGCGATGCGCTGCTCCGAGATGTTGCGGGCCGGCTCAGGGCGCATATGCGTCCCTACGACCTGCTCGTCCGCATGGGTGGCGACGAGTTCCTGTGCGCGTTTCCGGCTTCGTCGCCCGAGGTGGAACAGCGGTTCGCCGCGTTCCTCAAGGACCTAAATGGTTCTGCGGGAGCCTCGGTGAGCGTCGGCTTCAGCGAGTTGCGCGACGGCGATCTTGCGCATGAGTTCGTCAGCCGCGCCGATGAGGACCTGCTTGCTCGTCGGAACGGCGCCCTCGGTTCACCGGCTCACCGCCTCCGGCGGTGAGGACGGGCCCGAGCCTCGTATCGAAAGCCGTCAAGGCGCCGCACTGAGCTGAAGCTTCGCCCGCGTGGGCGATACTGGGCCCTACCGGCGGGCTTCCACGCTCGGACCTCCCTCCTGCTGGCCAACGTTCACTCGATCTGGGGCGGGACGGGGGCCGAAGACCCTCGGCAGCCCAGGGCCGAGACCAAGGCCGTGGCGTGGTCGTGCGCGTACTCCCGGTGATGGCGACATGGAGGGGGCCCCTCCTCTTGGCGCACTGCCGCGCCCCTATCACCAAACCTCGGCGGCCCGCGGGCGTTGTAGTGGGTGTGGGAGGCCGGCGTTGCGGCGCGGCTGTCTCGGTGGGTCACGGACGACCCCCCG
>Ga0126307_10000944_pt1 | contig 19162 bp, 12 predicted proteins | sample Plot28_FD_89955 | JGI IMG/M metagenome (GOLD analysis project Ga0126307, IMG submission 89955) | Serpentine soil microbial communities from UC McLaughlin Reserve, CA, USA - Plot28 | ecosystem: Environmental > Terrestrial > Soil > Grasslands | place: USA: UC McLaughlin Reserve, Lake County... | reverse complement strand
CGGTTCTTGTATACGTTTGATGTACTTTTTGAAATGGTGTGGACAACAGCAAGTTTTTTGCCTCCTGGAGCGCACCTTTATCAATCAGCAGTTGCACTCTTCTTTCAATAACCCATTCATCTTTTAGGACTTCTAGTTCCGTCAACCATTTTTCACGTTCGGTTATAGTATGGCTACCTAAACTGCGTAACAACTTATCTCTTTCAACGACTACCTGTGGATGAATTTGCAACCATCTTTCTTCAATTTCCTCAAAAGCTTTTCTGGCGGCGGATGTATCATTTCTCAGTTTGAGTAATCTTGCCAACAATACTTTGGCTACTCCTAAGTGGGTTTTAGAAAGTACTTCTATTGCTGATTTGCTGTCTCCTCTTCCTGCTAGCCAGGCCCCGTAATAAAACCTCCATAAATCAGCTTTTGAGCCAGGGGCAGCATTAACCGCCCATTTAAATGCTCCACCTAAATTCTCCATACCAGAAGGCGCCCATAGATTTTTATGAACCGACGGAGGGTCCGGTAATTTGCTTTTAGTTTGGTAAGCCCTTGACAGTTCATTCCAGGTCTTTACTTCTTCTTGTCTTGCCCAACCAAATAGAGGAATTTCTTTTACAGGTCGTAAACTAACGTTCGGTAGCTTCAATGTATAAATGTCCATCTCTTTATCAGTGGGAAACCAATACTCTACATGCCATCTTGTTTGTCCCGGCTGCATTTCCAGCTTTATAGACTGATCACCAATAGGGCCTCCCTGTATTTCGATATAAGTTTGATGCTTTGCGGTACTTAACACTGACCATGCACTGTCATCACCTACACCATAACTCCAAAGTTTTACTCCTGAAGCAATTTTTTCATCAGCTATATGATATAATCCTGTTCCAAGAGAAGGGGTGTAAGCACCAAAAGCATTGACATCTTTTGTCTTCCAGAAATAACCCGTCATTTCCTTTATATCAGATTCGTTTTTTGGACCTTGCTTTTCCCAATCAATGGTATCAATCTTTGACGAGTGAGACAGTACTTTCCCTTTAGGAAAACTATATTTTGTGCCAGGTTCAGAAGGCAAAGCGGCGTTAGACCAGGACATCCAGGGATAGGCTAAGGTGCCTGGATTATAAAAGATCGTTCTTTGTGTAAGAAAATTATCGTTCGCACCTAAAGAATATTCTACCGACCACTGCATACCAAAACGCAACTCTCGCTCGCCGCACGTTACGTAAGTCCGTTCCTTCGTGCTTTGAACAGTATAAAGAACGGTTTCATTTTGCGTTGGCGAATGAGAGATAGGAAAGCTAACTTCAATACCACCAGCTACAAAATAGAAACGTGGCAGTATCCTTGTGTAGCGAATAACTTCGGGGACATATAACACTTCCTTTCCTGATGGTTTGTGAATCATGGAATATACTTTTCCTCCAAGGTCAGGACAGATGATAACCTTTAGATGATCATTTTCCAAAACAACAAAATGATATTTTTTAGGAACCGGCCGGTTAGATGTTTCAGAATAACTAACATAAGGATAAACCCCATTAGGATCAAATGAAGTAGGAATGGGACCTGATGGAGTTAGTGTATGTGTCAACACATACGCATCATACTCCCAATATTTAACGTTGCCTGCTAAATTTTCTGCCCGGCAATTGGCGATAAAGAAAGCCGTGATCAATAAGAAAGAAACTCTGAGGGGGATTTGCATGTCAGTTATAGTAGGAGTGCCAGTTGTTCAGTGAGTTGTTCAACAATGTTTTTTCCTTTAATGAGATCATTGGTTATTTTTTTTGTATCAAAGTCTTTTTCGGCTAAAAACGTTTTTAAATGCTGGTCCAGTTGCTCCAGTAAATTCTGTACGGTTTTATCAGTTGACTTTGCAGCTTTTTCTCTAAGTATCCTGATCTTTTCAAAATCGGAAATACCCTCTCTCAGCTTTTCAAAACGAATACAACTATTACCGCCAGGGTAGACCAGGAAACAATCACCGGCTGGCCACAATTCATGGCGAGCATCTCTCATAGGATCTGCGGGCCATGCATCATAAGCCCAGCGCAAAAATCCATCATAGCCGTGAGCCGCTGTGTACCAGCCCAGCCATCTTCCTTCGGCAGGCGGTGAGAATATGAAATTATTGGGCACCGGTGGATTGCAACAAACATAATAGGTTGTTGTTTGACCTCTGGCAGATCTTTTTTTCACTATATCAACATTAGATTCTTTACCATAGAGAAAACAATAATCATCCAACAGGATGTCCAACTCCTTATGCCAGTCGCCGGCATATGTAATCTTCCAGTTTTTTGAATGGTCTTTAATTACTTTAATAGCAGCCAGTGTTTGATCCATTGCATTTTCATTGATGCCCAGGTAGGTCTTTTCAAACCAACCTTTTTGTTCGAGGTGTTTTTTCAGGTCAGTTAAAAAAACATTCCAGAAAGATTTAAATTCTTTAGAGTCGGGAGCCCATGATTCATACACATAGTTCCCGGTTTTTTCATCTTTATACCGGAACCGGAATCCCCAGGGCACCGGCGTGTAAATCGTTATTGCCTTGTCAATTCCAACGCTCATAGCCAATTGCACATAGTCGTCAAAAATGGTGTACTCAAACTTCCATCCACCTTCTTTGCGTTTTATCCATTCAATCATAGTTCCTTCAACCATGTATGAATTATCTGCCCAGGGCGAATGAACGCCATAGGTAGTAATATATTTGCCACCAGCATCAGCATATAATTTCAAATGCTTTTTCAACAATAATTTATGTTCTTCCGACCAGGGACTTAGATTGTTTTTCCATGCAATTACCCACGGGTTTTGCCACAGATCAAGCCGGTGTTTCCATTCAGAAGGTTTAGGCAATAACTGGTTTTGAATAGTCAGTGTAATATTCAGTGTTGCCGTGTAGTTATCTGATTTTACCTGGACTGTTCCTTTATAAATTCCGGCTTCAGTACCTGCTGGTATGTTGAAAGAAAGCCAGACTGGTCTCACTGTTCTGCCGGGTAAATCAAACTGCTCAAAAGCTTCAAACCTGTCTGGCATCAGGTAAAGATTTTTATAGGGACTTGCTCCACAGGTTACATCTTTAGCTCCGTAAGGATAGTTCCCTGCCACATAACGAACCATGTAAATATTAGAGTTACTGCCGGCTATTAATTTACCCTTTTCATTCTTTAAATCATTTAAAATAAAACGAACCTGCTTCAAAGTGTCAGGCGACCACACCAGTATCTGCGTATTCAGTCGTTCGCCCTTCCATGCTGTTGCCTGCCATGTTGTTGATTCTTTTTCGAGTTCGGGAACTTCTGTCCTGAAGTATAATTCATCGGTTGATGCAAATGATACATGCAATCCTTTCTTTTGTATGTTCCATGCTTCTGCATTTAAAGTTGTATCAAATGTATATTCCTGTAGATAATGAGGAGGAGGCACAGGAAGTTTTGAAAGTTCTAGCATGCCTTTATAGGGTTGTCCCGAGGCAACAACAAAAAACAGGTTTGTTATACAAATAAGCAGCAGGGTTTTTCTCATAGTTTTTCTTTTAAACACATTAGATATCCAGCTTCCGCAATTGATTGTTTTGGGTATTTAAGTAATTTAATTAAAGATAGATTTTTATCTATCCAAAAGCCTGCTTCATTCCCGGGGAAGTGGTGTCCAAATGTTTAGGGGCGAAGCATTACAACAATGCCAAAGAAAAATTTCGGCTAATATAATTGAAGTCGCTACCGGCCTATTTCCTTAACGAGGAAGCTAATTTTCTTTCACCTTCCATGATCTTATGCGTATTTTCTAATTGCCAGTTTTTTGATTGAACCACTTCAGTAAGCAGGGTGCGCATCTGGTCAGCGGCTATCTTTGGCAAATGACTTTTTATCGCAGCCAATTCTACCTGCTTTTTGCCATTTGCCTGTATGCGGGTAAGGTCGTCACGGCCTAATAAATTAAAAAGGTTTTCATCAAAATTGTAGTATTTGTAATCTGGCTCTATGCTGATGATTTCTGGTTCGGGAAAGGAAACTAAACTAATTTTTTGGTTCGCCTCATCCGTTTCCCACACACATTTTTCGAAATCATATCCTACTAAAACCTTGGCTTCAATGATAACCAGGGCACGTTTGGTAGCGGGTATAAATCCAAGTAATTTTTTTGTTTGCTCGAAATTGTACAACTCATTAAAGTGCCCTTCAGCAAAAACAACCTTAAAAACTTTCCGCATGCTTTCAACAACGGTATGAGAATTTTCATTCGGCGCTTTTTGCTTTCCCGAACGGGTCAGCCTGATAATCAAAAACATAATGACAGCACCCAATAAAAGTCCAAGTAACAAAAGGCCTGTTATATTTTGTGTAGGTACCTGGCCTGAAAAAGTGGAACAACCGGGTACTATGAGTAAAGAAAGAATGGTAGCGATTGTATAAGCAATCTGGGGATCATCATTGTTACGAACGACGCGGCTAACAAATAGTTTTCTGAGCATCTGGTATCCATTACAAATTTCATGCTCATACCTTAGCCGGCTTATACCATTTGATGGGATTGGTTGTTGCTTTTAGCGAAGAGGTTATAAAACACCGCGTCGCCATTTTTTGTGCCGGCACAACCGGAATCTTTATTCGTACGAAGTAATATGTACAACGCAGTGAGCATAGGCCGGCAGTATTCAGGACAAAGTTTAATTGACCAGAGCATAGCTGCCATTGAACAAGAAATGAAAACCCTATTTTTATTGTTTGTTCTGTTCCTAATTTGCAAAGGTATAAAGTCATTAAACCAACCATTCTCATGAGAGCAAGATTTTCGGTACTTCTGGCTATTGTTATTATGCTCCTCGCTTCCTGCAGCAGAACCTGTTATTGTACTGCGGCCACATTATATATGGACTATGTTTCTTTTGCCAATACAACTACCGATACAATTGTTGTTCGCCGGTACACAAAGAACTCGAATTTTGCCAGTCTCCTGGATACTGCCCTGCTAACGAGTCATAATGCAGTCTATACCACCAGGCAGGATACTCTGTCCATTCGTCCAAACGCTGAAGCGGTAACTCTAAGAAGCTTTTATGATTACATACTTTACTTGCCGGCTATAAAGAGGAGCGACAGTTTATTTGGCATCTTTGAAACCCGTGATACTAAAGAAGGGAGTCATGATCTTGAATGTACCTGTATCAACCGTATCCTTTCTTTTTATTTGAACAAAGACACCGTGCAGGTTATCGATCCTGCTTCGCCACATGTTTATATCAACCAGTAGTGAGAACTTTCATTTCCCGAAGTGGCTTCTTCTACTTTGCTTAAAATAATGAAGTAAAAACTGGTCAAAAACCTATATTCATATCCAATCTCAGTCCAAACTAAACAGTAACCAACATGAAACATAATTTCAAACTGCTACTTACACTGATTCTTTCCATATCTATTTTAACTACAGCAAAGGCTTCGATCCTGCCACCCATAAAACCTGATTCATTTTCTATTGAAGGCAGATGGGACATGACCGTCTATATGTCAGGGAAAACTTATCCTTCCTGGCTGGAAGTGCGGCATTCCGGCATCCGTACACTGGTTGGACATTTCGTTGGTATATCAGGAAGTGCACGCCCCATTTCCCGTGTCAACTTCAGTGGCGGCAAAATCAGTTTTTCTTTGCACCCTCAATGGGAACAAGAACAAAATGACATTTCCTTTGAAGGTGCTGTACAGGGTGATAGCCTAACCGGTACAATGGTAAGCAGTGATGGTAAAAATTACAGTTGGTCGGCTGTTCGTGCTCCCTCTCTCAGGCGCGGAAAAGATCCTGTTTGGGGAAATCCAGTGCGCCTGTTCAATGGCACCAATTTAAAAGGATGGCATGCGCTGGGAGAAAATCAATGGAAAGCAGAAAACGGAATCCTCCGCAGCCCCAAATCAGGTTCCAATATTGTAACCGATGCAAGCTTTTCTGACTTTAAACTGCATATAGAATTTCGTTATCCAAAAGGTAGCAATAGCGGCGTTTACCTGCGCGGACGTTACGAGGTACAGATCGCAGATAGTAAGGGTTTAGAACCTTTGTCAGGCGAGTTGGGTGGTGTATATGGATTTCTTTCGCCTATTGAACAGGTAGCAAAATCAGCAGGCGAGTGGCAAACCTATGATATCACCCTTGTAGGAAGATTTATAACGGTAGTAGCCAATGGCAAAACTATCATTTGCAGGCAGGAGATACCTGGCATTACAGGAGGTGCTCTTAATAGTAGGGAAGGAGAACCCGGGCCGCTGCTTTTACAGGGTGACCACGGACCTATCGAGTTTCGTAATATTATACTCACTGCTGCTAGATAGTTTTCTCCCGTTTCTTTAAAGTTGTTTTGTGTAAGGAGTGATACCCTGCTGTTCAATTAAATCTTATGAATGACAGTGGCGCATAATTTTATGAAGACATTTATACATTAAACAATGGATAGAAAAGAAAAACTCATCATCCTATCGTCTTTAATTGTTACGGCCATTGCAGGCGTCTTACATTTTACTCATGCGAACGCGTTAATTGCTTTTATAATAACTGCGGCTGCCCTTGCGCTACTGGCAGTAATTGTTGGATACGCAACAGAGCAATTAGGAAAACGTATGGGTCCCGGTGCTACCGGAATTCTACAGTCTGCACTGGGCAACCTGCCCGAATTATTTGTTTGCATTTTTGCATTAAGGGCTGGCCTGGATAAAGTAGTACAGGCTGCCCTGATTGGTTCCATATTGGGCAACTCACTTCTTGTTTTTGGATTGGCCTTATTTGTTGGCGGTATCAGGCACGGCACCCAACGCTTTAAATCCGGGCCGCCAAAAATGATTGCTACATTAATGATATTGGCATTTGCCGCCATAACCGTTCCTACCCTGACCAGGATGTTACATACTTCTGCTGAATCGCATTTGAATACATTGAATGTTTTTGTAGCCATCATATTGTTAGTCTTATTCGGAGCAAGCACCTATTTTTTTTTGAAAGGGGACAAGGCAGTTGTTTCACCCCATCCACAGGAAGAAAAACAAAGTGCCGGGTGGCCACTTTCTTTAACGCTTACTGTGTTGGCTGCGGCGGGTATAGGAGCAGCGTTTGTTTCCGATTGGTTTGTAGAAGCTTTGCAACCTGCCATGAGCACATTAGGAATTAACGATACGTTTGCCGGGCTGGTAATTGTGGCCATTGCCGGCAACGCAATTGAAAACCTCGTGGGTATACAGTTGGCTTATCGAAATCAATCCGATTATTCGGTTAGCGTTATATTAAACAGTTCACTTCAAATTGCTTTAGGATTATTTCCATTGCTGGTATTGCTTTCCTTCTTTTTAGGTGGTGCTATTTTATCTTTTGTGCTTCCTCCTATGTTATTGGCTGCTTTGGCATTGGCAGTTATTGTTAGCGCCTTCATTGTTTTTGACGGAGAATCAATCTGGATGGAAGGTTTAGCATTGATTGGACTTTATTGCCTGATTGCGGCTGCATTCTGGTGGGGGTAACCAACTTCGCATCAACTGCTGAAAGGATAGATTGCCTGGTAAGGCCTGCTCATAACATTCCCTTTTTATTTTGTTATTACCTTTACGGGCTATGTCTTCCATGCTGCTAGTTAAGAATATGGTTTGCCACAGGTGCACATTAGCTGTTGAAGAAATTTTACGGGAAAACGCCATTCCTTTTCATAGTGTGCTGACGGGTGAGATTCATTTGTGCAACGAAATTGAGGATACTAAAAAGAACCTTTTGAAAGAAAAACTTTCTGCTATAGGGTTGGAATTAATTGACAACCGTATGACCGGCCTTATTGAAAAGATAAAACAACTGGTTATAAAAAAGGCAAGAAATGAAGTAGATGAAATGGATGCCAAAACAAAACTCTCTCATTATCTTTCAAATCATCTTCATCATGAATATACCTATTTGAGTCACTTTTTCTCTTCTGTTGAAGGACGTACAATAGAAAACTTTTTTATCGAGCAACGCATTGAAAAGGCGAAAGAATTATTGGTGTACGGCCAGGCAACCTTATCCCAAATTGCGTTTGACCTTGAATATAGTAGTGTGGCACACCTTTCTTCCCAGTTCAAAAAAATAACAGGGTTAACCCCATCCCATTTCAGGCAGGTAGGCGCAAGCAAGCGCAAAGCCCTCGACCAGGTATGATCCAAAAATTCTGTAAACCTTTCCCAAAGTAGTATAACATTGACACTACGTGTTGGCTCTAGCTTTGTGTTATCAAAAAATCAAAAATTATGAAATTGAAAATTAAAGCACAAAGCGTACAGACCAACATTCAGACTAAATGCAGTAGTGAAAATTGTAATTGTGAAATTTGCACTTGCGAAAGTTGCACTTGCGGTACATCTGGCAAAAGCTGCAATTGTGATGTCTCTGGTCATTAACATCCTCGAGCCGCTCCCTAGAGAGCGGCTTATTTTATCCAACAACCAAATCAACATAAACATGGAACAAAACATGGCAATATTGTTTGCCGATTTATCAGGTTACACGGCGCTAACAGAAATACACGGTGCTGTTTCGGCAGCTGACGTAATTGATAAGTACGTGGATATGGTCAAAGATTCACTTACGAACAACGTACATCTTCATGAACAAACAGGAGACGAGATAATGCTAATTTCCAGGTCAGCCGATGATATGTTGAAGACAGCAGTAAGACTTATTGAAAATAGTTCGGGGGAAGATCATTTTTTACAATTACATGGAGGTTTACACTTTGGAAAAGTGCTGCAGCGTCGTAATCACTACTTTGGCACTGCTATAAATCTTACTTCACGTATTGCAGCAAGGGCAAATGCAGGCAGTTTTTGGTGTTCATCAAATTTCCTCGATGCGATCGCAGCCAACAGTTCGGTTAGCTTTGAGCCAAAAGGACCGCAAGTCTTTAAGAATCTTACAGAAGAAACCGAAGTTTTTGAATTTAATGTCCACTCTTCCACCGTGTATATTGATCCCGTATGTAAAATGCAGGTACTACCGCATAAACATGATATGCGTTATCTAAAAAGCGGAGATCATTTCTTTTGTTCAACAGATTGTCTTGATTTATTTGCTGGCGCCATGGGTTAATCTTCGACAAAATCAATTTTTTATTTGCTGGTTGACGAGATTAGTAGCTTGGTTTTTTCATCCGCCGGCAAAAAGAAAGCTTAGTCTAAAGCAACGGAAATTTTTTGCAATTTTTCTTTTAAAGCCGATTTGTTCTTCATTGTAAAAAATCTTTTATTGAGGTGTAATAAATATCGAAGACCATTGATCAAATCTATTGCGGAGGATGAAAGTATAGGATTACCTCTCCACCGCTTTCTTTAAAGTAAATGTGCATTTCATAATATCTTTAATAGCGTATGAACAGCTAAGCATCTTATTACTTCCTGATCCTGTTTTAATAAGACCTCATGAAGCAAACTGCACCTCATTATAAAGCAATTATGTTTTTATGGCTAATGCTTACGTTGCAGCCGGCAAACAGCCAGCAGAACAATTGCATACTAAAACCTCCCTTACTGCATATGCATTTTGGCCGCGGCAATGTAAGGGACGTAAATTCTTCGCCTCTCCCTAATTATGAAAGAGTAAGCGGTTCCTGTCCAATGGACGGTCATTATTCTTTTAGTTCTTCCAGCCCTGGTTGTAACGAAGGAGCATGGTTTGTCCTGGCAGAAGATCATACCCCCGGCGACCAGAATGGAAACATGATGGTTGTCAACGCCTACCCGGGTGGCGGTCCTTTCCTTAAATATCCGGTTAAGAGTTTAAAGGCTAATACCACTTACGAGTTTGCAGTATGGTTGATGAACATATGTCGTTTAGACGCCTGCTGTTCGTCCTTATCACCAAACATATATGTTCTACTGACTACCAATGCAGGAAAAAAAATTGCCGGCTTTTTAATCGGTGAGCTGTCGCAATCAGATGTTCCGGTCTGGAGAAAATATAATGGCTATTTTATTATGCCGGCTGGGGAAACAGAACTGGTATTTACTATGCAGGATAATGCCATTGGCGGTTGCGGTAATGATTTTGCACTGGATGATATTACCATCAGCGAATGTGTAAAGCCGGCGCCTGTAGTTGCAATAAAACCAAAAGCTGTTCCAACTTCTATAACAAAACAAAGTACACCTGAGCAAAAAAAGGTAGTAAAAAGAGAACCTGTGAAGAAGCCTCCCGTAAAAAACATTGAAAAACAAGCTGCAACCTCCAAAACAAACGCTGCTCCTTTACCAGTGCAAAAACCTGCAGCAGGCGTGCCCGTGCCACTAATTTTACGAATGAGAGAAAACACCCTCGCCAGGCAAATAGAAACGGTAGCAGGAGAAATTCAGATCGCTCTTTATGACAATGGCGAAATAGATGGAGACACGGTTAGCATTTATCATAACAATGAGTTGCTCCTTTCCGGAGCAAGACTGTCTCAAAAACCGGTTAGCGTTCGTATCACTGTCGATGCCTTACACCCCCATCATGAGCTGGTAATGGTAGCTGAAAATCTTGGTTCCATTCCGCCTAACACTTCTCTTATGATTATAACAACAAAAGATAAGCGCTACCAGGTATTTATTTCCTCTTCCGAACAAAAGAATGCAAAGGTTGTAATTGATCTAAAAGAATAGACGTTTGATAGCAGCATTAAACGTAGATCTTTGTATTACTCCTCGTGCTCAAAAATTTTTGTACATGAAAGGAAATGAAGAATATGGTCACAAAGATTAGGCAAGCCTCATTAAAAAATTATAAAGCCGGATGAAAACTTATGACTTACAGTTGCTAATAACTGTCATTTCTGTGCAGTAAAAGTCGCTTATTATTCTTGCTGAGCAGAAGGCATCATCGTATTAAAATGCTCGTGCCTTTTCGTATATAAACCTTTCCATCCAAACCCAGCCCTTCGGCCATCCAAACAACTGTTTGTGTACCTTGTTTTGCTCCATTTATCTGGCCGTCCCATCCTTTACTGCCGGCGTTCATCTCATATATCAATTGGCCCCAGCGGTTAAAAATTTTAAAGTAGCGAAGCTGTTGGATACCCATCGTTATTGGCCGTAACAAATCATTCTGGCCATCGGAATTTGGCGAGAAAGCAGTAGGTACATAAATTTCAACGTTCTTTACCGTTTTTACCAATTGCGTATCTACGGTGAGGCAACCGCTTTTTGTTTCTATTTCTATGGTGTATAACTGTTCCGAAGAACCCTTGAAAACAGGATTATATAGTGTGCGCGAACTTAGGTTGTTGGCGGGTGTCCATAACGCTGTTTCACCAAATTGCCTTGCTTGTAAAACAAGCGGCAAATCTATAACGGCATACTGCACAGGATAATTGATTCCCTTTTTAGGTTCATCAATGATAATATTCTGTTTGAAGGTAGTAAGGCTACACCCTGGATTTTTAAAAAGCTTTGCATAGTACACACCCGTTTTTGGTACCCTGTAATTAGTGCCGCTAGCTCCTTGTATAGCACCGTTGTCCCTGTACCATTGAATATTGTCTGCTGGCTGTACCCTTAGTACAGCGCTGTCACCAGAAGTGACACAATACATGTCCTTGCCAATTAGTTGTATAGAAGAATCAATAACCACTGAACTAACTATTACGGTGTCAGTATCAAGGCAACCGCCGCCATCATGTCTGGCTGTTAAAACATATGTAGTGGTTATATCAGGGCTGGCGCGGGGATTAGCAATAGTACTATTGCTTAGCCCTGCTGCCGGAGACCAGGTATATACAAAACCCTGTTTTAAAGATGCGCCAATTTGAACAGGAGTACGATTACAGGAAAGAATATCCTGGCCAGCATTAGCTTTTATGGATAAGGTATCAATAAACCGGGCATAGAACGTGTCAACACAGCCATAACCATTATACGGTTCTACCTGTACCGCTACACTTGAACCAGGCGTGGGAGGGGGCCTCAGGGTAAGCGTTTGTTGAGTGCCAAGCGTTTGGGAAAAGCCATTGTTAAACCACTTGTATGATTGATAGCCATAAGGTGCGGTTACCAGTACGGCCGTATCGTCTTTGCAGAAGGTTGCCCCTGTAAATTCGCTGCTGCATTCTGAGTTCACATCAACATACGCATAACCAAAATGTCTTCTAAAAGTGCAATCAGCTGTTTTAAACGAAAGCCTGATTGTTTTGCCCGCCTTACCATTTAAATTAATGGAAACCGCTGACCAGTCTTTGCACCATACGGGAGTATCCCCGCCTGGGTTGGGTGATAAGAAAAAACCGGGAAGTACAGAGCCGTATGGTATAAAAGTAAAGGAAGAACAACTGATGACTGTATTATCCGTTACATTCAAAATTTCAATCTCCATTCTTGGTTGTTCATACTGCTGGTGATTAGGGTCCTGGAATACCACCGCGTAATGATAAACAAGAGAGTAAACGTCCCGATTGGCAGGAATGGTGAATTCGTACGAAACTGCTTCTGCCTCCGTTCCAGGTGTATTATTTCCCAGCCTGATAGAATGGCCGCTTCCATTAGGACAGTTTACCGGGAATCCACCGTACTGATCGAGAATCCCGGAATTTGCATCATACATGGTATGGCGGTTGTCTATCGGCCCGGATTCATAAACTGAAATTACGTTTTGACCATTTACGGCTGCAACGGAACCAATATGACAAGTCCACCCGCTAAAAGTTCCGTTCTCAAAATCAATATTGGTGGGACAGGTTTGTGCGTTTGATGTAAAATAACATAGACATATTAAGCAAACAGTAGCCCATATTTGCCTCGCAACACTATAGTACGGCCCTTCGTTTTTGTAATAGGTTCGGGAGTACGCCACCTGAAATATTTAATGTAACTAAAGTTAAATCTTAATTTGATTGACATTGAAGAATACTTCAATATCCTGCACTTCTTTTTGTAACTGAATGAAGTTTATAATTGTATTGTTATAAGTTTTGGCACTTAATGTTGAGTGACCTGGTGGTGAGGTACATTGAGGAACAGTTTTTAACCATCGCGTCTGTCTATGCAAATAAACTTAAGTCGTTAGTTGTTCTACACAGGAGCTGTTGCCAAAGCAATGATTTTTTTTACCTGGGTGGCACAAAATGAAAAAGCACCGCTTCAATTGTAGAACCCAGGTCGTGAGAATAATTATTCCGTCCTTAAATTTTTCACGGGATTGCTAAGGGCTACTTTTATGGCCTGTATGCTGATAGTGAAAAAAGCAATCAAAAATGCAATGGTGCAACCACCTACTATAATCCAGATGGTGAATGGTGCTTTGTAGGCAAAGTCTTCCAGCCACTTATTGATAAAATACCAGGCAAGGGGTGAAGCCACCAGGAAAGAAATTACTACCAGCTTTAAAAAATCTTTTGACAACAGCGATACAAGGCCTGCTGTACTGGCGCCTAACACTTTGCGAATACCAATTTCCTTTGTGCGTTGTTCCACGCTAAAAGTGGTCAGTCCAAACAAACCAAGGCAGGAAATAAATATGGCAATAATGGTGAAGTACCGGATAATTGCAGCCAGCCTTTCTTCGGCCATATAATTTTTCTGAAAGTCCTGGTCAAGAAAACTGTACTCAAAAGGCTCATTTGGATTCAACTTAGACCACATGGCCGCCATGCTGCTTAACGTAGCTTTGATGTTATTAGCTTTTGCATGCGCAATGACGTAATTATAACTAGGGCGCCTGTTTAACAGGAAGCCGTAGGATTCTATAGACGAATGAAGATCCTTGAAATGAAAGTCTTTGACCACACCAACGATATTAAAAAACAACTGCCGAGGACCGCGGTCAGCTACAATGTTTTTTCCTATAGCATCTTGTGGTGAAGAAAAACCAAAATCCCTGACGGCCTGCTCGTTTAAAATGATCCGGTCAGCGGTATCAGCAGGAAATTCTTTTGAAAAGAGTCTGCCCGCTATTGGCTTAACGCCAAGCGTTTGTAAATAACTATCATCCACCCAATTCATATATACGTCTTTATTTTGGTCGGCGGTATTCCCTTGTTTATACAAGAGCCAGTCGGTAGTATTGGTAATGCCGGGGTAGAAAATGGAGGCGCCTGCCGAAGAAACAGACGGGTTGGAAGAAAGCTCTGTTTTAAATGAAGTATAAATGTCTTTGGCTGTGGTGGTACGCAACGGAACAACAACCTGCTGATCTTTTTGAAAGCCCAGATCTTTATTACGTAGGTAACGCATCTGGTTACCAATGGTAATAGATGTAACGATCAGCGCCACCGAAATCACAAACTGGAAGACCACCAATACTTTCCTGAAGGAAATAGCAGCCAATGAATTGGAGAATTTTCCTTTGAGCACTTTCACTGGTTTAAATGCCGATAAATAAAAAGCAGGATAAATGCCGGCAACCAAACCTGCAACCAGGGTAACAACCAAAAAACCAACAAATAACCAGGCATATTGGTTAGGAGAAAAAGAAAACTCCTTACCTGACACCTGCTGGAACATTGGCAGCAATAACAAAGTGAATAGGAGGGAGATGATAAAGGATATAAAGGAAAGCAGGATGGCTTCCCAAAGAAACTGCCTTACAAGTGAGGTTTTTTCCGCACCTAATACTTTTCGCACTCCAATTTCTATAGCTCTTTTTGAGGACCGGGCGGTAGAAAGATTCATAAAATTAACGCAGGCAATGAGTAAGGTAACAATGGCTATTGACATGAGGATGTACAAATAACTAAGACTTCCCCCGGGTGTGACATTTCCCTCAGTTGCATATAAATGTATATCCCTCACAGGCGTGAGGTATTGTTTACGGTTACGGCCCGAGGCCTTTAAGTCGTCCCCTGCATGCTTTTGAATAAACCCATCAAATTTTGCTTCCAAAGCTTTTGGGTCTGTTCCGGGCTTGAGAAGCAGATATGAAAAGAACATGTTGTTATCCACCATATTGCTCATGCTGGCCACCCACTGACCCACTGCTCCGCCTTTCATCGACATTACAAAGCGTGCATCTATGTGTGAAGGTGTTTTGGACGGAGTAAATACGCCGGTTACCTTAAAATCAAAAGCACCATTTGTGTTGCTGTTAATATGAAGCGTTTTATTTAAAGCAGGTTCTGTTCCGAATATTTTTTTTGCAATTTCATTAGAGAGTACTACCGAATTGGGTTCATTCAATGCGCTGGCGGGGTTTCCGTCTATGAAAGAATAGGTAAACAACCGAAAAAAAGTAGAATCAGCAAAGAATCCCTTTGTTTCATAAAATGACTTTACTTCACCACCTGTCTGGTACTGTAAAAGTGTTTTATCATCCTCGAAGGCGTCGACTAGCCGCGTAGTAGTTTCTATTTCAGGAAATTCCATTTGCATCGCAGGAACCATAGGAGCCGGCGTATGCCCGGACCGGTTCTCCTCCCCATCTTTTATACTGGAAGTGCCCAGTTGATAAAGCCGGTTGCCCAGCTTTTGGTGAGCATCATAACTAAACTCTTTGAACAGGTACATTGAAATCAACAGGCAACAGGTTAATCCAATGGCAAGGCCAAAAACATTAATAAAAGAAAAGACCTTGTTTTTTACGAGGCTTCGGAAAGCCAGCTTGATATAAGTTTTGAGCATAATAGCAGTTGAGGGATGCTTTAACCAATCGAACCATTTTTGCCTTAACTACTATGCCAGTTTATGAAATATTGATTTTCAGAAGATAAGAGAGAACTCAGGTTACGAAGGTGTTCGTTTTCGAACATTTTATGTGCTGTATCGATACAGGCGTGTTGAGTTATGTAATAAGAAACGACAATAGTTGCGCATTACGCTAAAAGGAGAACGCTAATTGGGCTTCTGCAACAGGACGATAATGTATCCCTGCAATGCTGTTTTCAATAGCCTGGATCTGATAAACGGCGGTCTCTTTATACCGGGAAGCCACTATGACTTTTATGTCTCCGGCGTTTGCAGTAAACAATTTGCTGACAAGCTCGGGGCAGTTATTGTTTTTTGAAAGGTGGGATAAGAAGAGATGGGTCATATTAGACGACCTGTGTTTATTAAAAAGTTCTAAAGCTTGCTTGTTTGATAAGTGGCCTTTCTCTCCCTGGATTCTTTTTTTCAGGTGGTAGGGATAGTTGCCTTTGTCCAACATATCTTCATCATAATTGGTTTCAAGGAAGGCAGCATGGCACTCACTAAAATTGCGGATCACGTGCTCGCAGGGCAAACCTATATCGGTAAAGACGCCTACTTTAAGGCCATTACAGGCCACGGTAAAACTATAAGGGTCTGAAGCATCGTGAAATTTTGGAAAGGCGGTGATGGAAAGGTTCCCAATGCTCACCGGGCTATAGGCCATAAAAGATTTTACTGAATGATTCTCTAAATAAAGCCCTCCCCTTTTAAGAGTAGGCATTGTTATGTATACAGGGAGATAATGCTTTTTTACCAGAGAGTGTATACCCCTTATATGATCTGAATGCTCATGTGAAATAAAAACGGCTTTTAGTTTTGCCATAGAAAGCCCAAGGCGTTTCATGCGTTTTTCTACCTCCCGGCACGATATGCCGGCATCTACCAGAATAGCTTCTTTTTCATTCCCAATATAATAGCAGTTACCGTTGCTTCCCGAGGCCAGCGATGTAATAAATAAAGACATAGGATAAGCAAAGAAACCGTATTTTGACTAATTCCTATTGTTGTTTTTTTATTGATTTGAACAATAAATTGGCAGTTCACAAATGAGGTTTAGCTCCCTTGGTTTTTTGGAAGATGCTAATTGTAACCTATATGATAAAAGGCAATTGTCAGGAATTCCAATTAACTATTATCCTTGTCTTTACCCATAAGTGTTTGTAATGTGCTAAGCAATTTTGACAACTCAGAAGTTGCATTTTATACTATTCCCTGGAGGTTGACTTTCTTTTAACCAATGTAGAGTTTAGAACAACTTTTTGATCAGCAATGGAAACCGAATTATTTTCCAACGCATTAAAAAGAATAGAAGCTGCTTCCTTGCCCATTTCAAAAGCCGGCTGTGTGATGGTGGAAAGAGATGGATTTAATAAAGCGGCTGTTTCGATATTAGAGAAGCTGATAATTTTTATGTCGCGTGGAATATTCAATGCCAGTTCTTCACAGGCTTCAAAACTAAGGAGCGCTAATTTTTCAAAAGAGGAAAAGATGCCATCAGGCCTGTGTTTTTGCTTAAGCAAATTTTTTATGAGTCCATAATTTGTTACATGGTTGGCTGTGCATTGAACAATCAGTTTTTCGTTTACAGGCAAACGATGATCATGTAAAGACTGCAGGTAACCCTCCATTCTATGATTAGCAATTGAAAGGTCTTTTGAGAAAAACAGGTGTGCTATTTTTTTGCAGCCTTGTTCCACCAGGTGTTGCGTTGCCATGTAACCGCTTTCAAAATCATTGGTGGTAACCCTGGTGGTTTTGGCATGATCATCTACGCGGTCAAAGAACACAAGCGGGATATCTCTATGCCCTAATAAATCCAGGTGCGACCGGTCTTTTGCATCGCCTGATAAAGAAATAAGTACACCGTCAACCCGGCCGTGTTGTAAATGCTGCACAAAAGCCACTTCCTTTGTGTAATCTTCATGAGTAAAGTAGATCAGTACATGGTAGTTTTTTTCCTGCGCAATAGATTCAATTCCATCAATAGCCTGCGTAAAAAAATTATTGGCGATCTCAGGAATAATTACAGCAATGGTTTTACTTTTTTGCGTTCTCAAACCACTGGCATAGGGGTTGGGCTGGTAGTTCAGTTCCTTTGCAAGGGACAGTATCCGGTTTTTTGTTTCCGGACTTATATCATAACTGTCTCTGAATGCTTTTGACACAGTGGATACCGAGACGTTAAGAATTTCAGCCAGCTTTTTTAAATTAATCGGGTCCATTGATGCTGTTAAAAATATTCAAATATAAGACAGGTGCGAAAACGGTTTCGGCATCGATTCCGTAAAAAAAACTTTGCCTGCTTTTCGCTGAGATTGATAAAAAGGTCAATTTACCGTTTCAATTTATTATAACTGTCCTGATCTCATTTATCAATACAAGATTACTTTCAAAACAACATGCAATTGGAAAATAAGTTTAGTATGCAACAAACCATGCGATGGTTTGGGCCTAACGACCCCGTTAGTTTAGCAGATATACGGCAGGCTGGCTGCAGTGGAATTGTAACCGCTCTTCATCATATTGCAAATGGGGATGTGTGGAGTGTGGAAGAAATAAGAAAAAGACAGGAAGTTATTAAAGATGCAGGGATGGTTTGGTCGGTAGTAGAAAGTGTTCCTGTTCACGAAGCTATTAAAACACAAAGAAGAGGCTTTGAACAATGCATTGAAAATTATCAGCAAACCCTGGCTAACCTTGCTCAATGCGGTATCTATATTGTTACGTACAATTTTATGCCGGTGTTGGACTGGACAAGAACCGACTTAAGTTATACCGTGACAGATGGCTCTAAAGCGCTTCGTTTTGAAAAGGCTGCTTTTGTTGCCTTTGACGTTTTCCTATTAAAAAGAAAAGGCGCAGAAAAAGAATATTCTGAGGAAGACCTGGCAAGGGCAAAAGACCGGTTTGAAAAAATGAGCGATGAAGAGAAATTACAATTACAACGAAACATCATTGCAGGTTTGCCGGGAAGTGAAGAAAGTTTTACGTTGCAACAATTTCAGCAGGCCCTTGATACTTATGAAGGGATAGATGCCGCTCAACTGAGAAAGAATCTTATTTATTTTTTACAAAAAATAATTCCGGTTGCTGAAAACGCAGGTGTAAAAATGGTGATACACCCCGACGATCCTCCTTACCCCATCTTAGGCTTACCAAGAGTTGTTAGTACAGCAGCGGATTTTGAAGCCTTGATTGAAGCCCTTCCTTCATTAAGCAATGGCTTGTGCTTTTGTACGGGTTCATTCGGAGTTCGTGCTGATAACAACCTACCGGCCATGGTAAAGCAGTTTAGCGATCGCATCAATTTTATTCATTTACGAAGTACCAGGCGAAATACCTTTGGCGATTTTTATGAAGACAACCATTTGGAAGGTGACGTAGACATGTATAGCGTCGTAAAAGAAATTGTAGAAATAATGAATAGCCGGAAAATGAGCATTCCTATGCGCCCCGATCACGGCCACCAGATGCTGGATGATCTGAATAAAAAAACCAACCCTGGTTATTCT
>Ga0126307_10000943_pt1 | contig 19170 bp, 19 predicted proteins | sample Plot28_FD_89955 | JGI IMG/M metagenome (GOLD analysis project Ga0126307, IMG submission 89955) | Serpentine soil microbial communities from UC McLaughlin Reserve, CA, USA - Plot28 | ecosystem: Environmental > Terrestrial > Soil > Grasslands | place: USA: UC McLaughlin Reserve, Lake County... | reverse complement strand
TCGAGTGGCACAGCCTCGAGCACGTCGGCCTCGACGAGTCTTATTACCAACCTCCGCCCGACCTCGAGGATGCTTTCGACTACTTCCACATCAACTCCATAGATCCGCATCCCGACGGGTACCTGACCATCTCGGCGCGCAGGACCTCCGCCGTCTACAAGGTCGACCGAAAGACGGGCGAGGTCGTCTGGCGACTGGGCGGCAAGAAGAGCGACTTCGCCATGGGATACGGGACAAGAACCGACTGGCAGCACGATGCCCGCCGACATCCAGACGGCACGATCACCATCTTCGACAACGGCGGGGTCCAGAAGGACGTGCAGTCCCGCGCCATAGTGGTCGAGGTCGACGAAGAGAACATGAGCGCCACCCTGGTCGGTGAGCACACCCACCCGGCCAGGACACTCGCGGCCACCCAGGGCAACGTGCAGGTACTGCCCAACGGCAACGTGTTCGTCGGATGGGACAGCGAGCCTTTCTTCTCGGAGTTCGCCCGCGACGGCGAGTTGCTCTTCGACGCCGGCTTCCCCTCCGAGGTCGAGTCCTACATGGCCTTCCGCTTCCCGTGGAAGGGGGAGCCCAGGGAGAGGCCGGCGGTGGCCGAGACCGGACCGGAGATCAGGGTGACCGTCTACGCCAGCTGGAACGACGCCACAGAGGTCGCCTCCTGGTGGGTGCTGTCCGGGGGTGACCTTGACAAGCTCGAGCCCGTGGGCTCGGCTCCTCGCAGGGGCTTCGAGACGGCTGTAACGGTGTACACCGACGAGCCTTACGTCGCCGTCGAAGCCAGAGATAGTAAGGGCAGGGTACTCGGTACCTGCGAGGCGGTAGAGCCGGTAGAGTCTTCGGCTTCGACGGGCCGAGACCGTTCGTAAGGGACCTTGCAGAACGGAACAGTGGACAAGGGCCGAATCCAGCCTCGATGGTTCGAGGCCGGCGTCGCGCTGGTTGTCGTCGCGGCATTCTCTGTTGTCGGACCATTCAGGGCTTCCTTCACGGCGATGCCTGGGGTCATGTTGCTGGCTACCCTGGCTATGTTCCTCGCGCCAGGAGTTCTGCTGGTGCGCTGGTTTTTCACGGGGTATTTCTCCGGGGCCACGCTTGCGCCTGCGGGTTTCGTAGCGAGCGTCGGGCTCTTCGCCCTGCTGGCGTTACCCATGCTCATCCTGCAGACTACCCTTGCCGCCTACCTGTGGGCCTGTGGCGCGACCGTCGCGGTCTGTTGGCTTGCCGCTTTGGTCTTGATGTTCCGTGCAGAGACGGCGGAAAGTGGATCGGCAGGAGTCGTGCCCGCAAACCGAGGGAGGCTGCTCTGGGTGCCATTCGCCGTCCTTGTCGCGGCGCTATCGTATATAGCCAGGATCACAGCCCCGAGCTACTACGGTGACATCTGGATCTACCTTTCGTGGGTCAGGGAGTACCTGGGCGGCGACAGGCTCGCCTCCGTCGAGCCTTTCTTCGGCGGGGAAGTCGGTCTCTCGCGCGCCAGGATCAACGGTTGGCTCCTGGAGCAGGCCGCGGTCGCCAGGGTCTCGGGGGTCGACCCCGTGGACCTGGTTTTCTCTTATCTGAACCCCGCGCTCGTCGTCGTAGCGTTCCTGGTCTTCTACGCGCTGGCCCGCATCCTGTTCAAGAGCGAGCGGGCGGCGCTTTTGTCCGGTTGTCTCTACGCGCTCTTCTTCCTGATACATCTGAGCGAGTCCATCTTTTCCTGGGGGGGCGAGTTTGTCCAGCGCCTGCCCGAGGACAAACTGGTCGCCAAGTTCCTTTTCTTGCCCCTCGCCCTCGCCTGCGCCTACGCGTTTCTAGAAGGTGGAGCGAAGCGGTACTTCCTGGGCTTAACCTTCCTGTGTTGCGCCGTCACGGCCATACACCCGATAGGGCTTGCGATCATCGGGATCTCCATGGCAGGGTTCGCCATCTTGCACCTCGCCACCAACCCGCGCAGCACTGTGGCGTGGGCCAGGATCTCCGCCATGGGCGTTGCTGGTGTCGCGATCGTCGCCATCCCGGTGGTCCTCGTCTCTTCGTTCACCGATCAGCCCCTGTCGAACGCGCTGGCTGACTCGGACATCAACTCTGGCGATCCCGACGTGCTGAGGAACATGATCTTCGTCAGGCCGGAAAGGAATGGTATCCTCGAGCTGGCCGACGGCTCCTACATAATGCATCCTTCGTTGCTCCTCGACCCCGTGATCGCCTCAGCCTTCGTGCTCGGACTCCCCTTCTTGCTCTGGCGCCTGAAGCGCAGCCTGGCCGCACAAGTGCTCTTCGGTGCAATGTACGTGACGACGGTAGTCGTATACGTGCCGCGGATCGCGACGTTCCTGGGTGATAATGTCGTGCTGCCAGGCCAGATCTGGCGTCTCGCTTGGCCAATACAGCTCGCCGCTGTTCTCACGCTCGGCTGGCTCGTTTGTACCGCCCTGGGTCACGTCTCCACATGGCTCCAGCGTCTCGGGCCGTTACGTTTCCTCGCTGCGGCACTTCCTGCTTTGTTAGTCGTCGCGCTGACCGTCGCGACGTTACCCCGGACAGGCCAGGGCATGGAATCCATACGGGAGCACAGGGAGATGAGCCGTACGTCCGGCCTCTACCCTTCGGACCCCATCTATGCTTGGTTCCGCGACGAGATACGCTCGCCCGTTGTCGTGCTCGCGCCCGACATCCAGAGCGCCCGTATCCCCGCTTACTCTTATGAAGCGAACGTCGTCAGTCGCAGGGGACGATTGGTCCTGAGAGTCCTCCCCGAGCTGCAGAAGCGGGCGCCGGGCCAGATCGAGGTTCCCCAGGGCTCGCTCGACGTGCGAAAGTTCTTCACCGGAACCACGCTGGAGAAGGCCGTCGAGATCCTGCGCCGCAACAACGTGGACTACGTGATGGTCGAGAAGGACTCGCAACTGACCGGCGCGCTCGAGGACTTCTCCGCCTTCACGCCTGTAGAGACCCCTAGCGAGAGGTACGATCTCTACAGGGTAGATCTCCAGAAGCTGCCCTAGAATGGCTCATTCTGTAGAATGGCCATCTCCTGACGCTCGATTTGGAAGGGAGATCTCTTGACGTTTTTCGGAAGGCTCGGTGGCAGGGTGGTAGGTGCCCCTTCGATACTCGCGGCCGATTTCGCGGAACTGGCCGAGGAGGTACGGAGGGCCGAGAGGGGTGGCGCCGAGCTCGTGCACTTCGACGTCATGGACAACCACTTCGTTCCCAACCTGACCGTCGGCCCCGCCGTTGCTGCCTCGCTCGCCGCCGCGGTAGACCTTCCCATAGACGCCCACCTGCAGGTAACAAATCCCGACAACCTGATCCCAGCCTTCATCGAGGCCGGGGTCGTCGGCATCTCGGTCCAGCCCGAGGTGGTAACACACCTTCACCGCACGCTCGGAATGATCCGGGCCGGAGGCTGCGAGGCCGGCCTCGCCCTCAACCCGACGACGCCGCCAGGTCAGATAGAGTGGGCTTTGCCCTACGTGGACTACATCAACGTAATGAGCGTCAACCCGGGCTTCGGAGGCCAGGCCTTTATTCCCGAGATGGTCGAGAAGGTCAGGCGCCTCAAGGGGATGACCGACGTCCCCATCGAGGTGGATGGCGGTATCACCTCCGAGACCGCGCCCCTTGTGGTCGAAGCAGGCGCCCAGGTCCTCGTCGCCGGTTCGGCGGTCTTCAAGGGCGACCCCTCAACCGAGATGCGCAGGATAATCGAAGCTGGCCAGAACGCGAGGTAGGTGTCAGGTGACAGGTCGATGAAGGCGTATGCCGGCTTTGCCCGCCAGAGTAGAACCCGGCACAACAGACTGAACCGGACCGCTGTAACGACTTTCCTACGGTTCTAGCCTGCCAAGTCCCTGATAAGTGAAACCTGACACCTTTCCTTGTTAGACCGACGACGGTGTGATAGCGTTGGCCTGCTACTTTCGGGGGCGGGTGAAATTCTCGCACCGGCGGTGAGCCCGGCAGGGGCGCCTTGCGCTCCCGCTGGAGAGCCCGCGAGCCTCTTTTGAGGTTGAGCCGGTGAAGGTTCGTGTTCGTGACGGGCCGTAATCCGGCGCCGACGGTCAGAGTCCGGATGGGAGAAAGGAAGACGTGCTGCAGGATTCGATGATGGATCTTGCCCGCCGCCTCGCCGAGCGCGGGCGCTACACGGTTGCGCCGAACCCCCTCGTGGGGGCCGTCGTCGCGTGCGACGGAAGCGTATTGAGCGAGGGCTGGCACTCCAGGGCGGGAGGGGACCACGCCGAGAAAGCGGCCCTCGATGGGGCGGGACGGGCCGCGCGTGGGGCTACGCTTTACGTGACGCTGGAGCCCTGCAACCATTACGGCAGGACGCCGCCCTGTGTCGAGGCTATTTTGCAGGCCGGCATCACCCGCGTCGTAGTCGGCCACCTCGATCCTGATCCCAGGATGCAGGGCAGGAGCGTCGGGATGCTGCGCGAGGCCGGCGTCGAAGTCGAGGTGCTCGACGATCGGGTGTTCGAGCGGCAAAACGAACAGTTTCTCCACCACATGCGCACCGGAAGGCCTTTCGTCCACCTCAAGCTCGCCACCACCCTCGACGGCAGGATCGCCGCTTCGGGTGGTGACAGCAGGTGGGTGACGGGCGAGGCCGCGAGGCTGCGGGCCCACGAGCTGAGGGCCGAGGCCGGGGCCGTGCTCGTTGGCGCGAACACCGTGCGGACGGACGACCCTATGCTCACGCCCCGTCGTCTTCCCGCGCGAGCCCCCCGTATAACCCGTGTGGTCCTAGATCCCCGCCTGACGATCAGCCCGGAGAGCAGGCTCGCGAGGAGTGCGAAAGAGGCGCCCGTCGTCGTCTTCGCCCCCGGGCCCGACGGTCGCGAGATAGAGCTGGAGAGGCTCGGCGTCGAGGTCGTTGCGACGCCGCTTTCGGAGGAGGGCCTCGACCTTGTGTACGTACTGGAAGAGTTGGGCGGACGTGGGATAAAGGGTCTTCTCGTCGAGGGCGGGGGCGAGACGGCGACGCGCTTTGTCCGCAGGGGGCTTGCCGACAAGCTGACCCTTTTCTACGCGCCGAAGCTCCTCGGTTCGGAGGGCGTGCCCATGATCGGGGCGCTCAGGGCGACGAAGGTAGCGGAGTCGCTGCAGTTCTCGGTCTCGGAGGTCGGGAAGGTAGGGGATGATGTCGTCGTAACGCTCTACCCTGGCGGAGAGGAGGAACGTGTTCACCGGGCTTGTTGAGGAAGTGGGGCGCGTCTCGTCGCTCGAGGGAGGCGAGATGCTGCGCCTGAGCATCTCTGCTGTGAGAATCTCTGAGGACGCGCATGCCGGCGACAGCGTCTGTGTGAACGGGGCTTGCCTGACCGTCGGCGAGGTCGATGGTCGGACGCTCAGCTTCTTCGCCATGCCCGAAACGCTCAGGCGTACGGCGCTCGGTGGCCTCGCTGCGGGGAGGCCAGTCAACCTCGAGCGGGCGATGTCCGCCGGGGGCAGGTTCGGGGGACACATCGTGCAGGGGCACGTGGACGGCGTAGGGCGGGTGCTCGGGTTAAGCCCAGAAGGCGACGCGGAGATCTGGGAGTTCCAGGCGCCCGAGGCCGTGCTCCGCTTCTGCGTCGAGAAGGGCAGCATCTGCGTCGACGGCATTAGCCTGACGCTCGTGTCGGTGGGGGAGGGCTCTTTTACGGTCTCGATACTGCCCCAGACCCGCGCGAACACGAACCTGGGGGAGCTCGGGCCTGGGAGCAGGGTAAACCTCGAGGCCGACGTTATCGGCAAGTACGTGGAGCGGCTGCTCGAGCCGCGCATGGTAGAGAGACATTCAACCTTCGAGAGGAGAGCCGCAGATGCCTTTTAGCCCAATAGAGGAGATCGTCGAGGACATCAAGCAGGGCAAGATGGTCATCGTGTGTGACGATGAGGACCGTGAGAACGAGGGCGACCTGACCATGGCCGCCGAGCTCGTGACCGCGGACGACATCAACTTCATGGCCGTCCACGGTCGTGGTCTTATCTGCCTGCCAATGGCGGAGGAGATCGTCGACCGCCTCGATATACCGCAGATGGTCACCCACAACGCCTCGAGGATGGGCACGGCGTTCACGGCCTCGATCGAGGCGAGGGAGGGCATCACGACGGGCATCTCCGCCGCCGACAGGGCCCACACCTGCAGGGTCGCCGTGGACGAGGCGACCGGCCCTGAGGACCTCGTGATGCCAGGCCACGTGTTCCCCTTGAGGGCCAAACCAGGGGGAGTCCTGCAGCGCGCCGGCCAGACCGAGGCCGCCGTCGACTTGGCCAGGCTGGCCGGGTTCAAGCCTGCCGGGGTGATCTGCGAGATCATGAAAGAGGACGGCACGATGGCCCGTGTGCCCGACCTGGAGAGGTTCTCTAAAGAGCACGGCGTCAAGCTGGTGACCGTCGCCCAGATCATCGAGTACCGCCACGCCTTCGAGACGCAGGTCAGGTGTGCGGTCGAGACGCGGCTACCCACCCCGTTAGGGGAGTTCAGGCTGCGCGCCTATGAGAACGAGATAGACGACCTCACCCACGTCGCTCTGGTTATGGGCGAGCCCGAGGGAAAGGACGACGTGCTCGTCAGGGTCCACTCGGCTTGTTTGACCGGCGACGCCTTGCACTCCCTGCGCTGCGACTGCGGCGAGCAACTCGAGGCTGCGATGGAGCGTATCGCGGCGGAAGGCGAAGGCGTCATCGCCTACATGCAGCAGGAAGGCCGAGGTATCGGGCTTCTCAACAAGATGAAGGCCTACCACCTCCAGGACGAGGGGATGGACACCGTCGAGGCCAACCAGAAGCTCGGTCTCGCGCCCGACCTTAGAGACTACGGGGTCGGGGCCCAGATCCTCAAGGACCTCGACCTCAAGCGCATTCGGCTGCTCACAAACAACCTGACAAAGGTCGTTGGGCTCAGGGGCTTCGGGCTCGAGATCACCGAGCGAGTCCCCATCGAGATGGAGCCGAACGGCCACAACGAGCGCTACCTGAAGACGAAGCGAGAGAAGCTGAACCACGTCTTCGAGAGGTTCTAGGGGCGAGCGTGGAGGGAGTCAACCACATCGAGGGGAACCTCTCCGCCGAGGGGAGATCCTTTGGGATAGTCGCCTCGCGTTTCAACGACTTTGTCGTGAAGGGGCTGGTCGAAGGGGCCATCGAGGCGATCCGACGCCACGGGGGCGACGCTGAGACCGTTGACGTAGTGTGGGTGCCCGGGTCCTTCGAGATACCGCTCGTCGCCAGAGAGATGGCTATCTCGGGTAGCTACGACGCCATCGTCTGCCTCGGGGCCGTGATCCGTGGCGCAACTGCCCACTTCGACTACGTCGCCGGAGGGGCCGCAAGTGGCATCTCGGAGGTGGCGTTGGAGACGAGGGTGCCCGTGATCTTCGGAGTTATCACCACGGAGACGATCGAGCAGGCCATAGAACGGGCCGGCACGAAGATGGGCAACAAGGGTTTCGAGGCCTCGGTCTCGGCGATGGAGATGGCCGACCTGATGCTGAAGGTTCGTGGACGCGCGTCAGAGGACGACGCCCGCGCCTCGCTTCACGATCCTCGAGGGTCAGAGGGTCTACGCTGAGGGGGAGGGTGTTCCCACGGAGGCCTTGGTGACCTTGAACCCCTTGAGGCATGAGGTGCAGACCCACTCACGCCGCGTGGCCGAGCCTTCCTGGATACGGACCTTCTGCAAATTTGGGGCTCTGCGCCGGCGCGTCGCCCTCAACGAGTGGCTGCGCGCGTTGCCGAAATCTGGCTTCTTTCCGCACGAATAACAAACCTTCGCCACGAAACATCTCCTGTGCTAGGATACCGGTCGAATTTGGGGACCCCCGGAAAACGCGACTCGCATGCCGTATCCGGACGTCGGGCGGTGATTGTACCAGATTGTCGACGATCTCCCGCAGTGGTCTGCCGGAGACCCCATGAGAGGTGCGATGAAGGATTCCTTGCGATGGCGATAGGGGTGATCCACATGGTCTCTGCGGCCCACGCGGCCGTGAAGGCCCAGGTCGCCAGGATCGACGAGCTCAACGTATACCCCGTGCCAGACGGGGACACGGGCACGAACATGCTGCTCACCCTGGGGTCAGCGTTGGACGAGACCTCGGGCAAGTCCTACGGTAGCCCCGAAGAGGCGAGCAGGGCCTGCGCCAGGGCGGCGCTGATGGGGGCGAGGGGAAACTCCGGGGTCATCCTCTCGCAGATGATCCGGGGCGCGTGCGAGGTGCTCGCCGACAGGAGATCCCTGGACGCCGAGGCATTCGCCGCCGGGCTCGAAGGAGCGAGGGAGCGGGCCTACTCCTCGGTTCGAGAACCGATCGAGGGCACGATGCTCACAGTGATAAAGGATGCGGCGCGGGCCGCCCGCGAGGCCGTCGAAGGAGGGGACGCTGACCTTTCTTCTGTGGTCGGGGCGGCGAGGCAGGCAGCCCACGATTCCGTTCGCCGCACCCCGGAGCTGCTCGCCGTGCTGCGCGAGGCCGGGGTTGTCGATGCCGGGGGATTGGGCGTCGCGGTGGTACTCGACGGCCTCTACGCCTGCGTTAGTGGGCAGGAGATCGAGGTTGCCGGGGAGAGAGAGGATAGCGCACCCGACCTCGAGGCGATCCACGCCAAGGAAGAGGCCTGGGGTTACTGCACGGAGTTCCTGGTCGACGGCTTCGACGGGGACGTCGAAGAGTTCACGGAGCACGTATACGCCTCGGGCAGAAGCGTCTTCGTGGTCGCGGACGACGACGTGGTCAAGGTCCACGTGCACACCCAAGACCCTGGCGAGGCCCTCTCTTATGCGGGAGGCTTCGGCCGCCTGGCCGGCGTGAAAGTCGATGACATGGAGGTCCAGGTCCTGGCCCGCAACCAAGAAAAGAGGTCTGCTGCCAGGCTCGGTGTTGTGGCGGCGAGCCGCGGGGAGGGCAACCGCGCCCTCTTCGAGCAGATGGGCGCCGTCGTGATCGAAGGCGGGCAGGGCGAGAACCCGAGCGCCGCCGATCTCGCCTTGGCGGTAGAGAAGACGGCGGCATCGGCCGTCGTGCTGCTCCCCAACAACAAGAACATCGTCCCCACAGCACAGCAGGTCGGCGAGCTGGTCGACGCGCAGGTGCACGTCGTACCGACGACGAACATAGCCGCAGGACTCGCCGTGATGGTCGGATACGACGCTGAGGGCGAGCCCGAAGAGGTGATCGAGGAGATGCTGGAGATCTCCGATACCCTGCGCGTTGCCGAGGTTACGCGTTCCGTGCGCGACACCCGCCTCGGCGAGCGCGAAGTCCCCGAGGGGGCTTATATAGGGTTCCTCGGCGGAGAACTTGCGGCCGTCGAGGATGGCGTCCACGAGGCAGCGCTCGTGCTCGCGAAGAAGATCATGGGCGACGGCGCCGACGTTCTGACGCTACTGAGGGGCGAGGACCTTGCCGAGGCTGAGCTCGAAGCGATTCTCGACGATATCAGGGACCTCGACGACGACCTCGAGGTCGAAGTGAGGTACGGGGGACAGCCGCTCTATCCCCTGCAGCTGGTGGCCGAGTGACCACGGCGGTAGTGACCGACTCGACCACGAGCCTCGCCCCCGGTGTCCTGGAGCGGCCCGACGTCAGGGTGGTCCCGCTCACTTTTCACTTCGGCGCCGACGAGACGTATACGGACAAGGTGGACATGTCCAACGAGGAGTTCTACGAGCGGCTGCGCGACTCCGACGTCTTCCCGACGACGGCGCAGCCCGCCCCTGCTTCCTTCGGGGGGGCCTACGAGGCGCTCTCCGACTACGATGATATTCTCGTGCTAACCCTCTCGAGCGAGTTCAGCGGGACCCACGACTCGGCCGTGCGGGCTGCTGGGATGGTGGATGGTCCCGTCCACGTGCTCGACACCAGGAGCGCCGAGATGGGGTCTGGTTTGATCCTGCTGGAGGCCCTGCGCCAGATCGACGAGGGTGGGGATTTCGACGAGGTCAAACGCGCCGCCGAGAGGGCAATCGGGCGGGCGAGGGTGCTCTTCGCAGTGGGCACGCTCGAGTACCTGGCGAAGAGCGGGCGCATAGGGAGGGCGCAGCGTCTGCTTGGGACGGCCCTCGATGTCAGGCCGGTGCTCGAGGTGGCGGGCGGGGAGATCGTTCCTTTCAAGCGCACCCGCGGCCGTAAGCGGCAGATGGCGGCCATCGTCGAGAAGGTCAGGCCCGCCGTGGAGGCCGGACGACCTCTGTACTTCGGGCATATCGCCGCCCCCGAGCTCCTCTCCGAGCTCGCCGAACGTCTAGGGGTCGAGGAGAAGCTCGTCGCGGAGATCGGCGGTGTCGTCGGATCTCACGTCGGTCTCGGTGCCTATGGCGTTGCCCACCTCTAGGACCGACGGCGCGCAGGGCGCCTTCCTCCCCGCGCGGACGACCTTTACGGACCTTCGTTCGCGGCCCGTGACCGAGCTTTCCGGCGTTGGGCCACGGATCGAGGCTGCTTTAGGCGACCTCGGCATAGCCTCCCTGGCCGAGATGGTCTCCCACTACCCCTCCCGCCACGAGGACCTATCCAACGTAAAGACAATCTCCGAACTGCGCGTCGGAGAGAGGGCCACGATCTTCGGCACGGTGGTCTCGACGCGCCCTGTCGGCAAACCTGTCAGGGGGCGCGCCCCCGGCTTCTCGGTACAACTCTACGACGGCACGGGCTACATACCCGTGACGGTCTGGGGCAGGAGCTGGCTTCTTGGTCAGTTACTCCCCGAAGTACGTGTCGTCGTCTCCGGCGAGGTCCAGAGCCGCTACGGCATACAAATAGTCGCGAGGAGCATCGAGGTCGTCGACGATCCCGGGGGCGAGGAAGGACCGCACGCGGGACGCTTCGTGCCCGTCTACCCCGTCAACAAAGGTATACAGGCCAGGCGGATGCGGACGCTCATCCACCGCGCCCTCGACGCTGCCGGCCGCATTCTCGACCCGCTGCCAGCCGACGTGCTCGTGCGCCACGGCCTGCCCAATCTGCACGACGCGATACACGAGGTCCACTTCCCGACAGAGCGGGCGCGTCTTACGGCGGCGATGCGTCGTCTGATCTTCCACGAGCTCTTCCTGATCCAGGCCGGCCTCGCTGTCCGTAAGGCGCGCCTGGAGAGGACCGAGACCGGCGATAGGCATCGTGGCGACGGTAGCCTCCTCAAACCTTTCTTGAGGGGCCTCCCCTACGGTCTGACAGGGGCGCAGGAGCGGGTTATAGAGGAAGTCCTCGACAGCATGCGCCTAAAGAAGCCGATGCGCCGCCTCCTGCAGGGCGACGTCGGCAGCGGCAAGACCGTGGTCGCCGTAGCCGCGCTGCTCACGGCGGTCGAGGCGGGGGGACAGGGCGCCATTATGGCCCCGACCGAGGTGCTCGCCGAGCAGCACTACCTCTCGATCTCGGCGGGCCTGGCCGACCTGCCCGTCGACGTCGTTCTCCTCACAGGCTCACAGGGCGCACCGGAGAGACGCAGGGCTGTGGAGCGGATTGCCGCCGGCGAGGCACACATCGTTGTCGGGACGCACGCCCTCATCCAGAAGGGCGTAGATTTCGGGGACCTCTCGCTCGTCGTCGTGGACGAGCAGCACCGTTTCGGCGTCGGACAGCGGACGGTGTTCCGCGAGAAAGGGACGACCCCTGACACGCTCGTCATGACGGCCACGCCCATACCAAGGACGCTCTCCCTCACGCTCTACGGAGACCTCGAGGTCTCCCTTATAGACGAACTGCCTCCTGGAAGAAAGCCGGTCGAGACCAGGGTCGTAGAGCCTGCAGAGAGGCTCGGGGCCTATGAGGAGGTCAGAGGAGAGATCGAGGACGGCCGGCAGGCCTACGTGATCTGCCCGCTCGTAGAGGAGTCCGAAGCCTTAGAAGACGTGCGAGCCGCGGAGGGGCTCTACGAGGAGCTGGCGAACGATATCTTCCCCGAGAGAAGGGTCGGGCTCTTGCACGGCAGGATGAAGGCCAAGGACAAGCGCGAGGTCATGTCTCTGTTCCGGGCCGGGGGGATCGAAGTCCTCGTGGCGACCGTGGTAGTCGAGGTCGGCGTCGACGTGCCGAACGCGAGCGCGATCGTGATCGAAGGCGCAGAGCGGTTCGGGCTCTCTCAACTCCACCAGCTGAGGGGCCGAGTCTGCAGGGGCCTGCATTCCCCCCGATGCTTTCTCGTCGGCGCCCCGAAGACCGACGATTCCGAGCGACGTCTCGAAGCGCTCGAGAAGTACCAGGACGGCTTCAAGCTCTCCGAGGTCGACCTCGCGATCAGGGGCGAGGGCACCCTCTTCGGGAGCCGCCAGAGCGGCATGCCCGACCTCAAGGTCGCCAAGCTCCTGCGCGACGTCGACGTTCTCGTCGAGGCCAGGCGCGAGGCGTTCGCGCTCGTGGCCGGGGACCTCACGCTAAAGCGGCCGGACCACAGGCCCCTGCGGCGTGAGATCCGCGAGCTGCTCGGCGCCGACGTCGAGTGGCTCTTCAGGGAATAGGGGCTTGAGGATCATCGCCGGGTCGGCCGGGGGCATCAGGCTCGCCCGCGTCCCCGAGGGCGTACGTCCCACCTCCGACCGCGTTCGGGAGAGCCTGTTCAACGCTTTAGGCCAGTTCTTCAGGGGCGGAAGGGTCCTCGACCTCTACGCGGGGACCGGAGCGCTCGGGATAGAGGCCCTCAGCCGCGGGAGCGAGCTTGCCGTCTTCGTCGAGCGGAATCGGGAGGCCAGGGCGGCGATCCTCGAGAACCTGCGGCGGACACGCCTGGCAGAGAGGGCGGAGGTACTCGGTGGTGACGTCGAGGTCGTGCTCGGGCGGCTCCTCGGGCGCGGCGAGCGCTTCGATTTGATCTTCGCCGACCCACCGTATAGAATCGCGGCGGCGGAGGTCGGGGGAATCTTGCACCGGCTACGCTCTCTGCTCGCACCGGGAGGAAGGGTCGCCATCGAGAGCGGAGAGGCTCCGGTTGAGGGCGCAGTAGTCAAGAAAGGGGTAACGCGTCGCTACGGCGGCACGTTCGTAACCATACTTGAGCGGTCCGAGCTGACAATGATCGTGGCTGTGTGTCCCGGTAGCTTCGACCCGATAACCACGGGACACCTCGATGTGATCCGGCGCGCTTCCACGATCTTCGACCACGTGGTCGTTGCCGTTGGTAGCAATCGCCGCAAGCAGGCTCGCCTGCCGGCGGTCGAGCGGGCGCGGCTCATAGAGAAGGTGGCCGCCAACATGGAGAACGTCTCCGTCGAGGTGATGGAGGGGCTCCTCGTGGATTTCGCGCGGGAACGGGGCGCGCGGGCGATCGTGAAGGGCCTCAGGGCAGTCTCTGACTTCGAGTCGGAGTTCGAGCAGGCGCAACTGAACAGGACGATGTTCCCCGAGCTCGAAACGGTCTTCATAATGGCCTCGGCGGAGCACAGCTTCCTCTCCTCGAGCGCTGTCAGGGAGATAGCATCGCTCGGGGGGGAGGTGCGCGGGCTCGTGCCCGAAAGCGTACTGGAGACCGTGAGGCAGATATATTCCGGCCAGGACGGTAAGATACAGGGATCGTAGGCGAAGGATAGGTAGTAGAAGATGGACGTACTGGTACTCATAGACAGGTTGGAAGAACTGGTCGAGGACGCCCGCAGTTTCCCCGGCTTCGGCAACACGGCGATGGTCGATCGGGACGCCGCCTTCGACATCATAGACCAGATGCGCCAGACCATCCCTGAGGAGCTCAAGCAGGCGCGCTGGATCGTCAAGGAGCGCCAGGCGATGCTCGACGAGGCCCGCAGTGAGAGCGACCGTATCATCCGCAGCGCCCAGGACGAGGCTGAGAAGATTACCTCGGAGGAAGAGGTTCTCAAGAGGGCCGAGAAGCGGAGCGCGGAGATCATGGAGGATGCCCGTCGCCGCGAGCGCGAGATAAGGCTCGGCGCAGAGGACTACGCTGACGAGGTCCTCGCCAACCTCGAGGACAACCTCGCCAAGCTCCTCGAGGCCGTGCAGAGGGGCCGTACGAAGCTGCAGGGCGTACAGGAACAATAACGGATAGTAGACTAACCTCATGAACCATCTGATCCCCCTCAGGCGACCAACCGCGGAGGTCGGAGACACCCACGAGGTGCTTGCCGAGTTCTGCGCGGGCCCCTTCGACCTCTACGGACGTCACCACGAGGTGACGAACGCCGAGGCAGACGTGTCAGTCACCCGCCTCTCGGAGGGCCTGCACCTCGACGTGCAAATCCGGGCGAAGGTGCTTACGACCTGCGACAGGACGCTCGAGCCGACGGAGCTCGAAGTGCAGTTCGGCGATTCGGAGTTCCTCTCTGGGCCGAACAACCTCGAGGTCTCCGTTCAGGACTGGACCCTCGACCTTGCGCGCTACACAGAGAGCGCCCTGCCGAACGAGGTCCCGATGCAGGTTTTCTCGCCTGGCACGAAGCTCGTGCAGCCCGAGGGCGAGGGCGACGAGGTAGACCCGCGCTGGCGGGGCCTCGACGGCCTCTTTGCCTCGCGATCTTAAGTCTGGAGCAACCAGGAGGTATTCTCATGGCCGTACCCAAGAAGAAGACGTCACGCGCGCGCAGGAACCAGCGCCGGGCGCACCACGCCATCACGGGCCCTGGCCTCGTCGCCTGTACCAACTGCGGCCAGCCGCACGTGCCGCACAGGGTCTGTTCCGAGTGCGGTTACTACAAGGGCCGCACGGTGGTCGCCGTGGAAGACGTCTAGCCGAAGCCCCGAAAAGGCCTGCCCTTGCGTATCGCCGTAGACGCCCTCGGCGGAGACTACGCCCCGCATGAGATCATCGCGGGCGCCCTCTCCGCTGCCGAAGGGCTGCCGCACGACGAGTTGGTGCTCGTGGGCAAGCCCGAGGCCATCGAGCCGGAGGTCGGCCCTGATCCTCCTGCGAACGTCTCAGTGCGTCCCTCCGGTCAGGCCGTGGGGATGGACGAGGAGCCTTCTGCGACGCTGAGGGCTCATCCCGACGCCAGCGTTGCCGTCGCGGCCGATATGGTTCGTGGCGGAGAAGCTGACGCGCTTTTCTCTGCAGGGAACACGGGCGCCACCGTGGCGGCGTCGCTGCTAAGGATAGGACGCCTCGAGGGATGCCGGAGGCCGGCAATCGCCACGGTGCTCCCTTTCCCTTCGCCTGTCTTACTCCTCGACGCTGGGGCCACCGTCTCCTGCAAGCCGCAGGACCTTTTGAATTTCGCTATTCTGGGCGGTGTGTTCGCAAAAAGGTACTTCAAGTTGGAGGGAGAGGCAAGGGTCGGGCTCATAAACGTCGGCGAGGAGCCGGGTAAGGGCGACGATCTCGCTAGAGAGGCCCACCGTGTCATGGATGAGTCGGGGATCCGCTTTGTGGGGAACGTGGAGGGTCGCGAGATAAGTCGCGGCGGGGCTGACGTGCTCGTAACGGACGGCTTCACGGGTAACGTCGTACTCAAGACGGCCGAGGGGGTGGCGCGCGAGATCCTCGGCATGGTCCGCTCTGCGATGACGGGTGACGTTCTGAGCAAGCTCGCTGCGAGCATCCTGCGTCCAAGGCTGATCGAGGTGAGTAACACGGTAGATCCGGAGGAGTACGGCGGTTCCTTCCTGCTCGGCGTAAGCCGTTCGGTCGTGATCGGGCACGGGAACTCGCAGGCTATGGGCGTCGAGAACGCGCTCCTCGGCATCTCGTACATGGGCGCCGGCCTGGCTGATGAGCTGCAACAGGCGCTCTACGCGCATAGTCTGCGTCCATCGGAGGGCAGGTCGGCTTGAACGGTGGGACTGCCGGCAGGATCGTCGGCGTCGGCAGGGCTCTAGGAGGCAGGGTCGTAACCAACAGCGACCTGGAGGGCGTACTGGACACGACGGACGAGTGGATCTCGACCCGCACCGGTATAAGAGCGCGCCACTTTGTCGCCGAAGGTGAGAACGCCGCGACGCTCGCCGTAGAGGCGTCGAAGAAGGCCATGGAGCACGCCGGGATCGATGGTGGGTCGGTAGACCTCGTGATCTGCGGTACCTCGACGGCGCCTGAGTCTATGCCCTCGGTCGCCTGTCTGGTCGGGGAGGAGATCGGGGCCCCAGGCGCCGGGGCGATGGACCTTGCCGCGGCTTGCGCCGGGTTCTCCTACGCCGCTTCTGTTGCCTCGTCCATGCTGCACTCCCGTGCGGCCGGCAGGATCTTGCTCATCGGATCTGATGCCATGAGCACGATCGTGGACCCCGCCGATCGCTCGACGGCCGTCCTTTTCGGCGACGGCGCAGGCGCGGTCGTACTCGACGCCGGCGAAGGGGACTCGGGCTTCGTCGACCACATCCTGGGGGCCGACGGGAGTGGAGCTTCGCTCGGGCGCGCCGGGCACCCGGCAGGCGACGAGAAGCTCTTCCAGAACGGGCGCGAGGTCTTCAAGTTCGCCGTCAGAATTCTGCCCGAGATGGTCGAGAAGCTTCTCTCCCGCAACGGGCTTTCGCCCGAGGAGGTCCAGTACGTCATACCCCACCAGGCAAATGCACGCATAATACGATCCGCGGTGCGGAAGATGGAGATAACAGATGACAAGGTCGTGATCAACCTCGACAGGTTCGGGAATACTTCGGCGGCGAGCATCCCGCTCTCCTACCCCGATATCTACGACGCGATGGAGCCTGGAAAGTACATCATCACCGTCGGCTTCGGGTTCGGCCTGACGTGGGCTGCGAACCTCTACAGGATCTGATTTGCGGGGTGGGATAGAACAGGCCGTGGTCTTCCCAGGGCAAGGCACCGTTGGAGGCGAGATCACCGGCGCCGTTCGCGACGCCGTGCTCGACTACGTTGGCGACGGGGAGGTGCCTTACCAGCTCTCCGTGTTCGCCGGATCCGTGGACCTCTTCTACCGCCTGCGGGAGGCGGGGATCGAACCCGACGTGGTGGCCGGCCACTCGCTCGGGGAGTACACCGCGGCCCACGCGGTGGGAAGCCTGGATCTCACCGACGGCGTGCGGCTCGTGGCCGAGAGGGATCGCCTGATGGACAAAGCATCCAGGGAGAACCCCGGTGGGATGGTCGCCATGATCGGGGCCGACCCAGACGACGTCGCGAGGGCCGCCGAGGAGGTCGACGGCATCGTCGTTGCTGCGAACTTCAACACGCCGCGCCAGATCGTCGTCTCAGGGCAGATCGATGCGCTGGAGGAGGTTACGGAAAGCGTGCGCGGGCGGAAAGTATGGCTCGAGGTAGCCGGCGCGTTCCATTCGCCGCTCATGAAGGGTGCTGCGAGGGAGATGGACGAACTTCTCGGAGAGGTCGAGTTGCAAGCACCGGAGATACCGATGGTCGGGGCGGCGAGTGGGGAATTGTTGACGACGGTCGACGAGGTGCTCGGGACGTTACGGAACCAGATGCTCTCCCCCGTGCGTTGGGTGGCTGTAATAGGGTGCCTGATGGATCTGGGGGTGCGCGAGATCTTCGAGGCCGGGGAGGACGGGACTCTGACGAGGATGCTGCGGGACTTCAAGAGAAGAGACGTCGAGGGGCGGACGGCGAGGGAGGTACTCTCGTGAGGGCGCCGCTTGGGCCGGCGCAGATCCGCGATCTCATCCCCCACCGCTACCCCTTCTTGCTGGTCGACAGGATCGAGGAGCTCGAAGCCGGCGTGCGGGTCGTCGGCGTGAAAAACGTCTCCCAGAACGAGCCTTTCTTCCAGGGTCATTTCCCCGATTACCCCGTCATGCCGGGTGTGCTTATCATCGAGGCCATGGCCCAGGTCGGCGCTGTCGGCGTGATGGCCGGCGGGGAGCACGCGGACAAGCTCGCGCTTTTCGCCGGGATAGACGGCGTCAGGTTCCGCAGGCAGGTCGTTCCTGGCGACGTGCTCAGGATGGAGGTCGAGATCGTGCGTCTCAAGGGCAAAGTCGGACGGGGCAAGGGCAGGGCTACGGTCGGGGACGAGCGGGTCTGCGAGGCTGACCTCATGTTCGCCTTCGCCGAGAGGGAGGAGGTCGTGTGATACAGGACGGACGAGTTGCCGTCGTCACGGGTGGCGGGAGGGGGATAGGTCGCGCAGTTGCCCTACGGCTCGCGAACGAGGGCGCGAACGTGGCGATCTCTTACCGTTCCAACGACTCGACCGCCGAGGAGGCAGCACAGGAAATAAGGGCGGCGGGGACGCTGTGTGAGATCTTCAAGGGTGACGTTGCATCGCCGGAAGACGTCGATGCGTTGTTCAGCGGCGTGCGCGACTCCTTTGGGCAGATCGACATAGTCGTCAACAACGCTGGCCTGACCAGGGACAACCTGATGATGCGGATGAGAGAGAGCGAGTTCGATGAGGTTTTGAGGACGAACCTCAAGGGCACCTACCTGTGCACTCGGGCGGCTCTGAGGCCGATGATTCGCGCGCGGTGGGGACGAATTATCAACGTCTCCTCGGTCGTCGGGTTAGTTGGGAACGCGGGGCAGGCCAATTACGCTGCTTCCAAGGCAGGGATCATCGGCTTCACCAAGAGCGTGGCGCGAGAGGTGGCGCAGCGCGGCATCACGGCCAACGTGGTCGCGCCAGGGTACGTCGAGACCGAGCTTACGCGAAGTTTGCCCGACGACGTCAAGGACCAGATCAAGGGCCAGGTGCCAGCGGGCAGGTTCGGGGAGGCGGAGGAGGTGGCCGAGGTCATTGCGTTCCTCGCTGGCGAGGGCGCCGGATACGTTACGGGCCAGACGTTGGCCGTGGATGGCGGCATGACTATGCAGTAAGGCGTTTTCGGTTTACACTACGCGCTATCGTTGGACCTGTCATAGTGATTTGTAGGAGTCTTCGAGAGGAGAGACGGCTTGGATCGCGAAGAGATACTCGGCAAGATACAGGAGATCACCGCCGACAGACTGGGAGTCGACGAGGGCGACGTCACGCCCGAGGCCTCCTTCCGTGAGGACCTGGAGGCTGACTCCCTGGATCTGGTAGAGCTCATCATGGAGCTCGAGGAGCAGTTCGGGATGGAGATTCCCGACGAGGAGGCCGAGAAGATCACCACGGTCGAGGAGGCCGTCGACTACGTGACGGAGCACCAGGCCGCGTGACCGACCCCGACGCGAGTGGGAGGGCGCTTGTAACCGGGACCGGGGCGGTGACACCCCTCGGGACAGGAGTCGAGAACTTCTGGGATGCGGCCCTGCACGGCAAGAGCGGGATAGGGGAGATCACGCTCTTCGACCCCTCCCCTTATCCTTCGCGGATCGCCGGCGAGTGCTGGGACTTCGATCCGACGG